>Ga0207871_100119_pt1 | contig 45865 bp, 40 predicted proteins | sample Passage260A_FD_187371 | JGI IMG/M metagenome (GOLD analysis project Ga0207871, IMG submission 187371) | Cellulose adapted compost microbial communities from Newby Island Compost Facility, Milpitas, CA, USA - Passage2 60A (SPAdes) (version 2) ...
GGGCGTTCCGTACGAGAAGCGGGTCGTCTCGGCGCACCGCACGCCGGATCTGATGTTCGAATACGCCGAGACGGCGGCGGCGCGCGGCCTGAAAGTCATCATCGCCGGCGCGGGCGGCGCCGCGCATCTGCCCGGCATGGTTGCCGCGAAGACGACGCTGCCGGTCATCGGCGTGCCCGTCAAGTCCTCGAACTTGAACGGGCTCGATTCGCTTCTGTCGATCGTGCAGATGCCGGCCGGCGTGCCGGTCGCGACGGTCGCGATCGGCAACGCGGGAGCGGCGAACGCCGGCCTGCTCGCGGCGCAGATCCTCGCCGCGTTCGATCCGGAGCTCGCGCAGCGCATCGAGGCGCGGCGGAAGCGGATCGCGCAAGAAGTGATCGAAAGCAGTGAGACGCTGTGAGCGCGGGCGCGAATCTGCGGACAACGGCTGCCGCGCTGCCCGGCGGTTTCCGCGCGGAGCCGCGGACAATCCTGCCCGGCGCGACGATCGGCGTGCTCGGCGGCGGCCAGCTGGGCCGCATGATGGCGCTTGCGGGCAGCGCGATGGGCTACCGGTTCGTCGCGCTCGATCCGACGCCGGACGCCCCCTGCGGCCAGGTCGCGGACCAGATCGTCGCGGCCTACGACGATGTCGAAGCCGCCCGCGAGCTTGCGCGGCGCGCCGACGTCATCACCTATGAATTCGAGAACGTCGACGCGGACGTCGCCGCCCTGCTGGAGGCGGAAGCGTACGTGCCGCAGGGAAGCGCACTTCTGCGCACGACGCAGCACCGGCTGCGCGAGAAGCGGGCCGTGGAAGCGGCGGGCGCGCGCGTCGCGCCGTACGCCGAAATCCGCAGCCTCGGGGACCTGCGGGAGGCGGCCGGACGGTTCGGCTTCCCCTGCGTGCTGAAGACGGCGACCGGCGGCTACGACGGCAAGGGCCAATGGGTCATCCGCAGCGAAGCGGAGATCGAGCCGGCTTACGACGCGCTGAGCAGGGCGAAGACCGAACTGGTCCTCGAACAGTTCATCCGCTTCGACAAGGAGCTGTCCGTCATCGCGGCGCGCAGCCCGCGCGGCGAGATCCGGACGTTCCCGGCCGCCGAGAACGTCCACGTCGAGAACATCCTGCACCTGTCGATCGTGCCCGCCCGCGTGCCGGAGGCCGTGCGGCGGGAGGCGGAGGAGCTCGCGGTGCGGATCGCGGAGGGCCTGAACGTCGTCGGCCTGATCGCCGTCGAGATGTTCTGGTCGGCGGAGCAGGGGCTGTTCGTGAACGAGCTGGCGCCGCGGCCGCACAACAGCGGCCACTACACGATGGACGCCTGCCGCACGTCGCAGTTCGAGCAGCACGTCCGGGCGATCTGCAACCTGCCGCTCGGCGACCCGGCGCTCCTGACGCCGGTCGTCATGGTGAACGTGCTCGGCCGGCATCTGGAGCCGGTCATCGCGCGATTCGCGCAACCCGACGAGGCGGCGGCAAGGCTCCGGGTGAAGCCGTCGCTCCATCTGTACGGCAAGCGCGATGCCGCGCCGAAGCGCAAAATGGGCCACGTGAACGTCCTCGCCTCTTCGGTCGAAGACGCGCTCGCGTGGATGGACGAGACGAAGATCTGGAAGGTGTGAAAGCGAACATGCTGGACCGATACAGCAGACCGGAGATGCGGGCCATCTGGACCGAGGAGAACAAGTTCCGCGCCTGGCTCGAGGTGGAGCTGCTCGCCTGCGAGGCGTGGTCCGAGCTCGGCATCATCCCGAAGGAGGATGTCGAGGCGCTGCGCCGCAACGCGCGCTTCGATATCAACCGGATCTACGAGATCGAGGAGGAGACGCGCCACGACGTCATCGCGTTCACGCGCGCGGTGTCCGAATCGCTCGGCCCCGAGCGCAAATGGGTGCACTACGGCCTGACGTCCACCGACGTCGTCGACACGGCGCTCGGCTACCTGCTGAAGCAGGCGAACGCGATCATCCGGCGCGACCTCGAGAACTTCATCGAAATCCTGCGCGAGCAGGCGATCCGCCACAAGTACACGGTCATGATGGGCCGCACCCACGGCGTGCACGCGGAACCGACGACCTTCGGCCTCAAAATGGCGCTCTGGCACGAGGAGATGAAGCGCAACCTCGAGCGGTTCAACCGGGCGGCCGAAGGTGTCGAGTACGGCAAAATTTCCGGCGCGGTCGGCACCTACGCCAACATCGATCCGTTCGTCGAGCAATACGTCTGCGCGAAGCTCGGCATCCAGCCGGCGCCGATCTCGACCCAGACGCTGCAGCGCGACCGGCACGCGCATTACATGGCGGCGCTGGCGCTCATCGCGACGTCGCTGGACAAATTCGCGACCGAGATCCGCGCGCTGCAGAAGAGCGAGTTCCGCGAGGTCGAGGAGCCGTTCGCGAAGGGGCAGAAGGGCTCGTCCGCGATGCCGCACAAGCGCAATCCGATCGGCTGCGAGAACATTTCGGGACTGGCGCGCGTCGTGCGCGGCTACATGCTCTCGGCCTACGAGAACGTCCCGCTCTGGCACGAGCGCGACATCAGCCATTCCTCGGTGGAGCGCGTCATCCTGCCGGACGCGACGATGCTGATCAACTATATGTTGAACCGGCTCGGGAACATTATCCGGAATCTGACGGTCTTCCCCGGGAACATGAAGCGCAACATGGAGCGGACCTTCGGCGTGCCGTTCTCCGGCCGCGTCATGACGAAGCTGATCGACAAGGGCTGGAGCCGCGAGCAGGCGTACGACACGGTGCAGCCGCTGGCGATGCGGGCCTGGGAGACGCAGCGCCATTTCCGCGACATCCTCCTCGAATCGCCCGAGATCACGGGCATGCTGTCGCGGGAGGAGATCGACGACTGCTTCGACCCGTCGTGGCACCTGAAGCACGTGGACACCATTTTCGACAGGCTCGGCCTGAGCGAACGGGAGGCGTGAAGCGATGACGCGGCAGACCCTCGCCACCGCCGTCGATCTCGTCGACGCCCCGCTCGTCCACAAGGGCAAGGTGCGCGAGCTGTACGATCTCGGCGAGCATTACCTGATCGTCGTCACCGACCGGATCTCCGCGTTCGACTGGGTGCTCGAGCCGCCCGTGCCGTACAAGGGGATCGTCCTGAACAAGCTCAGCGCCTTCTGGTTCGGGCAGACGGCCGCGATCCAGCCCAACCATCTCATCCACACGGACGTATCCCGGCTCGGCGGCGTCGCGAAGGATCCCGAACGGCTGAAGGACCGCATCATGGTGGTGCGGAAAGCCCGCCGGATCGACATCGAGTGCGTCGTGCGGGGCCATATCACCGGCGGCGGCTGGCGGCAGTACGAGAAGACGCAGGCGGTGAACGGCATCCCGCTTCCTCCCGGCCTGCGCAAGAACGCGAAGCTGCCGGAGCCGATCTTTACACCGGCGGCGAAGAACGATACCGGCCACGACGAGGACATTCCGTTCGACGAGATGGCGAGGCGCATCGGAGCGGAGCTCGCGGAGGAGCTCAGGGAACGGAGCCTGCGGCTGTTCGATTGGGCGGCCCGCTACTGCGAGGAGCGCGGCCTCATCCTGGCGGACAGCAAGTTCGAATTCGGGCTCGCGGACGGAGCGATCGTGCTGATCGACGAGATTTTCACGCCGGATTCGTCGCGCTTCTGGGCGAAGGACAAATGGGCGCCCGACATCGAGATCGACAGCATGGACAAGGAGCCGGTGCGGACGTACCTTGCGGGCAGCGGCTGGGACAAGAACAGCAAGCCCGACCCGCTGCCGGCGCATGTGGTGGAAGAGACGACGCGGCGATATCTGGACCTTTACGAGCGGCTGACCGGCGGGAAGCTTGCATGAACCGGCGGACATCCGGACCAGAATGACAGGAGGCGGACCTGACGATGAAAGCCACGGTATACGTGACGATCAAGCAGAACGTGCTGGACCCGCAGGGGGCGGCCGTCCAGGGCGCGCTGCATTCCCTCGGATTCACGGAAGTCGGGAAGGTGCGGATCGGCAAATACATGGAGCTCGAGCTCGACGCGAAGGACCGGGCCGAGGCGGCGGCGCGCGTGAAGGCGATGTGCGAGAAGCTCCTGGCGAACCCGGTCGTCGAGGACTACCGGTTCGAACTGGAGGGCTGAGCGGATGCGGTTCGCGGTCATCGTTTTTCCGGGCTCCAACTGCGACATCGACTGCTACAAGGCGGTGCGGGAGACGATCGGCCAGCCGGTCGACTACGTCTGGCACACGGCGACGGACCTGTCCGCCTACGACGCGATCATCCTGCCCGGCGGCTTCTCCTACGGCGACTATCTGCGCTGCGGCGCGATCGCCCGCTTCGCGCCGGTCATGGACGAGGTGCGCCGGGCGGCGGAGGAAGGGCGGTACGTGCTGGGCATCTGCAACGGGTTCCAGATTCTGACCGAGGCGGGCCTGCTGCCGGGCGCGCTGCTCCGGAACCGGGACCTGAAGTTCCATTGCCATTCGACGCTGCTGGAAGTGGTCAACAACGAGACGCCGTTCACGCGGGAGTACGCGAAGGGCGAAATCATCGACATCCCGATCGCCCACGGCGAGGGCAACTACTACTGCGACGAGGAGACGCTGGCGAGGCTCGAGGCGAACGGCCAGGTCGTGTTCCGATACAAGAAGGGCGAAAACCCCAACGGTTCGGTGAACGACATCGCCGGCGTCTGCAACGAACGCCGCAACGTCGTCGGCATGATGCCGCATCCGGAGCGGGCGGTGAGCGAGCTGCTCGGCTCCGTGGACGGCAGGCGGATGTTCACGTCAGTCCTGAGCGCATGGAGGGAACGGCATGGCGCAGCAGTTAACGGCTAAGGAGCCGACGGCGGAGCAGATTGCGGAGCTGAAGATTTACCGGGAGTTCGGCGTCAGCGATTCCGAATACGAGCTCATTTGCAAGTACCTCGGCCGCAAGCCGAACTACACCGAGATCGGCGTGTTCAGCGTCATGTGGTCCGAGCACTGCGCGTACAAGAATTCGAAGCCGTTGCTGAAGAAGTTCCCGGTTTCGGGGCCGCGCGTGCTGATGGGGCCGGGCGAAGGCGCGGGGATCGTCGACATCGGCGACAACCAGGCGGTCGTGTTCAAAATCGAATCCCACAACCACCCGTCCGCGGTCGAGCCGTACCAGGGGGCGGCGACGGGCGTCGGCGGGATCATCCGGGACATCTTCTCGATGGGAGCGCGGCCGATCGCGCTGCTCAATTCGCTGCGCTTCGGGCGGCTCGAAGGGAATCCGCGGGTGAAGTATCTGTTCGAGAACGTCGTCGTGGGCATTGCGGGATACGGCAACTGCGTCGGCATCCCGACGGTCGGCGGCGAGGTGATGTTCGACGAGAGCTACGAGGGCAACCCGCTCGTCAACGCGATGTGCGTCGGGCTGATCGACCATGACAAGATCCAGCGCGGCGTCGCGAAGGGGGTCGGCAACCCGGTGTTCTACGTCGGCCCGGCCACGGGGCGCGACGGCATCCACGGCGCGACGTTCGCGTCCGTCGAGCTGACCGGGGAGTCGGAGGAGAAGCGCTCGGCGGTCCAGGTCGGCGACCCGTTCATGGAGAAGCTCGTCATGGAGGCGTGCCTCGAGGCGATCAACGCCGGCCTCATTCTCGGCATCCAGGACATGGGCGCGGCGGGGCTCACCTGCTCGAGCTCGGAGATGGCGGCGAAGGCGGGCAACGGCCTCGAGCTGTACCTCGACGAGGTGCCGCAGCGCGAGGAAGGCATGACGCCGTACGAGATGATGCTTTCGGAGTCGCAGGAGCGGATGCTGTTCGTCATCGATCCGGCGAACGAGGAGAAGGTGCGGGACATTTTCGCCCGGTGGGGCGTTCCCTGCGCGAAGGTCGGCAGGGTGACGGACGACGGCCGGCTCAAGCTGTACCACCGGGGCGAGGTCGTCGCGGACATGCCGGTGAAGGCGCTGGTGGACGACTGCCCGGTGTACCGGCAGCGGTCCGAGGAGCCGGCATATTACCGCGCGTTCGCTTCGGTCGACACGACGGCGTTCGAGGAGATCAAGGATCTGACGGGCGCGCTGAAGAAGGTGCTCGCGTCGCCGAACGTGGCGAGCAAGGAATGGGTCTACAGCCAGTACGACTACATGGTGCGGACGAACACGGTCGTGCGGCCGGGGTCCGACGCGGCGGTCGTCCAGGTGCCGGGCACGCGCAAGGCGCTCGCGATGACGACGGACGGCAACGGCCGGTACTGCTGGCTCGATCCGGAGATCGGCGGCAAGATCGCGGTCGCGGAGGCGGCGCGGAACATCGTCTGCTCGGGCGCGGAGCCGCTCGCGATCACGGACAACCTGAACTTCGGCAGCCCCGAGAAACCGGAGGTGTACTGGCAGCTCGAGAAGGCGACGGACGGCATGGCGGAGGCGTGCCGCGTGCTCGGCACGCCGGTCATCGGCGGCAACGTGTCGCTGTACAACGAGAGCGAGAAGGGAGCGATCCATCCGACGCCGGTCATCGGCATGGTCGGACTGGTCACGGATCTGGATCACATCACGACGCAGGAGTTCAAGGCCGAGGGCGACGTGATCGTGCTCGTCGGCGAGACGTACGGCGAGCTCGGCGGTTCCGAGCTGCAGTACGCGGTGCTCGGCAAGACGGAAGGGCGTCCGCCGAAGATTGATCTGGCGCTGGAGAAGCGCGTGCAGGATGCCGTGCTGGAGGCGATCCGGCGGGGGCTCGTCGCGTCGGCCCACGACCTGTCCGAGGGCGGGCTGGCCGTGGCCCTGGCCGAATCGTGCTTCGGCCGCGGCCTCGGCGCCGTGGTGAATGTCGAGACTTCGCTCCGCCCGGACGTCGCGCTGTTCAGCGAGTCGCAGTCGCGGATCCTGCTCAGCGCGCGGCCAGAGAAGGCGGATGCGCTCGTCGTGCTGCTTCGGGAGCGGGGCGTGGTCTGCTCGGTGCTCGGCAGGGTCGGCGGCACCGATCTGGTCGTGAAGGTGAACGGGCGGGACGGCATTGCCGCGCCGGTCGAGGAACTGCGGAAGGTCTGGAAGGAAGCGATCCCATGTCTGCTGAAGAACTGAGCGAACTGGTGCGATCCTGGACCGAAGACGGCTATTACAACGAAGGCGCCGGACGGGAGGATCTGTTCGACAAGGTCCGCGAGGAATGCGGCGTGTTCGGGGTGTTCGGCATTCCGGACGCCGCCGCGCTGACCTATTACGGGCTGCACGCGCTGCAGCACCGCGGCGAGGAGAGCTGCGGCATCTGCACCGTCGACTCGGCGCGCCCGTATGAATCGTTCGCCGCACACCGCGGCATGGGCCTCGTGAAGGAAGTGTTCACGAAGGAGGCGCTCGACGGGCTGCGCGGCGACCGGGCGATCGGCCATGTCCGCTACTCGACGTCGGGCGCCAGCTCGCCGGAGAACGCGCAGCCGCTCGTGTTCAAGTACCGGGACGGGGATCTTGCGGTCGCGACGAACGGCAACCTCGTGAACGCGCCGGAGATCCGGGCGGAGCTCGAGGCGGCCGGGTCGATCTTCCAGACGACGAGCGACACGGAAGTGATCGCGCATCTGATCGCGCGCTCGCCGCTCGATTTCGTCGGCGCGGTGAAGGCGGCGCTGCAGCGGGTCGTCGGCGGGTTCGCGTTTCTGATCATGACGAACACGCGGCTGATCGCCGCCTCCGACCCGAACGGGCTGCGGCCGCTCTGCATGGGCCGGCTCTCGGGCGGCTACGTGTTCGCTTCGGAGACGTGCGCGCTCGAGGCGGTCGGCGCCGAGTTCGTGCGGGACATTTTTCCGGGCGAAATGCTGATCCTCGGCGAGGGGAAGGACATCCGCGTCGAGCGGTTCGCGCCGCTCAAGCGGCGGGCGTTGTGCGCGATGGAGTACATCTATTTTGCCCGGCCGGATTCGGACGTGGCGGGGATCAACCTGCACGCGGCGCGCAAGCGGATGGGCAGCCGGCTCGCCATCGAATCGTTCGTCGACGCGGACGTCGTGACGGGCGTGCCGGACTCGAGCATCTCGGCGGCGATCGGGTACGCGGAGCAGACGGGGATCCCGTACGAGCTCGGGCTGATCAAGAACAAGTACACCGGCCGGACGTTCATCCAGCCTTCGCAGGAGCTGCGCGAGCGCGGCGTGAAGATGAAGCTGTCGGCCGTGCGGCGGGTCGTCGAGGGCAAACGCGTCGTCATGATCGACGACTCGATCGTGCGCGGCACGACGTCGCGGCGGATCGTCAACCTGCTGCGCGAGGCGGGCGCCCGCGAGGTGCACGTGCGCATCACGTCGCCGCCGTTCGCGAACCCGTGCTTCTACGGCATCGACACGCCGGACCGGAAGGATCTGATCGCGGCGCAGATGTCCGTCGAGGAGATCCGGAAGGCGATCAACGCGGATTCGCTCGTGTTCCTCTCGAAGGAAGGGTTCATCGAGGCGGTGCTGGGCCTCCCGGCCGGCGCATTGGGCGCCGGCGTGCCCGTGGGTGCCGGAGTCGGGGCCGGCGCGGCCGCGGGCGGTTACGCCGCATCCGGAAGCAGCGCCGGATCGGCGGCGGCCGGATCGGGCCGCTTCGCCGCAGGCGGTCCCTCCGCGGGGACCGGCGCCCGCGGTGCCGGCGTTTACGGTGCCGGAGCTTCCGGCGCGGGCTTCCGGCTGGACCCGGCGATGCTCAAGGGTTTGCGGGAAGCGGGTCTCACGCCGGAGGAGTTCGAGGCGGCGCTCGCGATCAACGGCGGCCTGTGCATGGCGTGCTTCGACAACGACTATCCGACGCGGATCGATTTCGCGAAGCCGTCGCGCACGTGCAGTTGCTGAAGCGCTTGCCCGGGGACGGCGGTCCGGCCGTCGGATTGCCGTCCGATTTCCGATGATGGATGCAAAAGGCGCGAAATGTTCCGTTTCGGGCGAATGCCGAACATTCGGCAACACAAGCGCAGCTTCTTCGCTTTTGTCTGCCAAATCTGCCATATCTGCCATTTCAGCCGGAATGGTCCGGCCATCGTGAAGGAGTGACCCTGGTGTCGGAAGCGTACAAACAAGCCGGCGTCGACATCGCGGCGGGCAACGAAGCGGTCGAGCGGATGAAGAAACATGTGGCGCGGACGTTCCGCCCCGAAGTGCTGACCGGGCTCGGCGGGTTCGGCGCGCTTTTCGGCCCCGATCTCGGGAAATACGAGGAGCCGGTGCTCGTCTCCGGCACGGACGGCGTCGGCACGAAGCTGATGCTCGCGTTTGCGCTGGACCGGCACGATACGGTCGGCATCGACGCGGTGGCGATGTGCGTGAACGACATCGTGGTGCAGGGTGCGGAACCGCTTTTCTTCCTCGACTATCTCGCCTGCGGCAAGGTCGTGCCCGAGCGGATCGAGGCGATCGTGAAGGGGATCGCGGACGGCTGCGAGCAGGCCGGCTGCGCCCTGATCGGCGGCGAGACGGCCGAAATGCCGGGCATGTACGGAGAGGACGAGTACGACATCGCCGGATTCGCCGTCGGCATCGTCGACCGGAAGCGCCTGATCGACGGCTCGGGCATCCGGCCGGGCGACGCGGTCATCGGCCTCGCCTCGAGCGGCGTGCACAGCAACGGTTACTCGCTCGTGCGCAAGGTGCTGCTCGGGGACTGCGGCTATTCGCTGGATGACACGCTGCCGGAACTCGGCGGCGCCCGGCTCGGCGACGTACTGCTCGAACCGACGCGCATTTACGTGAAACCGGTGCTCAGATTGATCGGACGCGTGGAAGTGAAGGGGCTCGCGCACATCACGGGCGGCGGGTTCATCGAGAACCTTCCGCGCGTGCTGCCGGAGGGCGTGAACGTCGAGATCGCGTACGGCTCGTGGCCGGTGCAGCCGATATTCAGGCTGCTGCAGGAGCGGGGGCGCATTTCGAACCGCGACATGTTCACGACGTTCAACATGGGCATCGGCATGGTCGCCGTCGTGCCGGCGGATCAGGCCGACGAGGCGGTCCGGACGCTCGCCGCGGAAGGCGTCGAGGCCTACCGGATCGGCACGGTGACGCCGGGCAGCCGGATCGTGACGTTCACGGGAGTTGACGTGTGATGGCGAAGCTCAAGGTGGCCGTATTCGCCTCCGGCAACGGCACGAACTTCCAGGCGCTCGCCGACGGCGCGCGGGACGGCCGGATCGACGCGGAGATCCGGCTGCTCATCTGCGACAAGCCGGGCGCGCCCGTCATCGGGCGGGCGGAGGCGGCCGGCATCGAGACGTACGTGTTCCGGCCGCGCGATTATCCGTCGCGCGAAGCGTACGAGCGCGAGATTCTGGCCGAGCTGGAGCGCCGCGGCGTCGAGCTGGTCGTGCTGGCCGGCTACATGCGGATCGTGACGCCGGTGCTCGTGGACGCCTATTACGGACGGATGATCAACGTGCACCCGTCGCTGCTGCCGGCGTTTCCCGGATTGAACGCCATCAGCCAGGCGCTCGACTACGGCGTGAAGGTGACCGGCGTCACCGTGCATTTCGTCGACGGCGGGCTCGACAGCGGGCCGGTCATCGCGCAGGAAGCGCTGGCGGTGGAGCCGGACGACACCGAGGAGACGCTGGCGGCGCGCATCCATCCGATCGAGCACCGGCTGCTGCTTCAGGTGGTGCAGCAGTTCGCGGAGGGGCGCATCCGGCTGGACGGCCGACGCGTGACGATCGGGAAGCAGTGAGCGAGATGCGCGCGAACCGCCTGTAACGGGACAGCGTACCGCTGGCGGGCCGGCGGCCGGGTGCCGAACGTGCATGAGCGGTACGGCGTACCGTCGGAGGCCGCCGGCGGGCGGGTGAGATGCGCGCGAACCGCCTGTACGTGTCCGTCAGCCACCAATACCGACGATAAGGATGGGGACGATGAGCGAAATCACCGAACTCAATCTCAGGTACGGGATGAACCCGCACCAGAAGCAGGCGAAGCTGACCTACGGCGGCAAGCCGCTGCCGATCCGGGTGCTCAACGGCGAACCCGGTTTCATCAACCTGCTCGACGCGCTGAACGCGTTCCAGCTCGTGCGCGAGCTGCGCCGGGCGACGGGCCTGCCGGCCGCCGCGTCGTTCAAGCACGTGAGCCCGGCCGGCGCCGCCGTCTACCAGCCGCTCACGCCGGAGCTCCGCAAGGCGTACTTCGTCGAAGACATGGAGCTGTCGGAGCTCGCGACCGCCTACGCGCGGGCGCGCGGCGCGGACCGGATGTCGTCCTTCGGCGACGCGGCCGCGCTGAGCGACGTCGTCGACGTATCGACGGCGAAGCTCTTGAAGCGCGAGGTGTCCGACCTCGTCGTGGCGCCGGGATACACCGAGGAAGCGCTGGCCATCCTGAAGGAGAAAAAGGGCGGCAAATACCTCATCCTCGAGATCGATCCCGACTACGTGCCCGATCCGATCGAGACGCGGACCGTGTTCGGCCTCACGCTCCAGCAGGAGCGCAACAACGCGGTGATCGACGAATCCGTGTTCGAGCATGTCGTGACCGAGAACAAGGAGCTGCCGGACAGCGCGAAGCGCGACCTGATCGTCGCCCTCCTGACGCTGAAATACACGCAGTCGAACTCGGTCTGCTACGCGCTTGACGGCCAGACGATCGGCATCGGCGCCGGCCAGCAGTCGCGCATCCATTGCACGCGCCTCGCCGGCGACAAGGCGGACCGCTGGTTCCTGCGCCAGCATCCGATCGCGCTGAACATGAAGTTCCGTCCCGGGCTCACCCGCGCGGAGCAGAACAACGCGATCGACCTGTGGCTCGAGGATGTGCTGACGCCGGTCGAGCGGAAGAGCTGGGAGCAATGCTTCGAGGAAGTGCCGCCGCGCCTCACGCCGGAGGAAAAGCGCGAATGGCTGAAGGGACTCCGGAACGTCGCCTATGCTTCCGACGCGTTTCTGCCGTTCCGCGACAACCTCGACCGGGCGAGCCGCAGCGGCGTGAAATACGTGATCCAGGCCGGCAGCTCGGTGCGCGACGAGGAAGTCGTGAAGGCCGCGAACGAGTACGGCATGGTCATGATCTATTCCGGCGTCCGGCTGTTCCATCACTGATTCCGCCGCGACAAGCGAAAGGAGCATGATGCACGTATGACCGCCACCGCAAATCTCGACCTGCTGAAGGCGGAAGCGGAAGCGAACGCCGCGGCGCTCCGGGCCAACCGCTATCCGGGCCGCGGCATCATCATCGGCATGACGCCGGACGGCACCCGCTACGTGCAGGTGTACTGGATCATGGGCCGGAGCGAGAACAGCCGCAACCGGATCTTCGTCCTCGAAGACGACGGGAGCGTCCGCACCGAGGCGCGCGATCCGGCGAAGCTGACCGACCCGTCGCTCATCATCTACCATCCGGTGCGGGTGTCCGCGGGCGCCCACATCGTGACGAACGGCGACCAGACCGACACGATCGCGGACTTCCTCGCGAAGGGCGGCACGTTCGAGGACGCCCTGAAGACGCGCACGTTCGAGCCGGACGCGCCGAACTTCACGCCGCGCATCTCCGGCATCGTCCAGCCGGGCGACCCGACCGCGGCCTACAAGCTGGCGATCCTGAAGGCGAACCGCGGCATCGAGTCGCTCCCGCAGCGGCATTTCTTCACCTACGAGCGGCCGCTGCCGGGCTTCGGCCATCTCATCCACACCTACATGGGCGACGGCGATCCGCTGCCGTCCTTCGAGGGCGAACCGAAGCTCGTCCCGCTGTTCGACGATGCGGGGGAAACGCTCGACTACTACTGGAACCGGCTGGACGGGGAAAACCGCATCTCGCTGCTCGTGAAGACGATTCCGGTGCGGGGCGGCGAAGCGGCGATCACGATCCGGAACAAGGATTAAGGGGGACCTGAAGCGGTGAACATTCTGGTCATCGGAGGCGGCGGGCGCGAGCACGCGATCGTCTGGTCGCTCGCGAAGAGCAGCCGGGTCAAGAAGCTCTATTGCGCGCCGGGCAACGCGGGCATCGCGAAGCTCGCGGAATGCGTGCCGATCGGCGTCATGGAATTCGACAAGCTCGTCCGGTTCGCGAAGGAGCAGGCGATCGACCTCGTCGTCGTCGGCCCGGACGATCCGCTTGCCGCGGGCATCGTCGACGCCTTCGGGGCGGCGGGCATTCCGGCGTTCGGACCGAACAAGGCGGCGGCGGAGATCGAGGGCAGCAAGATTTTCATGAAACATCTGCTGCGGAAGTACGGCATTCCGACCGCGCGGTACGAGACGTTCGACGATTACGAGACGGCGCTCGCCCATCTGCGCAGGCAGCAACCGCCGATCGTCGTGAAGGCGGACGGCCTCGCGGCCGGCAAGGGCGTCACCGTCGCGCGCACGATCGAGGAAGCGGAACAGGCCCTGCGCGGCATGATGATCGACCGGGTGTTCGGCGCATCCGGCGCGCGCGTCGTCATCGAGGATTACCTCGAGGGGCAGGAAATGTCGATCCTCTCGTTCGTCGACGGCGAGATCGTCCGGCCGATGGTGCCGGCGCAGGACCACAAGCCGGTGTTCGACGGCGACCGGGGACCGAACACGGGCGGCATGGGCACCTACTCGCCGCTGCCGCACATCGATCCGGCGGTCGTCGAGGAAGCGGTGGAGCGCATCATCAAGCCGACGGCGGCCGCGATGGTGAAGGAAGGACGGCCGTTCCGCGGGGTGCTGTTCGCCGGATTGATGGTGACGAAGGACGGGCCGAAGGTGGTCGAGTTCAACGCCCGGATGGGCGATCCCGAGGCGCAGGTCGTGCTGCCGCGGCTGAAGACCGACCTGCTCGAGATCATCCTTGCGGCGATGGACGGCCGGCTGGATCGGATCGATATCGAATGGAGCGACGAGGCGGCCGTCTGCGTCATCCTGGCGTCGGAAGGGTATCCCGGCTCCTATCCGAAGGGCCGGCCGATCGAAGGCATCGACAAGGCGGAGGAAGCCGGCGCACTCGTCTTCCACGCGGGCACGGCGCTGAAGGACGGCGGCTACGTCACGAACGGCGGCCGGGTGCTCGGCGTCGTCGGCCGCGGCCGGGACATCGGAGAGGCGCGGAACCGGGCGTACGAGGCGTGCGGGCTGATCCGGTTCGAGGGCATGCATTATCGGAAGGACATCGCGGCGAAGGCGCTGGCCGCACGGCCGAACTGACGGCGAAGATCGGCCCGCAAAGCGGGGCGGGCTCCGGAAGGCCGTCCGGCGGAATCGGCGGCAGGACCGCCTGCCGCGAAGCGGGTCCGGGCCCGGCGGGTGGATCGCTGCCGGCCGCACGGCAGAGAGCCGCGCCCGGGGACGGCAGCCGGCGAATCGGCGTGAGGTTGACGGTGAAGGACGGTTATGCGACGGCGGGAAGCGGGACGGAGGCTTCCCGCTTTTTGCGTAATGGCGGGATGGCGTCGGTTTCCTGCGACTGGTGATTCCTGCGACTGGTGATCAAAGGCATGCGTTCGGCGGACGGACGCGTTCGTTTCCTGACTGCCGCGGGACGAAGGCTTCCCCGTTCCCCGTTACGTCTTGCGCCCGGTTCCCGAGTCGGACTTCGTCGGCGTGGGGATCGAGGCGAGATGCCGGTGCAGCGTGTCCACCATGCGCTGCCGGCCTTCGGGCGGCGTGTCCTGCCAGATCAGCTCGAACAGCACGCCGAGCCCGGGCAGCGTCCGTTCATCCGCGCCGACCGAGCTGTCGATGATGTCGAACAGATCCTCGTTCGATTTGTCGTGCACCCGCCGGATGATCGCCTGGCGCAGATCGAGCGTGTTCACGCGGTATCCCCCCGAGAGCGGAAAGTCCCCCCTTACTATGCCCGGCAGGCGGCATGTTCATCCCCGCGCTGTGCTATAATGGGACATATCGTTTTGGAAGGAAGGGACAAGCGGTCATGCCCAGGTCTCCGAAGCAGCAGTTTGCGGTCATCGGCATGGGCCGTTTCGGTTCGAGCGTCGCGCTGACGCTCTCGAAGCTCGGCTACGAAGTGCTCGCGATCGACGCGGACGGCGCGCGCGTGCAGGCGGTGGCCAACCGGGTCACGCACGCGGTGGCGGCCGACACGACCGACGAGGAGGCGCTGCGCGCGCTCGGCATCCGGAATTTCGACGTCGTCGTCGTCGCGATCGGACAGGACATCCAGGCGAGCATTCTCACCACGCTGATCCTGAAGGAACTCGGCGTCCCGCGCATCATCGCGAAGGCGCAGAACGAGCTGCACGGCAAGGTACTGAGCAAAATCGGCGCGGACAAGGTCATCTTCCCCGAGCGGGACATGGGGCAGCGCGTCGCCCACAGCCTGATCTCGCCGAACCTGGTCGATTTCATCGAGCTGACGGACGACTACAGCATCGCGGAGCTCGAGGCGACGCCGGCCATGATCGGCCGGAACCTCAAGCAGCTCGACATCCGCGCCCGGTTCCGCTGCAGCGTCATGGCGATCAAGACCGGGGACCGGATGAACATCGCGCCGAACGCGGAAGATGCGATCCGCGAGGGCGACGTGCTCGTCATCGTCGGCCGGAACGGCGATCTCGGGAAGCTCGAGCGGCATTTTGCGGCAGGCGGGAAGTGAGGGCGCATGAAGGACAGGCCCGTCAACCCGATTCCGATCACGTCCCCGCAGAACCCGAAGGTGAAAGCCTGGGCTTCCCTCCTCGAGAAAAAACACCGCGACCGCACCGGCTTTTTTCTCATCGAAGGCGTCCATTTGCTGCAGGAGGCGCTGAAGGCGGACGGGCTCGCCGCGATCGGGGCGATCGCCGTCGACGCCGAACGCGGCTGGCCGGAGGAGCTCAGGCACACGCGCCTGCCGGAGCGGACGCCGGTCTACGCGCTGCCGGCGTCCGTCATGGCGAAGTGCACGGGCACGGATACGCCGCCGCCGGTGTTCGCCGTCGTCGCGAAGCCGCGGCATGACGGAAGCGCGCTGCACCGCGAAGGCGGCTTCGTCGTCGCCCTCGACGGCGTGCGCGATCCGGGCAACGCGGGCACGCTGATCCGCGCGGCCGACGCGGTCGGCGCCGACGCCATCGTGTTCGGTCGGGGCTGCGTCGACCCGTACAATCCGAAGACGGTCCGTTCGACGATGGGATCGCTTTTTCATCTGCCGGTGATCGAAGGCGATCTCGCCGAGCTCCTGCCGGAGGCGAAGCGGCGCGGCGCCCGCATCGTCGGCGCCAGCCTGGACGCGCGCGTCACCTGCTACGAGTACGACTGGCGTTCCGCCTGCTGGCTCGTGCTCGGCAACGAGTCCGAAGGCCTCTCCCCGGCCGTCTCCGCCCTGGTGGACGAGCACGTGCTCATCCCGATGCGCGGACAGGCGGAGTCGCTCAATGTCGCGATGGCGGGCGCGGTGCTGATGTACGAGGCGATGCGGCAGCGGTATTTTTCCTGGTGAAGGCCGGACCAAGGGACGCCCCGTTGACGCGTCCCTCCGCGCTTGACATGCAACCGACCATGTAATCCGGATATGACACACGGGGAAAGAGACGACAAGCAGGATATCATCTTCAAGGCGCTGGGCGATCCGACACGGCGGATCATCCTCGACGAGCTGGCCGAGCGGGACGGAATGACGTTGTTCGAGCTGACGGCGCGGCTCGTCATGAAGCACAACCTGTCCATCACGCGGCAGGACCGGATGTGGTGAGATTCTTCGGTTAGCCGCCGCACGGGACCACGGTCGAGTGGGGAACGGGCGTGCGGACGGCGGCGGAGCGGTTTGTCTACGCAAACGGGGATGGAGCGCGGTGCTGATCCGCGCGCCATCCCCGCCGTCGTTTTCACGCCATGGCCCGCTTATTTCGCTTCGCCGTTCAGATACGGTAGAACGCGGCGTTCGCCCAGAACGTGTAGCTCGCGTACGTGATGCCCGGCTCGTCGGTGCGATAGGCCGCGGCGATGTCATCGGTCTGCCCGATCAGCGAGAACGACTCCAGGTAATAGCGGCCGTCGGACAGCCTGTTGTTGGCGATCAGCCTGTAGTCTCCCGCGGGCCGGACGTTGGCATAGTAGAGCGGCTGCCACCAGGAGCCGTAGATCAGCCCGGGCTGGTCGGCTTCATTCTTCTTCGCGTATTGCCGGATGATGCCGTCGAACCGGTCGCGGTCCGCCGTGCTGCGGAATTCGAAGACGAGCTCGTATTCCTTCGCGTATTCGATCCAGTTGCCGTTTGCGATCTGCCGGACTTCATGATATTCGGATTCGCCGGGATCGCCCCATTCCTTCAGATAGACGAAGGCGGAGGTGCGCGGTTCGTACTGCACCCGGGCGTCGATGCCCTCGCTGCGCAGCAGGGCGACGAGCTGCAGCGCGTGGCGGATGTCGGCGTGGGCGTACGTGATCGTCAATTCGTCGACAAAGTTGCTTTCGTACCTCGAGTCGCGGATCGTGTAGCCGGTAACGAGTTGTTCTTCAAGCGCCCGGTCGCCGATCGCCTGGAGCGCCGGGGCCTTGACGATGCCGCTTGCCCGATACGCGTTCAGCAGTTCGTTCAGGATATGGTCGTCGCTCACCCAGCCGATATACCGTTTGTACTCGCCGCGGGTTTCGAGCGTCTTGCCGAGGAGGACGGCGGCGTATTCGGCGGTCGCCGCACTCCGCTCCCGGATCAGATGATAATGGTCGGCCGGCACGAGGCCGGCATCGATGGCGGCGGCGAGCTCCTGCGCCCCCCGCAGCCCGAGCAGCGCGGTGCTCAGGCGGAACGGTTCGAGCGTCCGGTTCGCCTTGTCCGCGGGATAGGTGTAGGCGAGCTCCTTCAGCCCGGACGCCTTGACCGCGATCTGCGCGGCGTTGATCGCCGTCAGCGGCGCCCCGGGGTTCAGCGCGCCGGAGGAAATGACGCCTTCCCGGTAGAGCGCGATGGCCGCTTCATATATAGGAGCTCGACGCCTTCACATCGGTGAAGATCGAGTCGCCGTCAGCCACCGAGGCCTCCGCGTCTTCGCGGACCAGCCGGAACGCGGCGGCCGTTTCGGCGAGAAACTCGCCCTTCGTGGGCGCACCGGAGAATGCGATGCCGAACTTGTCCTTCAGGAACCGCGCATAGTCCGCGACGGTTTCCCGCGAAGCGCCCTGAACGGCCGCGGAGACGGCGTTTTCCGGACCGGAGACGCCGGCGGAGGCGGCGCCCGACACGGCCGGAATGGAAAGCAGGAGGGCGGCGGCCAACGGAATCGGGAGCAGCCTGCCGAGCAGCCGGTGAAGCGGAATGGACATGCGATGACCTCCCCATTAAAACTAAGTAAAATAGTATGAATAATTGGATTAATCCTAGCAAAGCAATCGTTCCCCTGTCAAGCGGAATTCCGGCATGCGGCGTGGCGGGATGGGGGGTTGCAGGCTGATGCGGAACATCCGGATGTCGGGGAATGGAAGAAGGATTTGCGGCCATTCGCGTTGAAAGGTGTGTTTCGGGAAAAAAACGGTATTCATCTTCCGCGGGAATGCGGACATGACGATATTTATGACGATATTCTTGTCTTTCTCATAACGAAACCATTGACAAATACAAAGTAAATAGATAGGATTAAACCGAAAAAAACGATTTGGACGGGAATGGAGAGAAATCATGCCATGAAACGAACATCCATGCTTGTGCTGATGGCCGTGCTGATCGTCTCGCTGCTGGCGGCCTGCGGCGGGGGAAACAACGGGAAGGGCGGCGCGGCCGGCACGTCCGGGAGCGAGGGAACGAATGCGGGCGCGGACGCGGACGCGGGTGGCGGAGCGGAAGGCCCGAAGAAGCGGATTGCGCTCGTGCTTCCGGAGAAGATCGGCGTCAACGCGTTCTTCACGCAGATGGTGGACGGGCTGAACCAGGCGGCCGAAGATTTCGGCGTCGAAGTGAAGACGATCGAGTCGACGGATCCGGCCGCATTGGAGCAAAATTTGCGCGCCGCCGTCGCCGACGGCTACGATCTGATCATCACGAGCAGCTTCACCGCGGTCGACGCGCTGACGAAGGTCGCCGCCGAAAATCCGGACCGGCCGTTCGCGATCATCGATCAGGCGTTTGACGCGCCGAATGTCCGGAGCATCGAATTCCGCGAACACGAAGCCGCGTTCCTGCTCGGCGCGGCCGCCGGCCTCGTCACGAAGACGAACACGGTCGGCGCGGTCGTCGCGATGGACATTCCGCTGCTCGGCAAGTACACGAGCGGTTTCGAGCAGGGGCTCCGATACACGAATCCGGACGCGAACTTCCTGGTCAGCTACGTCGGCAGCTTCACCGACCCGGCGAAGGCGAAGGAGCTGGCGCTGGTGCAATACGAGCAGGGCGCCGACTTCATCGCGGGCATGTCGGCCGTCAGCGACAACGGCATCTTCGAAGCGGCGAAGGAGAAGGGCTTCCTGACCTCCGGCCAGGACGTCGACCGCACGGTCGAGGATCCGGAACACATCATCCTGTCGCAGCTGAAGGAGACCGACACGGTTGTCTACGAGACGGTGAAGGACTTCGCGCAGGGCCGTTTCACCTTCGGCACGGTCCACTACGGCCTGGCCGAGAACGGCGTCGGCCTGACGTTCGTCACGGCGGAATCGCCGTCGCCGGTGCCTGGGGTGCTCGGACAGGAGAAGATCGAGCAGCTGAAGAAGATCCGCGACGACATCGTGTCCGGAGTGATCACGGTCGTCAATCCGCTCGAACAGCAGTAAAGCTTCACTCGATCCGTCGGTTCAGATCTGGGGCAGCCGGCTGCCGGGACGCGGCCGGCTGCTGTACATGTTGCCGGGCATGAAACGCGGGGCGGAAGGGGAACCAGCATGCTGCTCCAGATGGAGAAGATCACCAAACTCTATGGCGATGTCGCCGCGAACGCGGGCGTCGACTTCACGCTCGAAGAGGGAGAGGTGCACGCGCTGGTCGGGGAAAACGGCGCGGGCAAAACGACGCTGATGCGCATCCTGTACGGCGAGGAGACCCCGACGTCCGGGACGATCCGGCTCCGCGGGAAAGAGCTGGTGCTGCGCTCGCCGGAGGATGCGATCCGCGCGGGGATCGGCATGGTGCACCAGCATTTCATGCTGTTCCCCTCGTTCACCGTGGCGGAAAACATCGTGATCGGCCGCGAGCCCCGCTCCGGCATCCTGTTCGACCGGAAGAAGGCGGCCGAGGAAGCGGCCAGGCTGTCCGCCGAATACGGGATGCCCGTCGATCCGCACCGGCGGATCGCCGACTGCCCGGTCGGGATCCAGCAGCGCGTCGAGATTCTGAAGGTGCTGTACCAGGGCGCGGACATCATCATCCTGGACGAGCCGTCGGCCGTGCTGACGCCGCCGGAAGTGAAGGAGCTGCTCGCCGCGATCCGCGGGCTGGCGCGCCGGGGCAAGAGCTTCATCCTGATCACGCACAAGTTGCAGGAAATGATGGACGTATCCGACCGGATCACGGTGCTGCGGGACGGCCGCGTCGTGGCGACGGTGCGCGCCGCCGATACGAACGTGGACGAGCTCTCCCGCCTCATGGTCGGGCGCGAGCTCGTCCCGCTGGAGAAACGGCCGGCCAGGCCGGGCGATCCGGTGCTCGAGGTGGAGGGGCTCACGGTCCGCGGCGGCCGGGGCAAGGCGAAGCCGTTGCTGGACGGCGTGACGTTTACCGTGCGGGCGGGTGAGATCGTCGGCGTCGCGGGCGTGTCCGGCAACGGCCAGACCGAGCTGGTCGAGGCGATCGCGGGCCTCCGGCGCATCGACGCGGGCAGGATCCGGCTCTGCGGGCGCGACGTCACCGGCGCGGACGCGCGGGACCTCCGCCGGCACGGGCTCGCCCACATTCCGGAGGACCGCTACCGCTGGGGTTCGGCGAAGGAGGAATCCGTCGCCGACAACGCGGCGATGGGCCATACGGACAGCGCGAAGCGTTCCGGCTTTCTGCTGCGCGGGCGACTCCGCCGGATGGCGGAGGCGTGGATCGCCGGGTTCAAGATCAAGGCGGAATCGCCCGCCGTCAAGGCGGGCTCGCTGTCCGGCGGCAATCTGCAGAAGCTGATCGCGGCGCGCGAGCTCGCGCACGGTTCGCCGCTCGTCATCGCCGCCGAGCCGACGCGCGGCGTTGACATCGGCGCGATGGAGATCATCCACGCCGGGCTGCTGAAGCGACGCGACGAGGGCGGCGCGATTCTGCTCGTCTCCTCGGAGCTGACGGAGATTCTGAAGCTGTCCGACCGGATTCTCGTCCTGTACGAAGGGCGGATCGCCGGGGAGTTCCGGGCGGATGAGGCGACGGAGGAAGCGATCGGCAGGCTGATGGCGGGGGTGACGGACCATGCGGAACACGCGGTTTCCGCCGGCCGCGCAGGCCGATCGGACGGTGCGGATCTTGCGGCGTCTCGCGGATAGCCTGCGCGGCCTCGTCCACCCGCTCGCGGCGCTCGCCGCCGGCCTCGCCGCCGGCGCCGTCGCGGTCATTGCCGTCGGCGGCTCGGTCGGCGAGACGTACGCGGAGATGTGGAAGGGAGCCTTCGGCAGCTTCTATTACCTGACGAACACGCTGGCGCGTTCGACGCCGATCATGCTGATCGGCCTCGGCGTGGCGCTCGCGTTCCGCGCCGGCTTCTTCAATCTCGGCGCGGAGGGGCAGCTGCTCTTCGGCGCGCTGGCGGCCGCGGTGGCCGCGCTGTACCTGCCGGCGCCGCCGGCGCTTGCCATGATCGCGGCGCTCGTCGCCGGCATCATCGCGGGCGGCGCCTGGTCGCTGCTCGCGGGGTGGCTCGATGTCCGGTTCCGGCTGAACCTGCTCGTCTCGACGCTGCTCCTGAATTACATCGCGATTTACGTGTGCAGCTACTTCGTCAGCTTCCCGCTGAAGGACACGTCGGGCAGCGCGGCGATCAACCAGACGAACATGATCGACCGGGCGGTCTGGCTGCCGAAACTGTTCAAGGGAATGAGCGTGCACGCGGGCTTCGTCCTCGCGGCCGCGGCCGCGGTGCTGCTGTTTCTCGTCCTGCGCCATACGGTCGCCGGCTATCACCTGCGCATGCACGGCAGCAATCCGTTGTTCGCATTGTACGGCGGCGTGCGCCGCGGCCGGCTGATGGCCTGGACGATGCTCGCGAGCGGCGGCTTCGCGGGCCTGGCCGGCGCCGTCGAAGTGCTCGGCACGCAGTACCGTTACATCGACAACGCGCTGACCGCGCCCGGTTATGCCTGGTCGGGCATCATGGCGGCGCTGCTCGCGAATTCGCATCCGCTCGGCACGGCGGCCGCGGCGCTCCTGCTCGCGGCGCTGCAGACGGGCGGCATGGGCGTCGAGCGGAACACCGAGGTGCCGCTCGAGATCGCGAGCGTCATCCAGGCGGCGATCATCCTGTTCATCTCCGCCCGGTTCACGCGCGCGCTGCTCAAGCGCAGGAAAGCGAGGGCTGCCGATGGAACTGCTGCTTGACGTCTCGCTGTACGGCTCCACGCTGCGGATGATCGCCCCGATCCTGCTCGCCGCGCTCGGCGGTGTGATCTGCGCCCGCGTGGGCATCTTCAACGTCGGCCTCGAAGGGCTCATGCTGACGGGGGCGTTCGCGGCGATCACGGGCAATCATCTGTTCGGCGACGTCTGGCTCGCCGTCCTGTTCGCGGTCATCTGCTCCGGGCTCATGTCGCTCATCCTCGCCTGGCTGACGATCGGCCTGAACGCGAACATGATCGTCGTCGGCGTGGCGCTCAACTTCCTCGCGTCGGGGCTCACGACGTATTGCCTGTCCGCGATTTTCCACGTGAAAGGCTCCTACTACGATCCGGGCATGGCCGGCCTGCCGAAATGGGACATCCCGCTCGTCGGTGATATTCCGGGCGTCGGCGGCATCCTGTCCGGCCATTCGCCGCTCGTGTATGTCGCGTTTGTGCTCGCCTTCGTGCTGCAGTTTTTCCTGTTCAAGACGGTGAAGGGCTTCCGGCTGCTGGCCGCGGGCGAGCATCCGGAGGGGGCGCGGAGCCTCGGAATCCGGATCGACCGCATCCGGTATTGGGCGGTGCTTGCGAGCGGTGTGCTCTGCGGCCTCGCGGGCGCGCAATTGTCGCTCGGCCAGGTGACGCAGTTCACGGAGGGGATGACGGCCGGCCGCGGCTTCATCGCGCTCGTCGCGGTCATGCTCGGCCAGAACCATCCGCTGGGCGTCATGCTGGCGAGCCTGCTGTTCGGATTCATGGACGCCCTCAGCATCCGGTTGCAGGGCTACGCGCTGCCGACGCAGTTCACGATGGCGCTGCCCTACGTGATGACGCTCGCCGCGATGTTCTTGTTCAAGGATCGCGCATACTTGAGGCAGACCGGCCGTATCGATTGACGGCGGAGACCAACTCGGGAGGAGGCCCATCGGATGGACAAAATGGACAAGGCGGAACGCATCAGACGTGCACGGATCCCGGCGCCCGGCGTCAGCCCGGAACAGGCGCACCGTCTGCCTCCGGGCCAGACGCTGACGGAACGGTTCCCGATCCTGCACATGGGAGAGGTTCCGGACTACGGTGACGGTTCGGCGTGGTCGCTTCGCGTGTTCGGCCTTGTGGACGAAGAGAAGACCTTGTCCCTGGGCGACGTGATGAAGATGCCGTGGACGACCGTCGTCTGCGACATCCATTGCGTCACGCGCTGGTCGAAGTTCGACACCGAGTGGGAGGGCGTGCGGTTCCGGGACTTCATCGCGGCGGCGGGCATCCGCGTCCGACCGGAGGCGCGTTACGTGATGATCCACGCCGATCCGAACTATGAGACGAACGTGCCGCTGGAAGACCTGATGCGGGACGACGTGCTGCTCGCCTGGGGATACGGCGGCAAGCCCCTTACGCCGAAGCACGGCTGGCCGCTCCGGCTCGTCGTGCCGCACCTGTACTTCTGGAAGAGCGCGAAATGGGTGCGCGGCATCGAGTTCATGAAGGAGGACCGGCCCGGTTACTGGGAGCGGCTGGGCTACCACCACTACGGCGACCCGTTCCGGGAGCAGCGGTTCTCGGACGATTCGTACGAAATGCCGGAAGACGAATGGATGCAGTGCGATTACGACTGAAGGAGGACCCTGCCCATGAAACTGCCGGTTCTGCGCGTCGATCCGGACGACATTCCGGCGTATGCGATCGTCTGCGGCGACCCGTTCCGCGCGGAGAACATCGCGGGCAGGCTGGAGGACGCGCGGGAGCTCGCCTTCGCCCGCGAATACCGGACGTTCGTCGGACGGTATGACGGCGTCGAACTCGCCGTCGCGAGCCACGGCGTCGGCTCGCCCGGCGCCGCCGTCTGCTTCGAGGAGCTGGCGCGGGCCGGCGTGCGGACGATCATCCGCGTCGGCACGGCCGGATCACTCTCGCCGGCGTATCCGGCGGGCAGCCTGATCGTGAGCACCGCGGCGGTGCGCGAGGACGGGCTGACGAAGCAGCTCGTGCCGCCCGGCTTTCCGGCCGTCGCCGACAGCGCCGTGACGGAGGCGCTGTACCGCGAAGCCGCGGCGCTCGGCGGCCGCGTCGGCAAAGGGATCACGGCGACGTTCGATGCGTTCTATACCGGCGTCGTCGAGCTGCCGCACGCGGTGTACGCGAAGGCGGGCGTGCTCGCCGTGGAGATGGAGATCGCCGCGCTCTACGTGATTGCCGCGCTGCGCGGGATGCGCGCGGGAGCGATCGTCGCGCTGGACGGCGATGCCGATACCGTGGACGAGGCGTACAACCCGCACCGCGACATCGTCGCCGAGGCGGTCGAACGCGGGATCGGGGCCGCGCTGCGGGCGGTCGCGTCGCTGGCCCGGGCGGACGCTTCGGGCGCGGGATAACGCATGGACGGAACGATGCCTGTCCCGTACGGGGCAGGCGTTTTTGTCGAAACTCGTGGTAATATAAAAGGAGTGAGAAAAAGCGCCCGCCATCGGAGGAGAGGAGAACCGTTGAGACGTTTGCTGCATCCGCTGACCCTCGTGAGGACGGCCGGCCTTGTGGACGGCACGTCGTTGCTCGTGCTGCTCGGCATCGCGATGCCGCTGAAATATTTCGCCGACATGCCGATGGCCGTCACGATCGTCGGCACGATCCACGGCTACATCGTCATCGCCTATCTGCTCGCGATCCTGTACGCGCAGCTTCGCCTGCAGTGGCATTTCGGATGGTCGCTGCTGTGCCTCGCCGCCGCGTTCGTGCCGTTCCTCTGGTTCGCGGCGGACCGCGCGATCAGCCGGCGCAGGGACCGGTTCGAGGTGAAACCGGTTCCGCTCAAATGGCTCGTCTATGCGATCGTGTTCTTCGCGTTCATCGACCTGTTCACCCAATTGCCGGTCATGAGCACCTACGCGCAAGCGCTCGGCGCCAGCGCGGCCGTCGCGGGCTTCGTCGTCGGCATGTACTCGCTCACGAACCTGTTCGGGAACATCGCCTCGGGCATCTGGACGGACCGGAGCGGCGCGTATCCGGTGCTGACCGCCGGGCTCGCGCTGACCGCCGGCGCGCTGCTTTCCTACAGCCTCGCGGACACGCCGGGCGCGCTCGTCGCCGTGCGGTTCCTGCACGGCTTCGTGAGCGGGCTGATCGTGCCCGCCGCCTTCACGTTCCTCGCGAACGCGACCGAACGCGGACGGCAGGGCAGCCAGAGCGCGGTGTCGGGCACGTTCGTCGGGATCGCGGCGATCACCGGGCCCGCGTACAGCGGCATCATGGCGAGCCGGACGAGCGTGCCGTTCGTGTTCGCGACGGTCGCCGTGCTCGGGATCGGGCTGCTCCTGCTGACGGTGATCTTCCTTCGGAAACGGAACGCGCGAAGCGCGGAGAAGCGGCAAGAAACGGGCAGGCTGGTCTGGAAGCGGGAGCTCGTGCAGTCGTACGCGGGGGCCTTTTTCCTCATGTTCTCGCAGGGGGCGCTGGCCTATCTGCTGCCGCGGCACGTGGAGGATCTCGGTTACGATTCGCGGATGAGCGGCATGCTGCTCAGCCTGTTCGGCCTGATCGCCGTCGCGGTGTTCGTCGTTCAGGCGCGCGCGGGTTTCAGGCGGCTTGTGCCGGTCATGCGGTTTGCGGCAGGCCTTGCGATGATGGCGATCAGCCAGATCCTGCTCGGGCAGAGCGGGAACACGATCGCGCTGGGCGCCGTGATGGCGCTGTACGGCCTCGGGTTCGCGCTGCTGTTCCCGGCGATCAACACGCTGCTGATCCACGGCACGACGGAATCGAACCGCGGGCGGGCCTACGGTCTGTTCTACGCGCTGTTCTCGCTGGGCACGGTGGCCGGCTCGTCCGGCCTCGGGCTCCTGCCGCTGCCGGTTACGGGGCTGTTCGCCGTGACGGGCTGCGCCATGCTCGTCTGCGTCACGGCCGTGCTGGCGACCGTGCCGCGGGGGAAGATGTTGGCTGCGGAATCCGGACCGGATCGGGGCGAATGAGGGAATACTAACGGCAATGACCCTGGCGGGGAATGCGGGGGGATTGCCGTGAAAGATTATGTGCACATCACCCTGGATCTGCTGTTCGGTTTCGTGGGACTGTTCGTGTTCAACCAGGCGCTCGGCAAGGCGCATTTCTCCCAACTGACGCCCTTCGAATTCGTCGCGATCCTGGTGCTCGGGGATCTCGTCGGCAATGCGGTCTACCATCCGGACGTGACGGCGCTGCAAATCCTGTACGGACTCTTCGTGTGGGGGATCATCATTTACGCGATCGGGCGCCTGACGCTGAAATCGCGGAAAATGCGCACGCTGTTCGAAGGCGAGCCTTCCATCGTCATCCGGCGCGGCGAATTGCAGTACGACGTGATGCGGCGCAACATGCTCGACCTCAACCAGCTGCTCAGCCTGCTGCGGCAGCAGGGGTACTTCTCGTTGCGCGAGATCGACTATGCCGTGCTCGAGACGAACGGCATGATCAGCGTGCTGCCGAAACAGCCGTACGGCAAGCCGACGCGAAGGGATTTCGGTCTGAACGGCACGGGCGGGGGCCTGCCGATCACGCTCATCCTCGACGGAGAGCTTCAGGCGGACAATCTCGGGAAGGCTTCGCTGTCCGAGCCGTGGCTGAGACAGCAGCTTGCGGAGCAGGGCATCGAGTCGTACGAGAGCGTCCTGTACGCGGACTGGGATCCCGAAGAGGGGCTGTTCGTGATTCCGTTCCGGTGAAAAAGGCAGCCTGGCCCCGGCGCCGCTTCGCGGCGCTCCGGGCCGGGCTGCCTTTTCGCGGTTTCGGCGGGACGGCGGCCTGTCGGGCAGGAAGGCGGACCGTTGCGGGCGGACCGCTGTCCGGAACCGCCGTTGCCGTCGGACGGGTCCAGGGAACCGCGTGCCGCGGCGCGCGGACGCCATCCGCCGGAAGAGAACGCCGCTTGCCGGTTCGGGTCGCGACCCGCGGACCCAAGCCGCGACACGACGATTCGCGCCGCACCCGACGAATCGGGCTCCGACACGCCGATTCGCGCCGCCATCCGCCGGAACAGACCGTGGCGCGCCGATTCGCGCCGCAAATCCGCCGGAACAGACCGTGGCGCGCCGATTCGTGCCGTAACCCGCCGGATCAGGCCGCGACACGCCGATTCGTGCCGCAATTCCGCCGGACCGGGCCGTGACTCGGTGATTCGGGCCACATCCGCCGGATCGGGCCGTGTGACTCGCTGATTCGGGCCGCAACCCGCGGATCAGGACTTCAGCACGTCGTGGTCGACGTACCGCTCGCCGTTCAGCTTGCTGATGACGTTGATCGCGACCTTCGCGCCGTCGCCGGCCGTGATGATCGTGTGGACGCTGACGCCCGCGACCGTGCCGGCCGCCCAGATGCCGTCGATGTTCGTCCGGCCGTCCGCGTCGACGTCGATGACCGTCTTGATGCGCGGCTCGGTGCCGTCCTTCAGCTTCAGACCGATCTTCTCGGCAAGGTCCGTCGCAAGGCCGGTCGCGATGATGACCTGCGACGCCTCGAACGTCTCGCCGGCTTCGGTCTCGATCCGGAACTTGTCGCCGTCCTTCACGACGTTCGTGACGGTGGCCTGCTTCAGCTCGGCGCCGAACTTCGCCGCCTGCTTCTTGCCGGTCTCGACGAGGTCCGGCCCCGTGATCTCCGGAACGCCGTAGTGGTTCTCGATCCAGGCGCGCTTCGTGATGCTCTTGTCGTTGTCGAGGAGCAGCGTCTTCTTGCCGGCCTTCGCGGTGAACAGCGCGGCGCTTGCGCCCGCGGGGCCGGCGCCGATGATGGCGATGTCGTACACGGGGATCACTCCTTGCATACGGAATGTGCGGGCACAGCATGATGCCTGAGGAACATTTTATACAAATATGTTGAGAAAATCAAAAAGCGGCCTGCGGGAAAAGCGGCCCGAGGGTTGGAGAATCGGCCCGTGACCCGCGTTTTGCGGCTCCGCGGAGCGGATCCGGACGCATGCAAGGTTCGGGACCGCATCGTGCGGCAAACGGCGGGCGCATTTCTGACCGGACGGTCATTCGCGATGGCGGTTTGAAATCCGATTCTCCCTTGAGCTAGAATAAAACCGTTCTGAACCATCGGTCAGTACAAGTCGGCGCCAAGACAACAGACAAAAGGGAGTGGAAACGGTTGAACGGCATCATCCGGTTTTCGTTGAACAACAAGTTCGCGCTGTGGATCATGACCTTCATCGTCGTTGCGGCCGGCCTCTACGCCGGGCTCACGATGAAACAGGAGACGATCCCGGACATCAACGTTCCGGTCATCGCGGTGACGACCGTGTATCCGGGCGCGGCGCCCGACGAGGTGGCGGAGCGGGTGACGCGGCCGATCGAGCAGCGGCTGAAAAATCTGAACGGCGTCGATGCGATCATGTCGACGTCCGCCGAGAACTACTCGCTCGTGGTCATCCAATACGAGTACGAGAAGAACATGAAGGAGGCGCTCGAAGAGGCGCGGGAGGCGGTGGATGGCGTCTCGCTGCCGGAAGGCGCGCAGGAGCCGGCGCTGAGCCGCATAACGATCAACGCCATGCCGGTGCTCGTCGTCAGCGTCAGCAGCGACGCGATGCCGCTCGAGCAGCTTACCGCGCTCGTCGAGGAAGAGCTGCGGCCGTCCATCGAAGGACTTGACGGCGTGCAGGAAGTGCACATCTCGGGGCATTACGTCAGGGAAGCCGTCCTGACCTGGAAAGAGGACAAGCTGACGGAGCTCGGACTTTCGAAAGAGACGGTGCAGGGCATCATCCGGGGTTCGGTGCTGAAGGCGCCGCTCGGCCTGTTCGAGATGGAAGGCACGCAGAAAAATATCGTCGTGGACGGCGGCGTCCGCACGCTTGAGGAACTGCGCAATCTCGCGATTCCGGTCATCCCGTCCGGCGGAGGAGCCGGCGCCGGCATGGGCGGTCCCGGGATGGGCGGAGCCGCCGGCATGGGGAACGGCATGGACGGCGCGTTCGGCATGGGAGGCGGAGCGGGCGATGCGGCCGGCATGGGCGGCGCGTTCGGCCCGGGCGCATCCGCCGGTCCGGACGCCGTGGACCTGGACGGCGCCGCATTCGGCATGGACCCGGCGGCCGGTCCGGACGCCGCCGCGGACGCGGCGGGAGCAGGCGCCGGAATCCCGGACGCCGCAGGCGGGGACGGCTTGCTCGCCGCGCTGATGAACGGCGGTTTGCCGACGGTTCCGCTTTCGGAGATCGCGGACATCGAGCTTGTCGGCCGGGCGGAGTCCATTTCGCGCACGAACGGCAAAGAAGCCATCGCCGTGCAGATCGTCAAGGCGCCCGATGCGAACACCGTCGAAGTCGTGAATCAGGTCAAGGCAGAACTGAGCGCCTTCAAGGAGCGGCATGAAGGACTTGACTTCATCACGATGCTGGACATGGGCGAGCCGGTCGAGCAATCGGTCGCGACGATGCTCGACAAGGCGCTGTTCGGCGCGATCTTCGCGGTCATCATCATCCTGATGTTCCTGCGCAACGTCCGCTCGACGCTGATCGCGGTCATCTCGATCCCGATGTCGCTCCTGATCGGCATCCTGCTGCTCAAGCTGAACGACATCACGCTCAACATGATGACGCTGGGCGCGATGACGGTCGCGATCGGGCGGGTCGTGGACGACTCGATCGTCGTCATCGAGAACATTTACCGGCGCATGTCGCTGAAGGGCGAGCAGCTCAAGGGCAAGGCGCTCATCCTTGCGGCGACGAAGGAAATGTTCATTCCGATCATGTCGTCGACGATCGTGACGATCGCGGTCTTCCTGCCGCTCGGGCTCGTCAGCGGCTTCGTGGGCGAACTGTTCCTGCCGTTCGCGCTGACGATGGTGTACTCGCTTCTCGCGTCGCTGCTCGTCGCGATCACGATCGTGCCGATGCTGGCGCACACGATGTTCCGGAAAGGTCTGCCCGAGAGCAGGCAAACCGAAGGCCCCGGCGCACTGGCGAAGGCCTATCAGCGCGGCCTGCGCTGGGCGCTCAGCCGCAAGGCCGTGACGTTCTCGGTTGCGGTGCTGCTGCTCATCGCCAGCGCCTGGCTCTTCCGGTTCGTCGGCACGAGCTTCCTGCCGGAGGAAGACCAGAAGTACGCGATCCTCTCCTATTCGGCGGCGCCGGGCGAGCTGCAGGAAGAAGTGTACGATCTCGCGCTGAAGGCCGAAAGCTACCTGATGAATCGCGCGGATGTGACGGATGTCTCGTTCGGGATCGGCAGCCGGGCGGGGGTCGGCGGCATGGCGGGCTTCGGCTCGGACCGCGACGCGCTCTTCTACGTCATGTTTGACGATGAGACCGAGAATTTCGCGGAAGTCAAGGAGCAGGTGCTCGCCGACATCCAGGCGGCGGCCCCGGGCGAAGGCGAATGGGGACTGTTCGACATGTCCGCCATGTTCGGCGCGGGCGGCTTCAGCATGTACGTGTTCGCCGACAGCTATGAAGAAATCAGGGAAGCGGCCGAAAAAATCAAGGCGGTCATGGAAGAGGATCCGAATTTCAAGGACATCGAGACGGGGCTCGAAGAGACCTACGACCAGTACACGCTGCGGGCGGACCAGGCGAAGCTCGGCCGGTACGGGTTGACGACCGCCAACATCATGCTCGCGCTCGCGCCCGCGCGGGAGCGGACCGTCCTGACGACGATCGAGGCAGACGGCGAGGTGTACAGCGTCTACGAGCAGTCGGAGACGGCAAGCTACGGCACGATTGACGACATGACCGGCGTGACGCTCGCGTCGCCGCTCGGCTTCGAAGTGCCGATCCGGGATGTCGTGACGGTCGAAAGCGGCGAATCGCCGAACACGATCCGACTGCTGGACGGCCGGATCTATACGGAGATCACGGCCGTAGTGACGGTGAAGGACGTCGGCAGGGCGACTGCCGATCTCAAGAAGAAAATGGACGAACTCGAACTGCCGCGTTCGGTCGACGTCGAGTTCGGCGGCGTCGTCGAACAGATGAACGAGACGTTCTATCAGCTCGGCCTGGCGATGGCCGCCGCGATCGCGATCGTCTACCTCGTGCTCGTCATCACGTTCGGAGGCGGTCTCGCTCCGTTCGCGATCCTGTTCTCGCTGCCGTTCACGGCGATCGGCGCGTTCCTCGCGCTGTGGCTCACGGGCGAGACGCTGAACGTCTCGGCGATGATGGGGCTGCTCATGCTGATCGGCATCGTCGTCACGAACGCGATCGTGCTGATCGACCGCGTCATCCACAAGGAGCGGGACGGTCTCCCGACCCGGGAGGCGCTGATCGAGGCGGCCGGCACCCGGCTGCGCCCGATCCTGATGACCGCCTTCGCGACGGTCGGCGCCCTCCTGCCGATGCTGTTCAGCATCAAAGGCGCGGGCATCATTTCGCGGGGGATGGCGGTGACGGTCATCGGCGGCCTGACCAGCTCGACGCTGCTTACGCTGTTCATTGTGCCCGCGGTCTACGAAGTGCTGATGCGCCTGCGCCGCAGAAGCAGCGAGGAGCGGATCTGATTGCCGGACCGCAAACGGCTGATCGTGGCCGCCGCCCAGCGCGTGTTCGCGCGCAAGGGCTACCGTTCGGCGTCGATGCGGGAGATCGCCGAGGAGGCCGGCGTCGCCAAGGGGTCCATATACCTCCACTTCAAATCGAAGGACGAGCTTGCGCTGGCCGCCGTCGCCGACGTCTACGACCGGATCCGGCGGCGGATGGCCGAGCTCGAGGCGGATGAGGATCTCACGCCGCGCGAGCGGTTCATCCGCCAGCTCGAGGAGCAGCTTGCCACGGGTTCGGACAACGCCGAGTGGATCCGGCGGCTCTGGCGCGAGCATGCGGACGGCATCCACGAGGCGCTGCCCGGGTTCGTCCTGCGGATCCGGGCGGAGACGACGGAATGGCTGCTGCGGTCGATCCGGGACATGTACGGCGAGCCCTGCGCGCCTTACGCCGGCGACATCGCGCTGATGATGCAGGGCGCGCTCGGGGAAGTCGTCGGCTGCCATCTGCTCGGCGGCAAGCCGATCGAACCGCAGCGTCTGGCCCGTTACCTCGTCCGGCGGATGGACGACATCGCCGCCGGGCTCATCGGGAGCGGCGAGCGGCCGCTGGTGGAAGGCGAAGAGCTCGACGCGCTGATGCGGCGCCTTGCCGGCGGCGGCTGCGGACCGGCGGCTTGGCAGGCGTCCATCCGGGAGCTGCGCGGCAGGCTGGGGGTCGTGCGGGCCGGCGCGGATGCCGGCGAGCTGGAGGAAGCGCTCGACCTGCTGGCGGCCGAGGCGACGAAGCTGCTGCCGAACCGCGTCGCGCTGCGCGCCCTGCTGGGCCACGTGCGCGCCCTCGCGCCCGAGCCGCTTCGGCCGGACGTTGACCGGCTGGAGCGGGACATGTTCGACGGTTGAAATCATGCGCCGCCGCGGCGTTATCCTCGCCGACGGCGGCTTTCGCATTTTCCGGAGCGGCGGGCAACTGCGGCCGTGCGGACATATTTCGCCGCCGCCGGCTTTATACTACGCATGGAATCTGTGCCGGAACGGCGGGGAAGTGAACGCATGGCCTTTGTCGTACTCGTCGTGTTGATTTTGGTGAACGCATTTTTCGCCGCATCGGAGATCGCGCTCATCTCGCTGAACGACAACCGGATCCGCGCGATGGCGGAGGACGGCCACAGGAAGGCGAAGCTTCTCGCCGGACTCCTGCGCGAGCCGAGCCGGTTCCTCGCGACGATCCAGATCGGGATCACGCTGGCCGGTTTCCTCGCGAGCGCGTTTGCGGCCGAGAGCTTCGCAGGCGATCTGGCGGCGTTCGCCGCGGACCGGGGAGTGCCGTTGCCGCTTGAAGTGCTGCACACGATCGCGCTGGTCGCCATTACGCTCGTGCTGTCCTATTTCACGCTCGTGTTCGGGGAGCTGGTGCCGAAGCGGCTGGCGATGAAGAAGGCGGAGCCGATCGCGATGCTCGCCGTCCGGCCGCTCGTCGTCCTCTCGGCGATCACCCTTCCGGTCGTGCGGCTGCTCACGTGGTCGACGAATCTGGTCGTGCGTCTGTTCGGCGTCGATCCGAACGCGGACGACGAGGAGGTGACGGAGGAAGAGATCCGGATGATGGTCGATGTCGGCGAGGAGCGGGGGGCGATCGACGAGACGGAGAAAATGATGATCAACAATATTTTCGACTTCGACAACAAGACCGTCTCGGAGATCATGACCCACCGCATCGACGTCGTCGGCATTCCGCTCGGCGCGACGCTGAAGGAGATCGTCGAGACGATCGACAGCGAGAAATATACGCGTTACCCCGTCTACCGCGAGCACATGGACGACATCGTCGGCATCCTGCACGTGAAGGACCTGACGATGTACCTGACGGAATGCGACGAAGAGGCGTTCGATCTGAAGAAGCTGCTGCGCAAGCCATTCCATGTGCCGATGCATCGGCCGATCGACAAGGTGTTCCGCGACTTCCAGAAAAACAAGGTCCACATGGCGATCGTCATCGACGAATACGGCGGCACCGCGGGCATCGTCACGATCGAGGACCTGCTGGAGGAGATCGTGGGCAACATTTTTGACGAATATGACGAGGATGTCCGCGATATTGTGAGAATGGACGATCAGTCGCTGCTCGTGAGCGGCACTGTCGACCTCGACGAGATCGAGCGGATGCTCGATATCGGGCTGCCGACGGACCGGTACGATACGGTGAGCGGCTTCGTGATCGGCGAGCTCGGCCGGTTCCCCGAGGCGGAGGACGAGGCGGAGATCGTCTGGGAGGGATATCTGTTCCGCGCGGAAGGCCCGGTCGACAAGCGCATCGCGAAGGTGCGGATCCTGCCGCCGGGATGCCGCCAGGCGGAGGCGGACCTTGCGGTGCCGCGTGAAGAGGGGGGTGATCATCCCGGTTGAAGTGAACAACGGTCCGCGGGCCGTTCATGACCGTTGGGGCGACGTGCCGTTAACGGTCCGTGGGACCGCTAATGGCCGTTCGCGCGGGGCGTGGAGTCGCGTTAACGGTCTGCGGGACCGTTATTGCCGCGCAAAGGGTTGGTCGCCCCGGCCGGTGCGGGTGAATAACGGTCCGTGGGACCGCTAATGGCCGTTCGCGCGGGGGGCGGAGCCGCGTTAACGGTCTGCGGGACCGTTATTACCGCGTGAAGGGGTAGTGCTTCAGGCCGGACAGGCGCTTGCCCGATCAGGCGCTCGTGATATACTCGGAATTGGCGCACACGATGGCGGGAGGTGCTGACGGTCTTGCATGATGCTCTGCTCGGCAGCTTCGTATCGGCCATGGCGACGCTTCTGGGCGGCCTCCCGGTGCTCCTGATCCGGGAAATGTCCGAGCGATGGAAAGACATCCTCGTTGCGTTCACCGCGGGGGTTATGGTGTCCGCGTCGACGTTCGGCCTGCTGCCGCAGGCGATCGCCGAAGCCGGCTTCTGGACCATGACCGTCGGACTTGTGCTCGGCGTGGCGGTGCTGGATGCGATCGAACGCAACATCCCCCACATCGACGTCGAGAACAAGAACGGCCTCCGCTCGCTCGACAACAAGGCGCTGCTCGTCATGATCGCACTCTTCATCCACAATATTCCCGAAGGCCTCAGCACGGGGTTCAGCTACGCGAGCGGGAACGCCGGACTCGGCCCGATGGTCGCGTTCGCGATCGGGGCGCAGAACATGCCGGAAGGGCTGATTCTGGCCGTTTTCCTCCTGAACGCGAGGACGCCGAGGCTCCAATCGTTGCTCATCGTGACGGCGACCGGCCTCACGGAAATGTTGTCGGCGGTGATCGGCTACGCGGCGGCCAGCACGATCGACGGGCTGATCGGTCCGGGACTGGCGTTTGCGGCCGGAGCCATGCTGTTCATCTCGTACAAGGAGCTTATCCCGGAGAGCCACGGGCACGGGTTCGAACGTCCCTCGACGTTCAGCTTCATCGCCGGCCTGATCGTGATGATCTATATCGCGGAACTGTTCGGATGACAACTTCGCGTTCGGATGACAACCTTGCATGCGGGGTGGGCACATGGACGTTCTGGAAGCGATCCGCACGCGGCGGTCGATCGGAAGGGTGAGCCGGGAGCCGGTGCCGCGCGAGACGATCGAGGCGATCCTCGAGGCGGCCAACTGGGCGCCGAGCCACTACGGCACGGAGCCGTGGCGGTTCCGCGTCATGACCGGGGACGGACGCGGCGTACTCGCGAAGGCCTACGGCGACATCGCGGCGCTTGAAGCGCCGGAGGAGAAGCGTGAAGAGGCGCGCGCGAAGGCGGAGGCGAAGGCGTACCGCGCGCCGGTCGTCATCGCCGTGTCGGCGCTGCCGTCCGACGCGCCGAAGGTCGTGCGCGCCGAGGAGCTCGCGGCGACCCACGCGGCCGTGCAGAATCTGCTGCTCGCGGCGCACGCGCTCGGGCTGGCCGCGATCTGGCGGACCGGCGGGCCGATGTACCATCCGCTCATGAAGCAGGCGCTGGGCCTTGCGGAGAACGAGGAGCTCGTCGCCCTCGTCTATCTGGGCAAGCCGGAAGGACCTCCGCCCGAAGGCAGGCGCAGGCCGGTGTCCGGGAAGACGATCTGGATGACGTGATCCGTCGGATCGCGGCGAACCGTGGGAAGCGGAGGGCGATGCGGGATCGGTCCGAAGCCGCATTGACTTCCCGCCGCTTTTCGTGCGAAAATGTACACGCGTACATTCAGGCTGTTCAACCGTCATTCGCCGTTGGCGGCCGGAAGGAGGAACGATGTGGCGTCCCGCAAGGATGTGGCGAAGCTGGCCGGCGTCTCGGAAGCGACGGTCTCGCGCGTGCTGAACGGCGTCGGTCCGGTGCGGGAGGAGACGCGGCGGCGGGTGCTGGAGGCGGCGCGGAAGCTCCATTACGAGATCCACGCCCTGGCGGCCAGCTTCGCGCGGGGGCGGAGCGGCAACCTCGGCGTCGTGCTGCCGCATGTGCCGAAGGTGCGCCTGTTCTCGACGTACTATTTTTCCGAGATGCTGGGCGGCATCGGGGAAGTCGCGCGCGAGCGCGGCATGGGGCTGCTCCTTCTGTACCGCACGCCGGGGGAGGCGTACGATTACGTGCCGCTGTTCCGCTCGGTGCGGATCGACGCCTGCATCGTGCTCGGCGCGAGCAGCCTGCCGGAGGAGGAAGCGGGCATCCGGGCGATGGCAGACGAGGGGCTGCCGTTCTGCCTGATCGACCATGTGAGCGGGGACGGCCGGGCGAGCGCCGTCTGCGCGGCGCACGAGGAAGGCAGCGTGCGGGCGGTCCGGCATTTGATTGAGAACGGTTACCGGAAGATCGGCTTTCTCAACGGTTCCCCCTGGTATTCGCCCAGCCGCGAGCGGGAAGCCGGCTATCTGCGCGCGCTGCGGGAGGCGGGCCTTGCGCCGGACCCGAAGCGGATGTTCGCCGGCAATTACAGCCGCACGAGCGGCCGCCGCGCGGCGGAGGAGGTGTACGCCCGGCTGCGCGATCTCGACGCGGTGTTCGTCGCGAACGACCGGATGGCGATCGGGCTCATGCAGGCGCTGCGCGAGCGCGGCGTCCGCGTGCCGGACGACCTTGCGATCGTCGGCTGCGACGATTCGGACCTGGCCGCGATGGTGGACCCGCCGCTCACCTCCGTCCGCGTGCCGTTCGTCGAGATGGGCAGGACCGCCGCGGAGCGGCTGCTGGACCGGCTGCCCGCATGGCGGGGAGCGGAATCCGTGTTCCACGAGACGCTGCCGACGGAGCTCGTCGTGCGCGAGTCGTCCGCGCCGCGTCCGTGAAAGGGCCGGTTCCGGCCCCATTTCACAATCCCGTACGGGGAGGAGTGATCCGCATGAAGCGGTACAACATCGGCATGGTCGGGTACAAGTTCATGGGCAAGGCGCACAGCCACGCCTACAAGGAAGCGCCGATGGCGTTTCCCGGCACGCCGGTGCCGGTCATGAAGGTGATTTGCGGCCGGGACAAGGCCGGCGTCGAGCGGGCGGCCGCCCAGTTCGGCTGGGAAGAAGCGGTCACCGACTGGCGCGAGCTGGTGGGGCGCGATGACATCGACATCGTCGACATCAACGCGCCGTCGGACGTGCACAAGGACATCGCGATCGCGGCCGCGAAGGCGGGCAAGCACGTGTTCTGCGAGAAGCCGCTGGCGCTGAATCTCGCCGACGCGCGCGAGATGCTGAAGGCCGCCGAGGAAGCCGGCGTCCGGCACATGATCTGCTTCAACTACCGGTTCGCTCCCGCGGTGCAGCTCGCGAAGAAGCTCGTGGAGGAGGGGCGGCTCGGCCGGATCTACCACTTCCGCGCCGTCTTCCTGCAGGACTGGATCGTCGATCCGGATTTCCCGCTCGTCTGGCGGCTGGACAAACGGGTCGCGGGATCCGGGGCGCACGGCGATCTGGGCGCGCATCTGATCGATCTTGCGCATTTCCTCGTCGGCGACATCGAGGAGGTCGTCGGCGTGAGCGAGACGTTCATCCGGGAGCGGCCGCTGCCGTCCTCGATGACTGGCCTCAGCGCGAAGGGCGATGCGTCCGCGCCGAAGGGCCAGGTGACGGTCGATGACGCGACGCTGTTCCTTGCGCGCTTTGCCAATGGCGCGCTCGGCAGCTTCGAGGCGACGCGCCTCGCGCCGGGCCACCGGTGCACGAACGCCTTCGAGATCAACGGCTCGAAGGGCAGCGTGAAGTTCGATTTCGAGCGGATGAACGAACTGCAGGTGTACTTTACGGACGACGCGGAGGACGTGCAGGGCTTCCGCCGCGTCATGGCGACCGACCCGGCGCACGCCTATATGGAGGGCTGGTGGCCGGCCGGACACTCGATCGGCTACGGCCAGACGTTCACGCACGTCATCGTCGAGCTGCTGAATGCGATCGCGGAGAACCGGCAGCCGGTGCCGAACTTCCATGACGGCGTGAAATGCCAGGCGGTGCTCGAGGCGGTCGAGAAATCGATCGAAGAGCGGCGCTGGGTGCGCATCAGCGAAATGTGACACGGGTCCGGCGGAGCGGACGCGGCGGATCGTCCCATGTCCGCGTCCGCTCCCCGGCCGGAAGGAACGGAAAGGAGACCCCCATGAAGAAGAAGGCGCTGATCGTATGGGGCGGCTGGGACGGCCACGAGCCCGACCAGGCCGCGGAGCATTTCCGGGGAATTCTGGAGAAGGAAGGCTTCGAGGTCGAGGTGTCGGATACGCTGGAGTCTTTTGCCGACCCCGAGAAACTCAAATCGCTCGACCTCATCATCCCGATCTGGACGATGGGCAAGATCAAAAAGCGCTACGTGCGCAACGTGTCGGAGGCGGTGCAGGCCGGCGTCGGCCTCGCGGGCTGCCACGGCGGCATGTGCGACGCGTTCCGCGAGAACGTGGACTGGCAGTTCATGACCGGGGGCAACTGGGTCGCACACCCGGGCAACGACGGCGTCGAATACCTCGTCCACATCAAGCAGTCTTCGAGCCCGCTGACGGAGGGGATCGGGGATTTCACGGTGCGAAGCGAGCAGTACTACCTGCACGTCGACCCCGCGGTCGAGGTGCTGGCCGTGACCCGGTTCCCGACCGTGCCCGGTCCGCACATGCTGAACGGGCCGGTGGAGATGCCGGTCATCTGGACGAAGCGCTGGGGTGTCGGACGCGTCTACTACTGCTCGCTCGGCCACAAGGCGGAGATTCTCCGCATGCCGGTCGTGACGGAGCTGATGCGGCGCGGCTTCCTGTGGGCCGCGGAAGGCAAGGCGCTGTACGGCGGAACGAACCCGGTCATCTACACGGACTACACGGGCATGGGCGACAGCCCGGACTGAGCCGTCTTCCGGCGGTTGCCGGCGGACACGGGCGGACATGAACGGACAACAGGAATCGAATCACATTCCGATGCGGAAAGAAGGAACATGCGGCCATGGACAAGGTGAAAGCCGGCATCATTGGAACCGGCAACATCAGCGGCGTGTATTTCCGGAACGGCGGACGGTTTGAGTCGCTCGAGATCGTCGCCTGCGCGGATATCGACGTCGGGCGCGCGATCGCGAAGGGAGCCGAGCACGGCGTGCGCGGCTGCACCGTCGAGGAGCTGCTCGCCAATCCGGAGATCGAAATGGTCATCAACCTGACGGTTCCGAAGGCGCACGCTCCCGTGAACCTGCAGGCGCTCGAGGCCGGCAAACACGTCTACGTGGAGAAACCGCTGGCGGTGACGCTCGAGGAAGCCCGCGAGGTGATGGAGCTGGCCGCGCGCAAGGGGCTTTTCGTCGGCTGCGCGCCCGACACGTTCCTGGGCGGCGGCATCCAGACCTGCATCAAGCTGATCGAGGAGGGCGCGATCGGCACGCCGGTCGGCGCGACGGCGTTCATGATGAGCGGCGGCCACGAATCGTGGCACCCCTCGCCGGAGTTCTACTACCAGCCCGGCGGCGGGCCGATGTTCGACATGGGGCCGTATTATCTGACGGCGCTTGTCGCGATGCTCGGCCCGATCCGGCGCGTCACCGGCTCGGCGCGGATTTCGTTCCCCGAGCGGACGATCACGAGCCAGCCGAAGGCCGGGACGGTCATCCCGGTCGAGGTGCCGACGCACGTCGCCGGCGTCATCGACTTCGAGGCGGGACCGGTCGCGACGATCATCACGAGCTTCGACGTGCCGGGCGGTTCGACGGTGCCGCGCATCGAGGTGTACGGCAGCGAGGGGACGCTTGTCGTGCCGGACCCGAACACGTTCGGCGGTCCGGTGAGGCTGCGCCGGGCCGGATCGGGCGAATGGGTCGAGGTGCCGCTCACCCACGGCCACACCGACAACGCGCGCGGCATCGGCGCCGCCGACATGGCGAAGGCGATCCGCACGGGCCGGCCATATCGCGCAAGCGGCGAGCTCGCCTACCACGTGCTCGAGGCGATGCACGGATTCCACATCGCGTCGGAGGAAGACCGGCATTACCGGCTGTCGAGCACGTGCGCGAAGCCGCGGCCGCTTCCGGCCGGGCTGCCGGAGTACACGCTGGATTGAGGAAAGGAAAAAGCCGATCGGGAAGGCGTTTCGAACCGCACCCAGTCAGGCGCAGGTGACGGGTGCCGTTCATGTCCGCGTTCCCGGTCGGCTTTCGTCATGTTCCGTTCCGGCGGCTTAATCGGATCCGGCGGCGGGCGGCGTGCTTGGGCGGTGTGCAGCGCGATGCGCCCGGGCGCATGCTTTGGCGGTGTGCAACGCGAAGCGCCCGGGCGGTATGCGGCGAAGGTGTGCAGGCCGCCTTATGCCCGGCGCGCGCGGAGCGCCCGCCACTTCTTGTACTGGTAATAAATCGTGCAGCCGATGCAGTAGCCCGCCACGGCAGCCAGCGCGGCCAGGCCGACCATGCCGGCGGCGATGTGCCCCGGCAGGTGCCAGCCGGCCAGGTGGAAGACGGACGACAGACCGAGCAGCGAGACGGCGATCGTCTGGTTGAACCGGGCGAGCTCCGCGGCCTGCGTTTCGGACCGGTTCAGCCGTTCCCCGGTCAGGGCGAGGCGTCCCAGTTGCATGAACAGATTGGCGCGCGGGCCGAAGGCGAGGCCGGCAAGCTGGATCAGGAAGAGGGCATAGATCCACCAGGGTTGCTGCGCGGCCAGCGACAGGACGACGAACAGGACGATGCCGGACTGGTTCGTTTTGACCAGGAGAAGTGGGATTTCCTTCATGCGCGGAACCTCCTTGCAGCCGTGCGGATGCCATTAAAACCGACCAATCATATCCATCTGCTTACCATTAAAGCGCGGCAGCGTGCGGATGTCAATGGCGGCGGACGGGAAGCGGCAAGGTGGACGGGCGGTAGGAAGCAAGGTGGATATGTTTCCGCAGGCAGGCGCATATGCTGGGATGAGGGTGCCGCCGGACGGGCGGCGCCGACGCGCGGCTGCGGAGGTGAATCGGATGGCGAGACGGGGAGGGCGCGGGATCGCGCGGCTGCTGGGAGCGCTGCTGGCGGCCGGGCGCCCGGGGATGCGTTTTCGCGCACGCAGGCGGCCGGGCGCGCGGTTTGTGCCCGGAGGCAACCGTTCCGCATTCGGCGCGCGGTTCGTGCCCGGAGGAAGCCTTTCCGCATCCGGCGATCGCTTCGTTCCCGCAAGACGGCCTGTGTCCGGCGGCGGAATCATCTCCGGCGGCCGGCCCGCAGCCGCGGCCCGTCCATCCGCCGGCGGCAGATTCGTCGCGCGCCGGCGCCGCACCCTGTCGCTTCCCAGCTTCCTGCGCCAGCGAGACGGCCGGCGCCAGAGCAGTGGAAGCGCCCGCTCCGGCCCGGACCGGCCGGGCGGGAAGGGGCGTCGGATCGGCGGGAAACGGCTGGTCCTGATCGTCTTCCTGTCGTTCCTCGCGTTCACGGTGTTCGCGTTTGTCTACGTGGAGCGCCATCTGCGTCCACCGCTCATGCACGTCGCCACGATGCGCGTGAAGCAGATCGTGACGCAGGCGATCAACGAGGCGATCATGACCCAGGTGGCGAGCCGGACGGACGCGGAGCGGCTCGTGGAGTGGCAGAAGAGCGAGGACGGCCGGGTGACCGGCTTCATGCTCAATTACGCCGAGCACATGCGCATCACGTCGGAGACGGTTGAGACGGTGCAGCGGACGCTGTACGAGATCAAACACGTGCCCGAATATATCCCGATCGGCCAGGCGTTTGGCAGCGCGGTGATCGCGTCGTTCGGCCCGCGCATGCCCGTCCGCTTCGAGCCCGTGGGTGCGGCGAAGGTCGAGCTCGGCACGCGCCAGCGGGATGCGGGCATCAACATGATCCTCGTCGAGGTGTTCGTCCGGATTACGGCCGAGATGGCGATTATCATCCCGTTCGACACGAAACCGGAGACGGTCGTGACGGAAATTCCGATCTCGTATCTGCTCGTCGTGGGCGACGTGCCGATGTATTACTTCGACAACAAGGGGAATCCGGGCGGCTCGTCGGCCGATCACGCGCCGAACATTGCGCTGACGTTGCCGCCGTCGGGGGACAGCGCGACGTCCGCCGATCCCGCCGGAGACGAGAGCGGCGAAGCGGCGCCGGAGCAGCCGGGGGAGATGTGACCGCGGGGCGGCCGGAACGGATCCGCCATGCGGGGAACCGGAACGAATCCGCCCGGTTCCGGCGGCCCGCAACCGCCAGCCGGCCGGCCGGCGCCGAACGCCGGCAGGTTCTCCTTCGGCCCGCCCGGTTCACCGGTAGGTGCCGTTCCGGATCCGCTGCCAGTCCTCGCGTTCCCATTTTTTCAACAGCGGATAGGGGTCGAACGCCCACTCGACGAGGCCGCGGTCGCGATACAGGCCGAAATGGAGGTGGGGAGGGAACTTGCCCGACGTGCCCGGCTTGCCGTAGCCGGAGCTGCCGACCCAGCCGATCACCTGGCCCGGCTTGACGATGTCGCCGGGCTTCAGGTTTTTGTCGTAGCCGGACAGATGGGCGAAGTAATGGTAGACGTTGTCGATGTCCCGGATGCCGATTCGCCATCCGCCGAACCGGTTCCATCCCTTCGTCTCGACGACGCCGTAGCAGGTGCTGCGGACGGGCACGCCGTAATCGGCGAAGATGTCCGTCCCCTCGTGGATCCGGTAGCCGCCCCAGCCCCGCGCCGCGCCCCACGTGTCCCGGTACGAGTAGTCGGCGCGCACGGGCAGCGGGAACGCGTGCTCGTCGAGATCGAGGCGGTCGAAATGCGCATACAGCTTGGAAAATTGCAGCACGCGCTGGACGGCCCGCGAGTTGTGGTAATACTCCCACAGCCCGATCGCGAGATCGTCCTCCGACGTGCCGGATTTCAGCAGCTGCTGCGCGACCGTCCAGAGGATGTCCTCATCGTCCGTACGGTCGGCGCGCCCGTCGCCGTTGCCGTCGAGACCGATGCCGCCGAAATGGCGGATGACCGCCGGATCGGTCTCCTCTTCGTCCGGGTTCAGCTCGCCCGCCCACCGCGCGGGCGGGATGTAGATCGCGATCAGTCCTTTCGGCTGCGGCCTCGATTTCGGACGCGCCTTCGTCAGCGTCCGCTCGTACTGGTCGATCGCGGCCAGCACGTGCCAGGGAATGCCGGTCAGCATGCTGACGCGCTCGAACATCGCGCGGCGTTCGGCATAAATGTCGAGGGAAGGCGCCTCCCCGCCCGCGGACGGCGCCGCCCGGACGATGCCGGCGGACGCGCCCGCGAGCATCGCCAGGGTGCAGCAGACGGCAGTGAAGCGCCGAACGGCCCGCATCGCCTCGCCGGCTCGCCGAACGGTCCGCAATGCCGCGCCGGCCTGCCGGATGGTCCGCTCCGCTCCGCCGGACCGTCCGTCGGACCCCGCCGCCGCGCCGGATCCTCTCCGCTTGAGCCGAAGCATAGCGTTCCATCGCCTCCTTGTCCTCCGTTATTCTCTGCAGATCATTGGTTTTTATCCGAAACGTGTTATAATAAGAAAGATTATGGTTCCACCACAACAAGGGCACGGGACCTCCGGTCCCGCCCGTAAAGGAAAGCGGGTTATCCCCATGAGCGCACGCGAGAGGCAGAAGACGCCGAAGCCGGATTGGCTCCGCATCCGCCTGGCGACGGACGGCGGCTACGCTGAGCTGAAGTCGATGATGCGCGCGAAGGCGCTGCACACCGTATGCGAGGAAGCGCGCTGTCCGAATATCTACGAATGCTGGGCGAACCGGACGGCGACGTTCATGATTCTCGGCGACATCTGCACCCGCGCCTGCCGGTTCTGCGCCGTGAAGACCGGCATGCCGACGGAGCTGGATTTGGCCGAGCCGGAGCGGGTCGCGGAGGCGGCCGAGCAGATGGGGCTCAGGCACTGCGTCGTGACGAGCGTCGCGCGCGACGACCTCGCCGACGGCGGCGCCTCGATCTTCGCGATGACGATCCGCGCGATCCGCAAACGGCTGCCGCTGTGCAGCGTGGAAGTGCTGATCCCGGACTTCCAGGGGAACTGGGACGCGCTGCGCGTCGTGATGGACGCGAAGCCGGACATCCTGAACCACAACATCGAGACGGTCCGCCGCCTGTCCGACAAGGTGCGGGCGAAGGCGAAATACGACCGCTCGCTGGAGCTGCTCCGTCGGGCGAAGGAGATGCGGCCGGAGATCCCGACGAAGTCGGGCCTGATGCTCGGCGTCGGGGAGGAATGGCACGAAATTCTCGAGGCGATGGACGACCTGCGCGCCGCGGGCTGCGACATTCTGACGATCGGGCAGTATCTGCAGCCGACGCCGAACCACCTGCCCGTCGAGCGATACGTACATCCGGACGAGTTCAAGGCGCTGAAGGAAGAAGGCTTGAAAAGGGGTTTCCGCCACGTCGAATCGGGACCGCTCGTGCGCAGCTCCTATCACGCCCATGAGCAGGTGCTGTCGGCGATGGCGGTGACAACCGGCCGCACCGGCGAATGAGGCCGATTCAAGTCGAGGCGGAACCGTTGCGGGAAATGGGGGTTCATCTTGATCAACATCGGCGGCAGAATCTTCGAACTGGTGCTCGACCACAAGGGCGGCTGGAATCCCGAGGCGTTCCGGGAACGGTACAGCGAAGTGCTGGACCGCTATGACTACGTGTTCGGCGACTGGGGTTACAACCAGCTCAGGCTGAAGGGATTTTTCCGCGACGATCATCCGAAGGCGACGAAGGACACGGCGATTCGCTACCTCGTCGACTATCTCTACGAATACTGCAATTTCGGCTGTGCGTATTTCATCCTGCGGCGGGTAAACGTGAACGAGCGCTTCGGCTCGGCGGAGGGCGATGCGCCGTCCGTGTTCACGAGCGGGCTGCCGGCGGGCGGCGAGGCCGCCGCCGGACTGGCCGGCAAGGCGCAGGAGGGCGGCGAAGTGCTGATGCGCTGGCGGGCCGACCAGTCGACCGGACGGGAAGGCCGGGCGCTCCGCATCGCGGCCGAGCGGGCGGAGCTGGAGCAGCTTATCCTGCAGCGCGAGCTCAGGGAAGCGAAGGAGCGCGAGAAGCGCGAGAAACGGCAGAAGCTCAAGGCGCAGCAGAAGGGCTCGGGACAGGCAAGGCCGCATGGTCCGGGCGGCCAGCACGCACAGCAGGACCGTCAGGGATCGAAGCGGGGAGGCTCGTCCGGCGGGCGGCACGGGCATCAGGCCCAGGCGCCGGGCAAGGGAGACCGGCATCCGCAGCCGGGCGGCCGCAAGCAGGAAGCGGCCCGCGGCGACTCGAACCGCGCCCGCCAGCCGCATCGCCAGGGCGATGCGCAGCGCGGACAGCGCCGTTCGAAGGGCGACCGGTCCGGCGGACACCGCAAGCCGAATGCCGCGCAGGCCGCGCCTGCCGGATCCGGCGAGTCCTGAACAACGGAGAAAGGGGTTTTCCCGCTAGCGGGAAAACCCCTTTTCGCATGCCGCGATCTTCATTTCTTCACGGCCGCTTCGTAGCGCTTGCCGACTTCTTCCCAGTTCACAATGTTCCAGAATGCCGCGATGTAATCCGGACGCCGGTTCTGATACTTCAGGTAGTAGGCATGCTCCCACACGTCCAGGCCGAGGATCGGCGTGTCGCCTTCCATGAGCGGGCTGTCCTGGTTCGGCAGGCTGTACACCTTCAGCTTGCCTTCCGGCGAGACGGCCAGCCATGCCCAGCCGGAACCGAAGCGGGTAGCCGCC
>Ga0207871_100126_pt1 | contig 44773 bp, 38 predicted proteins | sample Passage260A_FD_187371 | JGI IMG/M metagenome (GOLD analysis project Ga0207871, IMG submission 187371) | Cellulose adapted compost microbial communities from Newby Island Compost Facility, Milpitas, CA, USA - Passage2 60A (SPAdes) (version 2) ...
GGCCGCCGTTCCGGAACGCTTGCCGGACGGCGAAGGCAGGGAGCGGGAAGAGCCGACCATCCGGAGCCGGTACGCGGAGCTGTTCGCGCTGCACGAACAGGGCAAGTCCGTCGAAGCGATCGCGAAGCAGACCGGCATGAACAAGGGCGAAGTCATGCTGATCCTGCAGCTTGCGAAGCGGGAGGAAGAAAAGGCATGATCGACAAGCGATCCCTGCTGCTCGGCCTCGGCATCGGACTCGTCGCCGGCGCGCTGGCGCTTCAGCTCATGCAGGCCGGAAGGGAGCAGAACGAGCGGCTGGCGGAGCTCGGAAGGCTGGCCGGGGAAGAGGCGCTTTACACCCAATCCGAAGTGGACGAGATAATCGCGGAGGCGGAGGAGCGGATCCGCCGCGAGCTCGCGCGGGAATCGCCGGACGGTCGGCCGGAAGAGGCTGAAGCGGGCAATCCGTCTCCGGAGGGTGCGGCGTTCGGAGCGGATGCCGGCAGGGAAGACGCCGCGCCGGAAGACACGGCGGGCGGATCGACGGAAGGCGGCGAACGGCCGGAAGCGGACGGCGGGGACGCAGGAACCGCGGAAGCGGCTTCGGAGACGGCTTCGGAAGCGGCTGCGGACGGCGCGGCGGAAACCGCCATCCGCGTGCGCATCCGGCCGGGCATGACGCTTACGCAGACGGCCAGGCTGCTCGAATCGGAAGGCGTCATCGAGGACGCGGACGCCCTGATCGAACGGATGGCCCGGAAGAGCACCAAAATCCGGGCGGGGTATTACAACTTTACCGGTCGCGAGACGCTGGAAGAGGTGCAGACGATCATCACGAGTCCGCCCGCGGAATGACGCGGGCGGCGTCCGGCGTTCGCCTTGCGCCCCCGAACAAGATATGGTATAGTAGTTGACGGTGTTCAGCACACACGTCGGTCAATTCCGCCAAGGGTGCTTCCCGGGCGGGAAGTTTTGGCGGAAGATGCGATCGGCGGAGGATATCAACCAACGGAGGAGGTGCGGTGAAGATGGCGGTCATCTCCATGAAGCAATTGCTGGAAGCCGGGGTCCACTTCGGCCATCAGACGCGCCGGTGGAACCCGAAGATGGAGAAGTACATCTTCACGGAACGGAACGGCATTTACATCATCGACCTGCAGAAGACGGTCAAGAAAATCGAGGAAGCTTACAACTTCATCCGCGACGTCGCCGCGAGCGGCGGGAAGGTGCTGTTCGTCGGCACGAAGAAGCAGGCGCAGGATTCGGTCCGGGAAGAAGCGGAACGCTGCGGCCATTTTTACGTCAATCAACGCTGGCTCGGCGGCACGCTGACGAACTTCCAGACGATCCAGAAGCGGATTGACCGTCTGCGCGAGCTCGAGCAGATGGAGGAAGACGGCACGTTTGACGTGCTGCCGAAGAAGGAGGTCATCCTGCTCCGCAAGGAGAAGGAGCGGCTCGAGAAGTTCCTCGGCGGGATCAAGGGCATGCGCAGCCTGCCGGCGGCGCTGTTCGTGATCGACCCGCGCAAGGAGCGCATCGCGGTCTCCGAAGCGCGCAAGCTCGGCATTCCGATTGTCGCCATCGTCGACACGAACTGCGATCCGGACGAGATCGATTATGTGATTCCGGGCAACGACGACGCGATCCGCGCGGTCAAGCTGTTGACCTCGAAAATGGCGGACGCGATCCTGGAAGCGAATCAGGGGGAAGAGACGTCCGCTTGACGTCGAGGCCAATGACCCGGCAGCATGGGCGGTTGGAAGGTGCAAACCTCTCGCCGCCCTTTTTTTAAGAGCATGTGCGATCAGCCGGCGCCCCGGCCGGAGGGTGCCGGGCCGACCGCCGCGGGAGCGGCATGAACGAAACGATATGCGGGAGGTTCCAGAATCATATGGCGGTTTCTGCTGCAGAAGTGAAAGAACTGCGCGAGAAGACGGGCGCAGGCATGCTGGATTGCAAGAAGGCGCTTGAGGAAGCGAACGGCGACATGACGCGCGCGATGGAAATCCTGCGCGAAAAGGGGCTCGCGGCGGCCGCGAAGAAGGCGGGCAGAATCACGACGGAAGGTCTTGTCGAATCGTACATCCACGGCGGCGGACGGATCGGCGTGCTCGTCGAGGTGAACTGCGAGACGGACTTCGTCGCGAAGACGGATCAGTTCCGCGAATTCGTCCGCGACATCGCGATGCACATCGCGGCCTCGAATCCGAAGTACATCCGCCGCGAGGACGTGCCGCAGGAAGTGCTCGACAAGGAGCGCGAAATCCTGCGCGCCCAGGCGCTCAACGAAGGCAAGCCGGAGAAGGTCGTCGACAAGATCGTCGAAGGCCGCATCGCCAAGTACTTTGAAGAGAACTGCCTGCTGGAGCAGCAGTTCGTCAAGGATCCCGACAAGACGATCCAGGAGCTTCTGAACGAGAAGATCAGCACGATCGGCGAAAATATCACGATCCGCCGCTTCGCCCGCTTCGAACTCGGCGAAGGCCTCGAGAAGAAGCAGGACAACTTCGTCGAAGAAGTCATGGCCCAGGTGAAGAAGTAATCCACATCCGGTGACGGCGGGGCGGACGGACCGCTCCGCCGTCGCTCTGTTCACAACACAGACAGCCCCAGCCAGAGAGCAAGATGGAGGTAATCCGATTGGAGCGACCGAGATACTCACGGATCGTGCTGAAGGTCAGCGGTGAATCGCTCGCCGGACAAACGGGATACGGCATCGATGCCGAAATGGTCTCGTCGATCGCGGAACAGGTCAAGGAAGTCGTCGAGATGAAGGTTCAGGTCGCGATCGTCGTCGGCGGCGGCAACATCTGGCGCGGCATCGCGGGTTCGGCGAAGGGGATTGACCGCGCGACCGCGGATTATATGGGCATGCTGGCGACCGTGATGAATTCGCTTGCCCTTCAGGATGCGCTCGAGAAGATCGGCGTTCCGACGCGCGTGCAGACTTCGATCGCGATGCAGCAAATCGCGGAGCCGTACATCCGGCGCCGGGCGATCCGCCATCTGGAGAAGGGCCGCGTCGTCATCTTCGCGGCGGGGACGGGTAATCCGTTCTTCTCCACCGACACGACGGCCGCGCTGCGCGCGGCGGAGATCGAGGCGGAAGTCATCCTGATGGCCAAGAACAAGGTCGACGGCGTATATTCGGCCGATCCGTTGAAGGACGCGAACGCCCGCAAATACGATGAGCTTACGTACCTCGACGTTCTGAACCAGAATCTGGGCGTCATGGATTCGACGGCTTCGTCGCTCTGCATGGACAACAACATTCCGCTTATCGTTTTCTCGATCACGGAGAAAGGGAACATCAAGCGGGTTGTCATGGGCGAGAAAATCGGAACGATCGTCAAAGGGAGTGGGAAGTGATGCCGCAATCGATCAAAAAGAACGCCGAGGAGCGGATGGACAAGGCGATCGCCGCGCTGCGCCGGGATCTCGCGACGCTTCGCGCGGGCCGGGCCACACCGGCGATGCTGGACCGCATTACGGTGGACTATTACGGGGTTCCCACCCCGATCAACCAGCTCGCCACGATCAACACGCCCGACGTGCGGACGCTGGTCATCCAGCCGTGGGACAAATCGGTGCTGGGCGAGATCGAGAAGGCGATCCTGAAGTCGGAACTGGGCCTGACTCCCGCCAACGACGGCTCGGTCATCCGGCTCAGCATTCCGCCGCTTACGGAAGAGCGGCGGAACGATCTCGTGAAGCAGACGAGAAAGTTCGGCGAGGAAGCGAAGGTGGCGATCCGCAACATCCGCCGGGACGCCAACGACGAGATCAAGAAGCTGGAGAAGGGCGAGCTTTCGGAGGACGAATCGCGCCGCCACCAGGACGACATCCAGAAGCTGACGGACCGGTTCATCGCCGAAGTGGATCGCATCATCGCCGCCAAAGAGAAAGAAATCCTGGAAGTGTGATGCGGCTTCAGGCAGCCCCTCCGACCGGCGGGGCTGCAACAGTTTGGGCGGCCTTGCGGCGGGCCGCAGTCAGCGGACGGGGAGGATGCGCATGATCGAGCGAATTCGCGGACGGACGGAGACGCGCGTAACGGGGCCGGAAGCGCTGTCGCCGGACAATCTGCCGCAGCATGTGGCGATCATCATGGACGGCAACGGAAGATGGGCCAGGGAGCGCGGGCTGCCGCGCGCCGCGGGGCACCGTTCCGGCATGCAGGCGGTCAAGCGGGCGGTGCGCGCGGCGAACCGGCTCGGCATCCGCTATCTGACGCTGTATGCGTTCTCCACCGAGAACTGGAAGCGTCCGAAGGCGGAGGTCGACTTTCTGATGCGGCTTCCGCAGGAATTTCTCGCGATCGAGCTGGATGAGCTGATCGCGAACAACGTCCAGGTCCGGATGATCGGCCAGCGCGAAGGCCTTCCGGCGCACACGCTCGAAGCGATCGACGAGGCGATCCGGAGAACGGCCGGCAACTGCGGGCTGGTGCTCAACTTCGCGCTCAATTACGGAAGCCGGAAAGAACTGCTGGAGGCGGCCCGAGCGCTGGCCCGCGACGCCGCGGAAGGCCGCATCGACCCCGACGCGATTACCGAAGCCGACATCGAAGCGCGGTTGCAGACGAGCGGGATGCCGGAGCCGGACCTGCTCATCCGGACGAGCGGCGAACTGAGAATCAGCAACTTCATGATGTGGCAGCTCGCCTACAGCGAGCTGTGGTTCACCGACGTCTACTGGCCGGAATTCACGGAGGCCCATTTCTACGAGGCGGTCGGCGAATACCAGCGCCGCACGCGGCGCTACGGCGGACTGAAGGACGGGGGCGAATAGCGGGCATGAGACAACGGATCGCGACCGGCCTGGCGGCCGGTCTGCTGTTCGCCGCGGCGGCCGTGCTCGGCGGTTGGGTTTACAACGCGCTGCTCATGCTCATGGCCGTCATCGGATTTTACGAATATGTCCAGCTCAATGGCATGAAGCTCGGCCATCCGCTCGTGCCGGTCGGCTACGCCGGTCTGGCCGCAATCGTTTTTCCGTGGGAACAGACCGGGCTTTCCGGTTTCCCGGTTCACGAGGCCGTCTGGCCGCTCGCGGCGGCGCTCCTCGCGGTCACCGTGCTGACGCGGAACAAGGCGACGCTCGACGGCGCATCGCTGCTGCTGATGGGCGTCGTCTATATCGGAGCCGGATTTTCCGCGATGATCGACGTGCGGGATGCGGAACCGAACGGCCTGTTCTGGACGGCCCTCGCGTTCGGCTGCATCTGGGCTTCGGACACCGGCGCGTATTTCACGGGGCGCTGGTTCGGCCGGACGAAGCTGTGGCCGGCCATCAGCCCGAACAAGACCGTCGAAGGCGCGGTCGGCGGCGTGCTGGCGGCCCTCGCCGTCGCGGTGGTCTTCGCGCTGGCCGCGCCGGATTGGCTGTCCGTCGGCCGCGCCGTCGCGATCGGGCTGGCCGCGTCGGTCGCGGGCCAGATGGGCGACCTGATCCAATCGGCATACAAGAGGCTGCGCGGCGTGAAGGATACCGGAAAGCTGCTGCCCGGACACGGCGGCGTGCTGGACCGATGCGACAGCTGGCTGATCGTCTTCCCGCTGCTCGTGCTGACCGGTCTCATTCCTCCGTCATGATTCCATCCCGCGCAAACCTGGACAACCGACACCGGAGGACGGCATGAAGACGATTTCGATACTTGGATCGACCGGATCGATCGGCACCCAGACCCTTGACGTCATTCGCCACGACCGCGGGCGCTATCGCGTGGCGGCCCTGGCGGCGGGATCGAACGTCGACCTGCTCGTCCGGCAGGCGCTCGAATTCCGTCCCGCCGTCGTCTGCCTCGCGACGAAGGAGGCGGCGGAGCGGGCCAGATCGATGCTTCCCGACGACATTCGCGTGCTCCACGGCGAAGAGGGGCTGATCGAAGCGGCGGCGGGAGCCGGCGCCGAGCTGGTGGTGACGGCGCTGGTCGGCAGCCGCGGCATCCGCTCGACGATCGCCGCGATCGAAGCCGGCGCGGCCATCGGCCTGGCCAACAAGGAGACGCTCGTGGCGGCGGGACATCTCGTGACGAGGCTCGCCCGGGAGCGCGGCGTTCCGATCCTGCCGGTGGACAGCGAGCATTCCGCGATCTTCCAGTGCCTGAACGGCGAGCGGCGTGCCGATGTCATGAAGCTGACGCTCACCGCGTCCGGCGGCGCGTTCCGCGACCGGACGCGCGACCAGCTCAAGGACGTGACGGTTGCGGAAGCGCTCGCCCATCCGAACTGGAAGATGGGGGCGAAGATCACGGTCGATTCGGCGACGATGGCGAACAAGGGACTCGAGGTCATCGAAGCCCGCTGGCTGTATGACATGGATTACGACCGCATCGACGTGCTGCTGCACCCGGAGAGCATCGTCCATTCCCTGGTCGAATTTGCGGACCGCAGCGTGATCGCGCAGCTCAGCATGCCGGACATGCGCATCCCGATCCAGTACGCGCTCACCTGGCCGGAGCGGCGGCCTTCGCCCGCGCCGCCCCTCGATCTGGCGGCGATCGGGAGGCTCCATTTCCGGCCGTTGGATTACGAGCGCTACCCGTGCCTCCGGATGGCCTACGAGGCGGGGCGCGCCGGCGGTTCGGCGCCGCTCGTCTTCAACGCCGCGAACGAAGCGGCGGTCGAGCGGTTCCTGCGCGGCGACATCTCGTTCCTTCAGATCGAGGATACGATCGCGGCGATGCTCGAACGGTTCCCGCCGGAGCCGGTGGACACCTACGAGGCGATCGCGGAGCTGAACGAACGCGTGCGGCGCGAGGCGATGGCAATCCGCTGGCCGTGATCCGGATCGGTTGCGGCCGAGCCGCTGCGGGCGGCGGGCCGCGCGCCCGGCCGCTTTTGCACGCGGCCGTCATCGCGGCGGAGCGTCGAGCGCTTAACCCCCGGCGACAGCCGGACGCGCATTCGTTCCGGCCGGCCGCGACCGTCGCCATGGAGGCGTTGCCGCTTCGCCGCAAGGGCCGCGGTCCGACCGTCAGGTTCTCTTGTTTCGTACGGCGGAATAATGTTAATCTATGTACAGGCCGTTACGAACGGAGGCTCTCCGCATGCAGATGATTCAGATCGTGTTCATGAGCGCCCTCGTCTTCTTCGTGATCATCACGATCCACGAATGGGGACACTTTTTTTTCGCCAAACGGGCGGGCATACTCGTGAGGGAGTTCGCGATCGGCTTCGGACCGAAGCTTTTGTCATACAAGCGGGGTGAAACCCGCTACACGCTGCGCCTGATTCCGGTGGGCGGCTTCGTCCGGATGGCGGGCGAAGATCCGGAGGTCATCGAGGCCAAGCCCGGCCAGACGATCGCGGTGGGGCTGAAGGACGGCGTCGTTGATCGCATCTACCTCGACCGGCTTGGCGAGCGGACGAACGTCGTGCGTGGCGAAGTCGTGACGATCGACCTCGAGCGCGCGCTGGAGATCGTCCTGGAGGTGGACGGCGCGCGGGAGACCTTCAAGGTTCATCCGAAGGCGCACATCATCGCGCGGGGTCAGGAGACGCAGATCGCTCCGATCGACCGGCAGTTCGGCGGCAAGACGGTCGGCCAGCGGGCGATGGCGATCTTCGCGGGACCGCTGATGAACATCCTGCTCGCGTTCGTGCTGTTCATGGCGTACGTGCAGATGGTCGGTCTGCCCGATACGAACGCGGACCGGCTCATTGTAAGCCGCGTGATCGGCGACGACGTTCCCGCGGCGAAGGCGGGCCTCAAGCCCGGCGACGCGATCATCCGGATCAACGGCGAGACGATCGGCACCGACTCCGACAAGATGCTCAGGATGATCGGCGAATCCGTCGGCAAGCCGATGACCTGGGAGATCGAGCGCGACGGCCGGTTGATGACGATCGAGGTCACGCCCGAATACGACGAGGAGAGCAAGACCGGCAAGGTCGGCATCATGCCCGCTTACCCGTCACGGCGGGCGACGGCGCTCGAGACGGTGGAGTTCGGGCTGAACGCGATGAAGAACATGACGCTCAGCATCTTGACCGGGTTCCGGATGCTCGTGACCGATTTCGACCCGGACAACGTGGCCGGCATCCTCCGAACCGCGCAGGTCACGGGCCAGATCGCGGCGCGGGGCATCGAGCAGCTCACGAGCTGGACGGCGATCCTGAGCCTGTACCTCGGCATTTTCAACCTTCTTCCGATTCCGGCGCTGGACGGCAGCCGCCTCCTGTTTCTCGGACTCGAGGCGCTGCGCGGCCGTCCGATCGATCCGAACCGGGAAAGCATGGTCCATTTCATCGGCTTTGCGATGCTCATGCTGATCATGCTGGCTGTCACTTACAATGACATTTTGTACCTGATCCGCGACGGCGACGGATCAGGCTGATGGCAGGAGGCGCTTATGTCGAAGGAAAAAGGATTTGTAACCGAAATCACTCCGCAGAGCGAGGATTTCTCGCGCTGGTACATCGACGTGATCCGGAAATCCGAGCTGATGGATTACGCGCCGGTCAGGGGCTGCATCGTCTTCCGGCCGGACGGCTACGAGCTGTGGGAGAACATACAGCGCGAACTGGACCGCCGGTTCAAGGAGACCGGCCACCGGAACGCGTATTTTCCCGTTTTCATCCCGGAAAGCTTCTTCCTCAAGGAGAAGGAGCACGTCGAGGGCTTCAATCCCGAGCTGCCCTGGGTGACGGAGGCGGGCGGCGAGAAGCTGGAGGAGCGGCTCGCGATCCGGCCGACGTCGGAGACGATGTTCGGGTACATGTACGCGCGCTGGATCAAGTCGTACCGCGACCTGCCGGTGCTCATCAACCAGTGGGCGAACGTCGTCCGGTGGGAGAAAAGAACGCTGCCTTTCCTCCGCACGAGCGAGTTTCTGTGGCAGGAAGGGCATACGGCGCACGAGAACGAAGAGGACGCGCGCGCCGAGACGATGCGCATGCTCGAGATATACCGCGACTTCATCGAGAACTACCTGGCGATTCCGGTCATCGCCGGCCAGAAGACGCCGTCGGAGAAATTCGCCGGCGCCGTCGACACCTATTCGGTCGAGGCGATGACGAAGGACGGCCGCGCGGTGCAGGCCGGCACGTCCCACTATCTCGGCACGAAGTTCGCGGAGGCGTTCGGCATCCAGTATCTGGACCGGAACAACAAGCTGCAGTACGTCCACACGACCTCCTGGGGCGTGTCGACGCGGCTCATCGGGAGCATCATCATGGTGCACGGGGATGACCGCGGACTGGTGCTGCCGCCGAAGGTCGCGCCGACCCAGGTCATCATCGTGCCGGTCGGTCCGCCGAAGACGCGCGGAGAGGTGCTCCCGAGGGTGCACGAGATTTACGCGCGGCTTAAAGATGCGGGCGTGCGCGTGCGCGTTGACGACCGCGACGACGTCACGCCGGGCTGGAAGTTCAACGAGTACGAAATGCGCGGCGTGCCGCTGCGCATCGAACTCGGGCCGCGGGATCTCGAGAACGGCGTCGCCGTGCTCGCGCCGCGCGTCGGGGGCGAGAAGCGGCAGGTGCCGCTGGACCGGATCGCCGAGGAAGTGCCCGTCCTGCTGGAGGAAATCCACCGGGCGATGTTCGAGCTCGCGAAGCAGTTCCGCGAAGAACATTCCGCTTCGCTGGACACGCTGGACGAGCTGAAGGCGTTCATGGAAGAGAAGCGCGGATTCGTCGAGGCCGGCTGGTGCGGTTCCGGCGAGTGCGAACGGAAGGTGAAGGACGAGACCGGCGCGACGAGCCGGAACATCCCGTTCGAACCGAAGACGCGCAAGACGAAATGCCTCGTGTGCGGCGAAGCGGCAGCGCATACGGTCGTGTTTGCCCGAGCCTATTGATGCCCGCGCTGCCCGGACCGGGCGGCGGGCCATTCGGCCGCCGGAGCCGACCCGGGCTTCGGCCGCCGGTGAAGGGCGCAACGGATGCAACCCGCGGGTGCGGCCTAGCGCCGCCGGACCCGCAGGCGGGAGAGGATCGAACGGAATGAACCGTGCCGATGTCAAGCGCGAACGTTACGAGCTGCTAATCGAGAAAATCGGCCTGGCAAGCGGGGAAGCCGCGGCGGATTTCGCCGACGGCCTGCTTGACCGTGTGGAAGTGTCCGCCGCGAACAGACGGTGGACCTTCTTCATTCGGAGAACGTCCGTGCTGCCGGCCAGGGCGTACAGCCGACTGGTCGCCCGCGCCCGCGAGACGTTCGCCCCGATCGCCGATGTCGAGTTCGTGATCGAATACGGGCCGGAGACGGATACGGACGAAGTGATCCGCGCGCATTGGGACAATTTCGTCGAATGGGCGGCGAGCGAGATGGTGTCCGTCAACGGCTGGCTCGGCAAGGCGGGCATCGAAGTCGAGGACGGGAAGCTGACGGTCATCCTGCTCGACGGGATGGGGCTTACGCTCGCGCGGAAGAAGCGGATCGACGAGGCGGCCGCGAGATTCTTCGAGCGCCGTTTCGGCCGCCCGTGCCGCGTAAAGCTCATGGCCGGCGACGCGGGGCGGGAGGAGTACGAGCGCTTTCTGCAGGAGCGCGAGCAGGCCGACCGCGAGATCGCGCAGGCGATCATGGAAAGCGCCGCGACGGCCGCGCCGCCGGAGCAGCCGGTGGCGGAGAAGCTCGTGTTCGGCTATGAAATCCGCGACGAACCGGTTCCGATCTCGAACATCACGGAGGAAGAGAAGCGGATCACGATCCAGGGCACCGTCTTCGGCCTCGAGTCGAAGGAGCTGCGCAACGGCAGCACGCTGTTCACGTTCAACCTGACGGATTACACCGACTCGATCACGCTGAAGGTGTTCGCGAAGACGAAGGACGATCTGGCCGTGCTCAAGCTCCTGAAGGACGGCATGTGGGTCCGCGCCCGCGGCCGCGTCGAATACGACCGGTTCATGGCCGAACCGGAGCTCGTCATGATTCCGAACGACCTCAACGAAGTGCCGCCGCCGCCCGAGCGGACGGACACGGCGGAACAGAAGCGGGTCGAGTTCCACCTGCACACGACGATGAGCACGATGGACGCCGTCACGCCGGTCGAGGCGTACATCAAGACGGCCGCGCAATGGGGCCATCCGGCCATCGCGATTTCGGACCACGCGAACGTGCACTGCTACCCGGAGGCGGCCAAGGCGGCGAAGAAATACAACATGAAGGTGATCTACGGCGTCGAGGCGAACGTCGTGGACGACACGGTGCAAATCGTCCTGAACCCGCGGGAAGAGCCCCTGGCGTCGGCGGAATACGTCGTGTTCGACATCGAGACGACCGGTCTTTCGATCCTGAACAGCAAGATCATCGAGCTTGCCGGCGTCAAGATGCGGGATGGAAAAGTCGTCGACAAATTCGAGACGTTCGTCAACCCGCACGAGCCGATTCCGTTCAACATCCAGCAGCTTACGAACATCACGGACGACATGGTGAAGGACGCGCCTGATCTCGAGCCCGTCCTCCGGCAATTCGTCGCGTTCGTCGGCGACGCGGTGCTCGTGGCCCACAACGCGCGTTTCGACATCGGGTTCATCCAGGCGAACCTGAAGAAGCTCGGCATGCCGGAGCTCGGCAACCCGGTGCTCGACACGCTCGAGATGGCGCGGCTCCTCCATCCGGGGCTTAAGAACCACCGGCTGAACACGCTGGCCGAGAAATACCGCGTCAGCCTCGAGAACCACCACCGCGCGGTGGACGACGCGGCGGCGCTCGGCGGCATCCTGTACGGCCTGATCGCCGACGCGAAGCAGCGGGGCATCACCGGGTTACATCAGCTGAACGAGCACGCCGGGAAGGATCTGTCCAACGCCCGCCCGTTCCATTGCGGCGTCTACGCGCTCAATGCGAAGGGCAAAAAGAACCTGTTCAAGCTGATCTCCCTGTCGCACACGCAATATTTCAACAAGGTCGCCTGCATGCCGAAATCGAAGCTGAACGAGATGCGCGACGGCCTCCTCATCCTCTCCGGCTGCGAGAAGGGCGAGTTTTTCGAGGCGGTGCTGAACAAGACGGTGGAGGAAGCGGAGCAGGTCGCGCAGTTTTACGATGCGCTGGAGATTCAGCCGGTCGAATTCTACATGCATCTCGTGGACAAGGGGCTCGTGCAGAGCCGCGCCGAGATCGAGCAGGCGATCCGGCGCATCTGCGAGATCGGGGAGCGGCTGGGCAAGCCGGTCATCGCGACGGGCAACGTGCACTATCTCCACCCGCGCGACAAGATTTTCCGCGAGATCACGATTCACGGCATCACGGGCTACAGCCCGCTCAAGGAGCAGCGCAAGCCGGAGGCCCATTTCCGCACGACGGACGAGATGCTCCGGGAATTCGCGTTTCTCGGCGAGGAGAAGGCGTACGAGGTCGTCGTGAAGAACACGGTCGAGCTCGCGGAGCGGTTCGAGACGTACGAGATGTTCCCGGACAAGCTGTTCACGCCGGTCATCGAGGGCGCGGACGAGGAAATCCGGAAGCGGTGCTACGCCCGCGCGAAGGAGATGTACGGCGATCCGCTGCCCGAGGTCGTCGAACAGCGGCTGGAGAAGGAACTGACGCCGATCATCAAATACGGCTTCTCGGCGAACTACCTGATCTCGGCCGCGCTCGTGAAAAAGTCGAACGAGGACGGATACCTGGTCGGCTCCCGCGGCTCGGTCGGCTCGTCGGTCGTCGCGACGTTCCTCGGCATCTCCGAGGTCAACCCGCTGCCGGCGCACTATCTGTGCCGGAACAAGGATTGCCGGCACAGCGAATGGTTCCTCGACGGCAGCGTGCCGAGCGGCTTCGACCTGCCGGACAAGCCCTGCCCCAAATGCGGCCATGTGATGAAGGGCGACGGGCAGGACATTCCGTTCGAGACGTTCCTCGGCTTCAAGGGCGACAAGGTGCCGGACATCGACCTGAACTTCTCCGGCGAATACCAGCCGCATGCCCACAACTTCACGAAGGTCATGTTCGGGGAAAAGAACGTCTTCCGCGCCGGCACGATCAACACGGTGGCGGAGAAGACGGCCTACGGCTTCGTCATGAAATACGCGGAAGACCACGGGAAGAAATGGCGCAGCGCCGAGATGAACCGGCTGGCGGCGGGCTGCACCGGCGTCAAGCGCTCGACCGGCCAGCATCCCGGCGGCATCATCGTCGTGCCGGACTACATCGAGGTGGAGGACGTGACGCCGGTGCAGTATCCGGCGGATGACACGACCTCGGAATGGATGACGACCCATTTCGACTACCACGCCTTCGAGGCGAATCTGCTCAAGCTCGACATCCTCGGCCACGACGATCCGACGATGATGCGGACGCTGCAGGATCTCACCGGTGTTGATCCGACGACGATCCCGATGAACGACCCGAAGGTGATGAGCCTGTTCAGCTCGACGGAGGCGCTGGGCGTCACGCCGGAGCAGATCCGGACGCCGGTCGCCACCTACGGCGTGCCCGAGATGGGCACGAAGTTCGTCCGGCAGATGCTGGAGGAGGCGAAGCCGCAGACGTTCGCCGACCTGCTGCAGATCTCCGGCCTGTCGCACGGCACCGGCGTCTGGCTGGGGAACGCGCAGGAGCTCATCCGAAACGGCACGTGCACGATCAAGACGGTCATCGGCTGCCGCGACGACATCATGCTGTACCTGATCTACAAGGCGGGCATGGACGCGGGGCTCGCGTTCAAGATCACCGAGAGCGTGCGGAAGGGCAAGGGGCTCACGCCGGAATGGATCGAGGAGATGCGCCGCTGCGGCGTGCCCGAATGGTACATCGAGTCCTGTCTCAAGATCGAGTACATGTTCCCGAAGGCGCACGCCGCCGCCTACGTCATCTCGGCGGTCCGGACCGCCTACTTCAAGCTGTATTATCCGATCGAATTCTATGCCGCTTATTTCACGGTCCGGGCCGAGGACTTCGACCTCGAGCTCCTGTGCCAGGGCTACGACGCGATCCTGCGCCGGCTGATCGAGATCGAGGAGAAGGGCGTGAACGCGACGACGAAGGAGAAGAACAGCGTCACGATGCTCGAAATGGCGCTCGAGATGACGGCCCGCGGGTTCGTGTTCAAGCCGATCGACCTGTACCGCTCGGACGCGGTCAAGTTCAAAATCGACGGCAATGCGCTCATCCCGCCGTTCGCGGCGATCAGCGGCATCGGCGAGAGCGCGGCCCGCAGCATCGCCGCCGCGCGCGACGAGGGTCCGTTCCTGTCGATCGAGGATTTCCAGACCCGCACGCGCGTATCGAAGACGGTCGTCGAACAGCTCGCCGCGATGGGCTGCTTCCGCGGTCTGCCGGAGACGAACCAGCTGTCGCTGTTCTGAGGCGAATCTTGGGCGGACAGTTGCCAGGCCTCAGTCGACTGTGCTATAATTTTTCCGGTAATGTTGCAACTGAAGGTTCGCCGACGACGAAGAGTGGGGAAACCCACTCTTTGCGTTTTGTCTGCGGCTATCGAAGCATATCGGGAGGAATCGAGAGGTGGCGGCAAATCGTGCCCAGATCGAATCCATCGTCGAAGAGCTGGTGAAGCCGTACCTGGAGGAGAACGGCTTCGAGCTCTACGGCGTCGAGTATGTGAAGGAAGGCGGAAGCCGGTTCCTGCGCGTGTATGCGGACCGGGAAGGCGGCGGCATCGATATCGAGGACTGCGGCCGGATCAGCGAATGGCTCAGCGCCCGGCTCGACGAGGTCGATCCGATTCCCGAGGCCTATTTTCTCGAGGTGTCGTCGCCCGGAGCCGAGCGGCCGCTCAAAAAACCGGAGGACATGGCGAAGGCGGTGGGCCGTCACGTGTTCGTGAAGACGTATGAGCCGATCGACGGCCTCAAGGAGTTCGAAGGCCGGCTCGTCTCGTTCGAGGACGGAACGGCTGTCGTCGAGGTCGGCAAGAAGCGCCACGCGCTCCCTTGGGCGAAGATCGCCAGCGCGCGGCTGGCCATCGTGTTCGAGTGACGCATCGCGCATTCAACCGGAGAGGAGGCATCCCGTTTCCATGAATACCGAGTTCATCGAGGCGCTCGCCGAGATCGAGCGGGAGAAGGGCATCTCGAAGGATGTGCTGCTCGAGGCGATCGAAGCGGCGCTCATCTCGAGCTACAAGCGCAACTTCAACACGGCGCAGAACGTGCGCGTCGATATCAACCGGGACACCGGCGTCATCAAGGTGTACGCGCGCAAGACCGTCGTGGAGGAAGTGATGGATCCGCGGCTCGAGATCTCGCTGGAGGCTGCGCGGGAGATCAACCCGCACTACCAGCTCGACGACATCGCGGAGATCGAGGTGACGCCGCGGGATTTCGGCCGCATCGCGGCCCAGACGGCAAAGCAGGTCGTGACCCAGCGCATCCGCGAAGCCGAGCGGGGCCTCATCTATGATGCTTTCATCGACAAGGAAGAGGACATCGTCAACGGCATCGTGCAGCGCATGGACGCGCGCAATCTGTACGTCGACCTCGGCAAGGCGGAGGCGGTGCTGCCGCTTTCCGAGCTGATGCCGAACGACAAGTTCAAGCAGGGCGACCGGGTCAAATCGTACATCGTGAAGGTGGAGAACACGACGAAGGGCCCGCAGATCATCCTGTCGCGCACGCATCCCGGTCTGCTCAAGCGGCTGTTCGAGCTCGAGGTGCCGGAAATCTATGACGGCATCGTCGAGATCCGCTCCGTCGCGCGGGAAGCGGGCTTCCGTTCGAAGATCGCGGTTCATTCGCGCAATCCGGAGGTCGATCCGGTCGGCGCCTGCGTCGGGCCGAAGGGCATGCGCGTCCAGACGATCGTCAACGAGCTGAGGGGCGAGAAGATCGACATCGTCCGCTGGTCGGAGAATATGGAGGAATTCGTCGCCAACGCGCTCAGCCCGTCCAAGGTGCTCGACGTGATCATCCATGAGCAGGAACGGGTGGCCCGGGTCATCGTGCCGGACCACCAGCTCTCGCTCGCGATCGGCATCAAGGGACAGAACGCGCGGCTGGCCGCAAAGCTGACCGGCTGGAAAATCGACATCAAGAGCGAGTCGCAGGCCGAGGCGGAACCCGACCGCCCGAAACCGCAGGGCGAGGCGTTGCAAGAGGATTCCGCCTCCGTTGACGGATGACGGGCCGACTTTTTTAGGCCCGCAAGGGGGGAGTCGACGATGAAGCAGCGCAAGATACCGCTCCGCAAATGCGTCGCCTGCCAGGAGATGAAGCCGAAGCGGACGCTGATCCGCATCGTGCGCTCGCCGGAAGGCGAGGTGTCGATCGACCTGACGGGCAAGAAATCGGGGCGCGGCGCCTATCTGTGCAGCCAGGCTTCCTGCTTCAAACTGGCGAAGAAGAGCAAGGCGTTCGATCGGGCGCTGGGCGTCCCCGTCGACCCGGCCATCTACGACCGGCTCGAGCAGGAATTCATCAAGGTGGAGGAGGAATTCCGGGCGGCAAGCGCCCGTGAAGAAGATGCGTGATCCGGCCCGCGCCTTGTCGGCGCTCGGTCTGGCCGCACGGGCGGGCCGGCTGGCTTCGGGCGACGAGGCGGTGCTTCGCGCGATCCGCAGCGGAAAGGCGAAGCTCGTCATCGTGGCGGCCGACGCGTCGGACAAGGCGAAGAAGAAATACGGCGACAAATGCTTGAGTTACGGTGTCAAGCGGGTCGAGGCGTTCGACCGCCGGACGCTGGGCGCCGCCATCGGCAAGGCGGAACGGGTCGTCGCGGCCGTGCTGGACGCGGGGCTTGCGGCGCTCGTCGCGGCCCGGCTCGGCGAACTTTCGGAGGTGGACAATATTGAGCAAACAGGAAAACAAGCAGGAAAACAAGCAGGAAAACAAGGAGAAGCTTCGCATTTATGAATACGCCAAGCAGCAGAACATGAGCAGCAAGGAGATCCTGACCATCCTGAGACGCCTCGGCGTGCAGGTCAACAATCACATGAGCGTGATGGAAGACCATATGGTGGAGATGGTCGAAGGATTCTTCCGCAGCATCAAGGAGAACGCGGCGGCGAAGCGGGCGCAGGAACTGCAGGCCGCGCAGCAGCAGCGGCAGGCGGCGAAGGCGCAGGAAGCCGCGCGGCAGCAGGCGGCGCAGGCAGCGGGCCGGACGGCGCCGGCGGGCGCGGCGCAGCAGCAGGCCGGCGCGGCGCGCGCGCAGTCCGGCCAGGCCGGCCGCGCTCAGCAGCAGGCCCAGGGCGGCAAACAGCAGCCGGCCCAGGGCGGACAGGCGAACCGGCAGCAGCAGGCCGGACAGGGAGAGCGGCGCGGCGATCGTCCGCAAGGCGGACAGGGAGGACAAGGCGGCCGGCAGCATGGCGGCGCCCGCGCGCAGCAGGGCGCCCAGGGCGGCCGGCAGCAGCCCCGTGGTCAGGGTGAACGGCGCGGCGACCGTCCGCAAGGCGGCAAAGGCCCCGGCGGTTTCCGCGGCGGCGCGGGCGGCGGCTTCCGCGGCGCGGCGCTCGCTCCGGCCGCTCCGCCCCAGCCCGACCGGAAGAAGGGCGGCGGCAAGGACAAGGACAGGGATCGCCGCAACAAGAACGAAGACAGCAGGAAATACGAGGAGCGCACGGTCAAGCTCGCTCCCGGCAAGAGCGCAAAGAAGAACCAGGAACGCCGCGAGAAGGTCGACAATACGCCGAAGAAGATCATCGTCCGCGGCGAGATGACCGTCGGCGAGCTCGCGAAGCTGCTGCACAAGGACGTCTCCGACGTCATCAAGAAGCTGATGTTCCTCGGCGTGCTCGCGACGATCAACCAGGTGCTCGATCTCGACGCGATCCAGCTCGTCGCGAGCGAATACGGCGTCGAAGTCGAGATCAAGCTGCCGGTGGACGAGGACGCATTCGAGAAGATCGAGGAGCAGGACGATCCGGCGGATCTGAAACCGCGTCCGCCCGTCGTCACGATCATGGGCCACGTCGACCACGGGAAGACGACGCTGCTTGACGCGATCCGCCACACGAACGTGACGAGCGGCGAAGCGGGCGGCATCACGCAGCACATCGGCGCCTATCAGGTGGAAGTGAACGGCAAGAAGATCACCTTCCTCGACACGCCGGGCCACGAGGCGTTCACGACGATGCGCGCGCGCGGCGCCCAGGTGACCGACATCACCGTGCTCGTCGTCGCGGCGGACGACGGCGTCATGCCGCAGACGGTCGAGGCGATCAACCATGCGAAGGCGGCGAACGTGCCGATCATCGTCGCGGTGAACAAGATCGACAAGCCGGAGGCGAATCCGGACCGGGTCATGCAGGAGCTGACCGAGTACGGCCTGGTGCCGGAGGCGTGGGGCGGCGACACGATCTACGTCAACATCTCGGCGAAGCAGCGGATCAACCTCGATGAACTGCTCGAGATGATCCTGCTCGTCGCGGAAGTGAACGACTACAAGGCCAATCCGGACAAACGGGCGCGCGGCACCGTCATCGAGGCGGAGCTCGACAAGGGCAAGGGGCCGGTGGCGACGGTGCTCGTCCAGCACGGCACGCTCCGCGTCGGCGACGCCCTGGTGGCGGGCAACTGCTTCGGCCGCGTCCGGGCGATGGTGAACGACCGCGGCCGCCGGCTCAAGGAAGCGGGACCGTCGACGCCGGTCGAGATCACGGGCCTGAACGCGGTGCCGCAGGCCGGCGATCCGTTCATGGTGTTCGAGGACGAGCGCAAGGCGCGCGCGATCGCCGAACGCCGCGCCGCCAAGGCGCGCGAATCCGAGCGCAATGCGACCGCCCGCGTGACGCTGGATGATCTGTACAAGCAGATCAAGGAAGGCGAGATCAAAGAGCTGCACGTCATCATCAAGGCGGACGTGCAGGGATCCGTCGAAGCGCTCAAGGGCGCGCTGCTCAAGATCGACGTCGAGGGAGTGCGCGTGAAGATCATTCACGCCGCCGTCGGCGCGATCACCGAGTCGGACGTCGCGCTCGCTTCCGCGTCGAACGCGATCATCATCGGCTTCAACGTGCGGCCGGAGCCGCAGGCGAAGGCGACTGCCGAGCAGGAGCGCGTCGACATCCGGCTGCACAACATCATCTACAACGTGACGGACGAGATCGAGCAGGCGATGAAGGGCATGCTCGACCCGGTCGTCCGCGAGGTCGTCATCGGCCATGCGGAAGTGCGGAACGTGTTCCGGGTCAGCAAGGTCGGGACGATCGCCGGCTGCATGGTGACGTCGGGCAAGGTCACGCGCTCGGCCGAAGCGCGGCTCATCCGCGACGGCATCGTCGTGCACCAGGGCAAGATCACGTCGCTCAAGCGGTTCAAGGATGACGTGCGGGAAGTGACGCAAGGCTACGAGTGCGGCCTCATCATCGACGGCGCGATCGACGTCCGGGAAGGCGACATGATCGAAGCGTTCGTGATGGAAACCGTTGAGAGGTGAGCATAGATGGCCAGAGTCCGCGTCAGCCGCGTCGCGGAACGCATCAAGCAGGAAATGGGCGAGATTCTGCAGCGGGAGCTGAAGGATCCGCGCATCGGCTTCGTAACCGTCACCGGCGTCGATGTGACGAACGACCTGTCGCAGGCGACGATCTATCTGAGCGTGCTCGGAAACGAAGAACAAAAGGAAGCGACGCTCGCGGCGCTCGGGAAGGCCAAGGGTTTCATCCGCACCGAGATCGGACGGCGAATCCAGCTTCGTCACGTGCCGGAGATCGCCTTCAAGTTCGATTCGAGCATCGAGTACGGCAGCCGCATCGAGCGGCTGCTGGCCGAACTCAACCGGGAGCGGGAGTCGTAGGATGGCGGCGGCAGGCGATCCGTACGTCGCCCGGCTCGACGAAGCGCTCCGCTTCCTGCGCGAACATGACGATTTCCTGATCGTCTCGCACGTGCAGCCGGACGGCGACGCGATCAGCTCGACGATCGCCGTCCGCTGGCTGCTCGACCGGCTCGGCAAGCGTTCGCTCATGATCAATGAAGGGCGGGTTCCGCCCCGCCTCGCATTTCTGCCGTACGCCGGGGAAATCGTCAACTACGGCGGACGGAAGCCGGAGCGCCGGTTCCGCGCCGTCGTCGCCGTCGACTGCGCCGATTTTTCCCGGATCGGCCTCGTAAGCGAGTTGTTCGACGAGCCGTGCGCGCTGCTCAACATCGACCATCATCCGACGAACGACGCCTTCGGCACCGTGAACCTGCTGCGCCACGACGCGGCGGCGACGGCCGAGATTCTGTTCGATCTGATCGAACATGCGGGCCTCGCCATCGACGCGGAAGCGGCGACCGTGATTTACACCGGCCTGCTCACGGACACGGGGGGGTTCCGCTATTCAAACACGAGCCCGCACGTAATGGCCGCCGCTTCGAAGCTGCTGGCCGCGGGCGCGGACGCCCACCGGCTCGCGGACCGGCTGCTCGAGCGGATGACGGTTTCGCAGCTCAGGATTCTCCAGCGGGGGCTTGCCCGCCTCGAGTTCACGGAGGACGGGCGGGTCGGCTGGCTTTACATCGAGCCGAAGGACCTCGAGGAGACCGGGGCGTCCGGAGAGGACCTGGAGGGGCTCGTCAACTACGCCCGCAACATCGACGGCGTGGAGGTCGGCCTGCTGTTCAAGGGGATGGAGGACGGCACCGTGAAGGTGAGCTTCCGCTCCGCCGGCAAGGCGGACGTCGCCGCGATCGCGCAGCGTTTCGGCGGCGGAGGTCATATCCGGGCGGCCGGATGCCGGCTCGCGATGCCGCTGGACGAGGCGATGCGGCTCGTCGTCGATACGGTGCGCCGGGCGTTGGATAGCATGCCTTAGGACGGAAAGGCGTTGGCATCATCGATGGAAGATCGGAAGGAACTGGAAGGCGTTCTCGCCGTATGGAAACCGGCCGGCTGGACGTCGCACGACGTCGTGGCGAAGGTGAGGGCTTTGACGCGCATGCGGCGCATCGGGCACGCCGGCACCCTGGACCCCGGGGTGACCGGCGTCCTGCCGCTGTGTCTCGGCCGCGCGACGCGGGCGGTCGAATACCTGCAGGAGCTGCCCAAGGCGTATGACGCGGTCGTGCGGCTCGGCGTGGCGACCGATACCGAGGATTTGACCGGCACGGTGACGGAGACGGCGGACGCTTCGCATGTCACCGGGGAGATGGTGCGGGAAGCGCTCGCGCGCTTCACCGGCGAGATCGAACAGGTGCCCCCGATGTATTCGGCCGTGAAGATCGGCGGCCGCAGGCTGTACGAACTGGCCCGCGAGGGCAAGACCGTCGAGCGGACGGCCCGCCGGGTGACGATCCATTCCCTCGAGCTCCGATTCGCCGAGCTCGACGGTCCCGAGCCGCGCATCGGCTTCTCCGTCGTCTGTTCGAAGGGCACCTATATCCGCACGCTGTGCGTCGACATCGGCCGCGCGCTCGGCGTGCCGGCCGCGATGGAATCGCTCGTGCGGACGATGTCCGCGGGACTCCGCGAGTCCGATTGCCTGACGCTGGAGCGCATTGCGGAGCTTGCGGCGTCCGGAGGTTTGGCCGAAGCGCTGCTGCCGGTCGACCGGGCGCTCGGGCAGTATCCGCGCGTCGATGTCGGCGCGGCGGCGGCCGCCCGGGCCGTGCAGGGGCAGCGGATCCGGATGCCGCAGGCGGCGACCGGCGGCCTCGTCCGCCTGTACGGCGAGGGACGGTTCGTCGGCCTGTTCGAGGCGGATGTCGGGGAGGGCGTGCTGAAGCCGGTGAAGGTGTTCGCTTCCGCGGACGAATTCGGGCGCGGGACGGCCCGCCAACGCACGGACGATCCCAAGGCGCGCGGCTGATCCGCACGCGGGCGAACGGCCCGCAAATGCGCGACGGATCCGCACCCTGCGGAGGACCGCCGCCGCGCGAAGGATCCGCGAACCGTGCGGCGGAACCGCCGCCGCGCGGGAGACGATCCGCAATACCCGCAATAGACCCAGACAGGAAATGCAGGTGCTGAGCTTTGATCACGATCACGTTGCGATACCCGCCCGACGGGGCCGAAGCGCCGGAGGACCGTCTGCCGAAGACGATGGCGATCGGAACCTTCGACGGCGTTCATCCGGGGCACCAGGCCGTCATCCGCAAGGCGGTGGAACTGGCGCGGGCTTCGGGCCGGCAGGCCGCCGTCATGACCTTCGATCCGCATCCGCGCACGCTGCTCGGAGGAGAAGCGACATACGCCGAGTCGCTGACGCCGCTTCCGGAGAAGATCCGGCTGCTCGAATCCCTTGGCGTTGACATCGTCTACGTGGCCGTATTCGACCGGATGTTCGCGGCCATGACTCCCGAAGCATTCGTGCGCGAGCTGCTGATCGGCCGGCTCCACGTGACCGACGCGGCCGTCGGCTTCGATTTTACGTTCGGCCGCGGCGGCGCAGGCAACCCCGCGTCTCTCGCGGAGCTCGGCGGTGCGGAGCTCGCCGTCCACACCGTCGAGCCGGTGTCGGCGGCCGGCGCGAAGGTGAGCAGCTCGCGCATCCGCGAAGCGGTCAAGCTGGGTGACGTGGCGCTCGCCGCCGCGCTGCTCAGGCGCCCCTACCGGATCTCCGGAACGGTCGCGCGCGGCGAGGCGCGCGGCCGCACGCTCGGCTTCCCGACGGCCAACATCGAACCCGACGGCCGGTACGTGATCCCACGGCACGGCGTCTACGCGGTGTACGTGCGCCGCGGCGATCGGATCCATCCGGCCGTCATGAATGTCGGCGTCGTGCCGACCTTCCGCCCGGACGGCGGGACGCCGAGGCTGGAGGCGCATCTGCTCGATTTTTCCGGCGATCTGTACGGCGAGCGACTCGCGGTCGACTTCGTCGCGTTCATCCGGCCGGAGTTGAAGTTCGGCGGCGCGGACGCGCTGGTCGCGCAGATCCGGGAAGATGCGGAGCAGGCGCGTCGGCTGCTGGCGGCCGTCCGCGGATAGCCCGGCAGTTTACTTCGATCCGCGCATATGCTATACTTGTTAAGGTTGCGGACGATGTTCCGCATCGGATGAACCGCAGCTTGGCCGCGCGACCTCACCATCGGCGGCGAGGCTGTCGGCGATTGAACTGAGGGAGGTGAACGGGGATGGCCATTACGCAGCAACGGAAGCAGGAAGTGATCGAAGCGTTCAGAACGCATCCCACCGATACCGGTTCTCCTGAAGTCCAGATCGCGATCCTGACCGAGAGCATCGCGAATCTGACCGAGCACCTTCGGGTGCACAAGAAGGACCATCATTCCCGCCGCGGGCTGCTGAAGATGGTCGGACAGCGCAGGAAGCTGCTCGCGTACCTCAAGAAGAAGGACATCAACCGGTACAGCGCGCTGATCGAGAAGCTCGGCTTGCGCCATTGACGCAGGTGGATGGAAAGCAACCGGCTGCCGAACCGTCCTTTCCGGACGGAGGTCGGCGACTGGTTGCTTTTTGCCATTGGACAGGCACACACGAAGGAGGAGTCAGATGGTACATCGTGTCGAGATGCAGCTTGCCGGTCGTCCGCTCGTGCTGGAGACCGGGAGGCTGGCGAAGCAGGCGAACGGCGCCGTGCTGGTCCGTTACGGCGACACGGTCGTCCTGTGTACGGCCACCGCTTCGAAGGAGCCGAAGGATCTCGATTTCTTTCCGCTTACGGTGAACTTCGAAGAGCGGCTCTATTCCGTCGGCAAAATCCCGGGGGGATTCATCAAGCGCGAGGGCCGTCCGAGCGAGAAGGCGATTCTGGCGAGCCGGCTCGTCGACCGTCCGATCCGGCCGCTGTTCCCGGAGGGCTTCCGGAACGAGGTGCAGATCGTCGCCCTCGTGCTGAGCGTCGACCAGGACTGTTCGCCGGAAATTTCGGCGATGATCGGCACGTCTGCGGCGCTCTCCGTCTCCGACATTCCGTTCAACGGACCGATCGGCGGCGTCATCGTCGGCCGCGTCGACGGCAAGTTCGTGATCAATCCGACGGTGGAGCAGGAGCAGCGGTCCGATATCCACGTCGTCGTTGCCGGCACGCGTGACGCGATCATGATGGTCGAGGCGGAAGCCGACCAGGTGCCGGAGGAGGTCATCCTCGAGGCGATCATGTTCGGCCACGAGGAGATCAAGAAGATCATCGACGTCATCGACGAGCTGGTGCTCGCCGCCGGCAAGCCGAAGATGGAAGTCGAGCTGCACAAGGTCGATGAAGAAGTCGACCGGGCCGTCCGTGAATACGCGGCCGCGCGGCTGATCGAGGCGATCCGCATTCCCGAGAAGCAGGCCAGACAGGACGCGATCGACGCGATCAACGAGGAGACGATCGCCTTTTTCGAGCAGCTCTATGTCGAGACGCCGGAGAAAATCGCCGACGTGAAGGAAGTGCTTCACGACATCGTCAAGGCGGAAGTGCGCCGGCTCATCACCCACGAGAAGATCCGTCCGGACGGCCGGGCCCTGAACGAAATCCGGCCGATCGAATGCGAAGTCGGGCTTTTGCCGCGCACCCACGGCTCCGGGCTGTTCACGCGCGGACAGACGCAGGCGCTCAGCATCTGCACGCTCGGCGCGCTCGGCGACGAGCAGATTCTGGACGGCATCGACCTCGAGGAATCGAAGCGGTTCATGCACCACTACAACTTCCCGCCGTTCAGCGTCGGGGAAGCGAGACCGATCCGGGCTCCGGGGCGGCGCGAGATCGGGCACGGCGCGCTCGGCGAACGGGCATTGGCGAAGGTCATTCCTTCGGAAGACGAGTTCCCCTACACGATCCGGCTCGTGTCCGAAGTGCTGGAGTCGAACGGCTCGACGTCCCAGGCGTCGATCTGCGCGAGCACGCTGGCCCTGATGGATGCGGGCGTGCCGATCAAGGCGCCCGTGGCCGGCATCGCGATGGGGCTCATCAAGGACGGCGACCAGTTCTCGATTCTGTCCGACATCCAGGGCATGGAAGACCATCTCGGCGACATGGACTTCAAGGTGGCCGGCACGGCGAAGGGCGTCACCGCGATCCAGATGGACATCAAGATCCACGGCATCGGCCGCGAGATTCTCGCCCAGGCGCTGGAGCAGGCGCGCGAAGGCCGGCTGTACATCCTCGGCAAGATGCTCGAGGTGATCAAGGAGCCGCGCAAGCAGCTCTCGCCCTACGCGCCGAAGATCCTCATCATGCACATCAATCCGGAGAAGATCCGCGACGTCATCGGCGCCGGCGGCAAAATCATCAACAAGATCATCGACGACACCGGCGTCAAGATCGACATCGAGCAGGACGGGCGGGTGTTCATCTATTCGGCGGACGAATCGGCGAACGAGAAGGCCCGCCAGATCATCGAGGGGATCGTCAAGGACGTCGTCGTCGGCGAAGTCTATGTCGGCACGGTCAAGCGGATCGAGAAATTCGGCGCCTTCGTCGAGATACTGCCGAACAAGGAAGGGCTTGTACACATTTCGCAGCTCTCGACCGAGCGGGTTGCGAGGACGGAGGACGTCGTGAAGATCGGCGACAAGATCACGGTCAAGGTCACCGAGATCGACCCGCAGGGCCGGATCAATCTGTCCCGCAAGGCGCTGCTTGTTCCGCAGGGACCGAAACGCCGTTGAGTTCGTTCGCCAGGTTCGTTGTTCAAGTTCAAAGCCCCGAAGAAAGAGCCAGATTTCCGTCTGTCTCTTTTTTTATTGCGGCCGCCCGCCAGGGGCCGCCGCCCGGTCCGGCGTTATATTCTTGTCCTTCCATACATACATATGGTGGCAAATCGTAAAAGGCGAAGGAGCGCGGCCATGGCATGGAAGAAGCTGGCGGCGGCCGGCCTGTGCGCGGCAGCCGTCTGGGGACTTGCGTCATCGGGACCGGTGGCGGTTTATCTTCTGGCGGTGAAGGAGCGGGACGGCGGCTTCGCGCAGGCGGCCGCTTCGCGGGTTTTCGTCGTCGGGCGCGACGACGCGCTGATGGAACGGATCCGGGCCGCCGCGCCGGATTACGCGGAGCCTCCCGTCGATGCGGTCGTCGACCGCGTCTGGCACGCGATCCCGGGATACAACGGCGTCGAACTGGACGTGGAGCGGACGTACGAGGCCATGCGCATGCTGCCCGAAGGAGCGCCGATCCGGCCCGTGCTGCGGGAGGTGGAGCCGAAGATCGGCCTCGATGATCTCGGTCCGCATCCGATCTACCGCGGCAATCCGAAGAAGCGGATGGCGGCGATCATGATCAACGTCGCCTGGGGGAACGAGCACATTCCGCCGATGCTCGAGACGCTGAAGGCGAAGCATGTGCAGGCGACTTTCTTCTTCGACGGTTCGTGGCTCGAGAAGAATGAAGAGCTCGCCCGCATGATCGCGGAGGGCGGCCACGAGCTGTCGAACCACGCCTATTCCCATCCGGACATGGCCAGGCTCGGCCGGGACGCGCAATACCGGGAGATCGCGCGGACGGAGGCGCTGCTCCGGGAGAAGCTCGGGGTGACGGACAACCGGTGGTTCGCTCCGCCTTCCGGATCGTACAATACGACGACGGTCCGGACGGCCGCGCAGCTCGGGCTGAAGACCGTGCTCTGGACGGTCGATACGCTGGATTGGCGAAATCCGCCGCCGGAGCGCATCGTCGCGAAGATTAGGCGCGACGCCGGTCCCGGCTCGCTGATCCTCATGCATCCCACCGAATCGGCGAAGGCCGCGCTGGCGGATCTGATCGACGCGTTGAGAGACAAGGGGATCGAGCCCGGCACGGTGTCGCGGACGCTGTCGAGCTCCCGGTATCCTCCGGTTGAGCCCGCCCCTTGATTTTGGTATAGTTGAATCATTGACTTCATCGGGAGGATGCGCGGTGATTCGTTATACGCTGCAGAATGGTCTGCGCATTGTGGTCGAGCCGATCCCGACCGCCCGCTCCGTCTCGTTCGGCATCTGGGTGAGGACGGGCTCGCGCGACGAAACGCCGGAAGTGAACGGCATTTCCCATCTCATCGAACATATGCTCTTCAAGGGCACGGCGAAGCGCAGCGCGAAGGACATCGCGGTCCTGTTCGACAGCATCGGCGGGAACGTGAACGCGTTCACGTCGAAGGAATATACCTGCTACTACGCGAAGGTGCTCGACAAGCATCTTCCGATCGCCGTGGAAGCGCTGGCGGACATGTTCTTCGAATCGCGGTTCGACGCAGGGGAGCTGGCGAAGGAAAAGAACGTCATCCTCGAGGAGATCGCGATGTACGAGGACACGCCGGATGACAAGGTGCACGACGAGGCGTCCCGGGCCGCGTTCGGCGACCATCCGCTCGCCTGGTCGATTCTCGGGCTGGAGGACCGGCTGCGCGCGCTCAGGCCGGACGATCTGCGGAATTACATGGCCCGTCAGTACCGGACGGACAACACGGTCATCGCGGTCGCCGGCCACGTGGACGAGCAGGCGCTGCCCGGGTTGATCGAGCGCTATTTCGGCCGCTTCGAACGGAGCGGCGGCGGACCCAAGCCCGAGCCGCCGGTGTTCCGCGGCGGCTACGTCTATCACCACAAACAGACCGAGCAGCATCACATCTGTCTGTCGTTCCCCGGATGCCCGATCGGCGATCCGAAGCTGTACGCGATGGTGCTGCTCAACAACGCGCTCGGCGGCGGGATGAGCTCCCGCCTGTTCCAGGAAATCCGCGAGAAGCGCGGGCTGGCCTATTCCGTCTATTCCTACCATACCTCCTACGCCGACAGCGGCATTTTCACGATCTATGCGGGCACGGCTCCGAAGCAGACGAAGGAAGTGCTGGACGTGACGCTCGAACTGCTCGCCGAGCTGGCCGACAAGGGGCTTACCGAAGCGGAGCTCGTGCGCGGCAAGGAACAGCTCAAGGGCAGCCTCATCCTGAGCCTCGAAAGCACGAGCAGCCGGATGAACCGGATCGGCAAGAACGAACTGATGCTCGGCCGCCACGACACGCTCGACGAGATGCTCGAGCGGATCGACGCGGTCACGCTGGACGACGTCCGCAAGATGATCGACCGGATGTTCTCCGCGCCGTTCGCGCTTGCGGCCGTCGGTCCGGATGATGCGGCGGTGTCCGCCGTCAGGAGGGATGGTCTTGTACGAAGTGCGCATTAAGCGGCTGCCCGGCGGTGAGGACCTGCCGCTGCCGCAGCGGATGAGCGAATGGGCGGCGGGATTCGACATCCATGCCGCCGTCACGGAGCCGGTGACGATTCAGCCCGGCGAGCGTCGCCTCATTCCGACAGGCTTCGCGATCGCGATGCCGCGCGAGCTGGAGGCGCAGATCCGGCCGCGCAGCGGACTGGCGCTGAAGCACGGCATCACCTGCCTCAACACGCCGGGCACGATCGACGCCGACTACCGCGGCGAAGTGAAGGTGCTGCTCATCAATCTCGGCAGCGAGCCGTTCACGATTCGGCGCGGCGACCGGATCGCCCAGATGGTGTTCCACGAGGTGCCGCCCGTCCGGCTCGTCGAGACGGACGAGCTCGACGACACCGGCCGCGGTGCGGGCGGTTTCGGGCATACCGGGACCGGCTCGTGAAGCTTCCGCCGGACCGGAGAAGGGCGAGGGATCGGAGAAGGCCGTTCCGACGGCAAACGCCGTTCGGGGCGGCCTTTTGGCGTTCTTGCGAACCTATCACCCGCCGGGTTCCTTCCGCATACGATGGTCTGTAGCCCAGGTGCGGAAAGGAGTGGGAAGGTTGCTCACGGGCGCGAATATCGTGCTGCTCGGGGGAGACGCCCGGCAGCTCGAGGTGATCCGCCGGCTGACCGAGCTGGATGCGACCGTGCTGGCGGTCGGCTTCGACAAGCTGAGCACGCCGCTGGACGGAGCCGTGCAGGCCGAGCCGGACGGCCAGTTGTTCGAGGAGGCCGACGCGCTCATCCTGCCTGCGGTCGGCACCGATGAAGACGGAACGGTCACGGCCGTATTCAGCGACAGGGAGCTCAGGCTGGAGGAGGCCCACATCGCCCGTCTGTCCAGGCATTGCAAGGTCTATACGGGCATGGCGAGCCGGTATCTCCGGGAGCTGTGCGCAAAATACGGCATCGGACTCGTCGAGCTGTTCGAACGGGACGACGTGGCGATCTACAATTCGATTCCTACGGCCGAAGGCGCCGTCATGATGGCGATCCAGCACACCGACATCACGATCCACGGATCCAATGCGGTCGTGCTGGGCATGGGGAGGACGGGGCTGACGCTTGCGCGGACGCTGAAGGCCATGGGGGCGAAGGTGAAGATCGGCGTGAGGCGCGACGAGCATTTCGCCCGGGCGTACGAGATGGGGCTGGACCCCTTCTACCTCAAGGACCTGGTGGTTCACGCTGCCAATCTCGACTTGCTTTTTAATACGATTCCGACTATGATAGTCACAGCACAGATCATTGCCCAAATGCCATCGCGCGCCGTCATCATCGACCTTGCGTCGAAGCCCGGCGGCACCGACTTCCGTTATGCCGAGCGGCGCGGCATCAAGGCGCTGCTCGCGCCCAGTCTTCCCGGCATCGTGGCGCCGAAAACCGCCGGACGTATCATGGCGGACTGTCTCGGCCGGCTGCTCATGGAAGACTTGCGGCTCGGGAGGGAGAAGCGGTGAGCATTTGGCAGGGCAAGACGGTCGGGTACGGTTTGTCGGGTTCACACTGCACGTTTGACGAAGTGATGCCGCAGATCCGCAGGTTCGTCGAAGCGGGCGCGAACGTGGTGCCGATCGTTTCGTACAGCGTTCTCACGACGGACACCCGCTTCGGCACGGCGGAGGAATGGCTGCGGAAGCTCGAGGAGATCACGGGGAACCGGGTCATTTCCTCGATCGTGGAGGCCGAGCCGCTCGGCCCGTCGAAGCTCATGGACATCATGGTCATCGCCCCGTGCACGGGGAACACGACGAGCAAGCTCGCGAACGCGATCACGGACAGCCCCGTGCTGATGGCGGCGAAGGCCCAGATGCGCAACGGACGTCCGCTTGTGCTCGCGATTTCGACGAACGATGGTCTCGGACTGAACGCACCGAACATCGCGAAGCTGCTCAACGCCAAGAACATTTATTTCGTCCCGTTTGGTCAGGACAATCCGCAGCAGAAGCCGAATTCGCTCGTCGCGAAGATGGACCTGCTGCTCGAGACGTGCGAAGCGGCGCTTGAAGGCCGGCAGATCCAGCCGCTGCTCATCGAACGGTTCCGGGCTTGATTCCGCGACGGCGCCGGCCGGGCCCGGTTCGCGCGAATCCGCCGGAAGAGCAGCGGAACTTTTCGTTTTCCGGCGGTACCCGCCGCGCGCGGGGGCCGGCGTCGGCCGGTCGCCATACCGACAAGCGATTACGAGCCGGATGATGCGAGCATGGCCGCTGTCGATAGCGCCGGGAGCGTCTGTTGACGCTCCCGGGTTCCGCGATTCCCGAAATGCCGCACGGATCGCCCAATCGCCGCCCGCCGGGACGGGATCGCCGCCGATCCCGCCCGGCTTGTCATCCTTCGTTCCGCCAGTCGTCGCCGGGGGACAGCGGCTTGCCGTCGTCCTGCAGGGGGCGTGAAGCGGACATGGGCCTCTTGGTCCAGAAATTCGGCGGCACCTCGCTGGCCACGGACGATGCCCGCAGGCACGTGCTGCGGCATATCGTCCGCGAGCGGGAAGCCGGTTATTCCGTTGTCGTCGTCGTATCGGCCATGGGCCGCATGGGCGATCCGTATGCGACGGATACGCTGCTCGCGCTGGCGGGCGGCGGGCACGTCCCCGCCAGGGAGCGCGATCTGATCGCGTCCTGCGGGGAGGTCATCTCCGCGGTCGTCCTGTGCGGCCTGCTGTGGGCCGAAGGCGTGCCGTCGGTCGTGCTGACCGGCGCGCAGGCCGGCATCCGCACGGACGGACGCTTCGGCTCCGCGCGCATCACGCGCATCGAGACCGAACCGGTGCAGAGGCGGCTGAAGGAAGGCGCCGTCGTGATCGTCACCGGATTCCAGGGCCTGTCGCCCGACGGCGACACGACGACGCTCGGCCGCGGCGGCAGCGATACGACGGCCGCGGCGCTGGGCGCCGCGCTGCGTGCGGAGCGGATCGACATCTATACCGACGTGGACGGCATCCTGACGGCCGATCCGCGCGTCGTGGCCGAGGCGAGGCCGCTCAAGGCGGTTACCTACGCCGAGATCTGCAACCTGGCCCGGCAGGGGGCGAAGGTCGTCCATCCGCGCGCGGTCGAAGTCGCGGCGCAGGCGGGCATCCCGCTTCGCATCCGCTCCACGTTCTCGGATGATGAAGGCACGCTCGTGACGGGGCCGGGCATGCTCGAATCGGGCGAAGTGCCCGACCGGCCGATCGTCGGCATCGCCCACACGGCCGGCGTGACGCAGCTCACCGTCTCCTACGGGAGCGCGGATCCGGGAGACATGCAGGTCAAGGTGTTCGGCACGATGGCGCGGCACGGCATCAGCGTCGATTTCATCAACGTGACGCCGAGCGGATGCGTATACACCGTGTTCGACGCCGACGCCGACCGGGCGATCCGACTGCTCGGCGAGCTGGGATGCGCCTGGTCGGCCATCCGCAACTGCGCCAAGGTGTCCGTCGTCGGCGGCGGCATGAACGGCGTTCCCGGCATCATGGCGGCGATCGTCGAAGCGCTGACGGACGAAGGCATTCCGATTCTGCAGAGCGCGGATTCGAACGCGTCGATCTGGGTGCTCGTCCGTCAGGCGGATATGGCGGATGCGGTGCGGGCGCTCCACGCGAAATTCGGCTTGGGCCGGACGGCGGAGGCGGCGCGGGCCGCGTCCCAACCGGTACAGGAGGAATCGCTATGGATTTCGGAAGATTGATTACCGCCATGGTCACCCCGTTTGACGCGGAGGGCAGGATCGACTGGGAGGCGGTCGGCCGGCTCATCGACTATCTGATCGACGAGCAGGGAACCGACAGCATCGTCGTGAGCGGCACGACCGGCGAATCGCCGACGCTGGACGACGACGAGAAGATCCAGCTCTTCCGGTTCGCGGTCGAGCGGGCGGGCGGCCGCGTGCCCGTCATCGCCGGGACGGGAAGCAACAACACCGCGCATTCGATCCATCTGACGAAGGAGGCGGAGGCGGCCGGCGCCGACGGCGTGCTGCTTGTCGCGCCCTATTACAACAAGCCGAGCCAGGAGGGGCTGTACCAGCATTTCCGCGCAATCGCGGAGTCGACGAAGCTGCCGGTCATGCTGTACAACGTTCCCGGCCGGACGGGCGTCAACCTGAACGCGGATACGACGCTCCGGCTCGCGCAGATTCCGAACATCGTCGCGACGAAGGATTGCGCGCCGACGGAGCAGCTGACCGCGATCGCGGCCGCGGCGCCGGCGCATTTCCGCGTGTACAGCGGCGACGACAGCCAGACGCTGCCCGCACTGGCCGTCGGAGCCTACGGCATCGTCAGCGTTGCGAGCCACATCGTCGGCCGCGACATGAAGCGGATGATCCAGGCTTACGTCGAAGGCCGTACGGCCGAGGCGGCGAAGCTGCATCAGCGCCTGTCGCCGATATTCAAAGGGCTGTTCAACTGCCCGCATCCGGTCCCGAATCCGGTGCCGGTGAAATACGCGCTGAACCATCTCGGCATACCGGTCGGCGGGGTTCGCCTGCCGCTCGTGCCGCTCGACGAGGCGGAAGCGGCGTTCGTGCGGAATCTGCTGTCGGGTCTTGAACGCCAATAGCAGCGTGCGTTGCCGGAGGAACCGATGCGCGATGCGACGCATCGGTTTTCTTTGTGCGGTCCTTGAGCCCGCCGCGCCGCCGGCGGTCGGTCGCTTGTGCCGCGCATCCGGCTTCATGTATAATGGGTAACAAGTGATCGGGATCGGCAATTCTTTGAAAACTTTGATAGCGTTTGGATCGACGTCCAACAGTTACGGGAGGTACGAAATTCCATTGTCAAAGAGGAACCAGGACAAGCTGCTGATTTTCTCATTGGGCGGCGTCGGCGAGATCGGGAAGAACATGTATTGCGTCCAGTACGGGAACGACATCGTCGTCGTGGACTCGGGGCTGAAATTTCCCGAAGAAGACATGCTCGGGGTGGACATCGTCATCCCCGACATCACGTACTTGACGGAGAACCGCGACAAGGTGCGCGGCATCCTGATTACGCACGGCCATGAAGACCACATCGGGGGACTGCCCTATGTGCTGAAGAGCCTCAATGTTCCGGTGTACGGCACGAAACTGACGCTCGGACTGATCGAAGTGAAACTGAGGGAGGCCGGATTGCTCGGCGAGACGAAGCGCGTGCTGATCCATCCGGATTCCGTCGTGCAGCTCGGCTCCATCAGGGCGTCGTTCTTCCGCACGAACCACAGCATTCCGGATTCGGTCGGCATTTGCCTGGACACGCCGGAAGGCACGGTCGTCATCACCGGCGACTTCAAGTTCGACCATACGCCGGTGAACGGCCAGTACGCCGATCTGCACCGGATGGCGGAGATCGGCTCGCGCGGCGTGCTCGCGCTCCTCAGCGACAGCACGAACGCCGAGCGGCCGGGCTTCACGCCTTCGGAGCGGAAGGTCGGGCAGGAGCTGGAGGACATTTTCCGCAAATCGCGGCAGCGCGTTGTCGTCGCGACGTTCGCGTCGAACGTACACCGCATCCAGCAGGTCATCAATGCCGCGATGGCGACGCGGCGCAAGCTGACGGTCATCGGCCGCAGCATGGTGAACGTCGTGTCGATCGCGTCGGAGCTCGGCTACCTGCACATTCCGGAGGGCATGCTGGTCGAGCCGGAGGATGTGGGCAAACTGCCCGCGGACCGGGTCGTCATCCTGTGCACCGGCAGCCAGGGCGAGCCGATGTCCGCGCTGTCGCGGATGGCGCGCTCGGCGCACAAGAAGGTGGACATCCTGCCCGGCGACACCGTCATCATCTCGGCGACGCCGATTCCGGGCAACGAGCGCTTCGTCGGCCGCACGATCGACGAGCTGTTCCGGCTCGGCGCGAACGTCATCTACGGTCCGACCGCGTCCTCGACCGTGCACGTGTCCGGACACGGCAGCCAGGAAGAGCTGAAGCTGATGCTCAACCTGATGAAGCCGAAATATTTCATTCCGGTTCACGGCGAATACCGGATGCTGCGGCAGCACGCGCTGCTGGCGGAGAGCGTCGGCATCGAGAAGGACCGCATTTTCCTGCTCGACATCGGCGATACGGTGGAGATCCAGAACGGCGCCGCCCGCAAGGGGAACAAGGTCCCCTCGGGCAGCGTGCTGATCGACGGTCTCGGCGTCGGCGACGTCGGCAACATCGTGCTCCGCGACCGGAAGCTGCTGTCGCAGGACGGCATCCTCGTCGTCGTCGTTACGCTCAGCAAGCAGGACGGCACGATTCTGTCCGGACCGGACATCATTTCCCGCGGATTCGTCTATGTACGGGAATCCGAGGGGCTCATGGAAGAGGCAACCCGCATCGTAACGCAGACGCTCAACAAGCTTACGAACGACAACGTGAACGAATGGGCTTCGCTGAAGACGAACGTCAAGGATGTGCTCGGACGTTACCTGTACGAACAGACCCGCCGCCGTCCGATGATTCTTCCGATCATCATGGAAGTGTGACGGCCGGCCCCATTGCCGACTTCGATCATGATCCCCGCCATCCGACCGGGTGGCGGGGTTTTTGGCTTCCGCCACGGGTTCAGCGGCTTTCCCGCGCGGTTCGGCGGCTCTGTTGCAACGAGGCGTTCTCCTTCCGGACGGCATGCGCGCTTCGGCGCAGCCGCGGCGAGGCATCCGCGTCGCGTCACGGCGCCGCAGCAGCGGCCGTGTCCGGCCCGGCGGACGGATGGATTCGGCCCTCGTCCCGGCGGGCGCATAAAACCGCAAGCCGGCCCCATACTAGGTGGAGCGCAAGCACGGAAGGAGGATGGCCAATGTCGGCTGAGAGCAGGGCGGTCGCATCGGGTCCGCCGGAGGGACCGAATCCGGGCGATGCCGAGCCGGCGCGCGCCATGGCGCCCGCGCAGGCGGTGCAGCAGCTCGGGCAGACGACGGTGCCGCAGCCGGAATCGAACATTTTCTGCATGACGATCATCGGCCAGATCGAGGGTCACATCGTGCTGCCACCGCAGAACAAAACGACGAAGTACGAGCACATCATTCCGCAGCTCGCCGCGGCCGAGCAGAATCCGAAGATCGAGGGCATTTTGATCGTGCTCAACACGGTCGGCGGCGATGTCGAGGCCGGGCTCGCGATCGCCGAAATGATCGCGTCGCTGACGAAACCGAAGGTGACGCTCGTGATCGGGGGAGGCCACTCGATCGGCGTGCCGATCGCCGTCGCCGGCGACCGCTCGTTCATCGCCGAGACCGCCACGATGACGATCCATCCGATCCGTCTCAACGGGCTCGTGATCGGCGTGCCGCAGACGTTCGAATACCTCGACAAAATGCAGGAGCGGGTCGTCCGGTTCGTCACCTCGCATTCGCGGATCAGCGAAGCGCGGTTCAAGGAGCTGATGTTCAAGACCGGGGAGCTCGCGCGCGACATCGGCACAACCGTCATCGGCCCGGACGCCGTGAAGGACGGGCTGATCGACGCGGTGGGCGGCATCGGCGAAGCGCTGGCCGAGCTGAACCGGCTGATCGCGCAGCGCAGGCAGCCGGCTGCTGCGGGGGGTGCGCTGCCATGACGTTCCACACGATTCTGCCGCTCGAGATCGTGCTCGACGGCTTCGGCGATCCGAACCGGATGCGGCGCACGGTGGAGATTCGGAGAGGCGGCATGCTGCTGGAGGTCGAGCCCGTCGGAGACGGGCTCGGCCGCGTCGTCCGGCTGCTCGATTGTCCGCTCGACGCCTATCTCGATCCCTCCCTCAATCCCGGCAGCCTGATCCGCATGCATCCCTGACCGTCCGCCGTCCGCATCCCGCTGCATCGGAACAAATATCCGGCGCTTCGCCGATATGGTATAATCGCACTGAGGTGAACGAGTTGGCGAAGCGCAAACGCAAGAAGAGCGCCGTCGGCGCGACATTGAAATACGAGGTATACGGCATCCTGCTGATCACGCTCTCCGTCATCGCCATGTCCGGTCAGGGATGGCCGGTCGACCGGGCGCTGGCCAACCTGTTCGGGCTGTTCTTCGGCGACTGGTATTTTGTCGTGCCGATCGCCGGGATCTATGTGGGGCTTGCGACGATGATCCGTCGGCAGTGGCCGTCGCGCTGGACTTCCCGCATGACCGGAATCGCGCTCATCGTGCTTTTTCTCCTGCTGCGTTATACGTGGATCGACGTGGAGAATAAAATGGAACCCACGGGCGAGCCGGTGACGGTGTCCGCGATCATGGCGCATGCCGGCGACATCCGCGAGCTGGCGACGCCCGGCGAATTCTACGACATGCCGGTCATCAAGAAGAACCTGAGCGGCGGTTACATCGGCGCCTTGTCCTACGCGCTGCTCTTCTTCCTGTTCGGCGGCTTCGGCGCCAAATTCATCGCCATCGTGCTGCTGCTCATCGGCATCATGCTGGCGACCGGCAAATCGTATGTCGAGCTGGCGATCCTGCTGCGCAAGAAAATCGCGCGGTTCATTCAGCTGATCCGGCTGAAGGTTGCCGATTCCCGGAGGAGGCGGGCGGCCGCGTACGCCGCGGCGCCGGATCCGGCCGGGTCCGAGGAGGGAGCGAAGGGCGGCGGCGCGTACGACGCGGGCTCTCCGCTCATCATGATCGAAGACGAGGATTTGATCGACGACGACGAGACGTTCGTGCCGCCTCGCAGGCCGAAGGTCCGCCGCCGCACGCTGTTCTTCCCGTGGCGCAACGAGCCGCCGAAACCGGAGGAACCCGTTCCGGCGGAGCGGGAGGAAGCGCTCCCGGCCGGCACGGACGCGCCGGAGGCCGAATCCTTCACCGCAGCCGGCGACCGGCCGGAGGAGGCGGAAGGCGCCCTGCCGGCCGACCGGCCTCCCTGGCAGCCGGAACCGCTGCCGCAGGCGCCGCAGGAGCCGCCGGCCGCATCCGTCCCCGATGAGCCGGAGTTGCCGATGTTGCCGGAATCCCGCGCCGCATCGAAGGCTCCGGCCGACGCATCCCCGGCCTCTCCGGTCGTCCGGATCGGCGCGAAAAGCGGGGGCGCGGCCCGGACGGATGCCGGCGGCGAGGCGGACGACGCCGAAGCCTCGGCCGCGCCGCCGCCGAAGCCGTCGCGGCCGTATCTGCTGCCGCCGCTCTCGCTGCTTGCGCGGCCGCAGCCCGGCAAGCCCGGCGCCGACGATCACGGCGAGGCGAAGCGCAAGCTCGAGGCGACGCTGGAGAGCTTCGGCGTGAAGGCGACGGTGCTGAACGTCGTGCAAGGCCCGGCTGTCACCCGCTACGAGGTGCAGCCGGCCGCCGGCGTGAAGGTGAGCCGGATCGTGAGCCTGCAGGACGACATCGCGCTGGCGCTCGCGGCGAAGGACATCCGGATGGAGGCGCCGATCCCGGGCAAATCGGCGATCGGCATCGAGGTGCCGAACGCCGAAGTGGCGACGGTGACGCTGCGCGAAGTGATGGAATCGCCCGTGTTCCAGAACGCGGCCTCGAAGCTGACGATCGCCCTTGGGCGGGACATTTCGGGCCAGCCGGTCATTGCGGATCTCGCGCGCATGCCGCACCTGCTCGTCGCCGGCGCGACCGGTTCCGGCAAGTCCGTCTGCATCAACGGCATCATCACGAGCATCCTGTACAAGGCGGCGCCGGATGAAGTGAAATTCCTGATGGTCGACCCGAAGATGGTCGAGCTGAACGTCTACAACGGGATTCCGCATCTGCTCGCGCCGGTCGTGACCGACCCGCGGCGCGCCTCGCTCGCGCTGAAGAAGATCGTCGTCGAGATGGAGAAGCGGTACGAGGCGTTCTCGAAGACGGGCACCCGCAACATCGAAGGGTACAACGCGCAAATGCGCGACAATCCGGAGGCGCGGCTGCCGTACATCGTCGTGATCGTCGACGAGCTGGCCGATCTGATGATGGTCGCGGCAAGCGACGTCGAAGATTCGATCACGCGGCTCGCGCAGATGGCGCGTGCGGCGGGCATCCATCTCATCATCGCGACGCAGCGGCCGTCCGTTGACGTCATCACCGGCGTCATCAAGGCGAACATTCCGTCCCGGATCGCCTTCGGCGTCTCGTCGCAGGTCGACTCGCGCACGATCCTCGACATGGCCGGGGCGGAGAAGCTGCTCGGCCGCGGCGACATGCTGTTCCTGCCGGTCGGCATGTCGAAGCCGATCCGCGTGCAGGGGGCGTTCCTGTCCGATCAGGAGGTCGAGGCGGTCGTCCAGTTTGCCCGCGACCAGGCGCAGGCCGAATACCGGGAGGATCTCGTGCCCGATCCGGCCGAAGAGACGCAGGACCCGGACGACGAGCTGGACGAGCTGTTCGACCAGGCCGTGCAGATCGTGCTCGAGGCGAAGCAGGCCTCCGTCTCGCTGCTGCAGCGCAGGATGCGGATCGGGTACGCGCGGGCGGCGCGGCTCATCGACCAGATGGAGGCGCGGGGCATCGTCGGCCCGTACGAGGGAAGCAAGCCGCGCGAGGTGCTCATCACCGACGGTCAATATCCGCCGCAGGGACACGTCTCATCCTGAAGGCGCCTGTCCCCGCCGGCCATGTTCCGGGCGCCGGGCCTGAAGGCTCGGCGCCCGTTCGTCCTTCCGACATTTCCTGCATAGGGTTTCAGCCGCCAAACCATACTAGAGGCGAATCCAACACGAGACAGAAAGGCAGAGTCGGACAGGATGAAAATGCGACTGTTGGCAGCGACCGTCGCCATCGTATGCCTGGTGTTCGGCGCCTACACCCTGAAGGAGTACGGCAAGGGGATTTCCGACGAAGCGTTCAGCGACGCGGTGCTGACCGTCGGCTTCAAAGGCCAGGATGTCGTGGAGCTGCAGGGCAGGCTCCGCTACCTCGGCTATTACGACGGGGAGATTACCGGCGTATTCGACGAGAAGACCAAGAACGCGGTGACGTGGTTCCAGTGGAGATTCGGCCTGAAGGCGGACGGCATCGTCGGTCCGAAGACGAAGCTGAAGCTGTGGCAGGCAACGAAGGACTGGAGGCCGACGGAGAAGGACGTGCCGAAGGCCGGCGCCGGCAAGACGACTTCCGGCAACACGTCGAATCTGGCGAGGACGCACAACGTCTCGGAGAACGACATCCGCCTGATGGCGAACGCCGTCTACGGGGAAGCGCGCGGCGAACCGTACGAGGGCCAGGTGGCCGTCGCGGCGGTCATCCTGAACCGCGTCAAATCGCCGAATTTTCCCGATACGATACCGGGTGTCATCTTCCAGCCCGGCGCCTTCACCGCCGTCTCCGACGGGCAGATCTGGCTGACGCCGAACGAGACGGCCCGGAAAGCGGTGATGGACGCGATCAACGGCTGGGACCCGACGGGCGGATGCCTGTACTACTTCAATCCGGCGACCGCGACCAACAAATGGATCTGGACGCGGCCGCAGGTGAAGCAGATCGGCAAGCACATCTTCTGCATGTAAGGCCGGAGGAAGCAGCCTTGTCTCAGGTTGCTTCTTCCTTTTGCGATCGGGTAGAATGAAGGTTGGCAAAGGCTTTCCAACCGAACGGAAGGAGCTGAACCGGTTGACCGGACCATGGTTTGAACGGGGCCAGTCGGGCCGCATCCGGCTGCATGTCATGCCGACGAGACGGTTCAAGACGTACCAGTTTGCGCTGTACGCCGGCGTCCCCCTGAGCGAGGAGGACGTGACGCGGACGGCGCTGCTGCCGTTCGTGCTGCGGCGCGGCACGGCGTCCCTGCCGGAGACGCGGGCGTTCCGCGAGCGCCTGGACGATCTGTACGGCGCCGGTTTCGGCTTCGACGTCATGAAGCGGGGCGACTCCCAGATCGTCGTGTTCCAGCTCGAGGTGCTGCAGGACCGCTTCGCGCACGGCGCGGGCGAGTCGCTGCTTGAGGCCGGCATGCGGCTCCTCGGCGAGGTGGTGACGCAGCCGGCGCTCGCGGACGGCGTCTTCCGCTCCCATTATGTCGAGACGGAGAAGACGACGGTCCGGAAGCGCCTTGAAGCGATCGTGAACGACAAAATCCGGTACGCCGCCGAGCGCTGCATCCAGGAGATGTGCGCCGGCGAAGCCTACCGCCTGAACGCGCTGGGGAAAATCGAAGATCTGCCGCATCTTACGCCGGAGACGCTGCACGCCTGGTACACCGAATGGCTGGAACGGGCCTCCTTCGACCTGTACGTGACCGGCGACACGAGCCTCGAGGAAGTGGCCGCCCTCGTCCCCGGAGCGTTCCGGATGCCGGACGGCGAACCGACCGTGTATTCCGCGCCCTCCGCCTGCGGATCGCCGGACGGGGTGAAGACCGTCGTCGAGCGGATGGACGTCACCCAGGGCAAGCTGAACATGGGGCTCCGGATGGGCGTCCGCCACGCGGATGACGACTATCCGGCGGCGCTCGTGTACAACGGCATCCTGGGCGCCTATCCGCATTCGAAGCTGTTCCTCAACGTGCGCGAGCGCGCGAGCCTCGCCTATTACGCCGCTTCCCGCTACGACGGGCACAAGGGCATCCTCACGATCCAGTCCGGAATCGACATCGCCAACTTCGACCGCGCGTCGGCGATCATCCGCGAGCAATTGGACGCGATGGCCCGCGGCGACATCAGCGATCTGGAGCTGGAGCAGACGCGCGCGATGATCACGGGGCAGCTCCGGGAGCTCACGGATTCCGCCCAGGAGATGATCGGCTTCCATTTCAACGGTGTCCTGTCGGGACGGGCGCGCGAACCGGAGGAGCTGATCCGCGAGGTCGAGGCGGTGACGCGGGAGGACGTCGTCCGCGTCGCCGGACGGGTAAAGCTCGACACGATCTATTTCCTGCGCGACGGCAAGGAGGAGTGACGGGTGGAGACGAGGCATTATCCGGACGTGGACGAGACCGTGACGATCGAGACGCTGCCGAACGGCCTTGCGGTCCACGTGCTGCCGAAGGCGGGCTGCAGCAAGGTGTACGCCGTGTTCGGCACCCGCTACGGGTCGATCGACAGCCGCTTCGAGGTCGACGGCGAGGAGATCCGCGTGCCGGACGGCATCGCGCATTTCCTCGAGCACAAGATGTTCGAGGAACCGGACGGCGACGTCTTTGCGAAGTTCGCGAAGCTGGGCGCCTCGGCCAATGCGTTCACGAGCTTCGACCGCACCGTCTACCTGTTCTCCGCCGCGGGGAACATCCGGGAAAATCTGACGACGCTGCTTGATTTCGTGCAGCGCCCCTACTTCACCGACGAGAACGTCGAGAAGGAGAAGGGCATCATCGAGCAGGAGATCAACATGTACCGGGACAACCCGGACTGGCAGGTCTATTTCGGCCTGATCGCCGCCCTGTACCGGAAGCATCCCGTCCGGATCGACATCGCCGGCACGGCGGAATCGATCCGCATGATCGACAAGGAGACGCTGTACCGCTGCCACGAGACGTTTTACCATCCGTCCAACATGATGCTTGTCGTGGCGGGCGGGGTCGACGCGGAGGACGTGATCCGGCTCGTCCGGGACAACCAGGCGAAGAAGTCGTTCGATCCCGCGCCGGCGGTCGTGCGGCTGTTCGAGGAAGAGCCGCCGGAAGTCGCCGCGCCGCGCGTCGAGCGGGAACTGTCCGTGTCGTTTCCGAAATGCATGATCGGATTCAAGGAGACGGATCTCGTCCGCGACGCGGATGCCCTGATGCGCCGGGAGGCGGCGACGAGGCTCGTATTCGAGGCGCTGTTCGGGCCGGGGTCCGACCTGTACCAGTCGCTTTACGACGACCGGCTCATCACGGATTCGTTCGGCAGCGAGTACAACATCACGCCGGAGTACGCGTTCTCGGTCATCGGCGGGGAGACGCGCGATCCCGACGAGCTGGTCGCGCGAATCGGCGAGGCGATCGAGCGCGCGAAGGAGAAGGGCCTCGATCCGGGGCGCTTCGAGCGGGCGAAGCGGCGGCGGATCGGCGCGCTGATCCGGATGCTGGACCGTCCGGAAGCGGCTGCGAACGAGTATCTGCGCTGGCGGATGCGGGGCGGTGATCTGTTCCGGCTGCCGGACGTGTACCGGGAGATCGATCTCGGGGAGGCCGTCGCGCGGCTCAGGGACCATTTTGACCGGGAGCGGATGGCGGTCTCGATCGTCCGGAGCCGCGGGGCATGAAGCCGCTGGAGGGCATGACGGCGCTCGTGACCGGCGCGAGCCGCGGCATCGGCGCGGCGGCCGCGGTCATGCTCGCGGAGGCGGGCGCTTACGTCGTCGTGCACTATCACACCGCGCGGGACAAAGCCGAAGCAACGGCGCGTGAATGCGGGCGCCGGGGCGCGGGCGCGCTGGTCCTCCAGGCGGATCTCGGCAGCCCCGACGGGCCGGACCGGCTGAAGCGCGCGCTGGATGAAGCGGGCCTTGCGCCCGACATCCTCGTGAACAACGCCGGCGTTTCCCGTTACGGCCTGTTCACCGATGTCACGGAGAAGGACTGGAACGAGGTCGTCGGCGTCAATTTATGGGGCTTATTCCGGCTCACGCAGCTGCTCGTGCCGGCGATGGTGCGCCGGCGGTACGGCCGGATCATCAACGTCTCCTCCGTCTGGGGAATCGCCGGCGCCTCGTGCGAGGTGCTGTATTCGCTGACGAAGGGCGGCGTCAACGCCTTCACGAAGGCGCTCGCGAAGGAGCTGGCTCCGTCGGGGATCACGGTGAACGCCGTCGCGCCGGGCGCCGTCGAGACGGACATGATGCGCGATTTCGACGAAGCAGAGCTTGCCGCGCTGAAGGAAGCGATACCGGCCGGCCGCCTGGCCCGCCCCGAAGAGATCGCTTCGCTGATCCGCTATCTGGCGCTGCCCGAGGCCGGATACATCACCGGCCAGATCATCAGCCCGAACGGCGGATGGATCGCCTGACCGGGCCTGCAACCTTTCCCGCACTTCCGGCGTCGAATAATCGGGTTGATCCCCGCCCACACTATGACCGTTGACTTGCTTGTCGCACAACGAGACGAAGGAGGCAGAAAGCATGTCGACGGTACTGACGAAATTCGAACATTGGAAGCATTTTCTGGGCGAGCGCGTGAAGAAGGCGAAGGAGATCGGGCTGAGCGAAGAGACGATCAACAAGCTCGCCTTCGAGATCGGCGAATTTCTCGACGAGAAAGTCGACCCGAAGAACGACGAGGAACGCCTGCTCAAGGAACTGTGGGACGTCGGCGACACCGAGGAGCGGAAAGCGATCGCGCGCTTGATGGTCAAGCTTGCGGAGAAGAGCGCATAACTTCGGATCAGTCACGGAAAGCCTCCCGGGGAGCGGAGGCTTTTCCTGCTGTCTTCCTCGTGTGTGCAGGAATTATGGCGGGAATTGTAGAAAAAGAACAGAAAATGTGACCTGATTCACACCAGACCGGAGTGATGGTGTCTTGGAATTGAAGCAATGGTACATGGAATACACGATCCACAAGAACCGCCCCGGTCTGCTCGGCGATATCGCCTCACTGCTCGGCATGCTCGAAGTGAACATCCTGACGATCAACGGCGTGGAGGACCGGACGCGCGGCATGCTGCTGCAGACGGATGACGACGAGAAGATCCTGCTGCTGGGCAATCTGCTCAAAAAGGTGGACAGCATCACCGTCAACGCGCTGCGTCCTCCCAAGCTGGTCGACATTCTGGCCGTCCGCCACGGACGATACATCAACCGGGATTCGGATGACCGGAAGACGTTCCGGTTTGTCCGCGACGAGCTGGGTCTCCTGGTCGATTTTCTCGGCGAGCTGTTCAAGCGGGAAGGCCACCAGGTGATCGGGCTCAGAGGGATGCCGCGCGTCGGCAAGACCGAATCGATCATCGCGGGCAGCGTGTGCGCCAACAAGCGGTGGACCTTCCTGTCCTCGACGATGCTGCGCCAGACGGTGCGAAGCCAGCTGTCCCCCGAGGAGCGGAATCCGAACAACATTTTCATCATCGACGGCATCGTCAGCACGCTTCGTTCGAACGAGCGGCACGACGCGCTGCTGAAGGAAATCATGGCCATGCCCTGCACGAAGGTCATCGAGCATCCCGACATTTTCGTGCGGGAGACGGGCTTCGACCCGGGTCTGTTCGATTGCATCATCGAACTGCGCAACTCGCCGGATGAGGAGATTACATACGAATCGTTCAGCCCGGAATTCCTGGACGACCTGTGAACGAAGAAGTCCCCTGGAGGTGTGCGAATTGTCGGAACTGGGCAAACTGCTCCGCAACGCCCGTGAGCAGCGCGGCTACACGCTGGACGATGTACAGGACATCACGAAGATTCGCAAACGCTATCTGGAAGCCATCGAGGAAGGCGACTACAAAGTACTGCCCGGCAGTTTCTACGCCCGCGCTTTCGTCAAAAGCTATGCGGAGACGGTCGGCCTTGACGCGGAAGAAGTGTTTCGCCTCTATCAGCGGGAACTTCCGTCGCCCGCGGCGGACGTCGCGGCGGATCAACCGATGGTCAAGCCCAGGCGCGCTTCGGTTCGTTCATCGGACCGGTGGGGCAAATGGGGCTTCCGGGTGCTCATGTGGTCCTTTTTGCTGCTGATCGGCGCGGTGATCTATACCTATGTGGTGAAAAACCAGGACGCCGGTGACAAGCGGACGGCGGACAATACGACGCCGATCACCGAAGCGATCGAGCCGGATACCGGGGCGGAGGAGAACCAGGCCGGCGCGGTCGGGGGAGGCACGGAGGCCGCGGGGTCGGAAGATGCGGGGACGGAGGCGCCGCTCGTACAGGACGATCCGGAGACGGTGGAAACGACGCTCACCTTCATCGAAAGGACCGGAAATACCGAGCGGTATGCCGTCTCGCCCGCCGGCGTCCACCGCTACGAAATCGAGGTGGCGGACGGCATGCGCAGCTGGGTCGAGATCCGCGCGGGAAGCCGGAACGGCGAGAAGATTCATTACAAGGAAGAGCGGGGGCCCGTCCTCATTTCCTATGAGCTGGAGGGTCCGGTGTATCTGAACATCGGCTCG
>Ga0207871_100131_pt1 | contig 44413 bp, 35 predicted proteins | sample Passage260A_FD_187371 | JGI IMG/M metagenome (GOLD analysis project Ga0207871, IMG submission 187371) | Cellulose adapted compost microbial communities from Newby Island Compost Facility, Milpitas, CA, USA - Passage2 60A (SPAdes) (version 2) ...
GGGAGTTGTCTGGCTGGGAACTTCCCTGTTATTTACAGGGTGTTATGCGCTAACATCTCGTGATTTTACCGAAACAATGGGCTTTCGAAATTTAGGTTTAATTTTCGGGATAGGTACGATCAAAACGGGGAGATCCGAGGCGCCGCCCAAGCGTCTGAAAAAGTTTCAATCCCTCATAGGTACGATCAAAACCCATACCGCCGCTCAATGGCAACAACCTTGTGTCGGGTTTCAATCCCTCATAGGTACGATCAAAACGCGATTACGGAGCTGGTACCGGTATGAACATCGACCTGGTTTCAATCCCTCATAGGTACGATCAAAACTTTGGATGAACTTCTCGCCATTCACTTCGTACCAGAGTTTCAATCCCTCATAGGTACGATCAAAACATGTGCAGTTGGTCGCGGACGTCGCCAACCTTCAGGTGTTTCAATCCCTCATAGGTACGATCAAAACAGATCTTCATCATGTTCGGCGACGGCAACAACGGTGTTTCAATCCCTCATAGGTACGATCAAAACTTGTTCAGACTTCGCAGGCGCGTCGATTTGGAGAGGGTTTCAATCCCTCATAGGTACGATCAAAACTATAAATCAAGTACCGATATCGTTCCGTTTGCAGAAGTTTCAATCCCTCATAGGTACGATCAAAACCCGTCACCGTATCGGATGCGGCAACGGCCGTCGCGGGTTTCAATCCCTCATAGGTACGATCAAAACGCATCCGGATCGCCAGTCCATCCAGCGCCAACTGCAAGTTTCAATCCCTCATAGGTACGATCAAAACACGTTGACATTCCGCCGTGAGCGTCTAGTAGAGCGGGTTTCAATCCCTCATAGGTACGATCAAAACCCTGAAGGACCGGTACATCGTGTCGGTGGAATGGTTGTTTCAATCCCTCATAGGTACGATCAAAACATTGCGGGGATAAATTTCCCGCAATTTTTTTGTATGTTTCAATCCCTCATAGGTACGATCAAAACTACATCCCCGGCGCCTCCGTCGTGCGGCGGGTGGAGGGTTTCAATCCCTCATAGGTACGATCAAAACCTGATGATTTCTTCCGGTGTCACCCCTTTTCCCTCCCTGTTTCAATCCCTCATAGGTACGATCAAAACGCGGAAGCGAGACAAGCATTTGCAGACTTTGAAGAGTTTCAATCCCTCATAGGTACGATCAAAACCCCAAAAATCGCGAACGATCAAGGTTTTGGTTCATCGCGACATGAACCGCAAATAACGACTTTCTCCTCCAGTATATCACAGAACGCTTGTCCCGGCCGCATGTTCCGTCGTTTGCATTTGTCGTCGACCCCCGGGGGTTTTTGCGCTACCGGAGGTCGACGACAAATAACGTACGTGCGAAATCGGGTTCGGATTCATTTGATAAGATGGTTCCAGCCGGATATTCCCTGTTCCATCACGCATGCCCGGCATACCGCCGCAGCACCCGGTCGACGGACGGGCCGTACGCTTCCCCGAACAGAATGAGATGCACGAGCAGATGGTACAGCTGATAGATCGGCTTGCGCTCCTCGTATCCGGGATCGACGGGATACGCCTCGCGATAGGCGGCGTAGAACCGCGCGGGGAAGCCGCCGAACAGCTCCGAGAACGCCAGGTCGCACTCCCGGTCGCCGTAATACACCGCCGGATCGATCAGCCAGGGGCGCCCGTCCGCGCCGGCCAGCCAGTTGCCGCTCCACAGGTCGCCGTGCAACAGCGACGCGGCGGGCCGGTCCGGCAGCCACCGGTCCAGCCGCTCCATGAGCCGGTGCAGCGACTCCCATCGGCCCTTCGGCAGCAGGCCGCGCGCCTCCGCCAGTCTCGCGAGCGGCATCAGCCGGCGGTCGCGGTAGAAGGCGATCCAGGAATCGAGCCAGCCGTTCTCCTGCGGCAACAGCCCGATGTAATTGTCCTCGTGCAGCCCGTACCGCCCGTCCGGGCTCGTCCGGCGGTGCAGCGCGGCGAGGCCGGCGCCGAGCGCCCCGACCGTCTCCGGTCGGGCCGGTCCGGTCTCGATCCACTCGAGCACGAGCATGCCGCCCGCGCGTCCCGGGATCTCCCCGGCATAGAGCGGCTCCGGCACCGCGATCGCCTCCGCCCGCCCGAGCAGCCGCAGGCCCTCCGCCTCGCGTCGGAACAGATCGGCCGTCATGTCCCGCCGCACCTTCACGAACAGCTTCCGCCGCTCCGTCTCGACGCACCAGGATTCGCCGATGTCGCCGCCCCTCGCCTCCCGGACCGCGGCGATTCCCTCGCCCGCAAGCCCCGGAACGGCTCGCAGGACGGCGTCTCCGATCCAATTGGGTTTCATTTTCGCCTCTCCGACCATGGTATGGAAAGTCACATGCATATGCAGCCGTATCGCAAGCGGTCAATATGGCTCCCGCCATTAATCTTGGCCCGGAGCCGATTGGAGATCAATCCGCATCTATTCCCTCAGGCGGCCCGACCGCGTGGTGAAACGCGACGCACGCCTCCCCGGATGCGGCGTTGTACGCCCGGACATCGCCGCCCATTTTCAACGCGAGCCGCCGGACGATGTACAGGCCCAGCCCGGCGTGGCCGCCCTTGCCGCTCCGTCCCTCTCCGCCGCGATAGAACTTGTCGAACATGCGCTCCAGATCCCGCTTGCCGAACGGCGGCCCGGTGTTGCAAATTTCGTACGCGACCCGGCCGGGGAGAAGGTCGACTGCGATCCGGATCCGCCCGCCGGGCGGCGTATGCTCCAGACTGTTCGTGATCACGTTGTCCAGCATCCGCTCCGCCATTTCCGCATCGAACCGGAGGGGCGACCCGGCGTCGCCCCGGATCTCCGCCTCGATGCGGACGCCGCGCCTCTCCGCCTCCAGCTCGTAGTGGGACAGCTTCCGTTCCAGGAACGGCCCCATCCGGACCTCGACGGGACGGGGATGGAACGCCGGACTTTCGAGCTCGGAGACATACAGCATGTGCCGCACGAGGGAGGCGCTTTTCTCCGCATTCTCGCGGATGATGGACAGATACCGGGCCTGCTTCGGCGACCGCTCCGTGCCGGGATCGTCGAGCAGCGCTTCGGCGTATCCGAGGATGAGCGAGAGCGGCGTCTTCAGATCGTGCGCCAGCGCTTCGGTCATGGTGCGCCGTTCCTCTTCCATCCGCCACTGGGCGGACAGGGAACGCTTCAGCTCGTCCTTCATTTCGTTGAAGGCGGCGACCAGCCGCCCGAGCTCGTTGTCGGCCCGGTAATCCAGTTCGAAGTTGAGATCCCGCTCCCGAATCCGGTTGGCCGCTTCCATCAGCATCGCCAGCGGCCGGTTCACGCGGGCGGCGAACCTGCGCGTGAAGAACAGGAGCGCCAGCAGAAACCAGACGAACGGCGCCGCAACCATGCCGGCCGCCAACGCCGCGATCCAGTATCGGCCGTCGGAAGATGCCGGCGACACCTTGAGATCATAGGCGAGCAGCACGGCGCCGGCCAGCCCGGCCTCCCCGTCCGGAACCGGCACGACCCTGACGAACCTGCCCTTTGCCGCAAAGGTCGTGTTGAGCCGGCGGATCAGCTCCTCCGGCGCATCGAGATAGGCCGCGTCGGTTGAACCGTACAGCCGGTCCCCGCCGGCATTGTACACCTGATAATCCATCCCTTCCGTCGGCACGATCCGCTCCAGCCGTTCCCGCGCGTCCGGATCGAGCAGCGCCGCCCCCTGCTCCCGGATGTACGCCTCGATGACCGGTATGCGGGTTTCATAATAATTTGCGGGGTTAATTTTTCGGTTCAACAAATAATCGAACAGCAGGATGCCCGCCGCATACGTCGCGGCTGTCGCCAGCAGGCTCGAGGCGATGATCAGCACGATCGTGAGGCGGATTTGCGATTTCAGCGGTCTGTCGCTCACGTGGACGCGCTCCTTGCGTCAATCGTCATCATTGGTTCCATTTGTAGCCGATTCCCCACACCGTCGCGATGTACTCCGTCTCCGGATCGACGGCGGCCAGCTTGGCGCGGATCTTCTTGATGTGCTCGACGACGGTCGAGGAATCGCCTTCCGCATCGTATCCCCAGATTTTCTCGTAGATTTGCTCGCGCGAAAACACCTGCCCGGCGTGCGTGGCGAGCAGCTCCAGCACGTCGTATTCCCGGCGGGTGAGCGGGATCGGCCGGCCGCCGATCGCGACGGACCGCTCCTTCCGGTCCAGCGACAGACGGCCGAACCAGAGCTTCGACCGCATCCTCCCTGCGCCCAGATCCCGGGCGCGCCGCTCCCGCCGCAAATTGGCCTCGATCCGCGCCATCAGCTCGCGCAGGCCGAACGGCTTCGGAATGTAATCGTCCCCGCCGAGATTGAACGCGGTGATCCGGTCCATTTCCGACTGCTTCGCGCTCAGGAACAGGATCGGACACATCACCTCGTCCCGGATCGCCCGGCAGACTTCATAGCCGTCCAGATGCGGCATCATGATGTCGAGCAGGATGAGATCCGGCTGTTTCCGGGCCAGCTTCACGCCTTCCTCGCCGTCGGCGGCCGTGAGCACCTCGTGCCCCCTCGCCTCCAGCTCCTCCCGCAGCAGGCTGACGAGATCTTCTTCGTCATCGATGATCAAAATGCAGGCCATTCCGTCATCCCGTCCTTTTGTGCCAGGCTTTCCGAAAGATCGGGCACATCCGGCCCCGGTCCCGAAATGCATCCGCCTGCCTTCATCCCTTCCGCCCGCTTTCAATCCTTTGCCCGCTTACATTCCTTCGCCGTCAATCTTCGCCGCGGCGCCCCTCCCACCGGCGGAACCACACGGAACCGCCCGCGGCCGTCAGGGCGAACAGCATGAGCGAGAGGAGCAATCCCTTCTCCGGCGCGGCCGGCATCCGGTCCGGCGCCAGCGGAACCTGCGACAGCCGCACCGGCCAGGCCCATGGCACATACAGCCAGATGCGGTCGCCGACGACGGTCGCCCCGATGATCGCGGCGGCGAGCAGCCCCGCTCCGCCGACGCCGGCGCTCGCTCCCCAGCCGGCGGCGAGGGCGAGCCAGTGGTGCAGCGCGATCAGCGGGAGCGAGCCGGCCGCGGCCAGGAGCGCGCCCGCGAAGAGCGCACCCGCGTCGGGAGCCGGCATGCCCGGCCGGACCAGCATGCCGGCCAGGAACCATGCCGCCGCGCACAGCACGCTCCCGGCGTGAAGAAGCACGAGGAACAGCAGTCGCGAAGCGTACACGGCCGATCTGGGCGCAGCGCCGAGCCAGGCCGCGAAATTCCCGGCGTGCTCCTCCTGCAGGGCCAGGAGCCCGGCCAGCACGCCGACGGCCAGCGGCAGCATCACGGTCCAGCCCTCGAAGAAGACGGAAGCCATTTCCCGCGGCAGCTCCGGCGTGATCCGCCGGTTCGCGAAATAGAAAAGCATCAGCAGCGCATACGCCGCCGGCGCGGTCAGGACGGCAAAGCGGAGCGGCGTCCTGCGCGTCTTCAGCCAATCCGCCCGCATCAGCCGGAGCATCAAGGCCAGGTTTCGTTCCCGTCCCGTCGCGCGCAATCCGTCCACGGTCAGCGCACCTCCCGGCGCGCGAACAACGCGGCGGTCAGCGCGGAGGTCAGGACCAGGAACAGCATCGAGGCCAGGATGCCGGCGGGGATGGCCGCCGCGTCACGCAGCGGATCGTCAAGCGGCAGCATCACGCCGTTCGGGTGAACGCCGATGACCGGCGCCATCAGCCGGATCGGCCAGCTCCACGGCACCGCGATCCAATACGGTTCGGGCGCCGCGACAACGCCGGCAATCATGCCCGCCGTCCCGAGCGCAAGCGCCGGCAGCGTTCCGAACCGGAACGCCGCGTAGAGATGCACCGGCGCAAGCCCAAATGAACTCAGCCACGCGAGCAGGCCCGCTTCGGTGATGGCGGCAAGCGGGATGCCTCCGCCGGCCGGGATCAGCCCAGCGGCGGCGATCGCGACCGCGATCAGTACGACGGATGCCATGAACTGATAATAGCCTAGCACAACAATCCTGCTCAGCCAAAGCTTTGCGGGATGGACGGGGTTGGCGAGCAGCCCGCGGTAGCGTCCCGCCTTCCTTTCCCGGTTCTCCGCCAGAACGCCGAGCAGCGCGACCCCGAACGGAACGAACAGCACGGTCCACCAGTTGAAAATCATGGCGAGCAGCACTTCCCGGACCCCGTTCGTCCCGTCCTCCGGCAACAGGAAGCGGACCACCGCGCCGTAAAGCGCGAAGAAGAGCGGTGCGCCGAGCGCGAGCCTTCTCGCAAAGCTGCGGCGGTACTTGAGGCGTTCAGCCGCGATCAGCCGGATCATCTCGCATCCGCCTCCCTTCCGCTTGCGCGGACCACGTCCATGAACAGCGCCTCGACGTCGGTGTTCCGGTCCAGCCGGCCCTGATGGAGCAGTTTCCCGCCGTGGATGATCCCGATGTCGTCGGCGAGCTGCCCGATTTCCGCGAGGGCGTGGCTCGACACCAGCACGGTGACGCCCCGCGCGGGAAACGAGCGGATCAATGCGCGCAGTTCCCGGATGCCCAATGGATCGAGCCCGTTCGTCGGCTCGTCGAGAATGAGCAGCCGCGGCTGCTTGAGCAGCGCGATCGCGATCCCGAGCCGCTGCTTCATGCCGAGCGAGAACGCCGCGGCGCGCTTCCGTCCGCTGCCGGCCAGGCCCACGGTCTCCAGCGCTTCGTCGATGCGGCTGTCCGGAAGCCCCAGCATCAGGGCGTGCACCTTCAGATTTTCCCGCGCGGTCAGGTTGCCGTACAAGGCCGGTGCCTCGATCAGCGCGCCGATCCTGCCGAGGCATTCCCGGCTCCACGGCTTGCCGTCGAACAGGATGCGGCCGCCGTCCGGCCTGCCGAGTCCGGCGATCATCCGGAGCAGCGTCGTCTTGCCCGCGCCGTTCGGCCCCAGCAGGCCGTAGACGGTGCCTTCGCGCACGCCGATCGACACGCGGTCGACGACGGCGGTTTTGCCATACCGCTTGGTCAGACCTTCGGTTTGCAGCACATAACGCTCAGCCATCGTTTGCATCCCTCATCTTCATCCCTGTGAGTCGTTCGATGACTGAAGCGTACCAGATAAAAATAAAGAATCGATAAAGCGCGGGCATAAAAAAGCGCCCGTCTGCGGAACATCGTCCCGCAGACGGGCGGCGCTTGCGGAGCGGGCGGTCTAATACCGGATCCACACGCTCATCTCGCCGGGTTCGCGGTTCCCCCACAGGAAATAGGGAATCGCGCGGAACCGGATCGGCCGGGTCGCCCTGTCCAGCGGCCGGTACGGCGCGTCGTCCGGCCAATCCGCGCCGGCCGGCACCCGGCCGTTCCCCTCGATGACGACGCAGCCGCCCAGCAGTCCGGGCTCAAACCGCTCGCTCAGCGCAGGCTCCTCCGCCAGCGACAGCGCCGCGAGCGGCGCGCCGTTGTCCGCCTCCTCGACACAGTAGACGAGCGGGCCGCGCTGGATCGCCGCCTTGCCGGCGTTGGCCCGGATCTCCGGGCGCGCGCCGACGAGCGTCGTCTCCATCGGCAGCAGCCATTCCACGCGGTCGCCGTCCGCCCACTCCCGCTCCACGATCGCGTAGCCCCGTTCCAGCCGGTACGAACAGGCTTCTCCGTTCACCTTGAGGGCCGGCGCGCCCTTCTGGAACCAATTCGGCACGCGCAGCGCGAGCGCAAGCCGCACGGGGCCTCCGCCGGCGACGGAGAGCCCCAATTCCACCCTGCCGTCCCACGGCAGCCCCGAGCGCTGACGCAGCGTCACCTCGCGCCCGCCCGCCGAAAACCGGGCCTCGCTTCCGACGTACAGGTGCACGTACACCCGGCCCGCCGCCCCGTCGATGTCATAGATGTAATCATCGAGCGACATGATCAGCCGCGCGACGTTCGGCGGGCAGCACGAGCAGCCGAACCATTTCTGACGCACCGGCTTCACGTGCCGGCGGTCCGGATTCTTCAGGCTCGCCTCCGGCCACACCTCCAGCGGATTGACGTAGAAGAAATGCTTCCCGTCCCGCGACATGCCGGCGAGCACGTTGTTGTACAGCGCCCGTTCCATCACGTCGGCATAGTCGCTCCGCGGCTCCAGCCGGAGCATCCGCCGCGCCCAGAAGACGAGGCCGATCGACGCGCACGTCTCCGCGTAGGCGAGATCGTTCGGCAGATCGTAGTCGAACGTGAACGCCTCGCCGATATGCGTCGACCCGATGCCGCCCGTGATGTACATCCGCTTTTCCGTCGCGTTGCGCCAGAGGCGTTCGCACGCCTCGCGCAGGCCGGCGTCTCCGGTCAGCCGGGCGAGATCGGCCATCGCGCTGTACAGGTAGACGGCGCGGACCGAATGGCCGACGGCCTCCGTCTGCTCGCGCACGGGCAGATGGGCCTGGTTGTACTCGAGATTCGGCCGGCCCGAGCCCCAGATCGGCGGACGTCCCCGCTTCCACTCCTCGATGAAGTAGTTCGGCTCCTTCCCGCGCTCATCCACGAAAAATTGCGCGAGCCTGAGATACCGCTCCTCCCCCGTCGCGATGTACAGCCTCACGAGCGCCAGCTCGATCTCGGGATGCCCGCAATAGCCGCGCAGCTGCCCCTCGCCGGGCCCGAACGTGCGGTCGATCAGATCGGCAAACCGGCACGCGATGTCGAGCAGCCGCCGCTTGCCCGTCGCCTCGTAATACGCGACGGCCGCCTCGAACAGATGCCCCGCACAATACAGCTCGTGCGCCTCGTACAGGTTCTTCCACCGTTTGTCCGGCGCTTTGATCGTGAAGTACGTGTTGATATACCCGTCCGCCTGCTGGGCCTGTCCGATCAGCTCGACCGCCTCGTCCACGGTCCGCTCCAGCCCGGGATCCGGCGTGCGCCGCAGCGCGTATGCCGCCGCCTCGATCCATTTGTAGAGATCGCTGTCCTGGAACACGAATCCGTAGAACTCGCCCTCCTCCAGCCCGGCCGCAATGCGGAAGTTGCGGATCGCGCGGCTCGGCTCCGCCCCCTCGACCCGGTCGTTCAGCGCCTCCCACTGGTACGGAATGACCGTATCGGCCACCAGATGCTGATAGCCGCCCCAGAAATCGTCGTGTATCCGAACATGCGGTTTGTCCATGCCGTCCCACCTGCCCTGATAAAATTTGACCCTTTCCAAAGGCGAGTATATGAAGTATTGTAGGAATGAACCAGTGGAAGAACGCGCTTTTTCTTATAAAAAACGAGACTGCTTCCGAAGGTGATGTCCGTGCGCGGAACCGCCCTCATCGAACTTGCGGCGCCGCCGCTTCCGTACTATCTGGAATCGGGCCTCGCGGAGTACCGTCCCGGGGACCGGCATCCGAACCGCGCCGATTTCGGCGTGTTCGATCTGCTCCTCGGCGTGAACGGCACGCTCCACATCGGGGAGAACGGGCGGGAATGGCGGCTCGGCGAAGGGGACGTGCTGATCCTGTTGCCCAGGGGATATCATTACGCGGTGAAGCCGTGCGAAGAAGAGACATCGTTCTGGTGGCTGCATTTCGGGCATCCGGATTGGCGCGAAATCGCCGATCCGGCCGATGCGGAATTGCCCGTGCGGGAAGCGCCCTTCGACCGGCCGAAGGCGGTCCGGCTGCCGAAGCATGTCCGCCTGCCCGATCCGCAGCCCGCCTTCGACATCTTCCGCAGACTGGCGGCGCTTCCGATCGGCGATGCCTTCTGGGAGAGGCAGGAGCTTTTCTTCCGGCTGCTCGACCTGATCGGGCGCGGGAGGAACGGGGACGCGGCAACGCCGGCCGCGCGGGTCGCCGAGCGTGCCGCCCGGCTGCTGCAGCGGCATTACCGCGAGGATATCACGAGCGCGTCGCTCGCCGGGCGGCTGCACTATCACCCCAGCTACATCGTGCGCTGCATGAAGCAGGTCTACGGCGTCACGCCCGCCCGCTACCTGCTGCGGTACCGGATCGAGCAGGCGAAGCGGCTGCTCGTCTCGACCGGCTGGCCGGTCGAGCGGATCGCGGACGAGACGGGCTTCCGCTACGCGCCGCACTTCTCCGCCTGCTTCAAGCGCCTGACCGGCATGACGCCGGTCGAATACCGCAGGCGGTACTGGCGCTGAGCGGAAGGCGGCCGGGCGGTCATCCCGCGGGACAAGGAGCGCTTCCTGTCCGGGCTCCGGCGGCGCTGCCCGCACGCGCGGTTCGACCCGTCGCTTCCCTGACGGCGCTGCCCGCCTTACCCGAGCTCGCGATACGTGAAATAGTCGAAGTCCGCGCATTTCCCCTGTCCGCTCAGATCCTGCACGCAGATGCCGAGGAAAGCGCCGGTGAACCCCTGGTCGATCAGGCGGCCTTCAAGCCGCGCCTCCGCGTTCTCGTCGGAGATGACGCTCGCGTCCAGCACCGGTCCGATCGGCGTCCATTCCCGGCCGTCCCGCGAATAGTAGAACTGCAACCGTTCATGATCGATCGACGCCTTCAGGTGGACGCGGTCCCACCCTTCGATCGACACCGGCCGTTCCAGCGGCTCATCGTACAGGCCGCGGTCGCTGCACATGATGTTCAGGCATTTGCCCAGCTCTTCGTCGCGGCTGACGTACAGATAGTAGTAGTTCCGCGTGTTGTAGTAGTGGATGAGGCCCGCAAGCTGCTGGAACGTGTCCGGTTCGAACTCGACCGCCGTCTCCGCCTCAACCGCAAACGCCTGCTGCCGGCGCGCGACAAGGCTTTGCCGGTGATGGGAGCTCAACGATTCGCGTCCCTTCAGCCGCAGATAGCCCGGACGCGCGGTCAGCGACGCCCACGATTCGTCGAGCGGCTCGCGCAGCGTCTGGAAGTGGATGCTGATCCGGCCGCCGTCGAAATGATCTGTCTCCGGCTCGGGCGGGAACGGGTGATCCGGCAGGTCGGGCGCCGGCACGATCGTCCGGGGGCCGTTCCCCCCGCCGGCCAGCCGCGGCCAGCCGTCCTCGCTCCACTCCACGGGAATGAGCGCCGTCTCCCGCCCGAGGATGCAGCGCCGCGAAGACTTGAGCGGCCGGCCGCACAGATAGGCCGAAATACCATTCGCCGGTCTGCGTCTCGACGAGGCTCGCGTGCCCGGCCCGCTGCAGCTCGAGGTCCGGCTTGTCCGCCGCGGTGAGGACGGGATTGTCGGGATGGACTTCATACGGCCCGAACAGCGACCGGGAGCGCGCCACCGTGACCGCATGGTTGTAGCGGGTGCCGCCTTCGGCGGTGACCAGATAATACCAGCCGTTGCGCTTGTAGATGTGCGGCCCTTCCGTGAGCCCGAGCTCCGTTCCCCGGAAAATGTTGCGGATCGGCCCCACGAGGCGCTTCTCGACCGGATCATACTCCTGCAGCGCGATTCCGCCGAACTTGTTTCTGCCCTTGCGGTGATCCCAGATCATGTTGACCAGCCACTTGCGGCCGTCGTCATCATGGAACAGCGACGGGTCGAAGCCGCTGCTGTTCAGGTAAACCGGCTCGGACCACGGACCTTCGATGCTCGGCGCGGTCACGAGATAGTTGTGGGTGTCCTTGAACGGGCCGATGTGGCTTTTCACGTCGGTGAACACGAGATAGAACAGACCGTCCGCGTAGCTGAGGCAGGGCGCCCAGATGCCGCCGGAATCGGGGTTGCCGAGCATGTCGAGCTGGCTCCTGCGGTCGAGCGGCCGGGCGACGAGGCGCCAGTGGCGCAGGTCGCGGGAATGGTGAATCTGCACGCCGGGGAACCACTCGAACGTCGAGGTCGCGATGTAGTAGTCGTCCCCCACCCGGAGGATGGACGGGTCCGGGTTGAAGCCTCGCAGCACGGGATTGCGGATCGTCTTCACGGGGATCAGCCTCCTTGCCGTTACGGAACTCGCACTTCGGGTGTGCAACGGGACCGGGCCTTCCGGAACCGCACCGGAACCGGACGGCCTTCCGCGGCCGATCCGGACCGCCGCGATCACTCGCCAGACCGCCGCCGTCGCCCGCCCGGTCCGAATGGCGGAAAATTCACGATTTACAACCTTCCGGTTCCAAGCGTACTATAATAAGCAGAAATCGTCAAACCGAGTTTTATAGTATTAAACAATTCGACAAAAGGAGTGCCTGACCGACATGCCGATCATCCAGGCCCTTGACCGGGCGCTGCGCATCCTCGACCTGTTCGACGAGCACACCCCCGAGCTGAAGCTGACCGAGATCAGCGCGCGCATGAACCTGCACAAGAGCACGGTGCACGCGCTGCTCCGGACGCTGCAGCTCCACGGCTATGTCGAACAGGACGCGGAGAGCGGCAAATACCGCCTCGGCCTCCGCCTGCTGGAGAAAGGTCAGCTTCTCCTGCAACACCTCGACATCCGCAACGTCGCCCGGCCGCACCTCCAGGCGCTGTCCGCGGAGACCGGCCAGACGGCGCACCTGCTCATCCTCGACGGCCGGGAGGGAGTATACATCGATAAAGTGGAAGGTCCGCTGGCGGCCATCCGCTATTCCCGCATCGGACGCCGGGTGCCGCTCCACAGCAGCGCAAGCGGCAAGGTGCTGGCCGCCTTCCAGCCGCCGGAGACGCTCGAGCGCCTTCTCGCCGGCTACACCTTCACGCGGCACACGCCGAACACGATCGACTCCGAGGAGCGATTCCGCCGCGAACTGGAGGAGGTGCGACGGGCCGGCTGCGCCTTCGACCGGGAGGAGAACGAACCCGGCGTCCTGTGCATCGCCGCGCCGATCTTCGGCCATGACGGGCAGCTCGTCGCCGCGATGAGCCTCTCCTGCATGACCGCCCGGGTCGACGAAGCCGAGGCGCAACGGCTGTCGGAGCGGGTGCGGATGACGGCGGCGGAGATCTCGGCCCGGCTGGGACACCGCTGACGCCAAGACGCCGGCCGCCCGTGCCGGACGCCTAAGCTTATCCATCCAAAAACACTTGATGGGAGGGACACGGATGCGCATCATCCGCTACATCGACGACCATGACGGGACGATTCGCCTCGCGGCGGTGACCGACGGGGAGCAGGCCTATCCGCTCCGTTCGCCGGATTTCATCGCGCTCGTGAAGGAGGCGGAGGCCGCCGGCATTTCCCCGCTCGAGGCGGTGCGCCGGCAGATCGAAGGGGCGAAGCCGCTTACCGGCGACTGGCGCGGGTTCAGCCTGCTCACGCCGGTCGACGCGCCCGAAGTGTGGGCGGCCGGCGTCACCTACGAGCGCAGCCGGGAGGCGCGCAACGAGGAATCGACGGGCGGCGCGACCGGCGGAGAGACGTTCTACGACAAGGTGTACCGGGCCGAGCGGCCGGAGATTTTCTTCAAATCGACGGGCGCCCGCACCGCAAGGCCGGGGTCGCCCGTCTGCATCCGGAGCGACTCGGACTGGCAGGTGCCCGAACCGGAACTCGGCATCGTGCTGGACAGCCGCGGCCGGATCCTCGGCTACACGGCCGGCAACGACATGAGCTGCCGCGACATCGAGGGCGAGAACCCGCTCTACCTGCCGCAGGCCAAAATCTGGCGCCGCTCCTGCTCCTTCGGCCCGGCGATCCGGCTGGCCGAGACCGTGCCGAACCCGTACGACCTGACGATCGTCTGCCGCATCTACCGGGACGGGGAGCTCGCGGTGAACGAATCGGCGAACACGGGCCAGCTCCGGCGGAAGCTGGACGAACTCGCGTCCTGGCTTACGAAGGACAACGTCGTGTACGACGGCACCGTGCTGCTGACCGGCACCTGCATCGTGCCGCCCGGCCGCTTCACGCTGAAGCCCGGCGACCGGATCGAGATCGAAATCTCCGGCATCGGCACGCTGATCAACCCCGTCGCGGCGGCGGACGCCACCATCACGGCCTAATCTGCATTCAACGGGAGGAATGATCGATGGTGAACGCACCGGTTTACCAAAATTACATCAACGGCGAATGGCGCGCTCCCTCCAACGGAGAAACCGTCGCCAGCGTCAACCCGGCCAACCGCCAAGAAATCGTCGGCATCGTGCCGAGCTCGGGCCGGGACGACCTCGAGAGCGCCGTGGCCGCGGCGGACGCGGCCCGCAAGGCGTGGCGCGATCTGGCGGGACCGGCGCGCGGCCAATTCCTGTACAAGGCCGCCGACATCCTCGAGAGTCGCCTCGAAGACATCGCGGAGACGATGACGCGCGAGATGGGCAAGACGTTCGGCGAGGCAAAGGGCGAAACCGCCCGCGGCGTCGCGCTGCTCCGCTACTACGCCGGCGAGGGCATGCGCAAGATCGGCGACGTGATCCCGTCCACCGACGCCGGCGCGCTCATGTTCACGACGCGCGTGCCGCTCGGCGTCGTCGGCGTCATCACGCCCTGGAACTTCCCCGTCGCGATCCCGATTTGGAAAATCGCGCCCGCCCTCATCTACGGCAACACCGTCGTCTGGAAGCCGGCGACGGAGACGGCGGTGACCGCGGCGAAGATCATGGCATGCTTCCATGACGCGGGCCTGCCGGCCGGCGTGCTGAACCTGGTGATCGGCAGCGGGTCGGTCATCGGTCAGGGGATCGCCGAACACCCCGGCATCCACGGCGTCACGTTCACCGGCTCGAACGCGGTCGGCAAGCGGATCGCCCAGGCGGCGGTCGCCCGCGGCGCGAAGTACCAGCTGGAGATGGGCGGCAAGAACCCGGTCATCGTGCTGAAGGACGCCGATCTGGAGCTCGCGGTGAACGCGACGATCAGCGGCGCGTTCCGCTCGACCGGCCAGAAATGCACCGCGACGAGCCGCGTCATCGTGGAAAAGGAGATCTACCCGGCGTTCCGGGAGAAGCTGCTGGACAAGATCGCGCAGCTCAAGGTCGGCGACGGCATGGATCCGTCGACGTGGCTCGGACCGTGCGCGAGCGAGAGCCAGATGGAGACGGTGCTCGGCTACATCCGCAAGGGGATCGAGGAGGGAGCCGAGCTCCTGTGCGGAGGCAAGCGGCTGAGCGAGGGGAATTTGGCGAACGGGTTCTTCGTGGCGCCGACCGTGTTTGACAGGGTCACGCCCGACATGACGATCTTCCGCGAAGAGATCTTCGGTCCGGTGATCGCGCTCGTGCAGGCGGACAATCTCGAGGAGGCGCTCCGTCTCGCCAACGATTCGGAGTACGGCTTGAGCGCGTCCGTCTTCACGCGGGACATCGGCAGCATCCTGACGTTCATCCGGGAGATGGACGCCGGGCTCGTGCGGGTGAACGAGGAGACGGCCGGCGTCGAGCTGCAGGCGCCGTTCGGCGGCATGAAGAGCTCGAGCTCGCATTCGCGCGAGCAGGGCACGGCCGCCATCGAGTTCTACACCGCGATCAAGACCGTGTTCGTGAAGGCCTGAGGAGCGACCGTCCATGTCATCCGCGCTCGAAGCCATCCTGGGTCGCCCCGAAGACGAAGACTTTCGCATCGAGACGAGCGCGCCCGGACCGGAAGGCCGGCTGCCGCTGACGCCGGAGCTGCTGCGCGAGAGCCCGAGCGGCGACCTGTTCGGCTGGTCGCAGAACGTTGGCATGGGTTGGGACCCCGCGCGGCTGCTCGGACCGCAGGTGCTGATCATCGGCACGCAGGGCGGCATCCGCGCCGAAGACGGCCGGCCGGTGGCGCTCGGCTACCATACGGGCCATTGGGAGGTCGGCCTGCTGATGCGGGCCGCCGCGGAGGAGATCGCCGCGGCCGGCGGCATCCCGTTCGCCGGATACGTCAGCGACCCGTGCGACGGCCGCTCGCAGGGCACGACCGGCATGTTCGATTCGCTGCCGTACCGGAACGACGCCGCCGTCGTCATCCGCCGGCTCATCCGCTCGCTGCCGACCCGGCGGGCGGTGCTCGGCGTCGCCACCTGCGACAAGGGGCTGCCGGCGATGATGATCGCCCTGGCCGGCATGCGCGACCTGCCGTCCGTCGTCGTGCCCGGCGGGGTCACGCTGCCGCCGGCGCGCGGGGAGGACGCCGGGAAAATCCAGACGATCGGCGTCCGGTTCGCATGCGGCGAGCTCTCGCTCGAGGAGGCGGCCGAGCTCGGCTGCCGAGCATGCGCCACGCCGGGCGGCGGCTGCCAGTTCCTCGGCACCGCCGCGACGTCGCAGGTCGTCGCCGAGGCGCTCGGCCTGACGGTCCCGCACGCCGCGCTCGCCCCTTCGGGGCAGCCGGTGTGGACGAAGATGGCGCGACAGTCCGCGCGCGCGGCGCTGCGCATGGCGGAGAGCGGCCTGACCGCCGGCCGCATCCTGACCGATGCGGCCGTCCGCAACGCGATGGCCGTGCACGCCGCGTTCGGCGGCTCCACGAACCTGCTGCTGCACCTGCCCGCGGTCGCGCACGCGGCCGGCCTGCGCGTGCCGGACGTCTCCGATTGGATCGAAGTGAACCGGTCCGTTCCGCGCCTCGTCAGCGTGCTGCCAAACGGGCCGGTGCCGCATCCGACCGTGCGCGTGTTTCTGGCGGGCGGCGTACCGGAGGTGATGCTCCATCTGCGTCGGCTCGGCCTGCTGGACGAGCGCGTTCTCACGGTGACCGGCGAGACGCTCGGCGCCGTGCTGGACTGGTGGGAATCGTCCGAGCGGCGGCACCGGATGCGGCGCATCTTGATCGAGCGGGACGGCGTCGACCCGGACGCGGTCATCTACCCGCCGGACAAGGCGCGCGCCGCCGGCCTCGCGTCGACCGTCACATTCCCGGTCGGCAACATCGCGCCGGAAGGCTCGGTCGTCAAGTCGGCGGCGATCGACCCGGCGCTCGCGGACGCGGACGGCGTATACCGGCACGTCGGCCGGGCGAAGGTGTTCACCTCGGAGCGGGCGGCGATCCGCGCGATCAAGGAAGGCCGCATCGAAGCCGGCGACATCCTCGTGCTGATCGGCTGCGGGCCGTCGGGCACCGGCATGGAGGAGACGTACCAGCTCACGTCGGCGCTCAAGGCGCTGCCGTTCGGCGGCAAGGTGTCGCTGCTGACCGACGCGCGCTTCTCCGGCGTGTCCACCGGCGCCTGCATCGGCCACATCGGACCGGAGGCGCTGGCGGGCGGGCCGGTCGGCCGGCTGCGCGACGGCGACTGGATCGACATCCGCATCGACCTGCACCGGCTCGAAGGACGCATCGACATGGTCGGCGACGGCGAGACGCCGGGGACGCCCGAAGAGGGGGCGGCGGTGCTGGCGCGCCGCGGCCCGCATCCGGAACTCCGGTCCCATCCGCTGCTGCCCGACGACACGCGGCTGTGGGCCGCGCTCCAGGCGGCGAGCGGCGGCACGTGGCGCGGCTGCGTGTACGACGTCGACCGGATCGTCGAGGTTCTGGAAGCCGGCATGAAGGCGCTGGCCGCTTCCCGGGGAAGCGGCGCGGCCGCCTGCGCTCCGGACGCGGAGCGTGCCGGCGGCGGGTGAGCGCGGACGCGCCGGAGACGCGGCAGGCCAGACGTATACGCAAACAGCTGTGCTGCGGCGGGCTCGGAGGCCATCCGGCCCGCCGGCGCTTTTCGCCCCCTATCGTTCGCCCTTCCGGTACGGCTTGCCGGCGGCGGCGGGAGCGACCGCGCGCCCGACGAATCCCGCCAGCACGAGAACGGTCAGGATGTACGGGAACATGTAGATGAACTCGACGGGTATGGAGTCCGTGATGCCGTGCACCTGGAACACCGACTTCAGCGCGGAGGCGATGCCGAAGAACAGGGCGGCGAACATGCCCGCTGCCGGCCTCCACTTGCCGAAAATGAGCGCGGCAAGCGCGATGAAGCCCTGCCCCGAGATCGTGCTGTGCGAGAAGTTGCTGGTCGTCGTCAGCGTGATCGTCGCGCCGCCCATCGCGGCCAGCGCGCCGCTGATCATGACCGCGGCATAGCGGACGCGATGGACGCGGATGCCCAGCGAATCGGCCGCCTCCGGATGTTCGCCGACCGAGCGCAGCCTGAGCCCCGCGGGCGTCCGGTAGAGCACGAACCAGACGACGGCGACGAGCAGGAACGCGATGTAGCTGGTCGGATACGCGATGAACAGCGCCTGTCCCAGATAGGGAATGTCCGACAGCAGGGGAACGGCCCATTTGGCGAACACGTTCTTCAGGGTCGGCGTCTGGGCCGCGCCGTCCAGCAGGATCTTGCAGACGTAGATCGTGGCGCCCGACGCCAGCAGGTTGAGCGCGACGCCGCTGACCACCTGATCCGCCCGGAACGCAATGGAAGCCACGGCGTGCGGCAGCGAGAACAGGGCTCCCGTGACGGCGGCGCAGGCGAACCCGATCCAGGGGGCGGCGCTCCCGAGCCCCGACCCGGTCTCGAGGAAATGCGTCACGATCGCCGCCGTGAACGCCCCCGCCATCATCATGCCCTCCAGGGCGATGTTGACGACGCCGGAGCGTTCCGAGACGAGGCCGCCCAGCATCGCGAACACGAGCGCGGTGGCGAACACGATCGTCGTCTGAACCAATTCAGCGGCCGCCTGAAGCATCGCCATGCTCCTGCACCACCCCGTTCCGGTTTCTGAACCGCTGGACCGCCATTTCCACGATCCCGCTTGCGGCCACGAAGAAAATGACGAGCGCGATGACGACATGGATCAGCTCTTCGGGTACGCCCGCGCCGAACTTCATGCCGGAGGCGCCGTAAGTCAGCACCCCGATCAGCACGGCGCCGAGCACCACCCCGACCGCCGAATTCTGCCCGATCAGCGCGACGGCGATGCCCATAAAGCCGTAGCCGGGAAACGCGCTGCTGATCGTCTGGTAATGGAACACGCCCATCACTTCGCAGGCGCCGCCTGCCCCCGCGAACAGGCCGCTGATGAACATCGCCTTGACGAACGCGGATTTCACGTTGATGCCCGCATATTCGGAAGCGTCCGGGTTGAACCCGACGGCGCGGAACTCGAAGCCCAGCCTCGTCTTCCAGAGCAGGAACCGGAACACCGCGGACAAGGCGAGCGCGACCAGGATGCCATAGTGGATGCGGGCGTTGTCGAACAGCCCGGTGAGATCCGGGGTCGACAGCCACGCGCTCTCATGGAGATATCGCGAGCGCGCCATTCCCTTCTCCAGCAGGGCGCTGCGGACGATGTAATTCGCGAGGTGCAGGGCGATCCAGTTGAGCATGATCGTCGTGATCACCTCGTGCACGCCCCGCGCCGCCTTCAGCCAGCCGACGATCGCCCCCCACAGGCCGCCGGTCAGCGCGCCGGCGACAAGCGCCAGCGGAACGTGCAGATACCAGGGCAGCTCCAGCAGGATGCCGGCCGCGGCCGCGGCAACGGCCCCCATGATGAACTGGCCTTCCGCCCCGATGTTGAACAGGCCGGACCGGAACGCGAAGGCCACCGACAGCCCGGTGAAGATGTAGGGCGTGATCTGCCGGATCGTCTCGCCGAGGTTGTACAGGTCTCCGAACGCCCGCGAAAACAGCGATCCGTAGGCCAGGATCGGATTGTAGCTGCCCGCCAGCATGATGACGGCGCCGAGGAGCAGCCCGACCGCGACGGAAGCGGCGGGGATCAGCACCGATTCGCCGAACGGCCGCCTGACAAACCCGTTCATGCGCGTTCCCCGCTTCCGTCCGCATGGTCTCCCGCTCCGCCTACGGATCCATCATCGCGGTTCGCACGGCCTTCAGCCGTCCCGTCGCCGACTGCGACTTCCCTCTCCCCATCGGCGGCCGCACCGCCTTCCCCCTTCCCGTCGCCGCCCGTCCCGCCTCCGGATACGCCGCCGCCGGACATCAGCAGGCCGATCTCCTGCTCATCGGTCTCCCGCGGGTCCAGCACGCCGACGATCCGGCCCTCGTACATGACCGCGATGCGGTCCGACAGGTTCAGGATCTCGTCCAGTTCGAGCGAATGGAGCAGCACCGCCTTGCCGCTGTCGCGCTGCTCGATCAGCTTCCGGTGGATGAACTCGATGGCGCCCACATCCAGCCCGCGCGTCGGTTGCGTCGCGATGAGGAGATCGGGATCGCCCGCCACCTCGCGCGCGACGATCACCTTCTGCTGGTTGCCGCCCGACAGCGCCCGCGCGGGCGTCTTCGCGTCCGGCGTGCGGATGTCGTACTCCCCGATCAAACCGGCGGCGTGGTCGAAAATCCGGTCGTATTTCAGCAGTCCGCGCCTGCTGAACGGGGGAGCGTAATAATTTTTCAGCACCAGATTTTCACCCACGCTGAAATCCAGCACAAGCCCCCGCTTCTGCCGGTCCTCGGGAATGAAGCCCATCTTCGATTCCGCGATCCGGCGCGGCGATTCGTTCCGGACGGGGCGTCCCCGCAGGCGGATCTCCCCGGACGCCGCCGTGCGAAGCCCGGTGAGAATCTCGATGAGTTCGCGCTGGCCGTTGCCTTCCACGCCCGCGATGCCGAGGATCTCGCCCCTGCGCACGTCCAGCGACAGCCCCTTCAGCACCTGGACGCCCCGTTCATCGTGGGCCGTCAGGTTCTCGATCTCCAGAATCGTCTCGCCCGGCCGCGCTTCCTTCTTCGGAATGACGAAGCTGACGTTGCGCCCGACCATCATGGAAGCCAGCTCTTCGGGCGATGTGTCCCGGACGGGCAGGCTGCCCACCACCCGGCCGCGGCGGATGACGGTGACCCGGTCGCCGACGGCCATGATCTCCTTCAGCTTGTGGGTGATGAGGATGATCGTCTTGCCCTCGCCCGCCAGCCGGCGCATGATCGCCATCAGCTCCCGGATCTCCTGCGGCGTCAGCACGGCGGTCGGCTCGTCGAAAATGAGGATGTCCGCGCCCCGGTACAGCGTTTTCAAAATTTCCACCCGCTGCTGCATCCCCACGGAGATTTCGCGGATCGTCCGGTGCGGATCCACGTGCAGCCCGTATTTCGCGGAAAGTTCCTTCACGCGGTCGAGCGCCTCCCGGTAATCGATCATGACGCCCTTGCGCGGTTCCGCGCCGAGAATGATGTTCTGGAGCACCGTATACGGTTCGACGAGCATGAAATGCTGGTGGATCATCCCGATCCCGAGTTCGATCGCCTTCTGCGGACCGGTGATCCCGACCTTCCGTCCGTGGATGTAAATCTCGCCCTCATCCGGCTGACAGAGGCCGAACAGGATGTTCATCAGGGTCGTCTTCCCCGCGCCGTTCTCGCCGAGCAGGGCGTGGATTTCGCCCTTCCGGACCTGCAGATCGATGCGGTCGTTCGCGACAATGCCGGGGAAACGCTTCGTGATGCCCCGCATCTCCACCGCGATCCCGCTTTTCACCGCTTCATCCCCCGCTTGTGGCGGCAGGGCGGAAGGGACGCGCGCGTCCGTCCCGCCCGGGCCGCGTTGTGGATTCGCATCCGGCTACTCGGTCGGCACCACGATCTCGCCGCTGATGATCTTCTGCTCGTACTCCTTCACCTTGTTCAGGACATCCTCGGGAAGGTTCGGGTTGTTCTCCGGCAGGCCGACGCCGTTATCCGCCAGGCCGAGCACGACGCTTCCCGGCGTGAACCGTCCGTTCACGAGGTCGGCGCTGATCTTCGCCACCGCCCGGTCGACCCGCTTCATCATGGACGTAAGCGTGATCTCGTGCCCGAAGGTGATCGACTGGTCCTTGTCGACGCCGATGACCCAGACGTCGGCGCCCGCCTTCTTGCGCTCGCTGCCTTCGTTGAACACGCCGTCGCCCGTCGCGCCCGCCGCGTGGAAGATGATGTCCGCGCCGTTGTTGTACAGCGTCGCCGCCGACGCTTTTCCCTGGTCCGGCGCGTCGAAGGCGCCCGTGTAGTCGATGATGACTTCCGCGTCCGGATTGGCGGCTTTCACGCCGGCCGTAAAGCCCGCTTCGAACCGCTTGATGACGGGGATTTCCATGCCGCCCACGAAGCCGATCTTGTTCGTCCTGGTCATGAGCCCCGCCACGACGCCGACGAGGAACGAGCCTTCATGCTCCTTGAACGTGACCGAAGCGACGTTCGGCGCATCCACCGTCTCGTCAATGATGGCCAGCTTCGCGTCCGGGTTCTGTTCGGCGACCTGCCTCACGGCGTCGGCCATCAGAAATCCGATGCCCCAGGTCAGATCCGCTCCGTTCCGCACGAACTGGGTCAGATTCGGCACATAATCGGCGTCGCTCTGGCTTTGCAGATAATCGACCTTCACGCCGTATTCCGCGCCGAACGCCTGCAGGCCTTCCCAGGCGCTCTGGTTGAACGAATTGTCGTTCACGCCGCCGATGTCGGTGACCATCGCGACGAAATATTGCTTGTCCGTACCGCCGGGCGAATCCGTGCCCGATTCCGCGGGCTGTTCCGCCGGCTGCTGTCCTCCCGGCGTCTCCGCGGTCCCGGTGCCGGCGCTCTGACCGCTGTTCGAGCCGCCGCCCGAACGGTTCTCCGCACCTCCGCAGCCGGCCGCCATGACGGCAAGCGCAAAGATGATCCCGATCAAGGCGATTTGGCATCTGCGCCAGGCCAACATCTGCACATAACCCCTCTCCGGATCGGATGAATGCGTGCACGAAAAAAAATGCTCCCGCCATTCCGCTCCGTCTTCCGTTGTCCGATGGTTCCCTCCCGTCGGTCCCGCCGTTCACCCCCTTCGTCCGCCCGGCTTCGGGCCGGCGGAATGAAACATGGCCGCAGGGCCTTCGATCAACAAGATGTAAAATATGTATTCAGCATTTTGCTCCAGTATATCTGAGACGAATTTGTATGTAAATATTCTTGACATAAACCAAAGAAAAATCCGCCCGAATTCCGTACGAAAACTAAAAATCGGCCCGTATATTGTGGAGATCGCACAACCCCCCGCCTTTTCCGTCCCGAATACCGCGCTGATCTATCAATTTATGTTATCTTATATTACACATATCTCCCCGATACTGCCTGTCCCGGCCGGGTCTGGATCGGCGGGGCAGCGCGGCGCGGCAGGTCCGGCCGAAGACCAAAACGATGCCCCGGGCGCCGGCGGGCCTGAAGCCCGCCGGCGCTCGGGGCGAATCGCATCCTCCATATGAACCGCAAGTTGCCCGGTCGCAAGTTTCAATGGAACTTCGGCAGCCAGTCGCCGTGCGCCTCGATCAGGTCGTCGCACAGCGCGACGATCTCGTCGAGCGTCAGCTCGGCCGCCGTGTGCGGATCGAGCATCGCCGCGTGGTAGATATGTTCCTTCTTCCGCGTGATCGCGGCCTCGATGGTCAGCAGCTGCGTATTGATGTTCGTCATGTTCAGCGCGGCGAGCTGCGGCGGCAGCGCGCCGACGTATATCGGCTGCACGCCGTTCGCGTCCACCAGGCACGGCACCTCGACGCACGCTTCCTTCGGCAGATTCGTGATCAGGCCGGTGTTCATGACGTTGCCGTGGATCTTGAACGGCACGTTCGTCTCGATCGCCTCGAAGATATATGAAGCGTACTCGTGCGTGCGCTTGTGGGTCAGATGGACGTTGTTCACGAGCGAATCCCGCATCTTTTTCCAGTCCTCGATCTGCTTCACGCAGCGGCGCGGATACTCGTCCAGCGGGATGTTGTACTTCTCGATCAGCTCGGGGCGGCTCTTCTTGATGAAATACGGATGATACTCGGCGTTGTGCTCCGAGGACTCCGTCACGTAGTAGCCGAAGCGGAACATCAGCTCGAAGCGCACCATGTCGTGGTGCTTTTCCTTCTGCTTCTCGCGCGCCCTCCGCTTGATCTCGGGATAGAGATCGATCCCGTCCTTCGTCACTTCGAGCAGCCAGGCCATGTGGTTGATGCCCGCGATCTTCCATTGCACGCCGGTCGGGTCCATGCCCAGCGATTCGAACAGGTGCGGCACGCACACCTGCACGCTGTGGCAGAGGCCGACGGTGCGGACGCCGCCGTACGTGTTCATCACGTTCGTGAGCACGGCCATCGGGTTCGTGTAGTTCAGGAACAGCGCGTCCGGGCAGACCTCCTGGATGTCGCGGGCGAACCCGAGCAGCACCGGGATCGTCCGCAGATTGCGGAAAATCCCCCCGATCCCCACCGTGTCGCCGATCGTCTGGCGCAGCCCGTACTTCTTCGGCACTTCGAAGTCGGTGATCGTGCACGGGTCGTAGCCGCCGACCTGAATCGCGTTGACGACGTACTTCGCCCCGCGCAACGCTTCTTTCCGGTCGGTGTACGCCTTCACGCGACAGGTGCTGCCGGTCGTCGCCTTGAGGTTGTTCAGCATGTTCTCCGAATCCTTCAGCCGCTCGTGGTCGATGTCGTACAGCGCGAGCTCGAAGCCTTGCAGCGCCGGCGTCAGCATGCAGTCGCCGAGGACGTTTTTCGCGAAGACGGTGCTGCCGGCGCCGAGAAATGTTATTTTCGACATGGTCCATGGCCTCCATTTCCCGACGGATATGGTTGACTCGATTATACTTCACGCGCCGCATTCGCAACATGGAAGGATGCCAGCCCCATATGGATGAATGTAGGACCGGTTGTTCGCGGCACGGCGCAAACCTGAATCCCGGTGCCAAATTTAACCCCAAACCGCCGCAAGCAGGTCCGTGAATACGCCATTTGACACTTTCCCGCCCCCGGGCTATAATCAAACTACTGATTAAGTAAATTACTAAATCAGTAATTTCATTCACCGACCGAGGCGATTGCACATGAAAATCCCGACAAACCTCAAGCACAAACCGGTCATTGTTTGCGAAAACTACGGGAACGTCGACGGCAAATACGCTTATCATTCGGACGCGAAAGGACTTTCCCTGGGCCTCGCGCAATGGAACGACCGCGGCCGGATCGATATCTCCGCCAAGGTGTGGCGCCACACCGGCGGAAAATGGTCGAGGCAGTCGGAAGAGCTGCCGCTGCACCGCGTGCTCGATCTCGCGATCCTGATCGTGCGCGCCCAGCTCTATTTCCAGGATGCCTACCGGTACGAAAAGCTGTACGACCCGGCCAACCCGCGGATCGACCGGGTCGGCCTTCAGGGCGACGCGATGACGGTGGAGGTATGCACAGACAACGAGATGATCGACGAAGACATCCGCCTGTTCAACCAGGCGCTTGGCGAACAGGGCGAGACGCTCGGCGAGCGGCTGCGCGTCTTGTCAAGGCTGCTGAAAGAAATGGGGTACTGAACTTGGCCGACCGCCGCAAAGCGTTAATCGAACCGTACAAACAGATGAAACCCGACATGGGCATCTTCCGGATCCGCCTTGAGGATGGCAACAAATGCTTCCTCGAGACTTCGCAGAATCACGATATCCGGGTTGTACGCATCCGGGATATAGCCAATCTCCGGCGGGGAGGTGGCGAACAGGGCTTTGGCTTCATCCCAGGTATCGAAGATCAGCTTCCGGGCCGTATACTCATAGAGCACGGTGCCGGTCCTATCGTCCGGCGGAGGGGTTGTCCCCCGATGTTCAACGGCATTTTCCAATATGAAACTCAACGTGCCCTGCCGTATGGATTGGATGATGGACCGAAATGGATTGTAGGCCTCCGGGATGGCCGGACTGGCGATCACCATGACAACCGCGGCAAAAATGGCAGCGATGGCGGCGTATTTCCTGCGGGACCTGTTTTTTGCCCGGGCGCCCACTTTGTCCTTGATCCGGTTCCACGACACATCCGGATCGGGAACAACCTGCTGCTCCTTCACCACCTTCTCGAAAATTTCATCGAACAGTTTGTCAAACTCGGTCCGGTTCACAGACTTTCACTCCATTCTTGGAGAAATTTGCACTTGATGGCCGATCTTGCCCGATGGAGTTTGTATTTGACGGTTTTTTCGTCCGTGCCCAGAACCTCCGCGATTTCTTTGTAGGACATGTCGTATTTCCAGCGCATCTCGATCAGACATCGAAAATCCGGTTTCAACTCCTGAAGGTATTTGCCGATCGCCGCTTCAAGTTCTTTGACATTGATCTCTCTTTCGATGAAATCCACTTCGGTCGCATAATCGATCGTATTGTCGATGAAGACGCTTTCCACATCCACTTCGTTCAACCGCTTCTTGTGTTTTCTCAAGTAATTGTAGGTGGAATTGCGTATCACCACCTTCAGCCAATTGATCAGTTGGGCTTCGCTCCGAATCGCCGGTTTGTGGTCAATGGCCTTCAGGAACGACTCCTGAATGATATCCTCCGTGGCCGCATGATCCTTGGTGATCTGAATGATGACTTGATAAGCAAGTCTGTAGAAGGTTTGGTATACTTTCTGTTGTTGCGTCTGCATGCTCAAGCTTGGAAAATCGGGTGACGCCATCAGCAGCAAAATCCCCTCCGTCATCCCTTCCCCTCTCCTTGCCCGAAAGCCGTCATCCGGTCGCTGCTCGTATCAAGGTTCATGTTTGATTGAATCACGCCGCATTTTCTTTTTCCACAATTCGATTTCGCTTGTATACGGTTTCCAATACACGAGCAAAACGCCGTCCGATTCCTCGGACGGCGCAACAACACTCCTTGATTTCGGCACAGGTTTATCGACAAGACGAAAGTATGCTGTTGCCGTTGCAGGCCGCGTCCATTGTCACGACAAGCGCGTATGTTCTTCCCTCGCCGGACGAAATGATGGCCACATCATATTGGATCGAATGCTTCGTAACGGAATTTTTCCCATCCTCACTGGAACGTTCGGCCAAGGTTGCGACATCTCCGGCAAGTGACAATTCGTTCATCAGCGAGGCGCGTTCATCGGAGGACAAACCGGGGTTGCTTGCGGCAATCAAGATCTCATAGTAGGGCTGCAGATGCCTTAGATGAGACTCGTCAAACGCGGTCTGTTTTCCCCTGATGTACAACCGTTCGATTCGTCCGTCGTCCTTGCGGACATATCCCGTCAGCATGACGAAGTCATCGTTTTTCTCATCTCCCCAGGCACGGCGGATTTCAAGGGATTCTCCCCATCCCGATACTTCAAATTTGCCCAGGTCATGGTGTTCCGTTTCCTCCAGAACGGCCGCCGCGGCGGCATTCCATCGGTCCGACAGATTGTAAATGTACAGCTGCGGAACCTCATCTTCCGCGACATCAACCGGTGTATCATCCCGATCGTCCGCGTCGGCGTCATCGGATGGCGCAGGCGCTGTACGATCCCGGGATTCAGATGGAGCTGACGGTTCCATGTTTGGGGCATCAGGGAGAGCATTGCGGTCATTCGAGCCAAAACAACCCCCCAGCAAACACGCAAGCAGCAAAAATATCCCCCATGACAGACGAAAATTCATAAACTCCCGCCTTTTCCGAAGTTTTGATCAAGAGGCCAAGGGACTGGCATCCGCGTGCGGATATCGATGCACCGACGCTTGCCCCGGCAATGGATGCAAACCGCGGGCAGAGCGCGATTCACCTGTACCCGATCCGGTGTTATTCCCTTCATAAGGTAATAACACTTTAATTGACGAGGAGGTTGCACGGTTTTCATACATTTTGATACTTTTTCTTTTATTATTAAACAATTTTGGATATTGAATCAACTGGATTTTGGCAAGAGCGGGGATTGAGACGGAATGGAGCCCCCTTGATCCGGAACGCGAAGAAGCGTTTGCTCCCGTCCCGTCCGAAACGTCGCTGCTTCGGGCTGTCACTTGACGGAGGGGTGTCCCGGCTGCGGGGGCCGTGCAGAGCTGTTCGGATGACGCGAGGCGGTTGCGCATTCTGTGTCTCCCTTGCTGCAGTCGCCTTTTCTCATTGTATCGCTTGCGGACGCGTCGCCCGCAGACAATCGCAGACAACAAGAGGAGCGACAACCCGGAAAGCGAATTTCACCGGTTGAACTTGCGGCGGACCCTCAGGGCGATTTCCGTCATGCAGTCTTCCGCCTGCGGATATTGGCCGATCTTGTCCATGAACGCGTGATCCACGCCGTTTTACCGAATGACCGTCGTCTTGACGCCGGAACGGGCCAGCTTGCGCGCATAGGCTTCATTCTCCAGCCGCAGAAAGTCAAACTCGCCGGTGATGATGAGCGTCTCGGGCATCCCGTGCAAATCGGCGAGCAGGGGCGACACGTGGGGATGCGTCACGTCGATGCGGCCCTGCAAATACAGTTCGTGCAGCTTGGGACGGCCATGATCGGCGCCGACGAAGCCGAGAATCTGCTCGATATATTCCCGGTGGTTCCGGATTTCATAGGCTTCCGGCGACCATCTGTGCCCTTCTTCTTCCGCGCCCGCCATGTTGACCGACGGATAGATCAGCGCCTGGTACTTGATCAGCCCCAGTTTCCTGTCCCGGTCGATCATCGCGCATACCGTCGCCAGGTTGCCGCCGGCGCTGTCCCCGGCCACCGCGATACTCGCCGGATCGACGACGAGCTCGTCCGCATGATCGTGAACCCAGCGAACGGCATCGAAACAGTCGGTCAGCCCCGCGGGATAGGGGTGTTCGGGGGCAAGCCGGTAATCGACGAATACGGAATGGGCTTGACGATCCATTCATATCCGTCCCGCTGCTCCGTGCGGGCTCTCGCGCGCAATGCGGCCAGCAATTGCTCGTAGTTCATGTCGGACTCCTCCCCCGGATGTTTTGATATTTCATTCTAGCCCATGCGGCGCGGATGCGCTTGCCGAAAGACGACCTTTTATTTTTCAAATGACGACCATTCCCCGGACGGTCTCGCCGGGCTCCCGTCTTCCAGGATAAAGGCCAACCGGAATATCTGGCTGACCTGATAATACGAAAGAGCGGTTGACCGCTCCCCAATCATTCCGCGAACCGCGACATTTGGACCCGCATTCCGGACCCGCCGCCGGAACGGGTGCCGGGTTGGGTCCGCTATTCGTAACGCAGCGATTCGATCGGCTGCAGCTTCGCGGCTTTTCGGGCCGGGTACAGGCCGAAGAAAATCCCGACCGCGGCAGAGAAGCCGAAAGCCAGCACGATCGCCTCCATCGAGACGACAAACGGCAATTGCGTGACCGCGGAAAAGCCGAAGGCCGCCAATAACCCGAACAGCGCGCCGATCGCGCCTCCGATAAACGAAAGCAGCACCGCTTCGACCAGGAACTGGAACATGATGTTCCCCGGCGTCGCGCCGATCGCCTTGCGGATCCCGATTTCCCGGGTCCGTTCCGTGACGGAGACCAGCATGATGTTCATGACCCCGATCCCTCCGACGATCAGGGAAATGCCGGCGATCGAACCGATGACGAGCTGCAGGATGGAGAACGTGTTTTTGATCATTTGCTCCGCATCCTTGGCCGATTCCGTCGCATACGCGTTCTTGCTGACGCGCTTCCGTTCCGCCAGCCAGGACTTGAGCTCCCGGATCGTCTCGTCCATGTGCTCCGGCGATGCGGGCAGGATCTCGAGCATGCTCAGGTTGTCGCTGATCCATTCCCTGCCCGGAATGGCCGTAATCGGCGCGTAGGCGAAGTAGCGCTCTCCGCCATAGCCGCCCATCAGGCTTTCCTGCTCCCTGTAGACCCCGACGATCCGGAAAGCCCCGCCGGACAGCTGAATTTTCCGGCCGATCGCCCCTTGCGGTGAACCGAATGCCTTGTCCGCAAATTTGGCCTCCACGACAAGGACTTTCTGACGGGCCCGCTCCTCCTGGGCATTGAAAAATCTGCCCGCCACCATATCGATTTTTTTCATTTTGGGCGAATCCGAAGTTGTTCCCGTTACGCTGAATTGCAGCGTTTCCTTCTTGTGTTTGCCGACCATCCCGAACGTCTGCGACGTCGAGACGTAACGGACGCCCGGAAGCTTGCGAATCTCCGCAAGCTCCCGCAGCCGGAAAAAGGGATTGCCCTCTTCAGCGGCGCTGCCCTTAGGATATATCAGAAAGTACCCGTCCCGGTAGTTCGACAGTTCCGCCATGATTGCGTGCTGGCCCGCCTGGCCGATGGACACGACCGTCACCACCGCGGCGACGCCGAAGACGATCCCGATCATCGTGAGGAACGAGCGCATCTTGTTGACCCGGAGATTGTCCAGGGCGACGAGGATGCTCTCCCGGATGCTCATCCGCCGCCACTTCCCTTGCGCCTGTCGCTCAGGATCCGGCCGTCCCCGAAGGTGATGATCCGCTCGGCATGCTCGGCGATGTCCGGCTCGTGGGTCACGAGCACGATCGTCGTTCCGTCGGCGTGGATCTCTTTGAACAGCGCCATGATTTCGCGGGATGATTTCGTATCCAGGTTCCCGGTGGGCTCGTCCGCCAGCAGGACCGGTGCGTTCATCGTCAGCGCCCGGGCGATCGCCACCCGTTGCTTCTGCCCGCCGGACAGCTCGTTCGGACGATGCTTGACGCGTTCGGACAGCCCGACCCTGCGCAGCAGCTCCAGCGCCCGCTCGCGGCGCTTTTCCCGGGGAACGCCGGCGTACATCATCGGCAGCATGACGTTTTGCAGAACCGTCTGCCGGGGCAGCAGGTTGAAGCTCTGGAAGACAAACCCGATCTTCCGGTTCCGGATGCGGGCGAGCTCCCGCTCGTTCAGCGACTCCACCGCAACGCCGTCCAGCTCGTAGCTGCCGGAGGTCGGGACGTCCAGGCAGCCGATGATGTTCATGAGCGTCGATTTCCCCGAACCCGACGGCCCCATGATGGCCACGAACTCGCCCTTTCCGATGTGCAGATCGATGCCGTGCAGCGCCTGCACCTCCAGGGAGCCGTTTTTGTAGACTTTCGTGATGCCTCTGAGCGTGATCATTTCACCTTCACCCGGGCGCCGTCCCGCAGCCGTTCGCCGCCTGCCACCACGACCCGATCGCCTTCGGCCGCCCCGGTGACCAGCTCGATCAGCTCGTCGCCTTCCTTCCCCGTCGTCACCGGCACCTTGACGGCGACATCGCCCTGCACCTTGTAGACGTAGGACTGTTCGCCGTCGTACCGCACCGCTTCGATCGGCGCGAGCAGGCGATCCTGGTCCGGAATTTCCAACTCCACCGTGACATTGTAACCCGGACGAAGCTCCGGCGATGTCTGATCCAGGATGACCTCCATCTCCACCGCCGCGTCCCGGGAAGACGGATCGATCGCCTCGGCCACGGGAGCCAGGTACGAGATGCTGCCCTCATAACGGCCCGAAAAAGCCTCCCCGGTCACCACGGCCTTCATCCCCGGTTCCGCCTTGCCCGCGTCCAGCTCATTCAGGTGCGCCACGACCTTGAGCCGGTTCACATCGGCAATCACGGCGACTTCGCTGCCTTCGGCCAGCATTTGGCCGGCGTTCACCGCGAATTTGGTCACCACGCCGCCGGCGGGAGCCAGCACCTGCCGGTTGGCGAGCTGCTTCTCGAGCGATTCGATGGTCAGTTGAATGGCACGAATGCGCAGATCATAGGCGGTGAGATCCAGCTCCTCCGGTTCGGCGTCCGGGTTTGCGAGACGGGCTTGTCTGAAGCGCTCGAAATGCTGCTTCCGGGCCGCCAGCCGTTCCGCCTCGACCAGTTCCAGATTGATGCGCTCCTTCTCCAGCTGATCCCGTACCTGCTTCATGTCCAGCGTAAGGAGAACCTGTCCTTCCTCCACCGTATCGCCCGGCTTCACCTTGACCTCTTCCACCACTCCGCTCGCAGGAGCGTACACCCGGGTCGTCTCAGCCGGCTCCAACTTGCCGTTCGCATAGATTTGCTCGATGATTTTGCCCGTCTCCACGACGGCGACCTGCACTTCGATTTCCCGGTTCATCGCGTTCAGCATATGGGCCGCGATAAACGCGATGACCGCCAGACCGATGACGGCAAACCAAAACCGCTTCTTCTTCAACCATTTCAACAAGCGACTCACCCGTTCCAATCCAAATATGTAAAAAATTAATGGTATCAAAAATTTATGTCATCAACGAATGGCGGGCTTGAACCGGAGAAAGACCTCGGACTTACCTTTCACTATAACCGTCTGTCCCGTTTCAGCTACCGACTCAAGTCCGGGGGCGTTGCCGGACCTGAGCCCGGCTCAAGGAAGTTGCCGGACCCGTCCCCGCGGAAGTTCATCCAAGGTCCGTTGCCGCCGGCGTGCGCGGATCGTGCGATACGCTGGTGATAGTCCCGCTTCTCTGTTTACGTTCCTCTTCGATGGAGCGTTTCAACCTGGCGCCATCTCGTTGATGCGCGCGGCCAATCTGCCCGATTCGTCCGGTGGTTCCACGGGAACCCGATGGTCACGACAGGGAGCGGCATAATCGTTTCTCGGTTTTGCATCGCTCAGAAGCAAAAACGCAGCCCGCCATCAAGCGAAGCTGCGTCCGGCGTTGACCCTCTGCAGAACGGCGCGGCCCGGCTCCATGTGCGGGCTGTGCCTCATGCCGGTCTGCGGGACCTGAACAGCCCTCCCGATCCGCGTAGATCCCGTGCCCCGGCAGCCACCGCGTTTCATTTGCCATCCTTTGCTTCGCGCAATCGAAACGAGGACACGATCGTTTCCATTACCGCTTCGTCCACCTTCCCGTCGGCGAAACAGAAGCCGTACGCGCGCCCGTCATCCCGGTCCGCCACGTACCATCGGATCTCTTCATACCGCCATTCCGGATCCCGATCCGCGGCCGGCTTCGTGTGGATGAGTTCGATCCGGTAAATCCGGATGCTCCCGTTCCGTCCGGCCGTCAGGTCTTCCCGCTCCTCGAAACCGGTCTGCTCCGAATGGTTGGGTTTGAAATCCGGCCAGCTATCCGCGTCGAACCATCCCAGAATTTCGGTCTCCCCGACCTTTTCTCCATCGACCCGAAACGTGAACTCGTCCTGCTGCTTCTCCCCGACCTGCCAGTCATCCGGCACCGCGAAGGTAAACCGGTCCGCCTCCACGACCCGATACCCGTCGGGCACAATGTACGGCGAGCGGTCGGCCGGCGGCTGTTCGTCATGCGCCGAGGACGGTTCGTCATGCGTCCGGGGTTGAGCGGCTTGCTCCGGCGGCTCCTTGGGCGCCTGCGATTGCTCTTCCGGAGCTGCTCCTGGATCACCTCGTCGACCGCCATGCGGCACTTGAAGAGGAAGCGCGTCCGGCGCCTCCTCCCGGACGGGCGCAGCCGGATCTTCCCCGATCCCGACACCCGCATCACCGGTTCCCCGTGTGTTCATGCATCCCGATACCAACCAAACCGACAACCATGCTGCCCAAAGCCATCGCATCTTCAAGTCCCACCCTTGCGCGGAACATCGGATCATGTTGCGAACTTGCCTGATACCAGACGATCCATGGGTGGAAAAAGTTTGAAGGCGCAGCCCGGCACGAACGGGCGGCGCCTTGCGCGTCATGCGAACGGGCGTTTCCGGCAAATCCCGCATTGCTTCCCGCGCCTCATCCCTTCACGATCTCGAGCAGTTTCTCGTAGCTGTCGACGACATCGTAGCGGACCCGCCCGTCGCCCAGCTTCGCGAAATGCCTCCGCGCGCACTCGATCTTCGCCTTCTCCGTCTCCCGGAGCTCCATCGATTCCATGGAGCCCTTCGTCTCGGCAATGAAATAGATGTGCTTCACGTGTCCTTCCCGGAACACGATTGCCCAGTCCGGATTGTAGTTGCCCACTGGCGTTGGGATGAAGAAACCCTTGGGCAGCTTGGCGTACACTTGGACTTCTTCACTGGATTCCAAATTTTTAGCAAAATCGAGTTCGATCTTCGAATCCGTCACGACATAATCATAGATGTGCTTCTGCGCCGGCAACATGTTCTCGCCCTGCTTGCCCGAAAGCGTGTTCTTCGTGAAGATTTCGTTCTCGAACCGGTCGTTCAGTACGTCATAGGTGATGGACTCAATGATCGTAGTGGCTTTCTGCTCGTTGATGATCCGAGCGGCGCGGATCAGATACTCTTCCGGGTTTCGGCGGAATTGCAAGAATGTTGATTCTCGGATCCCGGTCAGGATCGCGACGATCGTCTTCCGCGTGAGCTTCGTCTCATCCACCAGCTTCCCGACCAGATCGTATTTCACCCGAACGCCCGAGCCCGTCTCTATCGTCTCCACTCCAGATTCGCGCATTTCGAAGGCTTCTCCCGACTGCAGTTGCTCTTTGCTGTCAATCTTCCGCATTTCACCATGCCGAATCGAAAACCGGATCGCTGGCACATACAATTGGCTGTCCAACGCCTGAATGCATTTTTTAATCAATTCTTCGGAATCAAATTTAACAGTATATACCGATTTCCGGTTGATTCGATTCCAGAGTTCCTGAAACTCTTTTCTGTAAAAATTCTGATTGACGCTGACAAGCGTCTTCTTCCTCTCATCCTCGGCCAGGTTCGTCTTGCCCTCAATGTAGACCGATTTTAACAGTTTGACAATCGATTCCCCGAAGTCCGCGAATTCCTCCGGTAACTTCAGCTCACCCGCCTCGACCGCACGGAAATAGTCGTCTGTGAGATGAAACTGATCATCCACATAATCATTCTTGATGAACGCGACATGCAGTTTTCTCGCCGCCGCTTCGTCCAGCTTCCACTGCTCGCCGCGCTCGTTCGTCAGCACCTTGTCCCGGAAGAAATGTTCGTCGACCGTTCGCGGACGGTCGCTCAGGGTCTCGGCGATCTCCTGCTGCAATTGCCTTGCGAACTGCTCGTACGATTCGCTCGCGATGACCGTCAGCACGTTGATTTCGTGGACATCGATGCCGGGGACGCTCGCATCCATCCGCTCCCCGTGCTGGTTCACGCACAACCGGAGCCCGCGGCCGACCTCCTGCCGCTTCTTGACGACGGAATCGCTGTGCTTCAGCGTGCAGATCTGGAACACATTCGGATTGTCCCAGCCTTCCTTGAGCGCCGAGTGCGAGAAAATGAACCGCACATCCTCCGACAAGCTCAGCAGCCGCTCCTTCTCCCGCATGATGAGACTGTAGGCTTCCGCGTCGTCGGAGTCGGTCTCCCGGGCCGACACCTTCGGATCGACCATCCGGTTGCTCTTCTTGTCGATCGAGAAGTAGCCGTTATGGGTTTTCTTCACGTCAATCCGCTTCAGATATTGAATATAAGGATCATCATCAAACAGGGACAATTGCTCGTTTAGCAGCGCCGTATATTCCTCTTCAAAAATATCCGCGTAAATGCCGTTTTTTGGCGTACCGTCCTCGTCATACACACGGTACTTGGCTACCTCGTCGATAAAGAAAAGCGAGAGCACCTTGATGCCTTTGGGATAGAGCATCCGTTCCTTCTCGAAATGCGACTTGATCGTCTCCCGAATCTGGATCCGACGAAATTGCAGTTCGCTTACATCCCCCCGGACATCACCCGCATAAAGCGTCACTCCGTTGGCGAAGCTTACGCTACCCTTCAGTCCGTTAATTTCGGCAACCCTGAATCCTTTGTATTGCTCCAATTCACCTGACAATTGGTACAGATCATCGTTCTGGACGATTTTTAGCGTTTTCCTTGTGAGGCCGGTTTTCGTCTTTACATCCAGTTCCATACGAGCCACAGGGGCATGATTCGCGCTTATGTCAATTCCTTCCAAATATAGATAGCAGTCCGTACCACTTGTCCCTTTGACTGAAATCCCCTTGACGCTGATCTTCTTGACCAGCTTCTGATTGTAGGCGTCCAGCGCGTCCAGGCGATACACCTTGTTGAATTCTTCCCGGTGGGTGGCCGAATAGCGCAGAGTAAATAAAGGGTTGAATGCTTTTAAAGACTCAATCGTTTGCTTACCTTCGACTGATTGCGGCTCGTCGATGATCAGAATTGGATTTGTGCCCGCCAGCACATCAATCGGACGACGGCTTTGGAAATCATCGAGTTCCATATGAATCCGCCGAGCGTCCTTGCCCCTCGCATTGAATGCCTGCGAATTGATAATCATGACATTGAGTCCCGCATCGCTGGCGAAACTCTCGATCTGATGCAGTTGTTTCGAATTGTACACAAAATACCGCGCCTTCATGCCGTATTCGGCCATGAAGTGGTCCTCCGTTATCTGGAACGTTTTAAGCACACCCTCCCGGATCGCGATGGACGGCACGACGACAATATACTTGCTCCATCCGTATGTCCGGTACAATTCGAACATCGTGCGAATATACGTATATGTCTTTCCGGTTCCCGTCTCCATCTCAACCGTCAGGTTGTAAATCGTCTCGCCTTTTCTTCGCTCGATTTTCTCCGAGGGCTTCAGCCCGTTTCGGCGCTGGACCGTCCGGATATTCTCCAGCACTTCCAGGTCAGTCAATTGAATCGGTTTGTTCCTGAAACCGACGTCCCAAATTTCTACCCGTTCAAGATTTTCCCCCAATCGAAGCTGTTCGGGTTTTCGTCTGTTGCCACGATCCAGGGTAAATTGTGATGTCTCATTTGGCTGCCCGCAGAAACAATCAACGACACTTTGCACCGCGTCCAACTGAAATTGCTGGTGTTTGAATTTGATCTTCAATGTCTGTTCACCACCTTACAGTACACGAACATCCGTTAGCGGTGAAAGCATCTTGAACAATTCTTCCACATTGATGCGTAAGGAATCGTCCCTGAACGAACTGTCCCGGAACACCACCCGCAACGGCTGCGACTTCGCTATCTCGCGAATCACGGATTCCGGTACGTCATCATCGAAGCAAGCGATCAGCGAATTTTCATCGACATAATGGACTGTCCTGCCTTCGATTTGTCGTGTCTCCATGGGCAAGGAAAGCTCCAGTCCCAGTTCCAGCATAACCTGAATGAGCAGATCTTCGCTTGTGCGATCTTCCTTAATGTTGCTAACAAGATTGCCGATTTCCATTTGGTTGAGCTTGTCCGGCTTATAATAAACATCCTTCATATTCGAGGAATCGAGCCGGAACACTCGGAAACCGTAGTCGATGTCGGCACCGGTTTCTTCCCTGATTTTCCTGGCTGCTCGGCGAATTCGCTCTTTGCCAATGTCGCAGATGGTTTTGAAACCTGCTCTATACGCATCTGAATGTTCCTCCACTTCTTCCGGAAGCTGAACGAGGATGTATTGCCTTCGCTCTCCGTCTTCTGCGTTCAGTTGCATGACTGCATCCGCTACAGAAGCCGACCCCGAGAAGAAGTCAAGCACGATGTCCCCCGACCTTAAGTTCGCGATACGAATAATCTGCTTTAGCAGCCGCGTTGGCTTCGGACCGTCGAAATACGCATCTCCGTCGAACAGCTTCTTCAGTTCCTGACGCCCCTCCTGATTATGCCCGACTTCGTTGTACAGCCAGACTGTGAGCGGCACCATGCCTTCTTGCACTTCGCTCAGGAACCGCTTGAGTCGCGGCATATTATCTCCCGTCTCCCCGAACCAGACCCGGTTGTCGTCGATCAGTTTCTGCATGTTCTCGCGGGACGTAAACCAACATCTCCCCTTAGTTGGGTAGATCACCTTGCCGCTCGGGGATGTGATCGGATAATAGTAGTCCTCCGTGAACGTCTTGACTGTCAGGTTGTCAGACATCCACGGACCGCGCGGATCGTTGTCTGGATTTTTGTATCGGTTGATGGATTCTTTGGTCCGCGGCAACTTCCTGATGTTGAACCGATCAATATCGCGGGCGTATACCAAGATGTAATCGTGATTAGTTGAGAAAAATTTAGAGTCGTTTTTGGGCGAGAATGCGCGCTGCCAGACGATCGTCGCCACGTGGTTCCCCGGCCCGAAGATTTCGTCGCACAGCTTACGCATGTTGTGCACTTCGTGATCGTCGATGCTGATGAAAATGGCTCCGTCCTGCGCAAGAAGATTTCGGGCCACCTTTAGCCTCGGATACATCATGGTGATCCAATCGCTGTGATATCGGCCCCAGGTCACCGGATTCGGCACGAGGCGGTTACCTTCGGCGTCCTTCTGCCCTGACGCTTCTAGATATTCCTGCACGGAATCCCGAAAATCGTCCCGGTAAATGAAGTCGTTCCCGGTGTTGTACGGCGGATCGATGTAGATCAGCTTGATCTTATTCAGATACGATTCCTGCAGCAGCTTCAGCACTTCCAGGTTGTCGCCTTCGATGTAGAGGTTCCGCGTATTTTCCCAGTCCACACTTTCATCCCGGACGGGACGCAGCGTCTTATCCGTAGGCGTGTTAGCGATAAGGATAGCCCGTTTTTTTCCCGGCCATGTCAACTGATACCGCTCCTTGTCGCTTTCCACAAGAATCTCGGACAGTTCCTGCCGCAGTAGCTCGAAATCGATGGCCTGCCGGACGTTTCCCGCCTCGTCGCAGGTCTCGACGATCACGTTTGGTAACCATTCGGCGATCCGATCGATGTTGAATTGGGTCAGATTCGGCGACTTCATCGTTAGCTTCCGCATCGGGCTACCTCCTGTCGAAATTCGTGTGGCGGTTCGCTCCCCACTTTCTGCGTAGCAGTATGAAGTTTTCGCATTTCACAGCACGCGGATGTCTGTCCCCGGCGACAGTATCCGGAACAGCTCTTCCACGTTGATGCGCGCGGCGTCGTCCGCGAACGAGCCGTCGCGGAAAACAACCCGCAACGGCCGTTCCTGCGCGATCTTGCGAATCACGGATTCCGGCACGTTGTCCTCGAAGCAGGCCATGAGCGAATTGCCGGCGACGTAATGGACCGTCTTCCCGTCAATCCGTCGCGACTCCATGGGCAGGGACAAATCCAGTCCGAGCTCGAGCATGACTTGGATGAGCAGATCCTCTCCCGTGCGGTCTTCCTTAATGTTGGAGACAAAGCCGGGAAGTTCCGTCTGGACGAACTCACCTGGTGTGTAATACACGTCTTTTATATTGGAGGAGTCGAGCCGGAACACCCGGAAGCCGCCATCGATGCCAGCGCCGGTCTCCTCCCGGATCTTCCGGGCTGCGCGGCGAATCCGCTCCTTGCCGATCTCGGCGATCGTCCGGAACCCCGCCCGGTAAGCGTCCGAATCCTCTCTGGTCGGCTCCGGCAGCTGCACCAGGATGTAGCGTCGCCGATGACCGTCCTCCGCGTTCAGCTCCATGACTGCCTGCGCCGTCGTGGCCGAGCCGGAGAAGAAGTCGAGCACAATGTCGTCGTCCTTCGTGACGGTGCGGAGCAGCGTCTTGATCAGCTCCACGGATTTCGGCGCCTGAAACAGCTTCGCCTTCGTGCCAAACAGGGACGAAAACGCGGCCTGTCCCTTCTCCGTGTAGAATCTTCTGTCATCGAAGATCGTCTTCAGCATCTTCACGGCGCCCTCGGCGTAACTCTTGCGGTAAATTTTCCAACTGCCGTTCGCGGAGCGCTTCGCTGTCAACAGATGCAGTTCCCGCCGCGCCTTATTCCGGTCCCACGTCCAGCAGCCCTCGAACCCGTCGTCCCAAATCGGTTCCACCTTCACGCGTCCTTCCCCGGGCTCGAGCGACACGTCGGCCGTCTCCGGATCTACATAGAAAGGATAAAACAGGTTCTTCCGGTTGTGCCGTCCGAATTCCCGATGTGTGTTCCGGAGCTCGAGCAGCCGATATCTTCCGTGCTCGTCGATTTCGGGATACTCCGCCTCGATCTGCTCCTCGTCCTTGCTGACCGAGAAGTACCCCTTGGGCAGCTCCGACTTCGAATAGACCAATATGTACTCGTGGTTGGTCGCAAAGTACTTGTCTTGCGACCTTCCCTTCGGATTGCATAGCAGCGTGATCTGCGCAACAAAATTGCCGGAAAAAATCTCGTTACAGATCATGCGCAGATGCTCGAGTTCGTGGTCGTCAATGCTGATGAAGATGACGCCGTCATCGCGCAGCAGGTTCCGCGCTATCTTAAGGCGGGAATACATCATCGTCAGCCAGTCGCTGTGGAACCTGCCGTTGGACTCGGTGTTCAGGAAGAGTCGGTTCCCTTCCACGTCGAGCTGGTCGGAGGATTCTAAGTACTCCCGCTTAGACATCCGAAAATCGTCCCTGTAGATGAAGTCCTTGCCCGTATTGTACGGCGGATCGATATAGATACACTTCACTTTGTTCAGGTACGACTCCTGAAGCAGCTTTAGCACGTCGAGATTGTCGCCCTCAATGTACAGATGCCGCGTGTTCTCCCAGTCCGCACTTTCTTCCCGGACAGGCCGCAACGTCTTGTCGGTAGGCGCATTCGCGAGCAGGATGGCCCGCTTCTTCCCCGGCCAGGTTAGTTGGAACCGCTCCCCATCACCCTCGACCAGATCGCCGGACAATTCCTGCCGAAGCAGCTCGAAATCAATAGCGCGCTTCAGGTTCCCGTCCGCGTCCCGCGTCTCCGTGATTACGTGCGGGAACCATTCCGCGATTCGGTCGATGTTGGACTGCGTTAGATCCGGGGACTTCATCGTCAATTTTCGCATCGGTTTCCTCCCGTTTATCGCGTTCTGTTTTATCCATTGAGATTTTATCCATTCTGACAAAGAAAGCGGGAGAGGCGGAACGAGCCTCCGCCCCTGCCGCACGACTGGCTTTTTATGTGTCGGTCAGAACAGCGCCATCCTTATGCATTTCGATATCGTTCGTGAAAATCCTTGCTTCGGTTGAACCGGCGGACGGCCGATTCGATTTGGATCACTTCAAGGTCATGCCGGGAAAGACTTCATACTCGTCCAACAAAAAACCCCCGCCTTCCCGGCGGGGGCATCCCGTATACCGCATCCGATCTTCACCGGCTCTCCGCATAGAGTTCCGGCAGCAGCCAGGCGTCGGACAAACCGGGCGTCATCCAAACGTTCCGCACCGCGGTCACCCTGAGCCGGTTGTCCACGAAATGGCAAGTCAGCCAGACGCCCTCCTGCAGATACAGCTGCCCGAACTTCGCGATGTCCTCCACCTTCATGTACATCCCGTAGCCGCCCGCGTGAATGCCCCGGGGGCAGGTCACCGTCTTCACCCCGGCCATGCCCAACGGTTCGAACAGCCTCGGCCTCAGCCAGTCGAGCAGCTGTTCGCCGGTCGCCCTGTGCAGAATGGCCGACAGCATGTACGACGCCCCGGTATTGTAGAGGAAATGCGTCCCCGGCGGCCGCTCGATCGGCGTCTCGAGGAACGCCTTCACCCAGTTGCCGTCCCGGCGCGCGTGCATGATCGGAATCGTGTCGACGGTGTGGCCGGTCGTCATCGACAGCAGGTGCCGGATTTTCAGTTCCCCCATATTCGCTTCGATCGCCGGCGTCACCTCCTCCGGAAAGAAGGAGATGACCGGATCATCGAGCGTAAGCCGGCCCTCCTCCGCCGCCAGCCCGATGGCCGTGGAAGTGAAGCTCTTGCTCAGCGAATTGAGCACATGGGGAACGTCCGTCCGGTAGGGCGCCCAGGCGCCCTCCGCCACGACATGCCCGTTCCGCACGATCATGAGGCCGTGCAATTCCAGATCGTCCGCCTCGATCCGCCGCAGAAACCCGAGGATCGCCTCCGACCGGATTCCCTGCGATTCCGGACCGCTCCCCGGCAATCCGCCGCCGGCCCGAGCCTGTTGCATGCAAACATCCCGCCTTTCCCGCTGGCATCACACCCCATTCAGTTCGGCAGGAAACGGCCGCATTCCTTCTTCGGCCCGTCCGCATGATCGGGTGGACGGGGCCGAACAAATCCGATTCCCGACGGCATGCTTACGGCTGCACCGCCTCCGCGAGCAGCCGCTCCAGCTCCCGGTCGCACGCCTCGCGCCGTTCGGCGCTCCAACCGAGCAGCTCGGCCATCGCGGCCGACACCGCGTCCTTCCATCGCAGCACGCCCGGACGGTCGAAGTACAGCCGGCCCGTCCGGCGGATCCAGAAGTCCGCCGTGGTCGCGGCCATCTCGGCTTCGACGGCGTACCGGATCTCCGCCGCGAGGGCGAGCGGCAGCCCGTGCCGTGCCGCGAAATCGCGCGATTCACCCGCCAGCTCGTACAGCCGGGGCGCGTTCGAGCCGTAGCGGCGCGCGATCCGCTCCGCCTCGTCCGCCGGAAGCCCGGCGGCGATGCCGGCTTCGGTCTGCCGGCGGACATGCGCCTCGAATCCGGCGCTTCCCCCGACGTCGCCGCCCGAGATCGGAAGCGTCCGCGTGCGGCTCGCCGGCAGCGCGGACAACCCTTCCGCCTCGCGCTTCCGGGAGACGAGGTCCACGATCCGCTCGGCCATTTTCCGGTAGCCGGTCAGCTTGCCGCCCGCGATCGAGATGAGGCCGGACGGCGACACGAAGATTTCGTCCTTGCGCGAAATCTCCGACGGGCTTTTCCCCTCCTGCCGGATGAGCGGCCGGAGGCCCGCCCAGCTCGATTCCACATCCTCCGGTTTCAGATTCAGCGACGGGAACATGTGGTTGGCGGCGTCGAGCAGATAGCGGAGATCCTCCGCCTCCATGCGCGGATGCGCCGGATCGCCGGCGTAGTCCGTGTCCGTCGTGCCGACGTACGTCTTGCCGTCGCGCGGAATCGCGAACACCATCCGCCCGTCCGGCGTGTCGAAATAGACGGCCTGTCGCAGCGGGAACCGCGCCCCGTCGAACACGAGATGGACGCCCTTCGTGAGCCGCAGCGTCTTGCCCCTCTTCGAGCGGTCCAACTCGCGGATGCCGTCCACCCACGGCCCGGTCGCGTTCACGATATGGCGCGCACGCAGTTCATACGTTTCGCCGCCGATCCGGTCCAGCACGACCGCCCCCGCGATCCGACCGCCGTCATACAGAAGCTCCGTGACCTCGGCGTAATGGACGGCCGAAGCGCCGAGTTCGACCGCCCGCTTCAGCACCTCCAGCGTCAGCCGCGCGTCGTCCGTCCGGTATTCGACATAGTAACCGCCGCCCTTCAGTCCCTCGCGGCGCAGCAGCGGCTCGCGCTCCAGCGTCTCCTTCGGGCTCAGCATCACATGCCACTCGTCCCGCTTGACACGCGCCAGCCAATCGTAGAGCGTGAGCCCCACCCTCGTGGTGAACGGACCGAGCTGTCCGCCCTGGTAGAACGGCAGCAGCATCCACTCCGGCGTCGTCACGTGCGGCCCGTTCTCGTAGACGACCGCCCGTTCCCGCCCGGTCTCGGCCACCACCTGGAATTCCAGCTGCTTCAGGTACCGCAGCCCGCCGTGGATCAGCTTCGTCGAACGGCTCGACGTGCCGGCCGCGAAATCCTGCATCTCCACGAGCGCCGTGCGCAAGCCCCGGCTGACCGCGTCGAGGGCGATGCCCGCGCTGGTGATGCCGCCGCCGATGACGAGGAGATCCACGGTCTCGCCGGCGAGCGATTGCAGCATCCGCTCCCGGTCAAGCGCCGACCAGACGAAAGGCTTCGCATCCATGATTTGTTCACAACCTCCCTTTGGCCGGAAAAAAAAACAAAACCGCGCCCGGCCTCCGCCGCCCGCTGCTGCGAAAACGACGGAAGTCCAACACGCGGTTTCTCCTGCTCTCCAACCGGTATTAACTTGTCGCTCTTTATTATTATAAACCAATCCGACGCAAAATGACAGCCCTCACACCGAAACCGCATCCCGCGCCGTCAGCGGTTCCTTTCGCAGCCGATTTACGCCATTGCCCGACGCCCGGCGCCCGCCTTCGGCTCCGCGCCCGTTATCCGCTCCCGCTTCCGTCGCGCGTCCGTCGCCAGCCGCCCGGCCGCCTCACGCGGGGCCCCGTTTTCCCGGGCGCACCTTTGCCGTACGGTCCGCATTCCGCACGCATCCCGACCATCACCGTCCGGCCGGCGCCAATCACCGTCCGGCCGGCGCCGAAAACCCGCCTTCCGCCCACAGCTCGGCCCTTGACGTCGTCACGGCCGCCGCCCCCGCCTCCAGCGCCGCCGCCACCTCTTCCCGCGTGCGGATGAGGCCGCCGGCAATGACGGGGACGCCGGTCCGTTCGCGCACCTCGCGGATCCATTGCGGCAGCAGGCCCGGCAACACCTCGATCAGGTCGGGCTGCGCCTGTTTCGCCACCTCGACGCTCGTGTCGATCGCGCCCGAGTCGATCAGGAACAGCCGCTGGATCGCGAGCGCGCCGTTCTGCTTCGCCTTGCGGATGACCGCGGCCCGCGTGGAGATGAGCCCGGCCGGCCGGATCTGCCGGCACAGAAATTCCGCGGCGTATTCATCGTTCTTAAGCCCGTCGATCAAATCGGCGTGCAGCAGCACGCGCTTGCCGTGGTCCGCCGCGAGCTTCACCAACGACTGCAGCAGGCCGAGGCGCCCGCCCAGCATGACGATCCACCTGGCTTCGGTCTTCAGCAGCCGCTCCAGTTCCTTCGGATGCCGGAAGGCGGGCAGCAGCCGCTGTCCGCCGAACGGATGGTCCGTCGCCACCGCTCATCCCTCCCGTAATCGGCCTCACGCCGTCCTGTCCGTTCCGATAGCCGGTCCGTGATGCCGGACGTCCGGCCGTGACCGGATCCGGTTGTCCGTCACGGTTGCCCATCATTTCTCCGGATGCGATGAAAAAACCTGCCGGCGCGATCCCGACGGATCATGCCGGCAGGCCCTGACATCCGTGTCGCTTCCGGAACGGTCCCCGCCCCGCTTCTCAAAGACAATCCGCTTCCGATCCGTTTCCGGAACGATCACGGCCCCGCGTCTCCGGGACGAGCCGCGACCGCTCCGCTCCCGGAACGATTCGCGGCCGCACCGCCCGGACATTCCCCGCCGCGCCGCGGACCGGGTCCGGCGGAGCGTCATTTCGGCGCGCCGGCGAGCTCCGCGAACAGCCGCTTCTTGAGCGCGCGGTTGCGCTCCCGGAACAGCTCGTTGTGCGAGGACACCATCCCCCATCCCGGCGCGTCGGGCGTGATGTACTGCTTCGCCCGATTG
>Ga0207871_100134_pt1 | contig 44084 bp, 42 predicted proteins | sample Passage260A_FD_187371 | JGI IMG/M metagenome (GOLD analysis project Ga0207871, IMG submission 187371) | Cellulose adapted compost microbial communities from Newby Island Compost Facility, Milpitas, CA, USA - Passage2 60A (SPAdes) (version 2) ...
AGCACCCGGCCGTCGAACGGCGTCTTGACGAGCGCGCCCTGGTAGGTGATGATCGGCACGTTCAGCCCGATGCGCTCCGCGATCTGCCGGGCCGAAGCGAACATGCGGCCCGTCGCGAGCGTCACCGTGACGCCGCGCTTCACGGCTTCGGCGAGGGCTTCCTTCGTCGCGTCCGTGATGCGCCCGTCGTCAGTCAGCAGCGTGTCGTCGATGTCGATCGCGATCAGTCGGTACATGGTTTCCTCCGCTCCTTCTCCGGGCGCCGGCCGCGGTCCGGCGCCCGTGTCTGTCAGACCGATTGTAGCAGAGCGCCGGCAGGGGCGGCAACAAGCGTTGTTCTGTCCCTTCGCTTTGCCGCATATGCTGGATCATGTCCATTCGGTGATCGCTTGAACCCTCGTCCGGAATGCGGTATCGTGAAGTATGCGACTGGAGTGAACGGAGCGATGCGGATCATGGGTACGGATTCGGGATGGAAGCGGCGGGGAGCGGCCCTGCTGGCGATGTCCGCGATGTTGCTGTTGGTCGGCGGGTCCGGTTTTCTGCTCGGGAAATGGTGGATGACGATGCGGTATCCGATGCTGAAGGATCCCGCCTTTGCCAATCTCGACTATACATACCGGAAAATCATGAGCGACTATCTGTACGGCGCCGATTCGACCGAATTGATCCACGGGGCGGCCAAGGGGATGACGGCGGCGCTCTGTGACCCCTATTCGGCCTATTACGCCGGCGAAGAGGGCAGGGAATATGTGCAGCGGTACGACGACCACATCGTCGGGATCGGCGTCGAGATCCACGTGGAGGACGGCGAATTCGTCGTCACGTCGGCCTACAAGGGGGCGCCGGCGGAGCAGGCCGGCATCCGCAAGGGGGACGTGATCGTCGCCGTCGACGGCGTGTCGATGAGAGGCAAGTCGATGCAGGAACTCGTGAGCCGGACGCGCGGTGAAGAGGGGACGAAGGTGACGATCACGATCCGCCGCGACGGGCTGACGGAACCGTTCGACGTGACGCTGGAGCGGGCGAAGATTCCGGTCACGACGGTCCACGCGGAGATGCTCGAGGGCGGCATCGGAAAGGTGCAGATCACGCGCTTTGCGGAAGGGACGGGCAAGGAATTCGGGAAGGCGGTCGACGAGCTGCTGGAACAGGGAATGGAAGGCCTCCTGCTCGATCTGCGCGCCAATCCGGGCGGGCTGCTCAGCTCGACGCTCGAGGTGGCCAGCCGGCTCATTCCGAAGGACCGGGTCATCCTCGAGGTGGTGTACAAGGACGACCGGAAGCGGCTGACCTACACCTCGACGCAGCGCGTGCCCTGGGACAAACCGATCACCGTGCTCATCGACGAGAGTTCGGCGAGCTCGGCCGAGGTGCTGGCCGCCGCGCTGCGCGAATCGGCGGGAGCGAAGCTCGTCGGCATGAAGACGTTCGGCAAGGGCGTCGTGCAGACGTTCCGTCCGCTGAAGGACGGCTCGGTGCTGAAGCTGACGGAATCGGAGTGGTTGACGCCGAACGGCGGGAAGATCCACAATACCGGCATCCGGCCGGATGTCGAGGTCGCCTTGCCGGACTACGCCTCGTTGCCGGCGCTGCCGACGGATGAAGTGCTGAAGGTGGGCTCGCTCGGGCAGAACGTGCGGACGGCGGAGCTGATGCTCGAGGCGATCGGCTATGATCCGGGAGAGCCCGAGGGCATCTACGACGAGCAGACGGCCGCGGCGGTCGAGCAATTCCAGCGCGACGAGCGGCTGACGCCGACGGGCACGATCAGCGGCCGGACCGCGTACAAGCTGATGGAACGGCTGCGGACGAAGCTTGTGGAGGAGGATCCCCAGCTCCGGGAAGCGGTGCGGACGCTGCGCGGGATGATCCGGACGGCCGGCGGCACGGCGGAGCGGAGGTCCGATGGAGCGGGGTGACGGGCGGCCGCACCGGCCCCGCCGGTGCTTCGGGGATCCGGCGAAACGGACGCCCATCCGCAAACATAAGCGAAGATTGTTCTCTTCTTTCGGCAGGATGGCGCGAATACGCCGAAATAGAAGAACATTCTTCGCTTGTTTCGTATTTCGCCGGGGGATGCGGAAGCGCCTCCGCCCTCACCGGGCCGTCCTGCGGCGAACCCGCGCGACATCCGCCGCTCCGGAATGCGCGGACGGCCCCGAATGACGCTACTGCGCCGTCAATATTTCGGGGCCGTCCGCCGTGATCGCGACGACGTGCTCGTACTGGGCGGCCAGCTTGCCGTCCAGCGTACGGGCGGTCCATCCGTCCTCGTCGATCGTCATGAAATAGGTGCCCTCCGTAAGCATCGGCTCGATCGTGAACACCATGCCTTCCTTCAGCCGGAGTCCCTTGCCCGGCTTGCCCACGTGCATGTAGCCCGGCTCTTCGTGCAGTTTCCGCCCGATGCCATGGGCGAGCAGATCACGCACGACGCCGAAGCCGTTGCGCTCGGCGTGCGTCTGGATCGCGTGCGCGATGTCGCCCAGCCGGTTGCCGACCTTTGCCTGCGCGATGCCGAGCTCCAGGCACTCGCGCGTCACCCGCATGAGCTTCTCGGCCACGGGCGAGACGCGGCCGACGGCGTAGGTCCACGCCGAGTCGCCGAGCCAGCCGTCCAGCTCCGCGACCGTGTCGATCGTGACGATATCCCCTTCCTTCAGCGGTTCATCGCTCGGAAAACCGTGCGCGATCACATCGTTGACCGACGCGCAGATGGCGTAGGGATATCCCCTGTAGCCGATTTGGTACGGCCGGGCGCCGTATTCGGCCATGACGCGCTCGACGAGCCGGTTGATCTCCATCGTCGTCACGCCCGGGCGGATCATGCGCGCGATCCGGCGGTGGCATTCCGCCACGACCTGTCCCGCCCGGCGCATCGCTTCAATGTCGCGTCTGCTTTTCAGTTCGATCATCCATCGTCGTCCTTTCCAGCGGCTCTACTGGTTCACTATATCAACCATCACCGCCGACGGTGAAAAGCCCGAAACATTCAAACCGCGGCCGGACTGTGTGTTCGTCCTTCATGCCATACATTCGGCCGGCTCTTCGAGTCGCCGGAGCAGTCGCCGAACCAATTCCCAAAGGACGATCTGCAAGAAGTTATCATTCAGGTATCGATCTTGCATTCTTGTTATGTCGGTTCCACCCCCCTGTCGGTACAATGAATTAAAAAGGATCTGCAGCGCGCGGACGGTTTCCGCATCATGCGGTGACGAAAAACCACGAACAGGGGGATGTCGCTCATGGCCATCTGGGGATCGTACCGAGTCAGGCCGAAGCTTTCCGGGGCCCGGGTCAGGCGGGAAGATGCCGCCGGAACGGTCAGCGAAATCTGGAACCGGCATGTGGTGGTGTTCGACGGCGGCGGGCTGCCCCTTCCCGAAGATGTCGCCTTGCTGGCCGCCATGGGCTACCGCGCCTTCCAGTTCGAGCTGCTGTGGCCCGCCGTCCTGCATGCCGACGGGTCGCCGAACGAGGAAGGGATCCGGCGCTGCCAGGGCCTGGTCGGGACGATACGCCAATACGGCATGACGCCGATCATCTCCGCTTGCCGTTGGCAGCGACCGCTCTGGATGCGCATCGGCGGCAGATGGGTGAACGTGAAATCGAACGAGCGATACCGGCTTTTCATGAATATTCTGCACAGCCGTCTCGGCAGCGACGCGATCATCCGGAACCGGCCGCACGAACCGTGGGATGCGGCCGCGCGGGAGCTCAAGTGGTTCCGCGCCTTCAGCCGCGATCCCGCCGGCGCGATGGCCAGCCGTTACCGGATCGGAACCGAGGGCGAAAGCCTCGCCTGATCGCCTGTCCGCACAACACACGAAACCGGCTCCGCACGGGATGCGGGGCCGGTTTTTTGCACGGGCCGGGTTACCGGCCGGGCAGCCATTGCCCGAGCAAGCCGTCCAGTTCGCCGATCGGCACCGCGAACCCGGCCTGCACGGGTTCGCCCCGATGCATGACTTCGCCCGCGGCGTAGATGACGGCGACGGCGCGGCCCCGTCCGTTCACGACCGGGCTGCCGCTGTTGCCCCGGCGCACCGGCGCGTCGACGATCATGACCGGCGCGCTTCGGCCCTGAACCCGCGCGGTGCCCAGAATGCTGCCCGACGCGGCGATCCGCTCGAGGTAGAGCGGGTTGCCGACCACGTAGACGGTCTCGCCCGGCTCCCAGTTCCGTTCGATCTCGATGAACGGCAGCCGCTCCTCTCCGATGTCGGCCTTCAGGAGGGCGATATCCAGCGCCGGATCGGCTTCTGCGACCTCGGCGGGGAACCGCCCCGCCCCGGGAAACTCGACGAGGAGCCAGGCGGCGTCTTCGACGACATGATGGTTGGTCAGAATATACCCGCCCGAGACATGGAATCCCGATCCCCGGCTCCGGTTCGTGCTGATCAGGACGACCGCGTCCAACGCCCTCCGGATCTCCTCCTGCTCGGCGAGCTGCCGCGACCGGAAGAGAAGCGGCAGCGTATCGAGGTTGTAGATCCGGGGCAGCACCGCCAGGAGGTTGACGATCAGCGCCGCGATGAGGAGCGCCGCGACCGCGTTCCGGATCCGGCGGCGCCCCGGAGAGGACCCGCCGCCTGTGGCATCGCCGCCGCCGTCGGACCCGTCGCCGACATCGGCGCTGTCTGCAGCTTCGTCGCTGGCAACGGCGCCGTCTTCGGCATCGCCGCCGTCGTCCGCGCCGTCACCGGCTGCCGTGTCCGCCGCTTCCGCCGCGGCATCGCCGTACGGATCCCGCGTTTCGGTTCCGCCCGCGTCCGGCCCCGCGCCGGAAACGTCGTCTTCCGTTCCGCCGGTCTTCATGTTCCTGTCCTCCGGCACTCCGGTCACTCCCCGTTCATCCTTCCGCCCGGTCCCGGTATTCCTGCGGCGTAAGCCCCGAATACTCCTTGAACAGCTTGATGAAATAATGCGCGCTGGAATAGCCGAGCATCGTCGTGATCTCGTAAATCTTCAGCTTCGTGTTGCGCAGGAGGTGCGTCGCCTGCTCCATCCGCCGGCGGTAGATCGTGTCGCTGATGCTATGCCCCGTCTCCTGCTTGTACACCTTCGACAGATAGACGGGGTGCAGCGACACGTGATGCGCGATCGACTGCAGCGTCGCCGAGTCCAGGTGGCTGTCGATGTATTCGTGCACCTGCCGGACGAGCTGCCGGCGCGTGTCGCTCATCTCGGCTTCAAGCCGGTTCCGGATCCGGTTCACGAGCTGCGTGCCCCAGTCCTTGAGCTGCGCCGCGTCGAGCGGGGGCTGGCGGTCCGTCAGCTCGACGCCCGCCAGATCGGCCAGCATCTTGCCGTTCTTGTGCGCGATGTAGAAGCAGGCGGCCAGAAGCTGGCTGTGGATCTCGCGCAGATGCTCCGCGGTGTCGATGCGCTTGTGCGCAAGCTCCGCGAACACCGCATCCAGCTTCTCCAGCGCGTTCTCCCACCGGCCGGATTCGAACAGCTGCATGAAGGACGGCGGCTCGTACAATTTCGTCAGGCTCGCGACGTCCCCGGGGTCGTCTTCCCGGTCCATCGTCATGAAGAAGCCGTGTTCGCTGCCGATGTACCGGCGAAGGAGGCCGAGGGACGACTGGTAGAGCGCGGGGAGGTCGTCCGGAAACGCCCCCGTCCGGCTGATGACGACGGAGATGCGGCCGCGCAGATAGTGCTCGACGCTGCGTTGCAGATCCTCCGCGAGCCGCGTGATCCGCGCGTAGGATTCGCTTTCTGCGCCGTCCGAAGCTTCCGCCGCCGGCTTCACCGCGTACACGAGATGGCCGAGTTCGTCGCTGCAGTTCCACAGCGCGAAATCGCCGCCGTACAGCTCGCGGGCGATGTTGTCGATCGCGTATTCGAACAGGAACATGTCGTCGGCGGAGAACGAACGGGACCCTTCGAGCCGCATGACGAGCAGCGCGACGCGGCATCCCGCCTCGAACGGGAGCTGGAACTTCGCAAGCTGCGATGCGAGCCGGTCGCGGGATATTTTTTTGCCCTGGATGAGATCGCGGAGCAGATTGTTGCGCAGAAGCGGCAGATGCTCCTCGAACAGACTCATCGCCCGCTCGTACGACGCGATCTCCTGCCACTCCCGGCGGATCGTCTGCATGACCTGTTCCAGCTTCCGCACGAACTCCTCGTCGCTGATCGGCTTCGTCAGATATTCCGAAACGCCGATCTCCAGCGCCTGCCGCGCATAGTCGAACTCCGCGTAGCCGGACAGCAGGATCACCTTCGTCTGCTTCCACCGCTTCCGGATCGCGGCCGCCAGCTCCAGGCCCGACATGCCGGGCATCGTGATGTCCGTCACGACGATGTCGATCGGCCGCCGGCCCAGGATGTCGAGCGCCTCCGCACCGGAGTAGGCTTTGAACACCGCCTCGATGCCGAGCGCGTCCCAGTCGATCGTCATCGCGAGATCGTCCACGGCGAACGGTTCGTCGTCCACGAGCAGAATCATCATGCGGGGGTCGCCTCCTGCGCGCGGGAATCGCACCTGAGCGTGACCGTCGTGCCCTCGCCCGGCTTCGAATCGATCTCGAGGACCGCGCCCGGCCCGAATTTCCGGACGAAGCGCTGCCTCACGTTCCAGACGCCGTAGCCCGCCTCTTCCGATTTCGCGCCCTTGAGCTCTCCGCGCAGCCGCATCAGCGTCTCGTCCGTCATGCCGACGCCGTCGTCCTCGACCGTGAGCACGAAGCCGTCCCCGAGCCTGCGCCCGGTGATCCGCAGCGTCCCCCGCCCGGTCTTCGGCTCGATGCCGTGCAGGACGGCGTTCTCGACGAGCGGCTGGAGGAGCAGCCGGGGAATCTCGAGGTCCATCAGCTCCTCGTCGACGTTCGCGATGTAATCGATGCGCGGCTTCCGCAGGTTCAGGATCGACACGTAGTTGCGGATCAGATCCAGTTCGCTCCGGAGCGGGACCATGTCCTTGTCCGTCCGGGCCATGTAGCGGTAATATTCGCCGAGGCTGAGCGCCATCGCCTCGACCGACTCGGTGTCGCCGACGCGCGCCTTGCTCTTGATGAAGAACAGGCAGTTGTACAGGAAATGCGGATTGATCTGCGACTGGAGCTGCTTGAACTCCGCTTCCTTCGCGCGAATCTGCTCGGTCAGCACCTTGTCGATCAGGTCGCCGACCTGCTTCGCCATGTCGTTGAACCCTTCGGTCAGCAACCGGAATTCCCGCGCGGGCACGATGCCGATGCGCACGCCGTAGTCGCCTTCCTTGAAGCGGGCCAGGCCGTTCACCAGCTTCCGGATCGGGAGCTGCACGTTCCGGTACAGCTCGAACGCGAACAGCACGCCGAGGAGCAGCAGCGCGGCCGTCGCGCCCGCAAACAGCGTCGTGCTTTTGCGGATCGGCTGCAGGATGCGCTCGAGCGGGGTGTACTCGATCAGCATCCAATCGTCAAGCGCGGTCGGCATCGCGCTCACCAGATAGGACATGCCGTTCGCTTCCGTCACCATCGACAGCGTGCCGTCGATGGTCCGTGTCCCGAGTTGGCCGGCTATCCGGATCGCCGTCGTGCTCTCCGTATGGTCATCAAAGATGAAGCGGCCCGACGGATGGTACAGGTACGGCCGGCTCTTCCCCTCGTAAGAGGCGAGCAGCTTCCGGATGTTTTCGGCGGGGAAGGACAGCATGACGCTCACGTCGCCCGTCCGTCCCCGATCGGGCACGTACAGGATGAATTCGCTTGTCGGGTGGTCATAGATCCACCGGTCCGGCACGAGTTGGCTGAAATCGTATTCAGACTTGAGCGCGGAATGGGGGTCTGAGGACAGAAGGTCGCCCGTCGCCGGAAAGTACAGCGTGAGCGTGTTCGTCCACGCGCTTGCGGTGCTCTGCAGCTTGAGCTTCTCCGTGATCGTCATCTTCAGCCGGTTCCGGTCGACCAGATGCTCGATGGCCGGCAGGATCGCGTAGTCGCGCACGCTCGGGTCCTGCAACAGGTTGTAGGCGTTCAGCGTGAGCTGATCGATGTCGTTTTCCAGACGGTCGGCGAGGAATTTCAACTGGTTCAGGCGTGACGTCTCCAGCTCCCGCTGCATGGTGTCGATGGATGTCGCCACCGTATACCCGTAGATCCCCGCGATGGCGAGCAGCAGCAGCGCCAGAAACGTCACCATTTTGGTGAACAGGCTCCACTTCCGCGTCACGTCCGGATGCCTCCCATGCGCGCTTGTCTCTCCCCTCTACGTCACAGTGTACACAAAAATGGAGGCGGCGTCGCGTATGTCGAGCATTTTTTGGCGCGATCGGCTAAAATGGAGACAAAGATTGACGGATTTCAGGGGGAGGGACGGGCGATTGTTCCGGATGCGGATCCTGCGGCCGGCATGGGTCTTGCTGCTGATGCTGGCGGCATCGGCCTGCTCCGCCGGCGGAGCCGGGCAAGCGGAGGATCGGGACGCGGCGGTCACCGGGGGCGGGGAGCCGTACGTCATGACGACCGTCGGCGCCATTACGCCCGATATGACCTTCAAATACGGCGAGACGCTCGAGAACAACGTCCACCTCCGGTGGGCCGAGAACCGGCTCGGCATCCGGATCCGGTATCTCTGGACCGTGCCGTCCAGCATCTTCGAAACGAAGATGCGCCTCGAGCTCGCGACCAAGGGAGAAGTGCCGGACGTGATCGCGACGCGCAGCACAATCATCCAGGAGCTGATCGATTCCGGCCAGTTCCGGGAAGTCGGCTCGCTGTTCGACAGGTACGCCTCCGAGACATGGAAAAAGGCGATGGCCGAGCACGACGACGTCTGGGAAGCGTTCACGCGGGACGGCAGGCGGTACGCGATTCCGATCCTCGACTACGAGTACCATTCCGACCCGGTGCTGTGGATCCGGACGGACTGGCTCGACCGGCTCGGGATGGAGCCGCCGGCGACGCTGGACGAGCTGGAAGCGGTGATGCGCGCCTTCACCTTCGGCGATCCCGACGGCAACGGCCGCCACGATACGACGGCGCTGGCGGTGGCGCTCGGCTCCGGCGTCAGCACGCGCATCGGCGATTCCACCTGGATCTTCGGCATGTTCGGCACCGTGCCCGCCCAGTGGAATGTCGGCGAGGACGGACGGCTCGTCTACGGATCGATCCATCCGGGCGCGAAGCAGGCGCTCGCCGTCATGCGCGAGTGGCTCCGGCAGGGCTTCATTTCCCACGAGGCGGAACTGATGGACGGCACGGCCGCGCAGGAAGCGTTCATCCAGGGCAAGGTCGGCATGATCGCGGGCCCGCACTGGATGGTCTACTGGCCGTTCGGCGACATGAAGGACGCCGAGTTCCGCGCGATTCCGCTGCCCGCCGGACCGGACGGGCATGTCGCGCGCCGCGGCTCGCTGCCGCGCAACGGCGCCATCCTGATCAGCAAGGGGATGGAGAAGCCCGAATATTTCTTCAAGTACCAGAACTTCCTGTTCGACACCTACGCGCTGCGCGAGGGCGAGCTGAAGTACGGCCTTGCGGAAAATTACGACTGGTCGTACGTCAACGGGCGGCCCTCGACGGACCCGAAGCTCGTGCCGGGCGGCTACGTGCGCGTCGCGAACTACACGCTCACGTACGACGGCGCCCGGATTCCGTCGCGCTGGCGGACGGAGGGCCAGCCGAACACGGTGGAGGTGCTGCTGTCGCAGCGGGAAGCTTCCTGGATCGACCAGTACCGGGGCGCGCCGACGCCGACGCAGCGCGAGAAGGGCGAGCTGCTGCGGAAGCTCGAGGAGGAGACGTTCCGGCAGATCATCTACGGACGGCTGCCGCTCGAGGCGTTCGACGATTTCGTGCAGCGCTGGATGGACAACGGCGGGAGGCAAATCACGGAGGAAGTGAACGCGTGGTGGGAGTCGCGGAAGGGCACGGCGTGACGCGGAATGCGGAAGGGGCGCGGGTCATCCTTTCCGCGGGTTATCCTTTCACGGATCACGGAGCCGGGAACCGGAGACGATGCGGTCCGGCCGGCGGGGAGGCGAACCATGGGACAGCACATCCGTGACATGCTGAGACAGATCGAATTGTTCAGAGATTTGACGGAAGACGGGTTGCATCAGCTCGCTTCGATCACCCTGCGCCGTTCGTTCGGCAGGAAGGAGACCGTCTTCACGGAGGGGACGGAGGTCGAAACGATCTGGTTCGTCGCGGGCGGCCTCGTCAAGACGTTCAAGACGGACGAATCCGGCCGCGAGCGGATCGTCTCCATCCTGCGGGAAGGGGACATGTTCCCGCATACCGTGCTGTTCGGCGACCAGCCGTATCCCGCTTCGGCCGAGACGATCGCGCCGTCCGTGCTGCTCGCGATGCCGAAGCGGGCGTTCGAATATTTCCTGGAGCGGCACCCCGGCCCGATGAGGCGGATCGTCCGCGCGATGAGCGACAAGATCGTCGAGCTCCAGAAGCGGTTGCAGGAAGCGGGCGCCTTTGACGCGCATGACCGCGGGCTGCGCTTCCTGGCCGATCTGGCGGAGCATTGCGGCGAGCGGCGCGGGGGCGCGATCCACATCCGGATGCATCTGACGCACCAGGACATCGCGAACGCGATCGGCACGTCCCGCGAGACGGTGAGCCGGATGCTCAACCGGCTGAAGCGGGAAGGCGTGCTCGAAGCGCGGCGGACCGGCATCGTGATCCTCGATCCGGAGGCGCTCCGGCGGCAGATCGGCGCGGACGGCGGAGCGGATGGCGCCGGATGAGCCGGACGATGAGCCCCCGGGCATGCGGCCGATTCACGGCCAGCCTCCGCGGCGCCAGGCCCCCGGCGTCATCCCCGTCAGCGCCTTGAACACCCGGTGGAAATGGGGCAGGCTGTCGAATCCGCATCGTTCGGCGACCTCCCCGACGCCGGCGTCCGTTTCCCTGAGCAAGTCCTTCGCTTTCATGATCCGCTTGATGTTCACGAAATCCGTCACGCTCATCCCCGTATACCGCTTGAACACGCGCGCGAAATGGGCGGCGGAGACTCCCGCCTGTCGGGCGAGCGCCGACAGGCTGCCCGCCTCCTCCGGCTTCTCGTCGATCGCGCGCAGCGCCTGCCGCAGCCAGACCGGGCCGACGCCGCTGCCGGGGGCGCCGTCGCGTTCCGGGAGCAGATGCCGGTTGAGCAGGAGCAGCAGCCGGCACAGCGCAAGCCGGACCGCTTCGCGGCATCCGGGGCGGGCGCCGGTCAGCTCCTCGTGCATCTCGTCGAGCAGCGCCTCGATCTGCGCGCGGAGCCCCTCCGGCGGCACCAGCCGGCATCTGCGGGCGCGGCGCGCCTGCTCGAAGCAGCCCAGCGGCGCGTACGTCCCGTCCGGGACGGCGGGCTCGACGAAGGCCGGCGCGAAGAAGACCGCCGTCGAGACGATCGGATCGGCGGCGTCGGGGAACGCGCGATGGATCGTATTGCCGGGTATGAGGAACAGATCACCCGGCTTTTTTTCGTACAGCGTGTCATCGATGAAAAAGGTGCCGCGCCCGCCGTGGACGTAGACGATCTCGCACCGGTCGTGCAGATGGTCGGGCAGCTCGAACTGCGGGTATTTCGTCGCGCGGTACACCAGTTCGAAAGGAAAGGACGGATCGCCGAAGAACGGCTTCCGGAACGGCTTCATGCGCATCGCCTCCGTCGTCTGCTCCCAGAATATCAAAATCGGATACAAACATGCAATTTCAGACTATACCGTGACCTGAACCCAGGGGATACAATGGGGGCAAATTGACCCGCGCGGAACCGGGCGGCGGGGATGCCCGGCGGCCCGGCGAGGGGGACAGGTTACAAAAGGCGACGGAACGGGGTGCTGCGATGCGGACGTTGAATCGGGATACGGCCGGGGCGATCGCGGGAGCGGCCTGCGAAGCGCGCCATCCGGTGAAGGTGCTGCAGATCGGCGAGGGCAATTTCCTGCGCGCGTTCGTCGACTGGATGCTGCACGTGAGCCGCTCGAAGGGATGGTTCGACGGCGCGGTCGCGGTCGTCCAGCCGCGCCCGTCGGGGCGGGCGAAGATCGAACAACTCGCCGCGCAGGACGGGCTGTTCACGGTGGTGACGCGCGGCCTCGAGGACGGCAGGCCCGTCGAGCGGCGGGAGATCGTCACGGTGGTCGCGGAGGCGTTTGATCCCTACTCGGAGTGGGAGCGGTTCCTGGCGTTCGCGCGTTCGCCGGAGCTGCGCTTCATCGTCTCGAACACGACGGAGGCGGGGCTCCGCTACGAGCCCGAGCCGCCGGGCGACGGGCCGGTGCTCTCGTTCCCCGGCAAGGTCGCCCGCCTGCTGCACGAGCGGTGGCGGGCGTTCGGCGGGGATCCGGCGCGCGGGCTCGTCCTCCTGCCCTGCGAGCTGACGGAGCGGAACGGCGAAGCGCTCCGGGAGGCCGTGCTGAAGCACGCGGCCGACTGGGGCTGGCCGGAGGCTTTCCGGGAGTGGGTCGAACGGCACAACCGGTTCCTGAACACGCTGGTGGACCGGATCGTGACGGGCTACCCGGAAGCGGAACTGGCGGAAAAATGGTTCGCCGAATGGGGCTACCGCGACGCGATGCTGACGACCGCCGAACCGTACCATCTGTGGGCGATCGAGGGGCCGGAGGAGCTGGACGATGAACTCGGCCTGCGGAAGGCGGGGCTCAACGTCCATTACACCCGCGATCTTGCCTTCTTCCGCGAGCGGAAGGTGCGCATCCTGAACGGCGCGCACACCTGGATGGCGCCGATCGGCCTCCTGCACGGCGTGCAGACGGTGCGGGAGGCGCTGGAACATCCCGCGCTCGGGCCGGCGGTGCGCGAGGCGGTGTACGGCGAGATTCTGCCGGCGATGGATGGCGCCGGGGACGATCTGGCCGCCTACGCCGATTCGGTGTTCGAGCGGTTCGCCAATCCGTACATCCGGCACCGGCTGTCGGACATCGCGATGAACAGCCTGAGCAAGTTCCGCGTGCGGCTGCTGCCGACGCTCGTCCGGTACGCGGAGCGCGGGAAGCGGATCCCGCCCCGCCTTGCGGAGGGGCTGGCCGGCTTGCTGCGGTATTGCCGCGTGCGGCCGGACGGAAGCGGCGGCTACGTGACGCGGGCGCTGGACGGCACGGCCATCCCGGTGCGGGACGATGCGGAGCTGCTCGCGGTCATGGCGGAGCACTGGCGGACGGCGGAAGACGGCGCGGACGCGGGGGACGCCCGCATGCACCGGGCGGTGCGCGCAATCCTCGCGGACGGGCGGCTGTGGGGACGGGATCTGTCCCGGTGGCCGGATCTTGCGGAGGCGGTTGCCGGCATCATCGCGAAATGGGAAAGGGGCGCGGACGCATGAAGGGATGGATCCGGCTTCATCCGGCCGACCATGTCGTGACGGCGCTCCGGCCGTGGGCCGCGGGCGAGACGCTGGAGCTGGAGGACGGCGCGAAGCTGGTCGTGCGGGAGGACGTGCCGCGGGGGCACAAGATTTTGACGCGGCCGGTGAAGAAGGGCGGGGACGTCCTCAAGTTCGGCTATCCGATCGGCAAGGCGACGGAAGACTTGACGCCCGGCGTGTGGGTGCATACGCACAACCTGCGCACGGGGCTGTCCGGGCTGCTCGAATACCGCTACGCGCCCGCCCCGCCCGCGCCGCCGGCGGAGCCGCTCGCGCAAACCACGTTCCGCGGATACGTGCGGGAGAACGGCGAGGCCGGCATCCGCAACGAGCTCTGGATCATCAACACGGTCGGCTGCATCAACAAGCTGTGCGAATCGCTGGCCCGCGAGGGCGGCGCGCGTTACGCCGGTCTGGTGGACGGCGTATACCATTTCGCACATCCCTACGGCTGCTCGCAGCTCGGCGACGACCTGCGTTACACGCAGCGGCTGCTCGCCTCGCTCGTCCACCATCCGAACGCGGGCGGCGTGCTCGTCGTCGGGCTCGGATGCGAGAACAACCGGATCGACGCGTTCCGCGAGGCGATCGGCGGGATCGATCCGCGCCGCGTCCGGTTCATGAACGTCCAGGACGAGGCGGACGAGATGGAGCACGGGCTCGAGCTGCTCGGCGAGCTCGCCGGATACGCCGCCTCCTTCCGGCGCGTGGACGTGCCGGTCTCGAAGCTGAAGATCGGGCTCAAATGCGGCGGTTCCGACGGATTCTCGGGCATCACGGCGAACCCGCTCGTGGGCCTTGCGGCCGACCGGCTCGTCGCCTCCGGCGGCACGGCGATCCTGACCGAAGTGCCCGAGATGTTCGGTGCGGAGACGATCCTGATGGAGCGGGCCGCGGACGAGCGGGTGTTCGAGCGCATCGTGTCGCTGATCAACGATTTCAAGCAATATTTCATCCGCCACGGCCAGGTGATCTACGAGAATCCGTCACCCGGCAACAAGGACGGCGGCATCACGACCCTCGAGGAAAAATCGCTCGGCTGCACGCAGAAGGGCGGCTCGTCTCCCGTCGTGGACGTCATCCCCTACGGCGGGCGCGCGGTGCAGCCGGGCCTGAACCTGCTCGAGGCGCCGGGCAACGACCAGGTGTCGGTGACGGCGCTCGCCGCGGCCGGCGCGCAGCTCGTGCTGTTCACGACCGGGCGCGGCACGCCGTTCGGCGGACCGGTGCCGACGGTGAAAATCTCGACGAACAGCGAGCTCGCCGAACGGAAGAAGAACTGGATCGACTTCGACGCGGGCCGGCTGCTCCGGGACCGGACGATGCCCGAGCTTGCCGGCGAGCTGTGGGACCTGCTGCTCGCCGTCGCTTCCGGGGAGAAGGCGACGCGGAACGAACGGAACGGGTTCCGCGAGATCGCGATCTTCAAGGACGGGGTCGTGCTGTAGCGCCGGTTCGGCGGGAAGAAGACGCACTTGCGCGTTCGCGCGGGTGCGTTTGGTTTTTTATGGGGGCCAAATTTTGGCGCAGACGCAGATTCTTAACAGAAATATTTCCAAGATTTCTCTATAATAAAGGTTGGACGGCGCAGGAGGTGCAGTCATGCGATTTCAGGCCGCAAAAGACAAATGGGTGGAAGGGTTGTTTTGGGGCATTTCCCTGCTCTTGTACCTGGTGGCCGTCGCGATTTTTTTCACGGATTTGCATGTGGGAGCGCAAGTCGCGTTTGCCGTCCTTTTCGCGGCTTCCGGCATCATCACGCATTCGGCCGTCATCGGGACGGAGTATGTGATTGATCGGGGGATGCTCCGGATCAGAAGCGGACTCCTGATCCGAAGGTCGATTCCGCTCGACCGGATCGCAAGGGTGAAGCCCGTCGAATCCTGGGAAGCCTCGGCGGCGCTGTCCCGCAGGCGGCTGAGACTTTACGGCCGCAAGGATCGGGAATACCTGGATGTATCGCCGGAGCGGGCGGACGAATTTGTCCGGAAACTGAAAGAAGCCGCGCCGCATGTTCATGTCGAATCGCCGTAACGGTCGGGCGATGCCCGCGGACACCGCCGCGCGCCCGCAAGGACCCGAGCCGCCGGCGGAGCTGCCCGGCACGAACCCGGGCAGCCACGGCACCGTGCGGAAGCACGCAGGGGCAGGACGCGGAACGCGCGGATCGGATTCCGCGAAATGGCGGCATGCCAGGATGGCGCCGCGCCGCTCAGGACAGGGCGGCTCCGCTTTCCGCGCGCTCGATGCGCCGCGGATAGGCGACCGGGATGCCGGCTTCCTTCAGTTCACGGAGCAGCGCCTTGCGGATCTCCTTGCACGCCGTCCAATAGTGCTGGTCATGGACCAGGGAGACGACGGTGTATTTGGCGCCGAGCGCCTCGTTCTCGACATCGGTGATGCCGTACAGCTGCGGCGGTTCGATCGCCTCCCCTTCCTCGTTTCGCAGGAACAGGTGGGGCATGTCCCGCAGCAGGCGCGCCGACATCCGGTTGACCGCCGCTTCGACATCGGCCGGATCGGTCTCGTAGGCGACCGTGATGTTGACGATCGCCCGCATCCGCTCGCGGTTGTAGTTCTCGCTGACGCGGATCTCCGAATTCTGGATGACGACGACGTGCTGCGCCCAGGTGCGGATTTTCGTGGCGCGGAGGCCGACGCTGACGACGGTGCCGCGAATCTGCCCGTTGTTGATCGACACGTAGTCGCCGACGGAGAACTGGTCTTCGAACAGGATGAAGAAGCCGGTGATCAGATCCTTCACGAGCGTTTGCGCGCCGAAGCCGACGGCCAGCCCGATGACGCCCGCCCCGGCGATGATCGGGCCGATGTCGATGCCCAGGGTGCCGAGGATGGTGAGGGTGGCGATGATGAACACGGCATACCGCGTGAAGGACATCAGCAGGGATTCGAGCGTTTTGCGCTGCCTGGAGTCCAGCCTCGTCAGGGCGAAGGCGCGCGAGACGACGATTTTGCGCAGACGGAGCGTCAGCCAGGTCAGAAGCAGAATCAGCACGACCTGGCCGATTTTTCGGGACGCCAGGATGACGTGCGGCTCCCAGAATGCCCAGGTGAGCAGCTCCCCGGCGTCCGCACCGATCCATTCGTTCACGCGAGTCCACCTCCCGACAGGTATCCACGAGCCGCCCCCCAGCTTACCAGTCTTGCCGGGCGGCGTCAATCACGCGTTCCGGCGGATTCGGTTGCGCGGCCTCGCGCCCGCTGATAGACTGACAGTATCAGGCAATGTTCACTGCGGGGGCAGGCCAGGTGAGACGATCGATCCGCACGCAGCTCATCATCAGCTTCATCGCCGTCATGCTGCCGGTCGTGCTGTTCCTGATCGCCAACAACTGGTACGCGAGGAACGTGGTGCATGACAAGGTGTCCGAAACGTACCGCAACACGCTGGATATTTTCGTCCGGCAGCTGGATCAGAACTTGATTGAGATCAATGAATATTTGTACAGGCTGGCCGTGCTCGACGCGGACGTCGGGCTGCTCGCGGCATATCCGGCGGACAGCGACAACTATGCGCTGACCAAGGTCCGGGTTCAGAACAAGCTCAACCGGGACGTCGGCTTTTACAATTTGCTGCACACGGTTTTCATTTATAATGAAAGCGATCTCATTTTCGGTTCTTCCGGAAGTTACGGCCCGATCAGGCAGCTCCTGACGGAGGATGCGCCGCGCATGGCCGGCCGATACCCGCAGATGCAGGACGGCAGGTGGATGCTCTGGGAGAACGAACGGATGCCCGGCCGCGATTTTCTCGTCCGTCTGGTCCGGTCCGAGAGCCGCCACCATATCGGTGCGATCGTGGACCTCGGCGATGTGCTGGATTTGCTGCGCATCCAGTGGGACGACGACAAGATCGGGGAGAGCGCCGTCTACAGCCGGGAAGGCGTGCGGTTGGCGGAGCCGCTGTCGTTCACGGACCGCTCGCTGCCGCTCGCGGGTCTCCCGCTGCCCGATGCGCCGTACCAGATCGTGAGGCAGGACGGCGACCGCCATCTCGTCATGATCCGCACCAGTTCGCTGGCCGACATCGCGGTCGCCGTGGCCGTGCCGGAGAAGCGGCTGCTCCAGGGGCTGCCCTATTTCCAGAAGGCGGTCTGGTTCATCGCGCTCGGCTTCGTCTTCGTGTTCACCCTGTACCTGCTGTTCATCCAGCGCACCGTGTTCCAGCCGCTGGGCCAGCTCATCAGCGGGATGAAGAAGCTGTCGCGCGGGATGCTCGATTTCCGGCTGCAGGCGACAAACGCGTCCGAATTCCAGTTCATGGCGAACACGTTCAACCACATGGCCGAGCAAATCAGCAAGCTGCGCATCGGCATGTACGAGGAGCAGCTCAAGGCGCAGCAGAAGGAACTGAAGCAGCTGCAGGCGCAAATCAACCCGCACTTCTACATGAACAGCCTGAACATCATCTACAATTTCGCGGTGCTGAAGGATTTCGAGTCGGTCAAGAAGATGGCGCTGCACCTCGCGGACTATTTCCGTTTCATCATGCGGGTGAACCGGGACGCGATCACGCTGGAGGAGGAGCTGAAGCATATCGCAAATTACATCGAAATCCAGAAATTCCGTTTTCCCGGGCGCCTCGAATGCGACATCGACGTGCCGGAACGCCTGAAGTATGCGACGCTGCCGGCGCTGACGCTGCAGCCGTTCGTCGAGAACGCGATCATCCACGGATTCGTCAACCGGAAGCAGAAGTTCATCATCCGCATTCACGGCAAGGCGGTCGGAACCGAAGCAGGGGACCAGCTCGTCATCGTCGTCCGGGACAACGGCGTCGGATTCAAGCCGGATGTGCTCGAACGGCTCCGCAGGGGGGAAGAGCTGCCGGCCGCGGAGACCAGCCGGCTCGGCATCGCGAACGTGGTGCAGCGGCTCAGGCTGCGATACGAAGGGCAGGCCGGCGTCGAATTCGAAAACGATCCGGCAGGCGGCGCGATCGTCCGCGTGCATCTTCCGCTGCAGTCCGACTGGTCCGTCGGCGCGTCGGTCGACATCACCGGATTCGGGGAGGCCGAACATGTACAATCTGTTGGTCGTGGATGACGAAGAGATCGCGGTCAGGGGCATCGCGGAAGGGATAGACTGGGAATCCGTCGGCATCACGGGCGTGTACACCGCATACGACGCGGCCGACGCGAAGGAGGTGCTCCGGCGGCATGAGATCCATGTCCTGATCTCGGACATCGAGATGCCGAACGAGACCGGCATCAACCTGCTGGAATGGGTCAATGAGAATTCCCCCGGGACGGAGACGATCTTCCTCACCGGGCACGCCGATTTCCGCTACGCCCAGCAGGCCATCCAGCTGTCCGGCTTCGATTATCTGCTCAAACCGATCGATCACGAGCAGCTCAAGGCGTGCGTCGGGCGGGCGATCGACAAAATCCGGCGGCGCGAGCAGGACGAGCATTTCCGCAAAACCTACGCCTGCTACTACGAGCAGTGGAACCGGCAGCTTCCGCTTCTGATCGAGCGTTTCTGGCAGGATGTGATCCATCACCGGCTGGCGCCGACGCCGGAACAACTGGAGCCGATGATGGAGCTGTACGGCATCGGGCTGTCCGCGGACAGTCCCGTCCGGCCGGTGCTGATCAGCATCGAGGAGTGGAAGCAGGAGTGGAGCGCGCGCGACGAGGAGATCATGACGTACGCGCTCAAAAACGCGGCCGGCGACATCCTGCTGTGCGACGCTCCGGGGCACGTCGTCCGGGACGAGAGCGGGATGCTGTTCGCGCTGTTCTACGATCCCGATATCGGCGAGGAAGAGCTGGAGGCGCGCTGCCGCGAGTACGTGCGCCAGGCGGGCGAGCTGTTCTACGGCGTTGTCTCCTGCTATATCGGCGAGCCTGCGCCGGTGCGGGAGCTTGCGGCGGGCGTCGGGCTGCTCGCCGAGATGGAGCGGAGCAACGTGCACCGGATGGGCGAAGTGTTCCGGGCCTCGACCTATGCGAGGCAGCCGTCCGGCCCCGCGGACATGCCGGATTTCGGCGAATGGATCCTGCTGATCGAGGGCGGCCGGGAGGCGGAGATCGAGCGGCGCATCGAGGAGACGTTCGCCGCGTTCAACCGCGAGCCGCCGGACCGGACGGCGATGATGCTCTACGTCTCCGGGCTCACCTATGAGGTGTTCCGGATGCTGCTCCGGCGCGGGATGTCCCCCGGCGACGTCTATCCCGAGGAGGGATTTCCGGAGCCGGGCCAGGTGCTCCGGAACCTCGCGTCGCTGAAGAACTGGACGGTCTCGTTCGTCACGAAGGCGCTTCGGTTTATCGCGGAGCGCTGCGAAGCGGGTTCGGATACGATCCTGCTCGTCAAGCGATTCATCGAGGCGAATCTGCATGACGACCTGAACCGGGAAAGGATCGCCGGTCACGTCTACCTCAACCCGGCCTACCTGTCCCGCCTGTTCCGCAAGGAGACGGGCATGTCGCTGACCGATTACATCGTCGAGCGGCGCATGGAGAAGGTGAAGGAGCTCCTCGCGAAGACGAACGCGAAGATCAGCGACATCGCGCTGTCGGTGGGTTACGCGAATTTCTCGCATTTTTCGAAGCAGTTCAAGCGGTCGACGGGACTGACGCCCCAGGAATACCGCAAAAAATATCAACCAATCGGGTAAAAAGTCACATCAGCGTCAAGGGTTGGTCACATCGCCGATAGCCGCTCGGCGATGTTTTTCTTACCATGGGATGCGTGGGCCGGCATGCGGCCGAAGCGGTGTGCGGAGCTCCGGCGGTGACGGCTGTGACGGCCATGACGGAGGAAGAACATGGGCCATCACGCCGTCGTCTGTCGAAGCAGGCCGGTGCCTGCATCCGGTTCCCGGCCGGGACGATGCGCATGGCGACGGCGGTCGTCGGGATTGATCCGATCGTGCTTGCGGGTCCGTTTTTCCGGAAGAATATCGTCAAAGGACTGACGGTCGGCGCCGTCAAGGGCTGATTCCGATATCCACCGACACGGGAGGTCAGTAGCGAACATGAAGCGGCGGAGAATACGTCTTGGCATCATCATCGCGATTCTTGCGGCCGCGGCGATGGTCATTGCCGCCTGCAGCGAGGCCGGCGGGACCGGCGGATCGCCGGACGAAGGCGCTCCGGACGGCGGCTCGTCCTCATCCGACGGCGGTCCGACCGGCCTTGCGCCGTACGAGCTGACGCTTTACTATCCGGGAACGCCGCAGAAGGACGAGCGGCTCGTCGAAGAAGCGATCAACCAGATTCTGATCCCCAAAATCAACGCGACGCTCAACATCATCCCGATCGAATGGGGCGCGTGGAATGACCGGATGAACCTGATGATCGCCGCCCGCGAGAAGGCGGACATCATTTTCACGGCCCAATGGAACGGCTATGTGTCCCACGTCGGCAAGGGCGCGTTTCTGGAAGTCAGCGATCTGCTGCAGAAGCACGGCCAGGGCATCCTGGAGACGCTCGATCCCATTTTCCTCGAAGGAGCGAAAATCAACGGAAAGATCTACGGCGTGCCGACGAACAAGGAATTTGCCGCCGCCGGCGGCGTCGTGTACGACAAGAAAATCGCGGAAGAGCTGGGCCTCGACATGCGCTCGGTCAAGACGCCGCAGGACCTGACGCCGATTCTGGAGAAGGTGAAGCAGGCGCGCCCGGACATCACGCCGGTATGGACGAACGGGGGGCTGTTCAATTCGCATTACTTCGGCAATTATGATTTCCTCGGCGACGTGACGATTCCGGGAGCCATCCTGAAGGACCGGGACGACACGACGGTCCGGCCGGTCGAGGAGCTGGAACGCTACAGGGAGTATCTCGCGATTGCGCGCGAATGGTACAAGCGGGGCTTCATCAACCAGGACGCCACGACGACGCAGGAATCGTCGATCGATGTCTGGAAGGCGAGGAGCACGTTCCTGACGATCGAATCGCTGAAGCCGGGCAAGGCGGAAGAAATCGCCAGCTCCGCGGGCCGCTCCGGCGAGCTGGACCAAATCATCATGACGCCGAAGACGATCTCCACATCCGAGACGGCCGGAGCGATGCTCGCGATCTCCTCGACGTCCGATGATCCGGAGCGCGCGATGATGTTCATCAATCTGCTGCATACGGACAAGGAACTGAACAACCTGCTCAACTTCGGAATCGAAGGCGTCCACTACACGAGGAAGGGGGAAATCATTTCGCCGACGGAACGGACGCCCGACTATTCGCCGGGCTCGGCCTGGATGTTCGGCAATCAGTTCCTGAACTATATCTGGGACTCCGAAGATCCGGAAAAGTGGCGAAAGTTCCGCGAGTTCAACCAGAACGCGCACATCTCGCCGGGGCTCGGCTTCATCTTCGACAGCGATCCGGTCAAGTCGGAAGTCGGCGCGCTGGCCAACGTCATGGAGCAGTATCAGCGCGCGCTCGAGACGGGCGCGGTCGACCCCAACAAAGTGCTGCCGGAATATCTGGGTGCGATGCGCGCCGCCGGCCTCGACAAGATCATCGCGGAGAAGCAGCGGCAGTTCGACGCGTTCCTCGCGGGCAGGACGTGAGCGGCGTTTCGCCCCGGCGTTCGGGCCCTTTCCTTCAGCATGGATCAGCTCCTCAATCGATATGCATCGACCCCTTCCTTTGCGAAAGGGGCCGTTTTTTTCTTGCCGGCATTCCCGTTGCGGTTCCGAAGGTGTGTTATACTTTTTTGGGCAAATCCATGGGACGGATGTGACGCAGCGATGAAGCCTTTCACCGAGCGGGTCGTGCGGCTGATCCGGGGCATACCGGAGGGACGCGTCATGACCTACGGACAGATTGCCCGCCATGCCGGAAATCCGCGGGCCGCCCGTCAGGTCGTGCGCATCCTGCACGCGATGAGCGAACGGCACGGGCTGCCCTGGCACCGGGTCGTGAATGCCCGCGGCGAAGTCGCGATCCCCGACGCGGCCGGCCGCGAGGAGCAGATCGGGCTCCTGCGGCATGAGGGCGTCGAGGTGGACGAGGCCGGGCGGGTGGATCTGGCGCGGTATTTGCACGAGCCGGAATGGACGGATGGCGGGTGAACGCACGGTCCGGGGCCCGGGATCAGGGCTGCGGGGGATTCGGCCGCTTGCGCCGGAACCGGATGGACAGCAGCACATCGACCGCAAGCATCAGGAGCGTCAGCAGGCAGAGGAAGAAGGCGAAGTTCGGCCGGCTTTCGGGAGGCACCCGAAGCGGAAGGGACAGCAACCAACCGACGGCCAGCGCCGCGATCGCCTGGCCGGACAGGCGCAGAACGGGGAACGCCTTGCGGGACGCGAGCCTGCGGTGCAGGATGCCGTCCACCCACAGCGTGACCGGAAGCGCGATGAAGAAATAATAGAAGAACAGCTGGTAGACGGCCGTTCCGGCGATGTAGAAAACGGAGAACCCGGCACGGGTATCCGGCTCCTTTGCGGCCTTCAACACCAACCAGACGAACAGCAGAGCGAAGGAGACGGCGCAGGCCAGCAGACGTCTCATCATGCGGGACACCTCCCCCGGGGAATCCGGGCAAGTTTCTTTCATCCATCATAATGCCAAGATCGGCGGGCGGCAACGGTACCGGTCGCGGGCTCGGTCCGGAAGCGAAGGTTCTCCCCGACCGGGGTCCAGGTCCAAAAACCGCCCCCGGTCCGTTTTGCGGCGGCCGCATTCTTCCTAGAATGAAGACAGAAGGAACGAACCCGGTTGGAAAGGCGGTGAACGGTTTGAACGGCAAAACGGCTCTCGGCGTCATTCTCGTCGCATTCGGCGTACTGATCGCGCTCAAGCTTCTCGGGATCACGTTCGGTCCGATCTTCGGCTTCCTTTTCCCGTTCGTCCTGCTCCTGCTCGGATATGTCGGCATGAAGAACGGCAGGTACTGGATCGGCATCATCCTGATCGCCGTCGGCGCGATCTGGCTCCTCATCAGACTGTCCGGCGTGTTCTTCCTGATCCTTGCGATCGCGGCCATCGCGATCGGCATCTCGATGATCAGGGGGAAAAGCAGAAGGATGTTCTGATCGATTCGGCCATGTGCGGCGGCCCAACACCATACGAGTCATACCAAGGGAAACGGAGGTCATGCGATGAGCGGTCTGATCAAGCGCGTGCGCGACATCACGATCGCGACGCTGAACGAGCGGCTTGAACGGGCGGAGGATCCGGTGCGGCTGATCGACCAGTTCCTGTGGGCAACGCGGGAGGAGATCATCCAGGCGGAACGGCTGTACCAGCAGTACTCGGCCCACGCGAACAGCATGCGCGCGCAATGGCTGCAGGCCGAGCAGCAGGCGGAGAAGCGCGAGCAGCAGGCGATCACCGCGCTGAAGGCCGGCGAGGAGCATCTGGCGCGGCTCGCCCTCGCGGAGAAGCAGCACCATCTGGAGCGCGCGCGGCAATACAAGGAACTGTATGAGACGAGCCAGGCCAATGTGAACGAGCTGGAGGAACTGATCCGGGAACTGCGCAGCGAATACCAGACGGTCTACGACAAGCGCGAATACTATGTGGCGCGCATGGAGTCGCTCCGCTTGCAGCAACGGCTGAACGAGCGGTTCGGTTCGGTGATGGGCCATCCGGACAACATGTTCCGAAGGCTCGACGACCGGCTCACCGACATGGAGCTTGAAGCGCGCAGCCTGCGCGAAATCCGCAGGTCCGGCCAATCCTTCATCCCGACGGGATCTTCCGAGCAAGTCGAACTGGAACTGGAGCAATTGAAACGCAAGATCGGGAAAGAAGGCTGATATCCGATGAAACTGTACCGCTCCACACGCGACAGGAAAATCTTCGGCCTGTGCGGCGGTCTGGCGGAGTACATGGGCGTCGACGCAACGCTGCTCAGAATCGTCGCCATCGTGCTCGCCGTCGTCTCGAGCGGGGGATTCATTCTCATCTACATTCTGGCTGCGCTGGTCGTGCCGAAGGAGCCGACCTGGTACAACGGTCCGTACGGGTACGGCGGCCCGGGATCCGGGGGATACGGCGGATACCATCATTCGCCGGGCGGCGGAGGCTACTGGAACCCGCCCCACGGCTCCTGGCGCAACCCCGGCTACGGCAGCCACGGCTCGCACGGACACGAATACGGCCAGGGTGCGCAGTACCAGACGCCGCCTCCGAATCCGGGCGATCTGGACGCGATGATGGATGACCTTGAGAAGAAGGCCCTGCGCAAGGAAATCGAAGAGCTGAAGGCAAGGATTCGCGAGCTCGAAAGCAAGAAATCCGATTACGGGAAAGGAGAATGATCCATGGGAGTGTTCAAGCGGCTGAGGGATATCACGAAGGCGTCCCTGCATGAGTTGCTCGACAAGCTGGAAGATCCGGTCGTCATGCTGAACCAGTATCTGCGCGACATGGAAGCGGAGATCCATCAGGCGGAGGTGACGGTCGCGAAGCAGATGGCGAACGAGCGTCGCCTGAAGCAGCGCCTCGAGGAAGCGGCGCGCAACGCGATCGACCGCGAGGCGAAGGCCGAGCAGGCGCTCCGCTCCGGGCGCGAGGATCTGGCGCGCAAGCTGCTGGAGGAGAAGATTTACTTCGACCAGAAGACGGCGGAGTACAGCGACCTGCACGCGCAGGCGGAACAGCAGGCCGAGTCGCTGAAGGCGCAGCTGCGCGAGATGAAGGACGAGTACTATCAGCTGCGCAACAAGCGGAACGAGCTTGCGGCGCGGGCGCAGATGGCGAAGGCGCAGAAGCAGCTCGCGCAGGTGACGAACGCGCACACGATCGAGAGCGGCAACGCGGCGCGCGGCTTCGCGCGGATGGAGGAGAAAATCCTGCAGATGGAGGCGGAGGCCGAAGTGCTGCGCACGCCGGGATATTACGGCGGCGCGGCGGCGCCGAAGCTCGACCCGGCGAAGGAGCTCGAGGTCGAGGCGCAGCTTCAGGCGCTGAAAGAGCGGTTGAACCGAAGCGAAGGCGAATAATCGCGGGATGATCGGGCGGAACCCGCTTTACGCAAGCGGGTTCCGCTTGCTACGATAGGGATGACGGCAAGGCCGGCGTTCGGCCGGCGGAGGAAGGAGCGGCGGCATGTCGGCGGACAGGAGGCCGGACCGCGCGCCGGTACAGGGAAGGCCGGGCGATCCCCGGAGCCGGGCGAAGCCGAAGCGCAACGCGGCCGAAGCGCTGCTGTGGCTCATCGTGCTGCTCGGCCTCATGGTGCTGGCGCTGCAGGGCACGGGATACGTGAAGCTGTTCAGGCTGCAGGAGCAGACGGCGGCCATCGTGCTGACGCTCATCGGGCTCGGGCTCGCCGCGGCGGCGCTGTACAGCTATTTGCAGGGACTGAAGTTGAAGCGGACGCTGATGAAGCTGGCGGAGCAGCAGCGCATGCGCCGGCCGGTGACGCTCGCCGGCGCGGAGGAATCCGAAGGCGACGGGACCGGGGAAGACGACAATCCCGAGGAGCGGATCCGCAAGGAGCAGCTCAAGTTCAAGGCGATCACGGAGGAGCGCCAGCGGCTCGCCCGCGAACTGCACGACGCGGTCAGCCAGCAGCTGTTCGCGATCTCGATGACCGCGACGGCGGTGAAGCGGACGCTGGACAAGGATTTCGAGAAGGCGAAGCGGCAGATCGAACTGATCGAGGAGATGGCTTCCGTCGCGCAGTCGGAGATGCGCGCGCTGCTGTTGCACCTGCGGCCGGTGCATCTGGAAGGGAGACGGCTGCCGCAGGCGCTGGAAGCGCTCGTCGGGGAGCTCAGTCAGAAGGTGCCGGGCATGGCGATCGTGCTCGACATGGAGCCGCAACTCAAGATTTTGCCGGAAGCGGAGGATCATTTGTTCCGGATCGTGCAGGAGGCCCTGTCGAACACGCTGCGTCATGCGAAAGCCTCGCGCATGGACATCGTGCTGCGGCGGGACCAGGGTGAACTGCGGCTCGTGATGCGGGATGACGGCGTCGGCTTCGATATGGAGGGGAAGAAGCAGACGTCCTACGGCCTGCTGACGATGGAGGAGCGCGTTCACGAGATGGGCGGCGTGATGGCGCTGCGATCCGCGCCGGGAGAAGGCACGGAGATCGATATACGCGTGCCGGTACTCATGGAAGAGAGGGACGGATGAAGGAATGGACCAGCCGATCAAGGTGCTGCTCGTCGACGATCACGAGATGGTGCGCATCGGACTTGCGGCGGTGCTGGACACGGAGGAAGGCATCGAGGTCGTCGGCGAAGCTTCGGACGGTCAGGAGGCCTTGAGGCTCGCGCAGATGTACAAACCGGACGTCGTCCTCATGGACCTCGTGATGGAGGGCATGGACGGCGTCGAGACGACGCGCCGGATCATGGAGATGCTGCCCGACTGCAAGGTCATCGTGCTGACGAGCTACATAGACGACAGCAAAATGTACCCGGTCATCGAGGCGGGGGCATTCTCCTATCTGCTCAAGACTTCGCGCGCGACGGAGATCGCGGACGCGATCCGGGCGGCGGCGAGGGGCCAGTCGGTGCTCGAGCCCCAGGTGGCGGCGAAGATGATGAGCCGGTTCCGGCAGCCGCAGCGGGCCCAGGCGCCCGCGCCGCACGAGTCGCTGACCGAGCGCGAGATGGAAGTGCTCAAGCTGCTCGCGCAGGGGCTGTCCAACCAGGAAATCGCGGACCGACTGTATATCGGCGTGAAGACGGTGAAGTATCACATCACGAACATTTTCTCGAAGCTGGGAGTGGAAGACCGGACGCAGGCCGCGATTTACGCGCACAAGCAGGGGCTTGCGGATTGAAGCGCGGCGAGCGTACCGCAAGACGCGGGGGTTCGGACGCGGGTGCCATGCATGCGGAGGTCGTCACGCCGGAGCGGAGCCGAACGACATCCGCCATGCAAACCGCCGGAGAGGGCGGTTTTTTTTCTTAATAGAAGATTTCTTAGAGATTTATAGATAGGCGGAATCGGGAGGAGAGACGGGTGCGGCTTCAGTCGTCCCTTCCGCGGGAGAAGACGTGCGAAGCCGCGAAGGCGGCGAGGAACGCGAACAGGAGGCCGATGCTCCAGCCGATGAGCTCCGCGTGCGGATGCGTGTTCCGGAGCAGGCTTCCGCCGATGATCCCGCCCGAAGCCAGAAACAGCAGCACGACGAGGACCCGCGGCATGCGCGCACGCACGTCGCCCATCACCTCCGATGCCATTGTAGCACATGGCCGGCGGCGGCTCGAGCGGGAAGCATAAAGAAAAAACCGGCGGGGATTTCCACCGGTTGACATGGACGCAATCACGACATGCGGCGTCATGGCAGAACCGTTGTGCTCCCACGTGTCGCAAGCGCGTGGGAGTTTCTTTTCATTCCGGACCGGAATCGTTGGATTCCGGTTTCAGACTGCAAACGCACCGAAACGATGGCAAAAGCCGATCAACCATTGCAAGACGCCGCTTCTTCAATAAAACGTCAATAAAACGTCGAGTCGAAATACCAGCCGGAGGCGGGTTCCGCCGGCTGCACCTGCGTGGCGCCCGAGGCGTCCGGCGCATACGTGCCGGCTTCCCGCGTCCCCGGGTTCAGCAGCGCTTCGGCGGGCATCGCGAGGAACCGGTCCGTCATCCGGATGATTCCGGCGGACCAGCCGCCGGGACCGGCGAGCTCGTGGCGGACGCGCTCCGGTTCGTTCCGCACGGCTTCACGGAACCGGCGCTCGTCGAGCTCCCACCCGGAATCCGAACGCGCGATGCCGAGCATTTCCGCGGCCTCCGTCGTAGCGGAGCGCTCCAGTTCGCGGAGCAGCGCCTGGTGCAGGCTGCCGGCGCTTGTCCGATGGACGTACATGAGCTCGTTCAGGCCGTCGACGGCCGCGCGAAGAACTTCCGCGATCGCGTCCGGATCGTAGCCGACCGCCATCTCGTATGCGCCGGCGGCCGAGGGACTCCAGACGAGTCTGAGCCGGCCGCTATCCAGCACCGCTTCGTTCACCGGCAGTATCCGGTCCGGCCCGCCGTCCATGCGGATGACGGCGTCCTCCGCCGGGACGGCGACGTGGCCGATGCCGGACGCGCTGACGGCGCTGCCGTCTTCGTCCCGAAGTTCGAACGCGCCGCGGACGCCCGTCACCGCACCGACGAGCTCGAGCCAGACGAGGCGGAGCCTGCGGATTTCCCGCCGTTCGGCCCGGACGCCGGCTTCGGCGGCGTTGATCGCGGCGGCCAGCCGCGCGAGGGCCAGATCGTTCGTGTCGTTCGCTTCGATCCCCGCTTCGAGCGTGTGCGTCCTGCCGGCACAAGTCAGACGGAACGTGTGCCGGCCCGGCTCGATGACGGACCTGGCGTTCCGCGCCAGCTCGAAACCGCGGTTCCGCTGCGCCCGGGCCGTCTTCCCGATCTCGATGCGATGGACCGCAAGCGGCGCGTCGTCCGGCGCCCATCCGGCGATCGCGTCCGGATCGCCGGTCCAGACCCTGCGGCGCGACCAGAGGGAAGCTTCGGCGAGCCGGGCGGCGGATTCCCGGGCGCGGCGGACCGCCGTGAGCCAGGCGACTGCGCTCTCGGCGGCCCGCCGGCGCCCGTCCGCCGGTTCGCGCCTGTCTCCGGGCGGACGTCCGGGGGGCTTCCGCCCGTCTTCCGCCGGCCGGACGGCCGGCACGGCGCCGCTGATCGGCCTGGTCCGCTGCATGCGGACGGGTTCGATCTTCATCGGCGTTCCCTCCCGGCGGCTTGGTGCGCGCATTGCCGCATGAACTGCACTACATTAATTGTAAAAGATTTGCATTCGGGCTGTCCATCCGGGAGGAGCGCCGCGCGGTCTACAGGATCAGCAGCACGAGCGCGATCAGCGCGAGATCCAGCAGGGTCCGCGGGCCGAAGTAACCGTACGGCGGCCGGAATCCGCCGCTGAACGGACCGTCATACGGCACGTGCGGGCCGTACCATCCGCCGCTTGCGAAGGCGGTCGCCTGCGCCGTCTTGCCGGCGGATCTTCCGCGCCCCTTCCGGCCTCCGGCCCGCCGGCGGGGGCGCCGCTTCCCCTCCTCTTCGTCCCGCTGTCCGGCGACGCTGCCGTATGCTTCGGGCGCGTCCTCGTTCAGCACGAGGCGCCCGCCCCGGCAGCCGCCCAGGACCCCGATGTGCCGCGTACCGTCCTTCATGATGACGCACACCAGCTGGCCGCGGAACTGGTCGAGATTTTCCTCCGTGAGCGGGTGAATCGGTTCCATCCGCATCGCCTCCTTTCCGTCCGACATCGTGCGGAGCACGGGGGACAGCCGCGATTCAATATATTCACCCAGGGACGGATGCGCATCGTCATGTGCCCACCGGCAGGGCGGAGGCGTGCCGGCCCGCGCGTCGGAGGCGTCGGATGGCGTTTTTCCTTTTTGGCCGGATGGGGCGGATGGCGATCGGCGGACGATTGTGATACACTACATACCATGCAAATCCGACACGGCGGCTAGCCGCCGGCGGAAACTGCGGAAACGGCGAATATGGCGGACATGGCGGACCCGGCGGGGCCGGGTGCGCGCAATAGGCGGGGAGGGACGAAGATGCAGCGCATCATCGACATTTCGATGACGATTCACGAAGGGATGCAGGTCTACAAGAACAAGGACGAGAAGCGGCCGAAAATCTACAATACCGTCAACCACCAGACCGGCCGGGTTCACGAGAGCCGCATCGACATCGACGTGCACTGCGGCACGCACGTCGACGCGCCGCTGCACATGCTGGCCGGCGGCGAGACGATCGAGACGATCGGGCTGGAGCAGCTGGTCGGCCCGGCCCGCGTGCTCGACATGACGCATGTGGAAGACGCGATCACGAGGGACGATCTCGAGCCGCACGGCATTCAGCGCGGGGAACGGATTCTGTTCAAGACGAAGAACTCGCTGACGGACGAGTTTCTGTGGGATTTCGTCTACCTGCGGGAAGACGGCGCGCAGTACCTGATCGAGCGGGGCGTGACGCTCGTCGGCACCGACGGGCTCGGCATCGAGCGGGCGCAGCCGGAGTATACGACGCACCGGCCGCTGCTCCGGAACGGCATCGTCATCGTCGAAGGCCTGCGGCTCGGCCATGTCGAACCGGGCAGCTACTGGCTCGTCATCGCGCCGCTGAAGCTGACGGGCATCGACGCGGCGCCGGCGCGGGCGTTCCTGCTGCGATGATGGCGTGTCGGCTGCCGCGGCGCCTGCGGGGCGGGGCCGTCGCCATCAGCCGACGGGTGGTCTTCCGCAGGCATGCGCTTCGTGAACGGTCCGCAGTGCCGTTAACGGGCGGTTTTGGCGCGCGTAGGAAGCGGATAACGGCACGGGAGACCGTTCATCGCCCGCGGATGGGCTTGCGAAGCCGCCGGAAGCCGCGAATAACGGTCCGCGGTGCCGTTAACGGGTGGTTTCGCCGCGCGTAGGAAGCGGATAACGGCACGGGAAGTCGTTAACGGATCGCGCTTCCGCCGTGGTGATACGCGGCCGTAAGGTTGCGCGGCGGTTGTCGGTTGTTAAGAGAAATATCATTCTTCCGAGGATTAGAAAGGACTGCGCAGATCGATGAAGAGCGACGTGCTCGAAGAACTGCGGACGGAAGTGACGCGTCGCCGCACGTTCGCGATCATCTCCCACCCGGACGCCGGCAAGACGACGCTGACGGAAAAGCTGCTGCTGTACGGCGGCGCGATCCGGGAGGCGGGCAGCGTCAAGGCGCGCAAGGCGAACCGTCACGTGACGTCCGACTGGATGGAGATCGAGAAGCAGCGGGGCATCTCGGTGACGAGCTCGGTGCTCCAGTTCGACTACAAAGGCCACCGCGTGAACATTCTGGACACGCCGGGCCACCAGGATTTCAGCGAGGACACGTACCGCACGCTGACGGCCGCGGACAGCGCGGTCATGCTGATCGACGCGGCCAAGGGCGTCGAGGCGCAGACGATCAAGCTGTTTCAGGTGTGCGCGAAGCGGGGCATCCCGATCTTCACGTTCATCAACAAGCTCGACCGGGACGGCCGCAATCCGTTCGACCTGATGGAGGAGATCGAGCGGGTGCTCGGCATCCGCTCGGTGCCGATGAACTGGCCGATCGGCATGGGCCGCGAGCTGTGCGGCATCTATGACCGGATGAAGCGGCAGGTCGAGCGGTTCCGGGGAGAAGTCCACGGCGAGATCGAGGTTCATCAGGTGGAGGATTACCGGGACGCGAGCATCCGCGAGATGGCCGGCGATTATCTGTACGACCAGCTCTGCCAGGATCTCGAGCTGCTCGACGTCGCGGGCGATCCGTTCGACCTGGAGAAGGTCCGGCGCGGCGAGCTGACGCCGGTCTTCTTCGGCAGCGCGCTCAACAATTTTGGCGTGCAGACGTTCCTCGAGCATTTCCTCGAGCTCGCGCCTTCGCCGACGCCGCGGAAATCGCGGACCGGCGAGGTGGATCCGCTCAGCCCGCGGTTCAGCGGGTACATTTTCAAGATCCAGGCGAACATGAATCCGGCGCACCGCGACCGGGTCGCGTTCCTGCGCATCGTGTCGGGACGGTTCGAGCGCGGCATGACGGTGCGGCACGTGCGGGCGGGCCGCGAGATCAAACTGTCGCAGCCGCAGCAGTTCCTCGCGCAGGATCGGGACATCATCGAGCGCGCGTATCCGGGCGACATCGTCGGGCTGTTCGATCCCGGGATTTTCCGGATCGGCGATTCGCTGGCGGAAAAAGAGGACATCGAGTTCGACGAGCTGCCGACGTTCTCTCCGGAGCTGTTCGCGAAGGTCACGGTCAAGAACGCGATGAAGCACAAGCAATACCAGAAGGGGATTGACCAGCTGACCGAGGAAGGCACGGTGCAGGTGTTCCGTTCGACGGGCGGATTCGACGAGACGATTCTCGGCGTCGTCGGCCAGCTCCAGTTCGAGGTGTTCGAATACCGGATGAAGCACGAGTACGGCGTCGACATCGAGCTTCAGCGGATGCCGTACCAGTTCGCGCGCTGGCTCGTCGGGGACAACATCGACTTTTCGAAGTTCCGCATCAATTCGACGGTGGTGCGGGACAAGAAAGACCGGCCCGTTGCGCTGTTCGAGAGCGAGTACGCGCTTCGGACGGCGATCGAGAAGAATCCGGACGTGAAGTTCCTCGAGACGGCTCCGTGACGGCGCGCGGGCGGGGCGCAGCCGGTTGGGTGCCGCGGGTGCCGACACGGATAAGCTTTCAAAATATGTCGAAAGAAGGCGAAAAATAGGACCCGAGCATGATTGCATAACAGCGGATCACCATACAAAATGGCATCATATGGTTGGTGCACCACGATCGCTTCAAGCTGGCACCGCAGTACCGGACGTCCACGCACATACGCGCCACCAGTCTCGGCCGACACGCAACTTGCGTCATGGTGCAGGATCGATCATGCGCGGATGTCTGCCAACGGCAGGCAGCGGCAGGATGGAGAGCGGAAGAACTCATGCGCAGGGTTGATTCCCGACAGGTTGGGACGATCGTCGACGGACGGCGGGACGTGCCGCTCCGCATCCGGAATTCCGGGAGGTACGAGCAGCCCGTCCGGCGTCGGACCGTCGCGGACATGCGGCAGACCGCCTTTGACCTGGCGGATGCGGATGGCGTGATGGTGATCGATATCGACCGGTTCCAGGACATCAATCTCGCCTGCGGCCGGACGGCGGGAGACCGGCTGCTTGCCGGGGTCGCCGAACGGATCGCGGCGGTCGCCGGGCCCGACGGGTGGTGCCGCACGGGGGATGACGAGTTCATGGTCGTCTGCCGGAGGTGCCGCGGCGATCTCGCCGCACGGCTGGAAGCGATCCGGCTGGCGCTCGGCGAGCCATACGAGCTGGGCGGATCGACCATTTGCGCGGCGGTCAGCATCGGCGCTTCGCTGCGCCGCTCCGGCGAGGCGTGCGACGCCGACCGGCTGATCCATGAGGCGAGCGTTGCCCTGAAGCACGCGAAGCGGATGGGCGGGAACCGCTGGCACATCTACGAACCGGGCATGCCGTGCGCGAGGAAGGAACAGCTGGAGCTGGTGTATGAGCTCCGGCAGGCGATCCGCCTGAATCAACTGGAGCTGTACTATCAGCCGCGGCTGGATCTCGCCACGGGGAAGGTCATCTGCCTCGAGGTGCTCGTCCGGTGGAACCATCCGACGCGGGGCCTGGTCATGCCGCGGGAATTCATACCGGTCGCGGAGGAGAGCGGCCTGATCCTCGAACTCGGCGAATGGGTGCTCCGCCGCGCCTGCGAGCAGAAGCGCGCATGGTCGGAGCTCGGCATTCTGCCCGTCCGGATATCGGTGAACGTCTCGCCGCTGCAGTTCCGGGACGCCGGGTTCGCCGACCGCGTGCTGGGGATTCTCAGGGAGACGGGCATGCAGCCCGGCTTGCTGGAGCTTGAGATTACGGAAACGTCCGTCATGGAAGACGTCGACCGGGCGCTCGAGATGATCACGGCGCTGAACATGAACGGCTGCACGATCTCGATCGACGACTTCGGCATCGGCCATTCCTCGCTTCAGCGGCTGAAGCTGCTCCCGGTCAAATGCCTGAAGATCGACCGCTCCTTCGTCCGGAACATGGCGAAGGACCAGCACGATCTTGCGATTACGAACGCGATCATCCATCTCGGCCGTTCGCTCAATCTGCAGGTGGTGGCCGAAGGCGTGGAGGACGTCGGCCAGCTCGAACTGCTCAGGAAGGCCTGCTGCACGACGATCCAGGGCTTTCTGCTCAGCCCGCCCCTCAAGGCCGGCGAGATCGAGCGGCTGGTGCGGGAAGAGAAGCTGGTCTGCTGAAGGCGGGCGGCGAAAAGGACGTCCGTCCGTTGACAGCGGACGGTTTTTTGTTTAGTATTAAACCAAGTATCAAAATCGGAAATGTAAGATTAGGGCGCACCGGGACCGGGGGGGATCGGGATGGAGAAACCGCTGACGTTGAAATTCGAAAACCTGGATCTGGCGGCGACGCTGCATTACCCGGCGGGCGGCAGGGGAGAGGACGGCAAATCGCCGGCGGTCGTGATCTGCCACGGCTTCGTCGGCACCCGCATCGGCGTCGACCGGCTGTTCGTCAAGACGGCGCGGGCGCTGGCGGAAGCGGGATATTACGTGCTGCGCTTCGACTACGCCGGCTGCGGGGAGAGTACGGGCGACTACGGCTCGCTCGGCTTCGCGTCGATGATCGACCAGACGCGGACGGCGCTCGATTATGTGCTCGACATCGACGATGTCGATCCGCAGCGGGTGGCGCTGCTCGGCCACAGCCTGGGCGGGGCGGTCGCGCTCCACACGGCGGTCAGGGACAAGCGGGTGCGGCAGCTCGTCCTCTGGTCGGCGGCGTTCCATCCGTTCAACGACATCGTGCGGATCGTCGGGCGGCAGACGTATGACGAGGCGATGGCGCGCGGCGAGGCGGACTATCTCGGGTTTTCGCTGAAGCCGAAGTTTTTCGAGTCGCTGGCCGAGCATCAGCCGTTCCAGGCGGCGCTCAAGTTTTCCGGCGACGTGCTGCTCGTGCACGGCACGTCCGACGACGTCATCCCGACGGATTACACGTTCCTGATGCAAAAACTGCTCTGGATGCGGAGCGAGGGGAGCTGCGAGAAGGAGATTCTGTTCCAGGCGGATCACACGTATTCGTCGCGCAAAGCCCAGGAAGAGGCGATCCGGCGCACCGTGGACTGGCTGAACGGGCTTGCGGCGCGCCAGGAGGAGTGGCACCACTGGAGCATTTGAGCCGTCGGGAAGGCGACGGCTGCGGGCCGGATGACGGTGAAACGGGAAGGCGGGTTCGATTCGGGGACCGCGCCTTTGTTTCTTGGGGAGCGGACGATCGGGGGCGGACGGCGGGGATTTTTTTGCCGGCAAGAGGCGGACAATGGAACAAGATTTGTGGTTTAATAGAGACATCGGTGCAATCCAGGTCGACAAGGAAGGGATCGAAGCGTGAACAACCCGCGTATCGCCCGAATCATGGCGCTGGCGCTCAGCGCGCTGCTTCTGCTGCTGCTTGCGGCCGGATGCGGCAAGAAGGGAGAGGAGGGCGGAACCGTCGAGCAGGAGACGGAGCAGGAGACGCCGATCGCCGAACCGGAGCCGGAACCCGAGCCCGAACCGGCGTTCCGGGCGCCGCTCACCGGCTTGCCGCGCGATGCGGAAGCGAAGATGCGGCCTGTGGCGGTCATGATCAACAACCTGGCGCCGGCGCGGCCCCAGTCGGGACTGCCGCACGCCGACGTGGTGTGGGAAGTGCTGGCGGAAGGCGGCATCACGCGGCTGATCGCGATTTTCCAGAGCGACGAATCGTATGACGGGTCGGTCGGGCCGATCCGCAGCATCCGGCCGTACATGATCGAGCTCGCGGAGTCGTACAACGCGGTCATCGTGCACGCCGGGGCGAGCGACGAAGCCTACGGCATCCTGCGCAGGCAGAAGAAGGAGCATCTCGACGAGATCACGAACGCGGGAGCGTATTTCCGGCGCGACCGCTCGCGCAAGGCGCCGCACAATCTCTATTCGGATCTGCCGAGTCTGCGCGCGGGCGCGGAGAAGCGGGGATACGCGGCGGAGGCGGAGATTCCGGCGTTCCGTTTTCTGGAAGACAAAGTGGCGGAGGCACCGGCGGGGAGCGCGCTGGAAATCGACATCCGCTTCCAGTTGAAGAACTATATCGTGACGTACCGCTACGACGCGGAGCAGCGCCGGTATCTCCGGTTCATCAACGGCGAGCCGCACACGGACCTTGTCAGCGGTGAACAGCTCACGGCGGTGAATCTGGCCGTGCTCGGCACATCCCACAAGGTGCTCGACGACGAAGGGAGGCTGGCGGTCGACCTGAAGAGCGGCGGACCGGCCATGCTGATCCGGCACGGCGAAGCGATCGAATGCGTCTGGGAGCGCGCCGCGGACGGCGTCATCCGGCTGATGAAGGACGGGGAGGAGCTCCCCTTCGCGCCCGGCAACGTCTATTATCATATCGTGCCGGATCCGCGGTCGTTGGCGGACCACGTGACGATCCGGCAGCCGGAGAGCGCCGGGGCGTAACGTTCCGGAAGGCGGACATCCTTCGTTTGGTCATCCACTTAACAATGGACGGGCTGTTGTGCTAAACTAGGTGGGGTTATTCAAGGCGAGGCGAAGGAGAGTCCCATGTTCAGCCGCAAGAAGAGCATTTTCTTCCAGACGTTCGAGGAGATGGCGGACACGATCGTCGAGGCGGTCGAGTATTTCCACAAGCATGTGCCGGAGCTCGACGACCTGACGAAGTTCGCCCGCGACATGAAGGAATTCGAGTCGAAATGCGACCGCTGTGTCCACACGATTCTGACCGAACTGAACAAGACGTTCATCACGCCGATCGACCGGGACGACATTCTGAATCTGACCGGCTCGCTCGATGACGTGCTCGACGGCATCGAGGCGCTCGCATCCCGGTTCGAGATGTACCAGATCCGGCAAATCGACGAATATGTGCCCGTGTTCGCGGAGATTCTCGTCAAATGCTCGCACGAGATCCGCGAGGCGATCCGGCTGCTCTCGGAGAAGAAGCTGCTTGCGATCCGCCAGCACGCGATCGCGATCAACGAGCTGGAGAATCAGGCGGACGATCTGGTGCGCGAATGCATCAAGTCCCTCTTTACGAACGTGACGGACCCGGTTGAACTGATGAAGCGGAAAGAGATTTACGAGCGCCTCGAATCGACGGCCGACTATTGTGAAGACGTGGCCAACACGCTCGAGACGATCATCATGCGAAACAGCTGACGGGCGCGGTGACGCGGAGCAAGGGGACAGGATCAGCAAATGCCGGATTTTGACAGCACCTTTCTCATTGTCTGCACCATCGTTGTTCTGGCGCTTTCGTTCGATTTCATCAACGGGTTCCACGACACGGCGAACGCGATCGCCGCAAGCGTCTCGACGCGCGCGATGACGCCGCGGATGGCGATCATCCTCGCGTCGGTCATGAATTTCGTCGGCGCCATGATATTCACCGGCGTCGCGAAGACGATCGGCGGCAAGGTGGCCGATCCCGCGGCGCTGACGCACGGGGTGTGGATCGTCATCGCCACGCTCCTGTCGGCCATCGCTTGGAACCTCATCACATGGTGGTACGGCATTCCGTCCTCGTCATCGCACGCGCTGATCGGTTCGCTGGCGGGCGCGGTGATCGCGGCGGAAGGGTTCGGCGGCGTGAACGGATCGGGGTTCATCAGCATCGTGCAGGCGCTCATCTTCTCGCCGATCATCGCGTTTGCCGTCGGGTATGTGGTCATGACGCTGCTCAAGCTGATCTTCGCGCGGGCGAATCCGCATATCGTGAACAAGGGATTCCGCTCGGTGCAGATTCTGACCGCGGCGTTCCAGGCGTTCACGCACGGCACGAACGACGCGCAGAAGGCGATGGGCATCATCACGATGGCGCTCGTCGCGGCGTCTTACCAGGACTCGTTGGAAGTGCCGTTCTGGGTCAAGTTCTCGGCGGCGCTCGCGATGGCGCTCGGGACAAGCTTCGGCGGCTGGAAGATCATCAAGACGATGGGCACGAAGATTTTCAAGATGGAGCCGGTGAACGGGTTCGCGTCGGACGTGTCGGCGGCGAGCATCATCATGACGGCGACCGCGACGGGGCTGCCCGTGAGCACGACGCATGTCATCACGTCGGCCATTCTCGGCGTCGGCAGCGCGAAGCGGTTTTCGAGCGTGAACTGGGGCGTTGCCGGCCGCATCGTGTCCGCATGGCTCATCACGATCCCGATTTCGGCCGTGATTGCGGCGGTCCTGTTCAAGGTGATCGCGTTCATTTTCCTGTGATGGCCGGGTGCCATGTGCCATGCACGGATCGTTCGGACTCCGCGGGATGCGGAGTCCTTATTTATGCCGCTTGATCGGGCAACGGGACGGCAAGAAACGGACAAGCCTCAACCTGAAAATGGTATTGCATTCAAAATTTGTCCTCCGTTATGATGAAAGTGCGGAGCCGGCGCGTCACCCGCCCGGTCCGGCGGTGCGGAAGCGCCGGCCGTATCAGTTCGAGGACGGCGGTGATGCGTATAGGGAACGGAAGGATCACGCTCTGATACCTGTCAGCAACGACGACCGGAGAAAGGGGCGGATGCCGCAGGGAGACGGGCTGATCTTGCACGATGTCAGGACGGACCCTATCAGGACGGACCATATGCGCAAATCGGATGTGATGCGAACGGATCGTCGAAGTTGACGCAGCGGTCACGCAGCCGACGCATCGATCAGATAAAGCGGTTACGCAGGACGCGAATCTGGCGACTTGCCATTTGGGTTGAATACGGGAACCGAATCGTAAGGCAAGAAGGCTTTGCCGCAAGCCCTTGTGGGCCCGGCAAAGCCTTCTGCTTTTGGACCGTCAGATCAACTCGTCTTCGCTCCGGACGGAGACGCGCTTGCGGCGCGCGCCGCGCCGGCCCTTCGCGCCGCCGCGCCGCCGGCGCCGGCGCGGGCGCCGCCCGGCTTCCGTGCTTGCGGCCGCGGCGGCCTTCTTCGGAGTCAGCGAGCCGGCGAGCAGCTTGATCATCGGTGCGAATTGCTGGACGGTGCCGACGATCTTCTGGATTTTCTGCACCGTGTTCAGGATGCCGTCGATGCCGCCCATCCGGTCGACGAACAGCTTCAGTTCGGCCAGGCTCGGCAGGCCGGGAGGCTTCGGAACGCCCGGCGCCGGGCCCGGTCCCGGATACTGCACGCCCTGCAGGTAGGCGGGCGGCCCGAAGAACGGATCGGCGGGAGGACCGGCGGGCGGTCCGCCGGTCCAGGGTCCGCCGGTGCCTGCGGGCGGCTGGCCGAATCCGCGGACGCCGGCCCAGTGCGCAGGATGGTTCACGGGAATCACAACCTCTTCTCGCGGGTATCGTTCATCCCCAGTGTATGCGTGGGCATCCGTCGCGTATGGACGCATGCCCGGTTGCGGACCGATTTGGACGTCGGGCGCCCCTCTTCTGCGATCCTGTAAAGCGACAATACGGCAATGCTTGAAAAAACCGGCCGCTCGTTCTACAATGAGCATATCAAAGGAAACATGGCAAGGACGTTCAACAGGACGCTTATGGGGGGAGCAACCGCATGCAGCTCAAGAAACTCAACGATCCGACGATTGACCAGCTGTTCGAAGCGATCCTGACGCTGAAGACGGTGGATGAATGCTACATATTCTTTGATGATCTGTGCACGGTGAATGAAATCCAGTCGCTCGCGCAGCGGCTTGAAGTGGCGCGGCTGCTCCGCCAGGGCGCGACGTATGCCCAGATCGAGCGGGAGACGGGCGCCAGCACGGCGACGATCTCCCGCGTGAAGCGCTGCCTGAATTACGGTACGGAAGGCTACGAGATGGCGCTCAGCCGTCTGGGACGTTAAATGCCGGGCGCAAGACCGGGCGTGCTCGTCATCAGCCACGGCTCGCCCGATCCGGGCTGGGTGCGGCTCGTGGACGAAGCCGTAAGCCGCGTCAGGCTGCCGGGCGATGTGCCGGTCGTCTCCGCGTTCCTGGAATGCGTCGAGGGGCGCCTCATCCAGGACGGCATCGACGAGCTCGAGGCGCGCGGCGTGGACGAGATGTTCGTGCTGCCGCTGTTCGTGTCGTCGGGCAGCACGCACGTCGACGACATCCGCCAGGCGTTCGGCCTGCCGCCGGCCGCGTACCGCCGGGGAGAGCTCGAGCCGTTCAGGCTCCGGCGGGCGCACGTCACGGTCGGCATGCCCATCGACGACGATCCGATCATCGCGGCGATCATCGCGGACAACGTGCGCGAGCTGTCGACGGCGCCGGAGCGGGAGGCGCTGCTGCTCATCGCGCACGGCAGCCGCGAGCGGGGGCTGCACCGCATCTGGCGGGACGGGATGAGGCGGCTCGCGGCGCGCGTGCGGGAGCTGTGCGGCTTCGCCCGCGCGGAGACGGCGATGCTGCTGCCGGATCAGGCCGCCTGCGTCATGCGGGCGCTGACGAAGCGGCGGGCGCGCGCGGAAAACGGCGCGGCGGACGGCGGCTGCTGCGCGGTGACGGCCGCGGGGCCGGAGACGGACGCGGTGATCGTGGCGCCGCTGTTCCTGTCGCGCGGGTATTTCACGAACACGGTGATTCCCGAGCGGCTGGCCGGCTTCGACTACCGGTACAACGGCAAGGCGCTGCTGCCGAATCCGGCGATCTCCCGGTGGATGGAACGGCAGATCGCGGATTGGCTGGGCGGCGGCGGGCAGCCGGGCCGGGAAGGACGGCGCGACGGTTCGGTGGGTGCTTTTGTAACGGGCGGTGAACTGGAAAGCGGCGCCGATTCCGGCTAAAATGGTGTAGGCGGCCATCCGGCCGACGCGAAGGATGAGGCGGGGGTTGCGTTGGCTTTCAAACGCGCGAGACTCATCTACAATCCGACGTCCGGCCGCGAGGAGATCCGGCGCCGGCTGCCGGACATCCTGCAGAAGCTCGAACGGGGCGGCATCGAGACGAGCTGCCACGAGACGACCGGCGAAGGAGACGCGACCGCGGCGGCTTCGGAGGCGATCGAGCGCGGCTTCGACATGATCATCGCCGCGGGCGGCGACGGGACGCTGTACGAGGTCATCAACGGCATGGCGCGCCACGAACGGAGACCGCCGCTCGGCATCCTGCCGCTCGGGACGACGAACGATTTCGCGCGGGCGGTCGGCATTCCGAAGCATTGGGAATACGCGGTCGACCTGATCCTGGCGCAGCACACGCGGACGATCGATCTCGGCATGGCGAACGACCGCTTTTTCATCAACATCGCCGGCGGCGGCTCGCTGACCGAATTGTCGTACGAGGTTCCGAGCAAGCTGAAGACGATGATCGGGCAGCTTGCCTATTATATGAAGGGCATCGAGAAGATGGTCCATTTCCGGCCGACCCGGATGCGGATCGAGGCGGAGGGCGTCGGCGAGATCGACGAGAAGATCATGATGTTCCTGATCTGCAACAGCAATTCGGTCGGCGGGTTCGAGCGGCTCGCGCCGGACGCGAGCATCGATGACGGATTGTTCGAGGTCATCATTTTGAAGAAATGCAATCTCGCCGATTTTCTGCGGGTGGCGACGCTGGCGCTCCGGGGCGAGCATCTGAACGATCCGCTCGTCATGCATTTCCGGTCGCGCCGGGTCCGTATAACGTCGGAGGACCACGTGCAGATCAATCTGGACGGCGAGTACGGCGGCACGCTGCCGTGCACGTTCACGGCGCTGAAGCAGCATCTGGACATCTTCGTGGATGAGCACGGCATGGCGTCCTATCGCAAGCGGCTGATCGCGGGCACAGGGTTGTGACGCGGCGGCCGCTTGACGTCATTCTGGTTCATTTTCCGGGAAATGAGGTTGGACTGTGGGTACGACGAAGGATGCGCCGGTGCGGAAAAACGACATCGTGACGCTCGACATCGAGGGGCTCACCCAGGACGGCGCGGGCGTGGGGCGGGCGGACGGTTTTGCGCTGTTCGTGCAGGGCGCGCTGCCGGGCGAGCGGGTCAGGGCGAAGGTACTGAAGGTGAAGAAGCAGTACGGCTACGCGAAAATGCTGGAGCTGCTTCAGGCGAGTCCCGACCGCGTGGAGGCGCCGTGTCCGATCTACGGAAAGTGCGGCGGTTGCCAGCTGCAGCATATGGACTATCGGGCGCAGCTAGAGTGGAAGCGGCGGCACGTCGTCGACTGCCTGACGCGGATCGGGAAGCTGCGGGTGGCGGATGAAGGAGCGGCCGGGGACGGCGGTGCCGGTGCCGCCGAAGGGATTGTCGTGCATCCGACGATCGGGATGGCGGATCCCTGGCGCTACCGGAACAAGGCGCAGGTGCCGATCGGCATGGCGCAGGCCGATTCGGAGGACGGCGCGGCCGGCTCGCTGATCGGCGGGTTCTATGCGCAGCACTCGCACCGGATCGTCGACATGGACGCGTGCCTGATCCAGCACGAGCGGAACGACGCGGCGGTGAGGCTGGTCAAGGAGATCGGTACGCGGCTCGGCATCCGCGCGTACGACGAGACGACCGGGCGCGGGCTGCTGCGGCATGTCGTGGTGCGGACCGGATTCGCGACCGGCGAGACGATGGTCGTGCTCGTCACGAACGGCACGCGCATCCCGCGCGTGGACGAGCTGGTCGAAGGGATTCGGAAGGCGCTTCCGGATGTGCGGAGCATCGTGCAAAATGTGAACACGCGGAACACGAACGTGATCTTCGGCGACGAGACGCGGGTGCTGTGGGGGAGCGACGTGATCTACGACGAGCTCGACGGCATCCGGTTCGCGATCTCGGCGCGGTCGTTCTATCAGGTGAATCCGGCGCAGACGGTGACGCTGTACCGGAAGGCGGTCGAGTATGCGGGGCTCACGGGGCGCGAGACGGTGATCGATGCATACTGCGGCATCGGCACGATCTCGCTGTTCCTGGCGCGGCACGCGGGCAAGGTGTACGGCGTCGAGGAGGTGCCGGAGGCGGTCGAGGATGCGCGGCGCAACGCGGCACTGAACGGGATGCACCATGTCGCTTTCGAAGTCGGGCTCGCCGAAGAGGTGATGCCGCGCTGGCGGGAGGAGGGCGTCGCGGCGGACGTGATCGTCGTCGATCCGCCGCGCAAGGGCTGCGACGCAAAGTTGCTCGAGACGATCATCGCGATGCAACCGAAGCGGGTCGTGTACGTCTCGTGCAATCCGGCGACGCTGGCGCGCGATCTCGCCGTGCTCGAGGCGGGCGGCTTCCGCACGGTGGAGGTGCAGCCGGTGGACATGTTCCCGCACACGGGGCATGTGGAGTGCTGTGTATTGTTGGTGAGGAAGTAGTAAATTATAGCCGCATTTACCTTATAATTTAAGAAGCCCAAGCATAATAAGATCTTGGGTATTACTGCTATAGCATAATGTCCGGCAAATGACGGCGGCCCATATCATGGGAGGCATCCTTTTCCTTTCTCGTGATACGGTCATTATATCCGGAAAATTCCGGACCGGAAATTTCGCGAGCAATTGAACGTTTTCTTGAGGCAGTAACAGCAACATGTAGAGGAATTAATCCGTCAAAAGTTAGTGCAAACGTTCAAATAAGACATGGGGGTGAGGATATGGGGAAACGCAATTGGCTTGCCATTGCAATCATATCGGTCCTTTCAATCTTTTTGGCTTCCTGTGGAAATTTACCTACGTCAAAAACACCTGATGCCAATGCATCGCCTCAAGTTCCAATGAACTCAAATGAGGAAATATTTATGATAAAAAAAGAGGATATTTCCAGCGTGACGATTTCCACTGGTGAGAACGACCCGATTAGTGGAGTGATCGATAAGGAGACCGATATCTATCATCTTGTAAGCCTCTTGAATAACGCAGTTCATCTTACCGGAGATGCTACAGCGGATTATTATCGTTTAGTAAAACTTAACATGAAGGACGGATCCGTGAAAGCACTGGAGTTCGGCGGCCATGGTCGGTTTTTTAAGGTTCTCGATTCTGGCGTGTTTTTCAAACTTGAACCTCCAGAAAATCACAAGAAATTGAACAAACTGATTGACCGGGTCGAGAAGGAATATCAGCTAAAACACTAATGTTTCAGGACTTTCACTTGCAGTATGTGATTGCAAATCCCGCACTTACGAGGCAAATCGGCATGGATATAGCATGGATATTCAACCTGAATTTCGAAAGTAAAACTCTTTTAAAAACATAAAAAGGGCTCCTGTTCTTTGGTAGAATGGTGTTTGACGAAAAAAACTCCAGCCAAAGAAAGGAGCACCTTTAAGGTGAAGTCTACCACACCCGTCAGCAAAATCAAGACAGAATTTTCCCTGCGACATGCGACCAGTTTCGGAGGCGCCAAAATCTTTCTGGAATA
>Ga0207871_100138_pt1 | contig 42839 bp, 41 predicted proteins | sample Passage260A_FD_187371 | JGI IMG/M metagenome (GOLD analysis project Ga0207871, IMG submission 187371) | Cellulose adapted compost microbial communities from Newby Island Compost Facility, Milpitas, CA, USA - Passage2 60A (SPAdes) (version 2) ...
CGTAACGGGCCGCACTTCCACTTGCCAGTGCCAACCCGAAAAAACACCCGCGCGTTGCGCCAACAGCTCTGACCTCCCCGCAGCCAGCGCCATGAGCGAGCGGACCACCGTCGCTGCCTCTGTGCGTTCACGGCTCTTCGCCCCGATGAGCACCGACTGTCCAACCGAACGGTAAACCACGGCGAACGCCATTGCCGCAATCGTCAAGGCAACCAGTACTTCGAGCAACGAAAACCCGCTGCGCTTGTCGCGCCGCGAACCGCCTCTGCGTCTCATGGCGTGATGGGATAATTTTCGACAAGGCCAAGCAGCCAGTCGACGCGAACCGCCGTAGCTTGTCCCTGGCGGCGCACGATCACGGTGCCCCCTGTATTACCGCCTTCCGGACGAAAAACGATCGCTGCCCGGTCCGCTCCCAAACCCAAATCGGCAACGGTCCATTCCAGCGCGATCCCTTCCGGCAGCCGATACCAGGGACGCTCGTCCAGATAGAGCGTGCGCGCGCGCTGATCATAAACCACCCAGTGTGTTGTGCCGCTCTGCCGCGCTTCGTGTTTTGCCATCATGAAAGCAGCCTGGATTTTGAGCACCGCTTCACGAAAGCGCGCACTTTCCAGCGCTTTGGGCAACCACAATAACGCTGCCCCCGCGACAAGGGCGGCAATGGTCAAAACGACGAGGAGCTCGAGCAGGGTAAAACCCGTTACCCGCCCCTCACTGTGCATAGATATCGGCGTTTTCGCCTTCGCCACCAGGCTGACCATCCGCCCCGAGTGAGAAGACATCGACGGGACCCATTTGTCCAGGGTTGCGGTATTGATAAGGGTGACCCCATGGATCCGTTGGCAACCCCTTCTTGAGGTACGGCCCGTTCCATGCAGAGAGGTTACCTGGCCGACGAACCAGGGCATCCAAACCCTCTTGCGTGGTGGGATAACGGCCCACGTCGAGTTTGAAAAGGTCCAGCGCCTGCTCGATCTCTGCGATTTGCACCCGAGCCGTTTTGGCTTTGGCGCCGCCCAACTGATCGAGCACGCGAGGTCCAACCAGCCCCGCCAAAAGCGCAAGGATCGCAAGCACGACCAAGAGCTCGATGAGCGTAAACCCGACCTGCCAGTGGGCACGAGACCGTTGCCACCGTTTTGGCGCAAACACAAGTTCATCCATCATAAGACCTCACACCAGTTGATTGACCGACAAAATACCCAGCAACACCGCCATGATGATCAGTGCGACCAATGCGCCTAACGTCATGATGATCAGCGGTTCGACGAGTTGCAAGACGCGTCGCGTGCGCGTCTCTGCCCATTCATCGAGACGGTTTGCCACTTCGATGAGGGTTTCTGCTTGCCGCCCCGTTTCCTCACCCAACCGAACGATCTGTTGGACATAGACTTCATTAGGCAGCGCTTGTTCCAGCGCAGTGCTGAAACGCCCTCCTCGCTTCAGCACGTCGCCTACACCCGCCAGTGCTGCTTCCAGGAAGCGGTTCCCCAACGTCTGGTACGCAATTTTAGCAGCGAGCAGCAGCGGCACACCCTGTTTGAGCAGCGTGCCCAGGGTCCGCAGATAACGGGCCAGAATGCGCTGCCGAAAAATGACACCGATGAGCGGCGCGTGCAGGAGCCAACGGTCCCATTGGCTTTGCCCCCGGGCACTGGTGCGCCAGCCATAAAAACCTACAAAGAGCAGCAACAGCCCAGCCAAGAGCCAATGGCCTTGCGCGCGAACCACGTCCCCAGCCTGAACGACCCACTGGGTCAGCAACGGCAACGCATCACCCAGATCGTCGAACAGGGCGCGGAACTGCGGCACGACGAAGCCGAGGATCAATGCAAGCGAGAGCAGTGAAACCACCAGCAGAATCGCGGGATAGGTCAATGCACCGACCAGTGCTTTGCGCGTTGCGAGACGTCGTTCCAAATAATGCACGATCTCTGTCAGCGCTGCCGCCAAATTACCAGTGGCCTCGCCGGCTCGAATCATCGCAAGGAAAAGGGAGCCGAGCTGCGGCTCAAACGGTGCCAGCGCCTGACTCAGCGACTGACCGCGGCGCAATCCTTGCGCGACCGTTCCGATCAACGGTTCCAGTGGCGAACCGGCAAAAAGCCCTTGAAGCAGACGAAACGCGCGGTCCAACGGGACGGCGGCTTGTATCAGCCCAGCCAGCTCGCGTGCGAATTCGAGAACAACCGAGTCGGGCAATGGCGCACTGTTCTTACGACGCCACCGGAGCGACAGAGCGGCTTGCGTTGCACCGTGCGGATTTCGTACGGAATCCGGTGATGGCGCGGCCACAGTGATTTCTAACGGTTCCAACCCTTGCGTCACCAACATCTGCTTCGCGACGGCTTCACTGGCAGCCACCAAGCGACCAGACCGGATTCGACCACGCACATCTCTGGCACGGTAGCAATATTCAGTCTTCCCCATGGGCAACCCGCAAAACCTCTTCTACCGTCGTGACCCCTCGGAACACTTTGCGTGCGCCGTCTTGCAACAGAGAACGCTTGGAGGTTGCTGCCGCATCGATTTCGTCGCTGTCGCCACCAGCAAGGATCACCCGTTTGACGGCTGGCGTCATCGTCAGCAGTTCGTGAATCGCAATTCGCCCCTTGTACCCCGTAAACCGACACTCTGGGCAGCCGTTGGCTGCAAACAGCGTGGCACCTGGAGGTATCGACTCGCCCAAAACCCGCTCTGCTTCCTGCGCCTGGGCAAGCGGCAACGGGGTCTTGCATCGCGCGCACAGCGTTCGCACCAGACGTTGCGCCAAGACACCGATCACGGAAGAGGTGATGAGATAGCGCTCGACGCCAAGGTCGTGGAGCCGAACGGCTGCCCCTGCTGCGGTATTGGTGTGTAGCGTCGAAAGCACCAAATGGCCGGTAAGGGCAGCCTGAACAGCGATTTGCGCGGTTTCGGCGTCACGCATCTCCCCCACCATGATCACATCCGGGTCTTGCCGAAGAAAAGCGCGCAGCGCAGATGCAAAGGTCAACCCGATCGCTTCTTGAACCTGCACCTGATTGACCCCCGGCAGTTCATATTCGACCGGATCTTCGACGGTCAAAATCTTGAGCCTTTCGGTATCGAGCGACCGCAACGCAGCGTACAGCGTCGTGGTCTTCCCTGACCCCGTCGGTCCCGTGAGGAGAAAAATACCGTGTGGCTCCGTCAGCAGTGCTTTGACCGTTGCCAGGATGTCGGGTTCGAACCCCTGCGCCTCCAGTTGCAGGAGCGATTCATCGCGTTCCAGAAGGCGCAGCACGACACTTTCACCATGACGCGTGGGTACGGTAGAGACCCGTACGTCGATGCGACGCCCTTGAATCTTTTGGCTCATGCGACCGTCTTGGGGAAGGCGACGTTCTGCGATATCCAGGTGGGCCAGGAGCTTGACACGGGAAACGATCGCTGCAGCCAGTTCCAGCGGCGGTTCGGCGATCTTTTGCAGCACCCCGTCGATACGCGCACGAACACAAAAAGTGTCTTCAAACGGCTCCAAATGAATGTCCGACGCACCCGCTTCGACTGCCTGAGCAAAAATCTGGTTCACCCACCGAATCACTGGCGCTTCAGAAGCCAGGTCTTTGAGGTGTTCGATCAGTTCGTTCGACCGGTTCGATTCCGCCGCACCCTGAAAATCCGCTTCCGGTTCTTCGGCATTTTCCTCTTGAAACCACGCTTCCAGCGTGGCAAGAATCTCGGTTTCCAAACCCAGTGCAAGCTGCGGTTCTTGATGCAGCGCCAAGCGAAGCGCCTGCTGTACGAGCGGCGAATTGGGTTCGCTGGTGACAAACAGAACATCCGAGGACACATCGCCCAGCGGCAAGAGCGCATGTTTGTGTAAAAAATTGGGATTGAGCGAGCCGAGCTCAGGCGGTGCAGAAGGGAATCGGTCTGCGCGCACCAAAGAAACCTGCAATTGCTCAGCAAGCGCTTCGGCAACGTCCACTTCCGCGCACAACCCCAAACGAACCAGAATACGGCCCAAACGCTCGCCGGGCATATGATTCTGGGCTTCGAGCGCACGGGACAAATCAGCGGGGGAGAGTTTCCCCCGCCGAACCAAAAGTTCCCCGAGTTTTGTCATCGTCACGGAAAAATCACGTCGCTGATCTGCCCGTCAAGATCGCGGACACCCAAGATGATCACCTGATCGATCTGAAGCGTATCCGTGATCCCATCACCATTGCCGTCCGAAACCAGCATGTCCGCATCCGAGCCCAGCTTCAGAACCAATCGCCCACCGCTGGCTTCATAGACCGTAGCCGCGCCCAATGGGTTGTCCATGACCACAGTCTCGGGAATATCGGTATTATTGGGGTCAGGGGTAATTTTCCAGCTTGCCTTGACACCAATGATCAATTCTGTACCAACGGAAATGGTCCCATCCCCATTTTTGTCGAAAAAGCTCCAATCGATCGTCTGATCGAAAGCAATCGACAAATATTCACCGACCTTACTGACACTTTCGATCATCGCTGGAGTGGCTTTCGTTCCTTTACCCAGCGCGCTATCGACGCCTACCATCACCTGTGTAGCCGATTGACCGCCGGGGTAGACATGCGTCTGCGCAAGCAGGTCGACGATGATTGGCTTGACACTGGGATCAGAAGGATCAAGACTATACTGTTCGGCTATTTTCTCCAGTTCCGTACTCACGATCAATTTTTCATTGAGTGACGCGCGATCGGCACCCGTTGCCGATTGGGCGATATACCAGGGGAGCCAGACACCCGCAGAGTTGGCCTGCCCCAGCCAGAAATCGATTTCTTGTTGAGTGGCTTCGCGACCAAACAGGAATTGAATGAGATCTGCGATCGATCCAGCCAAATCTTTGTCGAAATAGGGTTGGAGAAACTCATTGGAAGCTACGAGCGATTGCACAAGGAAAGATAGGTCGCCATTCGTCTGTTTCAGATGGGTCATCCACGTATCGAACTCGTCCTCGGTGGTATCTGCAAATTGCGATGGAGGTCTGCGCAAATAAGCAAGGAATGCCAATTGCAACGTGGTTTCGTAGCCCTGTTCTTTGACAGGCTGCACCACCGTATCAAAATAGGTTGGCACATCGGGGTTCAGTACATTGTTGAGTGCCGTCACCGCATCATCGGCCGTTCTCCCCGAGACTGGATTGATGGTATCGAGCAAATAATCGAAAAGCTGACGATACGCTACGTCACTGGGATCTGAACCACCAATCAGAGAGAGTGCCAACTCTGAAAAGACGACCCGTTCCGTCAGAATGTTGAGATCCTTACCGGTAGCCGTGTTGAACAATGTCGGCACAAAGCGGTAATCCCCGGCAGCTCCCCACCAATATTGAACCTCTTCAGGCGTAGGTTGTCGCCCATATAAATTGGAAAAAACGTAGTGAATCAGGTAGGTTCGATCAAAAGTTGCACCAAGATATTCGGGCGTTTGTGAGAGGTATCGATAGAGAGACTCACTAGGAGCACCCTGAAGAAGCAGTGTCACCCAACTGTTTAGTTCGGCATCACTCGGCGGCAGGCCGGTGTAGCCAATCCACGAACTGATCACCAGTGTCTTATACTGAGCAGTGAGCAATTGCTCATTAGCCGTTTGCTCAGCCTGTTCTTTTTCGCTGATTTTCCCAGCCAATTTTTGCAGCGCATCGTTCTTTTTCTGCGACACAATATCACTGATACTCATCTTTTCCTCCGAAATTAGACTACCGCTTCTCAGAAACAAAATGGTCATATTGCCCGGTGTAATACGGATCAAAAACTAACGAAAAGAGTAATTTTTTCACCTTTTCTTCATCGCGCCACTTTAGCGCCAGCTCCAGTTCAGAGAGCGCCTGCAACACCTGCTCTTGCAGCAAATATGGTTCCATCGCCTGCCGAATTTTGGGATGGGCCGTTGGGCTGACATTCTGACCAATCACCAGCTCCTCATGCAGTTTTTCACCTGGCCGAAGCCCAACAAAAATGATCTCGATGTCGCCATTTGGGTTATTTTCATTTCTTTCCGTGAGCCCTGCCAACCGAATCAATTTTCGCGCCAATTCCAAGATCGAGACTGGTTCCCCCATATCGAGCAGAAAAACCTCTCCCCCTCGACTCATGCTGCTGGCTTGCAGAACCAATTCCACTGCTTCATGGATCGACATGAAATAGCGTGTCACTTCAGGATGCGTAACGGTTATCGGCCCCCCTTTTTTGATTTGGCGTTGAAACAAAGGAACTACCGAACCAGATGAGCCTAAAACGTTTCCAAATCGTACGATAGAAAATGCTGCTCCCTTTTGCTGCATCTCCTGTGCAGCCGCCAGGGTAATCAATTCTGCCCAACGCTTGGTTGCCCCCATGATATTCGTGGGATTGACGGCTTTATCGCTCGAAATCAAAATAAATCGCTCAACACCTGTTGCTTGACACGCTGCAACCACGCGATAAGTACCCAGCACATTGTTTTGCACGCCAGCAATCGGGTTTTGTTCCACCAAGGGTACATGTTTATATGCTGCGGCATGGAAAACGGTGCACACACGGTTCTTTTCGATCAAACTTTCCAGCCAAATTTGGTCTTCAACACTCCCTAATGCTGGCACGATCTGCTTGAAACCGATTTCTAACAATTCTTGTTGAACCTTGTAGAGCGCAAATTCATTGGCTTCGACCAAAATCAATTTTTTAGGAGACAATAGCGCAATCTGGCGACACAATTCGCTTCCGATCGATCCGCCTGCCCCAGTTACGATGACGTTGCGATTCGTCACCGATTTTCGCAGCAACTCCCAATCGGGTTCGACGCGGTTTCTGCCCAACAGGTCACCCACATCCACTTCGCGAATGATTCTGGGCAAAAATCGACCGGCGGCGAAATCGGCAACCGGTGGCATGATGCGCACCCGCAAGTTGTACTGCGTCAGCAGCTCAACGACCTGACGTCTTTTGTACTCTGAAGCCTGCGGCAGAGCGACGATCGCCTCTTGGATTTGATAGCGCTTGAGAAGCAGTGGGATATCGGCTGGGGCGTAGATCGTAACCCCACCCAGCTCTTTTCCAACGGTCGCTGGGTCGTCGTCAACGAATGCCGCCGGGAAAAATTCGCGCGTTTGTCGCAATGCGGACACCAACTGCCAGCCCGCGTCGTTGGCACCATAAATCAGCGCTTGCCGACCTCCGTACTGCCGGTGCAAAGGACGCCACAGCAAAACCCGGAGTCCCAAACGCAGTCCGCCGATCACGGCTACAACCGAAAGCCCAAAAATCCACGCAGTCGCAACCAACCGCTCCACAGGCCATTCTCGAAAAAGGATCCCGAGCCAGAGGAACCACAATACGCCAACGAGTAACGACGACTTAATGATCGCGATCAACGCCTGTTCCGTTATATAACGGATGATTTGCCGGTAAAGCCCGAAAAGGAAAAACACCGGCAGCGCACTCAATGCGCCCAACGCAGCAACGATTTTGCTACTGACATCAATTTCCGGATGGGCAATATGGACGGCAGCTGCCGACAAAAAAATGAGTAAAAGCGCATCGATGCTCATTATGATTGCGGTTTTAACGCTTTGAGGCCACTTCGACATCGTCAGCAATGCCTGGTCCCAAAGCCGAAGCGTGTTACCCATTCCGGTCACCCAGACTTTTCGCACTGACAGCATTATAGACGATAGCAGATCTATGCTAACATTGGTTCTCCTCCGGCACAGGAGCTCTTCATGACCGGCTACGTCTCTGAAGCCACCCGTTTCCTGCAGGACTACCTCGACAACCACCCGGAGCAGCGCGAAGTGGCGCGGCAAGGGCGCGCGTTGTGGTGGGATAAGCCGCAAGATCGGGAAACCACGGCGCAGTTTGCCGCAGCGCGGGTTCCCACCTACCCGTACTATTACGACACCAGCCATCCGCAGCTCGATCCCTTTCGCACGGAAGGGTACCGACCGGCGCTGCCGCCGCGCTTGGCTGCGCGCGTCATGGAGCGTTCTGCCCAAACGGAGCACGCCTGAAGGCTCTGCGTGCCTCTGTGCTGCCCACGCCGTACGTCCTGCTCGATCTCGAGACCACAGGCGCGCATCCGGAGCGTGACCGGATCATCGAGGTAGCGCTCACCCGGGTCACGGATTCTGCGTCGCCCGCTGAGCGGTGGGAGACGCTGATCAACCCTGAAGTGCCCATTCCACCGGTGATCGAACGGCTGGTGGGGATCAGCAGTGCGATGGTCGCCGAAGCGCCAACGTTTGCCGAAATTGCGGAAACGTTGCGCGCGTTCTTGGCCGATGCGGTGCTCGTCGCGCACAATGTCCGTTTCGATTATGGGTTTTTGAAGCAGGCGTTTGCCCGCTGCGGCATCGCCTTTTCCGCGCCCCTTTTTTGTACGGTGAAGTTCGCGAAAGCGTTGGAGCCCGAACATCGCCGCCATGGGCTCGACGCGCTGATCGAACGGCACGGCTTCTCCTGCCCGATCCGCCACCGCGCACGCGGCGATGTGGCGGTGCTCGAACAGTACCTAGCCTTTGCTGAGGACCATTTCCCGCCCGAACGGCTGTTGATCGCGCGCGAAGCGGCGATGAAGCATCCCGCGCGCCCGCCCGGGCTCGCCGACGGGGTGATCGAGGCGATTCCCGAAACGGCGGGTGTCTATCTCTTTTTCGGCGAAAACGATCTGCCGCTCTATATCGGCAAGAGCAAAGGGTTGCGCAGCCGCGTCACTGCGCATTTCAGCGCAGCTACCCGCAACGCGACGGACGCGGAGATCGCGCGGCAGATCCGCCGCATCGAGTGGTTGGAGACCGCGGGAGACCTGCACGCGCAGCTGGTAGAGGCCGAATTGGTTCAGTCGATGAAGCCGCGCTACAACAAGCGGCTGCGCCACAATCAGGTGGCCGTGGCGATCCACGTCGCGGGTTTGAATGCGGCTACCCGCGCACCGCTCACCGTCACCTATCTGCCCATCCAGGGCACCGATCCCCGCGCTTGGCCTGCTGGGACGTTTGGCGCGTTCTCCAACCGCAAACAGGCGGAACAGACGTTGCGGCAATTGGCGAAAAACCATGGGCTTTGTCCGGTGCGGCTCGGTTGGGAGCCTGCTGCGCGCCGCGCGTGCAGTGCGCATCAGTTGCGTCATTGCCACGGTTGGTGCGCAGGCAAAGAGTCCGCCACGGAACACGACGCGCGCTTGCTTGCGGCATTGCAGCAATTGGCGCCACACCCGTGGCCGCACGACGGTCCAGTTCTTCTCCCTGAAGCAAACGAAACAGGCAGCCGCACGGTCTGGTTTCTGGTCGACCAGTGGTGTCTGCTCGCGCGTTTCGAACGCGAGCCGACACCGGACGAGATTGCCGCCGCGTGCGCAAAACCCTACCGCTTCGATCTCGACGTGTTTCGCATCCTCAAAGCCCACGGGCTTGCCAAACTCTCGGTACAATAGCGCTATGCCACGCACCGATATCGAAATCATCAACAAACTGGGGTTGCACGCGCGCGCAAGCGCCAAGCTTGCGGAGCTGGCGAACCGCTTCCCGTGCGAGATCTGGCTCGAGCGTAATGGTAGGCGGGTGAACGCCAAAAGCATCATGGGGATTTTGATGCTCGCCGCGGCGAAAGGGACCACGGTAACCGTTGAGACGCAAGGCGAAGAGGCTGAAGCAGCGCTCGCGGCGATCGTCGATCTTATCCAGAACCGCTTCGGCGAACCGGAGTAACGCGGTGTCCGCCGTTGCGTTCACGCTCCACGGGCTTGGGGTCTCTTCCGGGATCGCAATCGGTCGCGTCCACCTGGTCTCCCACGCGCTGCTGGAGGTACCGCACTACGAAATCCCGCCGGAACGGGTTGCGGAGGAACGCACGCGTCTCAAAGAGGCGGTGGATGCGGTACGCACCGAATTGCGGCTGTTGCGCGCAGCGGCCGACCAGAGCGCCGCGCAGCAAGAGCTCGACGCGTTCATCGACCTGCAGATCTTGATGCTCGACGACCCGATGCTCATCGACGCGGCGCTGGAGCGAATCGCGGCAAACGGGATCAACGCCGAATGGGCGTTGGCGCAACAGCTCGAGGAGCTCCTGGCGGCGTTCGAGGCGATCGACGACGCCTACCTGCGCGAACGCAGGCAGGATGTGATTCAAACCGTCGAGCGGCTGATGAAGGAGTTGCGCGGCCTGGCGCGACCGATGCGCGCGCGGCACGAAGATTGGCCGACGATCATCGTCGCGCACGACCTCTCTCCTGCCGATACCATCGGGTTTCGCGGGCAACGGATTGGCGGATTTCTTACCGACGTCGGTAGCCCCACGTCGCACACTGCGATCGTCGCGCGTAGCCTCAAGCTCCCTGCGGTGGTAGGGGTGCGCCACGCGCGCCAGCTCTTGAAAGACGACGAACTGGTCATCATCGACGCGCGCCGCGGGGTGGCGATCGCCAATCCACCGCCAGAGGTGGTCGAAGAGTATCGGTTACGCAAAGCGGAGCTCGATCTCGAGCGCACCCGTCTGGCGCGACTCAAAGAATCGGCGACGCGCACCCTCGACGGCACCGAGATTCAGCTCCACGCCAACATCGAGTCGCCGAAGGATTTGCCTGCCGTGCGTGCGGTAGGAGCGGACGGAATTGGCCTTTACCGCACCGAGTTCCTGTTCACCGAACGCGCCGACCGGCCGTCGGAAGCCGAGCAGTTCGAAGCGTACCGCGAGGTGGTGCGCGGCATGAAGGGCAAACCGGTGACGATTCGCACCTTCGACCTGGGCGCGGACAAGGATTTCGACCTGAGCGATGAGCGGCGCGCACCCGCAAACCCGGCGCTAGGGTTGCGCGGGATCCGCTACTGCTTGGCCGAACCCGCCTTTTTCCTCACCCAATTGCGGGCGCTGTTGCGTGCCGCGGCGTGCGGGCCGGTGAAAATTTTGCTGCCGATGGTGATGCACGCGAGCGAAATCGATCGGGCGCGGCAACTGATCGCGCAGGCGCGCAGCGAACTTGTCGCCGAAGGAGTCAAAGTGCCGGAACAGATACCGGTGGGCGCGATGATCGAAGTCCCTGCGGCGGCGATCGCGTTGCCGATGATCGCGCGCCGGGTCGATTTTCTTTCGATCGGCACGAACGACCTCATTCAATATACGCTGGCGATCGACCGCCAAGACGACGCCGTTGCCGAACTCTACGATCCGCTCCACCCCGCGGTGCTGCGCCTGCTCGCTGGGATTCTTTCGTTTGCGGCGCGGATCGATCTCCCTGTTTCGCTGTGCGGCGAATTGGCAGGCGACCCGGACTACGCGTGGCTCCTTGCTGCGCTGGGGTTACGCGAATTCTCGATGCATCCGGAGCGGTTGCTGGAGGTACGGCAGCGGCTGCTCTATGCGAACCTGGACGAATTGGCGCCCAAAGCGCAACGTTTGGTAAAACTGGACGAACCACAAAAGATCCGCGAGGCGTTTGCGCGCTTCAACGACGGGGCGCGGTAGCCGCAGTCGCTCGCTCGGATGCCGGTGCGTACTGACTGGTCAATTGGGCGTGCGATCTGCAGCGTTCTGCGCGTGCGCGCGTGGCTGTACGCTTGCGGTGGCAGTATGACGCGGTTCAAGATGCGGGGCAACGGCATCGGCGAGTTGCACGAGTACCGCATCCACCCCCCCTTCGGCGGCGCTCCAAAGGTCGATCGCAGCGACGAGCACCTGGTACGCGGCGTCGATGCGACTGGCGCGCACCTTCGCCAATTCTTGCTGCGCGTTCAGCAGATCGACCGCGTTGCGGGTTCCCGCCTGAATCCCCTTTTCGGTGCCGATCACCGCTTGCTGCGCAGAGCGTTCCGCCTGTTCGAGCGCTTGCCACTGCGCGTAGCCAAAGCGCAGCGCGGTGTAGGCCTGAGTCACCGATTGGGTGAGTTCGCGCCGTTTCGCTTCGGTTTTGAGTTGCGCTTCTTCGAGCGCCGCAAGCGCCGCACGCACCGACGCGTCGATCCCACCCCCTGCGTAGAGCGGAATCTGCAGTTGGACCGCGGCGCTGGTGGTGTCGTACTGCTGACCGATCGTGGTTTCGGTGTCGCTGCGGCTCATCCGCCGGGTCACCACCAGATCCACGATGGGTTTGTGCTGCCCACGCTGTTGTTCGACCTGCTGCCGTGCCGCGGCTTCTTGCGCGACGAGCGCGCGCACCTCGGGGTGGTGGGTATGGGCTGCATCGATCCACGCCGTGAGCGGCTTGGCAAGCGCCCGTTCGGCAAGTGGCGGCACCGCCTGCATCGCATCGAGTTCGTCCTCACTGACCGAGCGCCCGATGAGCGCTGCGAGCGCCGCGAGCGCCTGCTGCAACGTCCCCTCTTGCTTCAAGACGGCCGCTTGGGCGATATCGAGCCGCGCTTTGGCATCTTCGACGTCGGTCCGTGTGGCGTTACCGAGCGCAAAAGCGCGCTGCGCCTGTTTGAGGACGAGTTCGTACCGGGCTACGTCCTGTTGCGCGACGGCTTTTTGCGCGCGCGCCGAAAGCGCTTGCGCGTACGCCTGCGCCACCTGCCGTAACAGACGCACCCGTGCGGCTTCCACGGTAATTTGGCTCGCTTCGGCCTGCGCCTCTGCCCGTTTCCATCCGGCCCATTCGCTGGGACGGTAGAGCGGTTGTCGTGCAGTCAGGTTCCAATTGCGCGATTGGTAGTCGTTCCTCACGGTGCGCCCTTTGTAAAGACCGCTCAGATATTCCGTGTCGGTTTTCGCCCGCCCCGCTGCAGCGGAAAAGGTGAGCGAAGGAAGGAGCCGCGCACGCGCCACGTCGACCCCCGCGGCGTCGCTTTCCGCCCGTTTCTGGCTCACTGCGAAATTGGGGTCGTTCTGTTCCGCCAACCGGAACGCTTCGGTGAGGTTCAACGCGTACGCCGCGTGGGCCGAAAAAACCGCCAATAACGCAGCGACGGTCTTTTGACGCCACCCGATTCGGGAACGACGCGCCACAACGCTTGGCAGTGTCGATCCTCTTTGGTGATGACACAGGGCGCGACCACCGCCATGCTCGGGGAGGCGCTCAGCCATCTTGGACTCATAAGCTTTTCGCGGGTTCATGGCTCTTTCACCGCGCTGTGGAGACGCTCCCAGATCGGTTTGATCAGGTACTGCAGGAAGGTGCGCTCTCCGGTCTTGATGAGTACCGTCACCGGCATCCCAGGTTGAAGGCGGCGGTTGGGGCCGAGCGTCTGCCAACCGTTTTCGGTCAATTCGACGCGCGCGACGTAGTGCGGCGGCAGCGGCTGCCCGTTCGGCGTCAGACGCCGGTCCGTGACGAGGTCGGCCGAGACCGAGATCACCCGCCCTTCGAGCACCTTACCCGCCAAATCGTGGAAATTGGCGAGTTGCACTTCGGCAAGCAATCCGGGATGGACCCGCTCGATGTGGTGCGGCGGAACCTGCACTTCGAAGACCAGTTTTTCGTCTTTCGGGATGATCTCAAGGAGCGGCTCGCCGGGGCGGATCACACCGCCGACAGTATGCACCGCGAGCGCATTGACGTAGCCGGTTACCGGCGCGCGGATCACGGTGCGGTCGAGCTCCTCTTTGAGCGCCCGCACCCGCTCTTCCACCACCGCCAGTTGTTTGGTGACTTCCGCGAGTTGCGTTTCGACCTCTTTGCGGTAGTCTTCTTGCAGGGACTGCGCGCGCAGCCGCGCCTCCAAGGCTTGCTGTTTCGCAAGCGTGATCTGGTTTTGCAGTTCCAACGCCTGCCGTTCCAGCTCCAGCTGGGTGTTGCGCGGCGCGTACCCTTCCTGTGCCAACGCCCGCATCCCGTCGAGCTGCTCCTTGAGGAATTTGAGCTGTTCGGCCCGCGCCGCAGCGTTGCGTTCTGCAGTGCGCGCAGTTTCGTCGAGCACGCGCAGCTGCGCCGCGAGCGCCTCTTTCCGCGAATGAAAGAGCGCTTGCTGCTGCGCGATCTGTGCCACTGCATCGCCTGCTTCACCGATTGCGCGGAGGCTTTCCGGGAAGGTCACGGTTGCGGCGCCGTCACGCTCCGCTTCGAGCCGCGCTTTCGTCGCGAGAAGCGCCGCGTACTCCTTGAGCGCGCTCTGGTATTGGGCGGAAATCGTGGTGTCGTCGAGAATGATCAACGGTTCTCCTTCTTCGACGAACGCCATGTCTTTGACCAGAATCGCTTTGACGATGCCGCCCGTGAGGTGCGAAACGGTTTTGCGCTTCGATTCGACGATGGTCACGCCTGGCGCAGGTACACCGGAATCGAGCGGCGCGGTCGCAGCCCACACCAGGAACCCGCCAAAGAAGAGCAACAAGATCCAAACGCCAACACGCAGGAACCGGCTCGCTTCATCCGGCAACACTTCGTGCGCCACCTCTTCCACTGGTCGCGCATCGGCTTCCAGCGTGAACGGTTCCACTGTGCCTCTCGAGCCGCGTGCGGTTTGGCCGCGTTCCGAGGCCGGCACGGCGGCGGTGCTGCGTTCGGGTGGACTTTGCCGGCTTTCGGGGAGCGATTGCGCCGTCACGTTCGTTTCACCGGGTTGAGACACCATCAACTCTCCTGCGCTCGGGTAACGGAAGCATTGGGCGCCGCGTCACGGGCGGACGATGCGGCTGCAGGCGTACCCGCAGACGCGGTTTGTGGGGCCGCTTGCCCAGACGACGGTGCCTGCGCAGCCGGCGGTTGCGCTGCGTGTTGTTGCGCCGCTTGCTGAGCCTGTTGCGCTGCTTGCTGCAACGCGGCAAGGACCTGATCCCGCGGCCCATAGGCATGCAACATGCCGTCGCGCATCACCGCGAGCCGATCGACCACTTGCAGTACGCTTGTACGATGGGTGATCACCACCACGGTGCGCCCTTGCCGTTTCATCTCCGCCAACGCGCGCACCAAAAGCGTTTCGCCAATGTCGTCGAGGTTCGAGTTGGGTTCGTCGAGCACGATCAACCGCACGTCGCCATAGAGCGCGCGCGCCAATGCCACCCGCTGCCGTTGCCCGCCCGAAAGGACCATACCACCGGGACCGATCGGCGTGTCGTACCCTTGCGGCAAGCGCAAGATGAGTTCATGCACCCCCGCGCGTTGCGCCGCTTCGACGATTCGCTCCGAATCGAGCGGCCCGAACCGCGCGATGTTTTCGGCGATCGTGCCGTCGAAGAGCTCGATGTCTTGCGGCAGATACCCGATATAGGGCCCCAGTTCCGCTTTGTCCCACTGGCTGACGTCGGCGCCATCGAGCCGCACTTTGCCTGCGGCAGGCGCCCAGACGCCGACCAACAACCGCGCGAGCGTCGATTTCCCAGACCCAGAAGGGCCGATCACACCGACTACCGTTCCGGGCGGGATTTCCATCGTCACCCCACGCACCACCGGCGTTTGGCTCCCCGGCGGGACCGCGACCACCCCCTCGACCGTCACATGCCCTTTCGGGGGCGGCAACGACAGACGGGGAGGCCGCGCCGGGAACGCGGTAAGGAGCTCCCCCAGCCGTTCGTACGCCAGCCGCGCTTGCACGAAGCCGCGCCAGTTGGCGATCAGTTGATCGATCGGCGCAAGCGCCCGCCCCATCAGAATGGAGCCGACGATCATCGCGCCGGGAGTCAATTCGTTCTGTAACACCAACCACGCCCCCAACCCCAGGACGAGCGACTGCGAGGTGATCCGGACGAAACGAGTGATCGCCGAGATGAGCCCGGCGCGGTCGCTCGCCACCGCTTGCAACACCAAATGCTGCACGTGCCGCGCTTTCCAGCGCTGGCGCAGCGCCGGGAGCATCCCCATCGCTTCGACCACTTCGGCGTTCGCCAGCTGATTGTGGGCGAAGTTGGTCGCTTGGTTGGCGTACTTGTTCGCTTCGGCCAGGGGTTTTTGCGTCGCCACCTCGGTGACCACCGTGAGCACGATCAGGATCAGCGCCGCCCCCACGCTGAACCAGCCGATCAGGGGATGGAGTACGAAACAGGCGGCCAGGTAGATCGGAAACCAAGGGGCGTCGAAAAAGGCAAAGGGGCCGTTACCGGTGACGAACTGGCGCAATTGGGTGAGATCGCTGAGCGCCTGCCGCGCGTTCGCGCCGCCGCGGCGCAACGTGGCTTCGAACGCGGCGTCGAAGATGCGCTGATTGATTTTGGCTTCCATCGCCGCCCCAACCCGCACGAGTACGCGCGAACGGATGAACTCGATCACCGCCATGAGGAGAAAGAGCCCCACCACCAGAATGGTCAGCACCAAAAGCGTGGTGGTGTTGTGGCTGCTGAGCACCCGGTCATAGACCTGTAGCATGTAGAGCGGCGCGGTGAATTGCAGTAAATTGATCACGAACGAAAACGCGCCCACCCCAACGAAATAGCGGCGCATCTCGGTAAAGAGCTGCGCCAGCTCGGGAAACCGGCTCTCTTTTTTGGCCATTGGTAGTGACTTCCTCTCTTGCTGCCGCGGTTGGTGCGCTGCGGCAAAACGGGATTGTCGCACAATGCGAAAGAGGGTGCCAAGGGATATATGCAGTTTTTTTGCGCTCGATCACTCTGCCGTGACGGCGATCACAACTCTGTTTCACGGCGGCTCGTGCAATCGAGTACGGCATCGTGATTCACGCACCGCTCTTCCCACTGCACGAAGGTACGATTTTGGAACGAAACGGCACGGCGCAAAATCCATTGTCGCAAAGTGGTTGACTGATACCCAGCATTTAAAGATAATAGCGCTCTCTCGCGTTCCCCGATAGCTCAGCTGGTAGAGCAACGGACTGTTAATCCGTGGGTCGCAGGTTCGAGCCCTGCTCGGGGAGCCAGAGAACCAAGCAAACGCTCGATTCATTTCGATAGTCACAGAGCGAAAGCCACGTTTTGTGGCTTTTTTCATTTAGAGGTCACCCGATGTCGGTTGCCATCGCCACCGTGCCGTTTGCCGCGGTCACGGCAACGCTGCGAAAGAACGGCGCAGAGGACGCGCCGCGCGCCCACTCCCACAAAGCCGAAAAGCTGGAAAAGTCGCTGTTGCGCGCGGTGGGTGCTGCGATTGCCGATTACGCGATGATCGGCGACGGTGACCGGATCATGGTCTGCGTCTCCGGTGGCAAGGATTCGCTGACGCTTCTTTCGCTTTTGTTGCTCCTCCAGGCGCGCGCGCCCGTTTCGTTCGAACTCGTTGCGGTCAATCTCGACCAAGGACAACCGGGTTTTCCCGCTGAGACACTACCGCGCCACTTCGAAGCGCTCGGGGTCCCGTACCGGATCGTGCGCGAAGACACCTATTCGATCGTCCAAGAGAAGATCCCCGCGGGCAAAACCACCTGTTCGCTCTGCTCGCGGCTGCGGCGCGGTATTCTCTACCGCACCGCGCGGGAACTGGGGTGCAACAAGCTTGCGCTGGGCCACCACCGCGACGACATCCTGGAAACCTTCTTTCTCAACCTCTTTTTCGGTGGCCATTTGAAAGCGATGCCGCCGAAATTGGTGAACGACGACGGCGACCTGATGGTAATCCGGCCGCTTGCCTACTGCCGCGAACGGGAGATCGAGCGCTACGCCCGTGCGATGGCCTTCCCGATCATCCCGTGCAACCTCTGCGGCAGCCAGGAGACCGCGCAGCGCAAACAGATCAAGGCGATGCTGCGCGCATGGGAGGCCGAAGACCCACGCCGCGTCGCGTCGATCTTCACCGCATTGCAAAACGTCACGCCATCCCACCTTCTGGATCGCACGCTTTTCGATTTCGTCGGATTGCACACGACTCCTACCCCGCATCCCTAAGGTGTCCGACCAGACGCCACGTTCGTACGAGCCCCACGCCATCTCACACACAACATGGCCCGGGGCGAAGAGACATCCTATACTTTTGTCTCTGACGAACAGCGCATGGTGGGACATCTCCCGTGACTCGGGATACGAAAGCAACGAACGGCAACCGCGACCCGATGTGGGCCAGCCTGTGCCGTGCCGCGACGCTGGCGTACGCGCTTTTGGCGGTGGTGTCGCTTGCGATCGCGCTTACGTTGGCGCAACCGGCGTTTCCTGACTACACGGACGCGCTCCTTTTCTTTGCTGCGGTGGTTTTCTGGGGCGTGTGGGCGGTCGTGCCCACACTTGCGCTGCTCTGTGCGCTGGGACGGTGGCGCACCCCACGTACCCCCCGTGCTCAGAGCGTTCTTCTCTGGCTCCTGCTCGTTTGTTGTACCGGGCTGACGGGCGGTGTTGGCGTCCTGTTGGGTTGGATCGAAGCCCCATCGACGGTGTGGCGCGCAATCGGCATCGCCGCGACGCTCGGTTTAGGGATCGGTTGGGCCGTCGCCGGGTGGCAGGAGCGCCAGGCGCTCATCGACGCGGCACGGACGGCGCAAGCCGCGGCGCTGCAGGCGCGCACCCATCCGCACTTTTTGCTCAATAGCCTCAACGTGATCGCAGGGCTGCTCCCCGACGCGCCGCACCGCGCAGAACGCGCGATCGAAAATCTGGCCGTTTTGCTGCAAGCAGCGCTCAGCGACCCCCATCCTTGGCCGTTGGCGGCGGAACTCGACGCGGCGCGAGCGTACTTGGCGTTGGCGCAGTTGCGCTACGGTGACCGTCTGGTGCTCGACTGGCAGAGCGACTGCCCGGAAGCGATTCTGACCAAACGGATACCCCGCTGGTGCCTCGTGCCGCTCATCGAAAACGCGGTGACGCACGGGGTGGCGCGCCGCCGCGAGCCGACGACGGTTTCGGTGACGCTGCGGGTGATCGAAAATCAATTGACCGTGCGCGTCGGTAACCCGGTCGCGGAACGCGCGCAAAATCCCGCACGTTCCGATTCCGGCTTTGGCGTTGGCTTGGCTGCGGTGACGCGCCAGATCGCAGCGGCAGGCGGAACGGTGCAGCAGGTTCAGGACGCGGGTTGGCACTGGGTGGCGATCACGCTACCGCTTGATGCCAGCAACGGCGGGTAGAGGAGACGCGATGGAGATCTGGATCGTAGAGGACGAACCGTTGGCTGCAGCGCGTCTGGCCCGGATGCTAACCCCCCTGGGCCATACGGTCCGCACCTTTCCCGACGCCGAAACCGCCCGAAACGAAGCCACCCAGACGCTACCGGACGTCGTCCTGTTGGATATCGAACTGCCCGGTGAATCGGGGCTCGCGCTCGCGTACTGGTTCGATACGTTGCCGCAGCCGCCCGCGGTAATCATGGTCACCGCGTACCCAGAACACGCGCTTGCGGCGTTCGCGGCCCATGCGGTCGATTATCTGGTGAAGCCCATCCGCGCCGAGTCACTGGCCCGAGCGCTCCAAGCCGCGGCACGCCCCCGCCGACCTCAGGCTGCGGCCGCGTCGGACGAGCCGATCTGGACTTTTTCCTTGGGCCGACAGCGAGTACAGGTACCGCAGTCGGCGATCCGCTACCTGACCGCAGAGGACAAAACGGTCTGGGTGGAAACGACGCTGGGGCGGCTATCTACCGAGGGGTCGCTCACCCAGTGGGCAGCGCAGTTGGGAGGCACCTTCGTGCGCACCCATCGTGCCTATTTGGTGAATCGCGCCTGGTTGGCCGCATGGGTACCCGACGCCAGCGAAGGGGGCGGCATCGTCGCGTTACGGGATGGTACGACGCTACCGGTGAGCCGCCGCCACGCCGCAGCCGTTCGTGCGCTCTTCCAACAAAAAAGCCAAGCGTGACGCTTGGCGGCAGATTCAGAAAATTCGATCACGGAAAGGGATTGGAGCGGGTGATGGGAATCGAACCCACGTTCTCAGCTTGGGAAGCTGATGTTCTACCATTGAACTACACCCGCTCGACGGCCGCATATTATAACCCAGTTTGCAAAAACTCTGTCAACAGCCGCTTCTTCTTTTGCGACATCGGAAAGGGGCGCCCACCGCCCTCATTCAGGACGTTATGCTGCAGTTTCGGGCAGAAGCCGCCGGTAGCGCCCGGCGAAATAGACGAGCGGCTCCCCGTCGAACCAGGCGTGGCGCACCACCCGCGCAAGGAAGAGGCGATGGTCCCCGCCGTCGTGTTCGGCGTAGGGCGCGAGTTCAAAATGCGCCAGCGCCGGTTCGATGAGCGGGACGCCATGGGCACCGTCGCGCCACGTCGTCGCGGCAAACGCATCGACACCCGGCGTGGCGAACGCCGTCGATACCGACTCCTGGTCGGCACGCAAGAGCGAAATCCCGTACCATTGCGCCTGTTGGAAAACAGAGAGCCGCCGCAGCCCCAACCCGAGGCTGAAGACCACGAGTGGCGGATCGAGCGAGACCGAATTGAACGAATTGATGGTGAGCCCCACCGGCGCCCCATCGCGGTCCCGCGCGGTCAGAATACCGATACCCGTAGCGAAACGTCCCAACGTGTCGCGCAACGCGCGCGACGCTTGATCTAGCATCGGGAGACCCCATTGGCAAAAAAACGCGAGAAGGGTAAATCATTCCCACCACAATGGCAAGCACTTTGGGCCGAACGCCTGATCGCCTGGCACCGCGTCGCAGGGCGCCGCAACCTGCCGTGGCACACCCGCGACCCCTATCGTATTTGGCTCTCCGAAGTGATGCTCCAGCAGACGCAAGTACCCACCGTGATCCCTTATTACGAACGGTTCGTCGCGACGTGGCCCACGGTCGAAGCGCTTGCGGCAGCGCCGCTCGAAGCGGTGTTGGCGGCGTGGAGTGGACTGGGGTATTACGCCCGCGCGCGAAACCTTCACCGCGCTGCGCAGCAGATCGTTCGCGCTTGGGGCGGTGCGTGGCCACACGACCCGGACGTTTGGGCGCAACTGCCGGGCGTCGGCCGTTCGACCGCTGCGGCGATCTGTGCGTTCGCGTTCGGCACGCGCGCCGCGATCCTCGACGGCAACGTCGAACGCGTGCTCGTCCGCCTCTTCGGGATCGCGACGCCACTGCCAGATACCGCAGTGAAGCGGCAATTGTGGCAGATCGCCGAAGCGCTGCTGCCAGAGTCACCCACGGCGATGCCGGAATACACCCAAGCACAGATGGACTTGGGCGCGCTCGTCTGCACCCGCGGCATTCCCAACTGCGCGTACTGCCCGGTCGCTCAGTGGTGCACCGCCTATGCGGTGGGTAACGCCGCAGCGCTGCCCCAGCGCAAAGCGCGTGCGCCGGTTCCGGAGATCGATTGGACATTGCGCGCCTACCGCTGCGGTACCCGTTACTGGTGGGTACCGCGTCCCAACCAGGGGATCTGGGGCGGACTCTGGGCGCTACCGCACGCCGATGAGCCACCTCCTCCCGGTTCGTGGCAGCGCGCCAGTAGCGAAGCGTTGCCTGCGCATCGCCTCACGCACCGTCGGTTACGGATCACCATCGAAGAATGGACGACGCCGGCCCACCTCTGTTACGATTGCCAATCCTCCACGCAGGGGCGCTGGGCAACCGCGCGCGAAGCGTTGGCGTGGGGCCTGCCGCGCCCGTTGGCGGCGTGGGCGGAGACGCGCGCGGTGTCCTGACGCCTGACCCAGCAGGCCTGACCCAGAAAGGAGCAGACGATGGAACCCGGTTTTTGGCACGAACGCTGGCAAAAAGGAGAGATTGGTTTTCACCTCGACCGTTTCAACCCCAAGCTCCTCGCCTACTGGCCCCGGCTTGCCGTCCCGGTTGAGGCGACCGTCTTCGTTCCACTCTGCGGCAAAACCCTGGATATGTTGTGGTTGCGGGAGCAAGGCCACCGCGTGGTTGGGGTCGAATTGAGCCCAGTGGCCGTCAGTCAATTCTTCGAAGAGAACGACGCAACGCCCGAAGTCACCGCGTGCCCCCCACACACCGCCTACACCACCGACGGGATTCGTCTCTATCTGGGCGACTATTTCGCCCTCACGCCGGAACAGGTGTGGCATTGGGGCCCGAAAGCGCCAGCGCACACCGCGATCTACGACCGTGCCGCACTGGTGGCGTTGCCGCCCGAGATGCGCCCCCGCTACGCGGCACAGTTGCGGAGTCTGGCCCGCCCGGGCACGAAAATGCTTTTGGTCACGCTGGAATACCCGCAGGCGGAACGCGCCGGACCGCCGTTCAGCGTCCCGCCAGACGAAGTGTTTCGCCATTTCGCCGACGTGTCTTCGATCGAACATTGGTCCGACGACGACGTGCTCCCGGAACACCCCCACTGGCAGGCACGCGGCATTTCCTACCTGCGCGAACACGTCTTCGCGCTCACCTGGCACCGCTGAAACGAAACCGCGCGCAGGAGCTCACGATGGCACAGGAAATCACCCTCTACTTCGGCATGGGCTGCTTCTGGGGCGCGCAACAGCGGTTGCGTGTTCTCCCCGGTGTGGTTGCCACCGAGGTCGGTTACGCCGGGGGGGACGATCCGAACCCCACCTACGAACGGGTTCTGGCGTTCGAGCGCGCGCTGCGCGCGGGAGTCGCCTCGGGCCGCAACCACGCCGAAGTGGTCAAGGTGGTATGGGAACCACCGCGCAGCGAGGCCGACCAGCTCGTTCCGCTGCTTGCGCAGCTCCTTGCCGCGTTCTGGGCAGGACACGACCCGACGCAGCGCGACCGGCAAGGCAACGACATCGGCAGCAACTACCGCAGCGCGCTCTATTACGAAGCGAACGACGACGCGGTTTGGCTGCTGCCGCTGCTTCTGGCCAGCCGCGCCGCGTACGCGTGGGCGTTGTGGCAGGCAGCGGGGGGCGCTCCCCGCTTTTCGGCGCCGACCACCGAGATCGCCCCGGTGCGCCACTACACCCCTGCGGAAAGCTACCATCAGGACTACCTGATCAAACACCCGGACGGTTACTGCGGTTTGGGGGGAACCGGTGTTCACCTACCCCCGTACCCCTGGACGCTACCGGGTGCCGAGTTACGCGCCTTCTGGGCCTGGCTGGGGCAAGCGGTACTATCCCCCGAAGCGTTCGCAATCGCGTTCGAACACGGTACAGAACGGCCGTTCACCGGTTGCCACCTCCACGAAAAACGCCCCGGACGGTTTTTCGATCCCCTCTCTGGTGCGCTGCTCTTTCGCTCCGCGACGAAATTCGAAAGCGGTAGCGGCTGGCCCAGCTTTTTCGCCGCGGAACCGGATGCGGTCACCGAGCACGAAGACCGCTCCTATGGGATGGTGCGCACCGAAGTACGCAGCCGCGCCACCGGCATCCATCTGGGCCACGTCTTTCCAGATGGCCCACCGCCGACGGGGCTGCGCTACTGCATCAACGGCAATGTGCTCGCGTTCGCGCCGGGTGCCGAAGCCGAAGGGGCCGCTTGATGGCACAGCCTTCACCTACCCTCTTTGTGCTCATCATCGCGCTCGTTGCGCTTGGGCCGCTTTCGACCGACCTCTACCTTCCGGCGCTGCCCGCGCTCGTTGCCGACCTCGAAACCGACGTCGCCCACGGGCAGCTGACACTCACCGCGTACATGATCGGCTTTGCGTTCGGCCAGCTCGTCTACGGCCCCCTTTCCGACCGCTTCGGGCGCAAGCCGGTGATCCTCTCGGGCCTGGCGCTCTATGCGGCAGCATCGCTCGCCTGTGTCTGGACCGAAAACATCACCATGCTGCTCGCGGCACGGGTGGTCCAAGCCGTCGGCGCCTGTGTCGGCCCGGTGCTTGGGCGAACGATCGTGCGCGACGTCTATGGGCCGGTTGACGCGACGCGGATGCTCGCGCACGTCGGCTCGGCGATGGCGATCGCACCGATGGTCGCACCGCTCATAGGCGGCGTGATCACCAGCCATTTCGCCTGGCGCGGCAATTTCGTCGCGCTCGTTGGCTACGCCGCGGTGACGCTCGTGGCGATCCTTTGGGCGTTACCGGAAACCAACGCCCACCGCGGCAAAGCGTCGTTCGGCTTTCTTCGCTCCTTTTCGGTGCTGTTGAGCGACCGGCGCTTTCGTTGGCTGCTGCTCTCGAACGCCTGCGGCTACGCGGCGCTCTTTGCGTTCATTTCCGGTTCGAGTTTCGTCTTCATCGGCATGTTCGGGTTCACGCCCGTGCAGATGGGGCTGGCATTCGCGGTGATGGTCACCGGCTTTTTCGCCGGTTCGGTCGCAAGCGCCCGCCTGTCACGCCGGCTGGGGGCGGAACGGTTGCTGCGGCTGGGTGGTTGGATCGGCTTGGGGGGTGGTAGTGCGATGGGGCTTTGGCTGTTGCTCGCGCCATCCCCGCTGGGCGTGATGCTCCCGATGTGGCTGTGCGGCGCTGCGGCCGGACTGTTGATGCCCAACGCAACCGGGTTGGCGCTCGCCCCCTATCCAAAGATCGCGGGCGCCGCGGCGTCCCTTTTGGGCTTTTCGCAGATGGGTATCGCCGCGGTTGCCGGAACCCTGGTGGGGCATCTCCTGGGCGAAACCCCGTTGCCAATGGCAGCGGTGATCGCGATCGTGATGGCGATTTCGTGGTGGAGCACCCAGCAAGCGGCGCCAGCAAATTGCCGGGGCGCGCCAACCTCCTGACGCGGTTGGCGGAAACCGCGAGCCCGTAGAAGAAAAAAGCGATGGCGCGTGACTTGCAAAATAAATCGAAAATAACTAATATAAGTTTATAACAACATTGTCATCCAACAGGAGCAGGCCCATGACGAAACGCACGCACACACCCCGTCCGCTTTGGCATCCGTTGGTTGCGGGTGTCGCGCTTGGCGTGACGTTGGTCTTCACCTTTTTGCTCACTGGCAACGGCTTGGGCGCCAGCGGCGCCTTTGCCCGTACCGCGGCCTGGCTGGGCGGCGAAAGCGCGAAAACCAACGCCTACCTGAGCGCTTTCTGGCAAAGCGGTCACCCGTTGAACAATTGGATCGTCTGGGTCGTGGTGGGCGTTATCCTTGGCGCGTTGCTTTCCGCGATCAACAGCGGGCGGTTTCGCTGGAAACTGGAAGGTGCCGCAGCAATCGGTGCGGGCAAACGGATCGCCACCGCATTCGTGGGTGGCGTGCTCGCGGGGTTCGGCTCCCGTGTTGCCGCGGGTTGCACGAGCGGCCTAGGGCTTTCGGGCGGTGCGACGCTCGCCGTTTCGGCGTTCGTGTTTCTTGCGCTCTTCTTCGTTACCGGAATCGTTGTGTCGCGGATAATGCCCAAAGGAGCCTGAATGATGCCTTTTTACGATTATTCGCTTGCCTCCGGATTGCTTTGCGGCATTCTGTTCGGTTACATCCTAGAATCAGCGGGCTTTGGCAGCACTTGTAAACTCACCGCGCAGTTTCGGTTCTCGGATTGGGCGGTGCTCAAAGTGATGTTCACCGCGATCGTCGTTGCGGCAATCGGGCTCTACGCGCTCAGCGCAACGGGCGTGATCGCGTACACAGATATCTACGTTCCGCCCGCCTACCTGGGCGGCGCCGCCATCGGTGGGCTTCTGATCGGCGCCGGATTCGCGGTAGGCGGCTACTGCCCCGGCACCGCCGCGAGCGCGTTCGGATCGGGTAGACTGGATGGCCTCGTCTTCATGATTGGCATGGTGGTGGGTGTCGGCCTCTTCGCCGCTGGCTACGATACTTTTGGGTCGTGGGTCACCCTTGGCGCGATCCAAACCAGCCGGTTACCCGAACTCCTTGGGATATCCGAGCCGGTGTTGCTCGCCCTCTTTGCGTTGCTGGCCGCAGTTATTTTCTGGCTTGGATCCCGTGTAGAACACAAGCTCGGTGGTGCGCTCACCGCGGAAGCGCTCGATGCGCGCTGACGGGGTGCGCACCTATCTGGCCCCATCGTCACCCCCGCTTTCCCAGACACCTCAAAGGAGATGCCCATGAAATTGCCCAAGATCGTTCGCCGTGTGGCACCCGCGGTTGTGGTAGCGGTTGCTACCACAGTTACGCCACCCGTGACCAGTGCGCAGGGCAATCCGTGCACGCCCGCACGCCGGAGTATGAACCCGTGTGCGGCAGGAAACCCCTGCGCCCCCAGACGCCGTGCAGCCAATCCCTGTACTGCGGGGAATCCGTGTGCCCCTGTCCGCCGCGGCGGCAATCCGTGCGCCGCGGGGAATCCCTGCGCGCCGGTGCGGCGCGGCAGCAACCCCTGCGCGGCCGGGAACCCCTGTGCGCCGAAACGCCGTGCTGCCAATCCGTGCGCAGCCAATTGATCATGCATAACCGAATAGGAGGAGTCATCATGCGTGTTCGTTTCGTTTTGGCCGGTTTGCTCATCACCGGCACGGTTTCCGCTGCTGAACTCCCTGGCCCTGTCGTCACCGTCGACTGGCTTGCACAAAACCTCGATAGGGTGCAGGTCGTACAAGTCCATGCTCCGGACCTTTTCACCGCGCAACCGCAATACAAGAAAGACGAAAAAAGTGGCCAGACGAAATTGGTCGATGTCGGCGGTCACATTCCCGGCGCGCTGTTCGTCAATCCCAAAAAAATGCGCACTGAGCGCCAAATCGGCGACTTGAAGGTGAAGTATCTACTGCCACCGGCTGCAGAATTCACGCAATTCGTCCAGGCCAATGGGATCCAAGCCGGCAAACCGATCGTGCTCGTGCCAACGGGGACTTCGCCTGCCGAATTCAACGACGCTGCCCGCCTCTATTGGCAGTTCAAGTACTACGGCGAAAAGGATATCGCGATCCTCGACGGTGGCCTCGCGGCATGGATCCAGGCGGGGCAGAAAGTGGAATCGACCCCGGTGAAAGCACAACCGGGTAATTGGCAACCACAAGGAGAGAACCCGTCGATTCTGGCCACCAGCGAGGACGTTGCGGCGGGCAAAGCGCAATTGGTCGATGCACGCCCAATCAGCATGGCGTTCGGCTACACCAAACGCGACTACGTATACGATTACGGCCATATCGCCGGCGCCAAGGTCTTCCCGCCGGAACTGCACACGATCCAAAAAGGGATCGCGCACCATCTCTTGAGCGCCGAAACCTACACGAAAGTCTTCCAAGCGATGGGCATCGACCCGAAAGCGCCGTCGATCACCTACTGCAACAGCGGCCACCTCTCGTCGGGTCCGTGGTTCATCCTGCACGAAGTGATGGGGAACCCGAACGTCGAACTCTATGATGGGTCGCTCCATCAATGGACGCTCGAGAAGCGCCCGCTCGTCTCGCTGATCCCGCACGGATCGCGGTAAGCGCTCCGGAAACGTGGTCCGCGCGGGCGCAAAGACGCGCGCGGACCGCGGTCAAAGACTGGGCGCTGGCAGAAGGGGCGTTACGCGCCGCCGGCAGTGACGTGGTGCGCGAAATGCTCCGTACTGCAGCGCGTTTTGTCACCTTGGACCACTACCCCGAAGGGGACGTTCTCGATGCCCACACTGGGGCCCAGTATTACTACCACGCCCATCGCAGCGGCGAACACGGTCACTTCCATTGCTTTGCCCGCCCACCGCTCCTTTCGCCCGAAGCCGCCTGGCAATCGCGTGAGGGTAAGCGCTTTGGCCCCCAGGGAGATGAGGCGATCGCACACCTCGTTGCGATCGGGATGGACGCGTGGGGACGGCCGATCTCACTGTTTCTCACCAACCGCTGGGTGACCGACGAAACGTGGGTTCCAGCGCACCGCTTGCTCCCATTGGTAAACCGATTCGCCGTGACCCACGCGTACCCCAACTGGGCAGCGAACATTTGGCTCACGACGTTCATTCGAGCGGTCCAACCCTGGATCGTCGCGCTGCTGCGGGCCCGTGACGCGCGCATCGCGGCGCACCTTGCCGCCCAACCCGAATTGCTCGAAGACCGTTCGGTCGAAGTGATCGTGCAGATGGATCTCACCACCGCGTGGCCCGCGCTGGCAGCGTGGGCCGGGGTAGAATTGCCACCGATCCCAGAATAGACGAGGAGACCGGTTCGATGCGTGAAGCCGCTGACGCACCCCAACCGACTGCGACCGACGCGCGCGTGGTCTTGGTCACCGCACCCGATGAAGCCACGGCGCTTACCCTGGCACGCACGCTCGTCGATGAGTCGCTGGCTGCGTGTTGCAGCCTCATCCCCGGCATCCGTTCGGTCTACCGCTGGCAAGGAGAGCGCTGCGAGGACCCGGAGTGGCTCCTGGTGATCAAAACCACCGCACCGGCGCTTGCGCGCTTGACGCAGCGGGTGATCGAACTGCACCCGTACGAGGTGCCCGAGGTGGTCGCGTTGCCGATCGTTGGCGGCGCGGAACCTTACCTGGAATGGGTCGCTCAAAGCGTCATCGCCTCTTGAGCGTACCGCGGGAGCCCCTCTTGCCACACGCTGCATGTTCGTTCTTTTTGCGGTTGATCGTCGTAGCACGCGCTTTGCCGCGTAGGCTCGCGCGCGGCGTACTGGCAGCGCTGCTATTCGGCGCTCTGTCGTTCGCGTCCGCCGCCGACCCAGTTCCGCCCGAAGAGGCTTACCCCGCCGAGGCGTACCGCCTCGACGCGCAGACGATTGCGGTCGAATTCACGATTCGGCGCGACTACTACCTCTACCGCGACAAAATTCGCGTCGAACCGCTCACGCCGGGGCTGCAACTGGGAACGCCGACCATTCCCCCCGGTAAACGGAAAAAAGACGACTTTTTCGGGGAAACGGAGGTCTTCTACGATACCCTCAAGGTCACGGTACCGGTCGAATCGGCTCCGGCGACAGAAGCACCGTGGCGCATACGGGTGATCAGTCAAGGGTGCTGGAATGGCGGGGTCTGTTACCCGCCGCTCGAACAGACGCTGACGGTCGCCGACGCGCCACCGAAACGCTCATGGCTGGGGAAACTCGTCGGCAGAGTGACCGCGCCGGATGCCGATGCACCACGCAGCAGCGATTCGAATCCCCCGAGTAGCACCGCTGCGCCGAGCGGTACGGCACCATCCATGGCTCGTGCCAGCGTGCCAACTGGTTCCGCGACCGCAGCAACCGCGCCGGCACCCTCTTCGACCAGCGAACCGCCGCTCGCACGCGCTGCCGCACCCTTGACGGACGAAGCCGGGTCGCTCGCGGCGTTCATCGCCCAGCAAAACCGTGCGGCAGTCCTTGCCGCGTTCTTTGGGTTCGGGTTGCTCCTTGCGTTCACGCCGTGCGTCTTTCCGATGATCCCGATCCTCTCCGGAATCATCGTCGGTCAAGGGGAAGCGATTTCGCGCGTACGGGCGCTCGGGCTCACGCTCACCTATGTCCTGGCGATGGCGATCACCTACGCCCTTGCCGGGGTTGCGGCAGGCCTTTCGGGGACGATGTTGCAAGCGGCGTTGCAACATCCGGCGATACTGGTCACGTTTGCGCTCCTATTCGTGGCGCTTGCGCTGTCGCTCTTTGGCTTCTATGAGCTGCAACTGCCCCCGAGCTGGCAAACCCGACTCAACCAACTGGCTGGCAGCCAACAAGGGGGGCAGCTGATCGGCGTTGCGGTAATGGGCGTCCTTTCGGCGCTGATCGTCGGTCCGTGCGTGGCACCGCCACTCGTCGGGGCACTGCTCTACATTTCCCAGACCGGTGACGCCGTGTTCGGGGGCGTCGCGCTCTTTGCGCTCGGGCTGGGGATGGGGGCACCGCTCATCGCGGTAGGTGTCGGTGCGCGCGCGCTGCTTCCGAAGAGCGGCCCGTGGATGAACGGCGTCAAAGCGGCAATGGGCGTGGTGATGCTCGCGCTCGCGTGGTGGCTCGTTCGCCCCGTGGTCGCCGATCTTTGGTGGCTCGTCGGTTGGGCGGTGCTCGCGGTGGGCACGGCAGTAGCGCTGGGGGCTCTTGAACCGCTTCCCATCGGTGCGCGCTGGCCGAAACGGATGGGGAAAGCGCTCGGGCTCCTGCTTCTTGCGTACGGCGTCGCGGCGTTTTGGGGGGCGCTCGCGGGCAATCGCGACCCGTTGCAACCGCTCGCAGGCTTTGCTGGCGGCAATGGGGGAATACCGACCGCAAACCGCGAAGCGCTCACATTCCAGCCCGTCCGCTCCCTTGATGAACTGAACATCGCGGTTGCCAACAGCACCCGTCCCGTGCTGGTCGATGTGCGTGCCGACTGGTGCATCTCCTGCATCGAGCTCGAGCGCTACACCTTTACCGATCCTCAGGTGGTCGCGCTTCTGCGCAACGTCACACTGCTCAAAATGGACGTCACCGAAAACAGCGAGCGCGACAAGGCGTTCCTACGCCACTTCCAGATCTTCGGTCCACCGGCGTTGCTCTTTTTCGCGCCAGGAAACCCTGAAGAGCTGCGCCAATACCGGGTTACGGGCTTCGTCGATGGGCCGACGTTCGCGACGCACCTCCGTCGGTGGCTCGGCCAGACCTGAAGAGCGAGACGGCTCGACCAGACCCGAGGAGCGATCACCCGTTGAACCGCCGAGATTTCCTGCGCCGTTTCCCCGCGATGGTGTCCGCTGTTGCGTCGGCGGCGGTTGCACCGGCAGTGCTGTTACGCGCCGCAACCGCAGGCGCGGCGAACCGCGCGGCGGTGGTTGCCGCGGCGTCCGACCTCAAATATGCGTTGGATGCGGTTGCCGAACGGTACGCCGCGCAAGGGAATCCGAAGCCGAAGCTGATCTTTGGTTCCTCCGGCAATTTCACGCGCCAAATTCAACAGGGCGCGCCGTTCGACCTTTTTCTCTCTGCGGACGAATCCTACATCGCCCAACTGGTCGCTTCCGGACTGACCCGAGACGCGGGCGTCGTCTATGCGGTGGGGCGGATCGGGATTGCGGTGCCGCCAGGATCCCCCGTCCAAGCCGACCGCGATCTGGCCGGTCTTCGCCGTGCGTTGGCCGCGGGCAAGGTCAAGCGCTTTGCGATCGCCAACCCGGAACACGCTCCCTACGGCAAGCGGGCGCAAGAGGCGTTGCAGTACGCGGGCCTTTGGGAGGCGATTCAGCCCTATCTGCTGCTTGGCGAAAACATCGCGCAAGCAATGCAGTTTGCCCTCTCAGGGGGCGCGCAAGGGGGGATCATCGCGCTTTCGCTGGCGAAAGCGCCGCCGGTGGCTCCCCGCTTGGGGGGCTTTGCCCTCATTCCCGAAGCGTGGCACACCCCGCTTGTGCAACGCATGGCGCTGCTGCGCGCAGCCCATCCCGAAGCAGAACGCTTCTACGCCTACTTGCAAGGCAACGACGCCCGCGCGATCCTGGCGCAATACGGTTTCGTGCTACCATAACCCCTTCGCTTTCGGGGTTGCACCACGCATGGAGTGGGACGCATTCTGGCTGTCGTGCCAATTGGCTGCCGCAACGTTGGTGCTGCTCATGCCGTTCGGCGTCTGGGCAGGGCGCGCTTTGGCCTACCACACCTTTCGCGGTAAAGCGCTGATCGAAGGTCTGGTGCTTCTACCGCTCGTGCTGCCACCCACGGTGCTCGGCTTCTATCTGCTCGTCGTGCTCGGCGGCGCGTCACCGTTGGGCGAGTGGCTGCACGAGACATTCGGTGTCACGCTGGTGTTCAACTTCACTGGCCTCATCCTGGCATCGCTCCTCTTCAACCTGCCGTTCGTGATCCCGCCGGCGCAGCGGGCGTTCGAAGCGATCGATCCGCGGTTGCGCGAAGCGGCGCGCGTCATGGGGTTACCCCGCTACCGCATCTTTTGGCAGGTGGAGCTGCCGCTCACCTGGCGCGCGCTCGTTGCTGCGGCAGTGCTCACGTTTGTCCATACCTTGGGCGAATTCGGGGTCGTCTTGATGGTAGGGGGTAACATTCCCGGCGAAACGCGGACGATCGCGATCGCAATCTACGACCGCGTCCAAGCCTTCGATCTCGCCGCGGCGAACCAGATGGCGCTGGTTCTGCTCCTTCTGTCGCTTGCCGCGGTGGTCACCACCTTTGCCCTCTCTGCACGCGCAGCGGTTCCGCGTCGTTCGGAATGACGCGATGGACGGGACCGAAACGCAGACGCTCACGGTTGCGGTCGATCAACGCGAACCGATCCCGCTGACGGGCCGCTTGACCGTGCCCGCAGGGAAACTGGTGGCGCTGGTCGGTCCTTCGGGCGCCGGCAAGAGTTCGCTGCTGCGGATCGTCGCGGGGCTTCTGCGTCCGCAGCACGGCGTCGTCAAACTGGGCGCCAGTTGTTGGCTCGATACCGAACGCCGCGTCTGGCTTCCTCCGGAAGCGCGGCAGGTGGGGATGCTCTTTCAGCACTATGCGCTGATGCCCCACTGTAGCGCGGAGGTGAACGTCGCCATGGCGCTGTGGCGACTGCCGCGGCGGGATCGCCAGCGCCTTGCGCGTGCATGGCTCGAACGGGTGGGTCTTCCCGAATCCCACTGGCATCGCCTGCCGAACGCGCTCTCCGGAGGGGAACAGCAGCGCGTCGCATTGGCACGCGCGCTGGCTGCATACCCCAAGGTCTTGCTCCTGGACGAACCCTTCTCCGCAGTCGATGCGTTGCGGCGCAGCGAGCTTTACGCGTTGCTCGCCACCTTGCGGCAGGAATTGACGATGCCGATCGTGATGGTCACCCACGACCTCATGGAAGCGCGGCTCCTTGCCGACGAAATCGCGGTGATCGACCGTGGGGCCCTGTTGCAACAGGGCCCAACCGAACACCTCTACCGCAGCCCGCGCAACGCCCGCGTCGCAGCGATTCTCGGGATCCGGAACCGTTTCGTCGGCCGCTGGCTCGGCCCCGATCCGCTGCGCCCGGGCTGGGGACGGCTCGAATGGCGTGCCCACACCGAAAGGGACGACGCGCCCGTAATCGCTGTCCTGCCTGCACGCGACAAAGGGCGGATCCCGCTTGGCCAAGCGGTTCATTGGGTCGTGCAAAACGACGCGCTGACGCTACGCACGTGCGACGCGCCGCCATGCCCGGGTAACCCGGTGCGCCTCGCGGTGACGGTCACTTCGGTGCGCAGCTCCGGCGACTTTTCCCTCGTCGAGGTGGCGCTCTCCGCTTCGCCGCAACTCTGCTGGCAGATCACCCTCACCGGCCGGGAACGGCACCGTTTCCAGGTTGGGGAATCGGCTTTTCTCTGCCTCGACCCCAGCTGGATCCACGTGATGCCAATTCGGCGGCGGTAGCACGCGTCCGACCAACGGTGGGGCGTGAATGGCCGTACGCACCCCCATCCTTATCCGTAGCCGAACGGTTGGCGGCAAACGGCTGGGACGCATGGGTGTTGGTCTCAAGCGCCCTTTTCGTGTCTCAGAGGGCGAAGTCGGCGTCGAACGGTTCGTTCCCTTTGACTACCGGCAACGTCAAAGTGCGATCCCAATCGGACCAACCGCCGTCATAGACGCGAACGTCCTGATACCCCAGCGCTTTGAGCTGTAACCACGCCAGGGTCGAGCGAAAAATAGACGCGGGAGGCGAGCGCCGTGAGGGAATCGTCGTAGATCACGATCGTCGAATCATCATTGACGCCCCAGCGCCGGAGCGTTTCTTGAAACACTTCCCGCGCGGGAAACTTCATGATCGGCAACGCGTCGTTCTTGCCCAGATCGGCAAACCGCTGCACCTGCACCGCGCCCGGGATGTGCCCGACCGTGAAGTAGCGGTGCGGATAATAGCGCACCTCGAGCACCACCAGATTCGGGTCGTCGATCCGTTCCGCGAGCCAATCGGCGTCGACCAGAAAGCCGGGCGTGGCCGCACGCGCCACGACGAGCGGCAGTGACAATAAGAGCACCAACAACCCTGGAAACCACGCTTTCAGGAACGAACGCGCCATCATGCATCTCCTATACGGCATTAATTTATTACCTTATAAGAATAACATGCTATGGCTAAAAACACCCGTTCAATCGGGAAACGCGACCACATCAATTTTCCCAATATAGTCGATATTGATTCTCAATTGCATTTCAATTCGGTAACCCCTATACTTCTTCAGACCTCACCCAAGAGGAGACAAAGATGTCCCGCTTCCGCAAGATCATCGCGCCTCACCGTCAATTGGCGGCGAAAACCCTTTCCTACTTCACGATGCACATCACCGTTGCCGCGTTGGTTGCCTACGCGGTGACCGGGAGCTGGCAGGCGGCGCTTGCCCTATCGCTCATCGAACCGATGGTGCAAAGCGTCGCGTACTTCTTCCACGAGCGTTTTTGGGCAGCGCGCGCCAGACGAACAGCGGACACCCCATCAATGCGTCGCCAACAAACCCAGCCAGAACGTGAGGGTGACCGCGGAAACCACCGTAGTGAGCGAGATCAACCGTGCCACTCCGGGCCCGTCGCCGCCCATCCGTGACGCGAGGATATAAGCGGAGCTTGCCGACGGAAGCGCCGCAAAGAGCACCAAGACCGCGAACTGTAGCGGCGGGAGCGCCAACCACTGCCCCAACAGCCATGCCAACGCCGGGCTCACCACCAATTTGATCGTGGCAATGAGGCCACCAGAGCGCACGAGATCGCGCGCAGGCGTAAGCGCGGCACCCACCGCCAACAGACCGATCGCCACCGCTGCGGCGGCCAGCCGCGCCAACAGCGCATCGACCGGCTGCGGCACCACGCCACCGACTGCGTGAAAGAGGAGCCCCGCCACCGTCGCGAGCACCAGCGGGTTGGCAATGAGGTGCCGCATTCCGCCCGGAGACCGCCGCGCCATGCTGCCCACTGCGAACACGTTCGCGAGCGGCACCAGCGCGCCGCACAGCACCCCCATCCACGCCAGGCCCGTCGCCCCATAAGCCTGTTGCGCAACCGCCATGCCGATGTAGGTATTGAAGCGGTACGCGCACTGCGCGCGCGACGCCACCGCAAGGGGTTCGTCGCCGACCCATCGGCCGAGCGCGAAGACGAGCGCGAATCCCACGCCCATCACCAAAGCGCCACTTGCGATCAGCAACACCGCGTCGCCCAATGCAAAGGGCGCGTTGGCCAACGAGCGAAACAGCAACGCGGGAAAGAGTACGAAATAGACGAGCCGCTCCACACCCACCCAAAAGCGTTCCTCGGTGAGCAGAAACCTTCTGAGCACCACGCCGAGCGCAATGCAGGCAAAATCGGGAAAAATGATCGCAAACGCGTCCATGGGGCTTCCGTGTTCGTGGTCTATTGGTTGGGTTGGTGAATTGGGTTGGGTTACTTTGAGTTGCGTTGCGTTTGGGGATCTTCTCTTACCGTGTTATAGTGTCGGTTGCATTGCGTCGCAGTCAGTAGATTCTTCTTGGCGCCTGTTGGGCGCGTCACGCTTCTGGGACTGTCGCCGCAGTCCCGTCGTCGGCTCCGCGCGCAAGCGGCAGCACCTGCATTGTACTTGGCTCGTTGCCATCGACGATTCATGTCCGGATGGATATTTTTTATCTTTCATCGAAAGGAACGTTCATGGCAACGACACCGTTTTCTCCCGAAACTCCAACGCAAACCGCAACCACCTTCGCCGATCTGGGGCTCCCCCAATCGATCTTGTCCGCCGTCACCCAATCGGGTTACACCGAACCGACGACGGTGCAGCGCGAGGCGATTCCCGCCGTGCTCGCGAACGAAGATCTGCTCGTTTCGTCGCAGACCGGTAGCGGCAAGACCGCAGCGTTCGCGCTGCCGCTCTTGGCGCGTCTGGCAAACCCCCGCCCCGATCCCCGGACACGCGGTGCGCGCGTGCTGGTGCTCACCCCGACCCGCGAACTCGCGCAGCAGGTCGAAAAGGCGTTTCGTACCTACGGAAGCGGGCTTCGCCGCTTGAAGACCGTGACCCTGGTGGGTGGGATGCCTTTCGGCCCGCAACGTAGAGACCTTGCGGGCTACGTCGATGTGATCGTCGCCACCCCCGGGCGCCTCAAAGATCACCTCAACCAGCGCACGCTCACGCTCGACGCGGTGGAGACGCTGGTGCTGGACGAAGCCGACCGCATGCTCGACATGGGGTTCATCGACGACATCCGCGAGATCGTCGCCACCACCCCAGCGAACCGGCAGACGCTCCTCTTTTCCGCGACGCTCGAAGGGGTCGTGGGACAACTCGCGCGTTCGATCACTCGGAATGCGCGCCGGATCGAGGTGGCGCGCACCCCGGAAGCGGCGCCGAAGATCGAGGAACGGGTACACTATTTCGACAACGAAGCGCACAAGAACCGGTTGCTCGCGCACCTGCTGAACGACGAAGCACTCCAACAGGCGGTGATCTTCACCGCGACCAAACGCGGTGCCGAAGCGCTTGCCGGTCGGCTCCAGGATTCGGGGTTGCGTGCCTCGGCGCTTCATGGCGACATGTCGCAGCGTGCCCGCAGCCGCGTGGTCGAGCAACTCCGGCGCGGCGCGGTGCAGGTGCTGGTCGCGACCGACGTTGCGGCACGCGGGCTGGACATCGCCGGCATTTCGCACGTGATCAATTTCGATCCCCCCAAACAGTTCGAAGACTACGTCCATCGCATCGGTCGCACCGGTCGTGCCGGACGCGAAGGGGTGGCGGTCACGTTCGTGCACCCCAACGAATCGCGCTTGATCCAGGGGATCAGCCGCTTCGTCGGCCGGACGCTCCCGGAAGTGACCATTGCCGGTCTGGAGCCGAGCATTCCGCGCCCCGCAGGGGGGCAGCGCCACTCGGCAAACGGGCACGGCCGGAACGAGCGTCGCGGCCCCAGCAAAACGCGCCGCACTGCTGCCCACGCCAAATCGTACGCCGGGCAGGAACGCGGCGGCTGGGAACGGAGCCGAACCGGAAGCTGGGATAAGCCGGAAGGATCACATCGCCCCCGTCGCGCGTGGGATGCGCCCGCGTACGACCGCTGGGACGACGATGCGCCGCGTCAACGGCGGACGCTTTCGGTCAAGAAGTGACACAAATGAAAGGGAGCGTGCGCTCCCTTGTTTACGAGCGGGCTTTTTTCACGAACGGGATGTGAATTCCACCGCGCGCTCGCGTTTGGCAAAGCGGTCGAGCACACCGTTGACGAATTTGTAGCCTTCGTCTGCGCCGTAGCGTTTCGCCAGCTCGATCGCCTCGTCGATGATCACCCGATGGTTGGTTTCCGGATGGCCGGCAAACTCTGCCGCGGCGATCAACAGGATCGCGTGCTCGATGGGGTCGAGGTCGGTGATCGCGCGGCGCGAGAAAGGCGCCAGTTTGGCGCGAAACGCATCGGCATGGCGAATTGCGGTGCGGAGCAGCTCCAGCATCAGCAGATGGTCGGTGTGGGGAAAATCCGCCTCTTCGGCAAGTTGCTGTTCGATCGCGGCCAGGTCGTGTTCGGTGAGCAGCCACTGGTAGACCCCTTTGAGCGCGAGCTCGCGCGCAAGCCGCCGCCGCGAGCGCGATTTGTCGAGGGGCGTGGAGCGCTCGGCCGCGCTCACTGCGCACCTCCTTGCCGGGCCAACGCGCGCAGGTGGTTCGCCATCTCCACCGCCACTTGCGCACAGTCACGCCCTTTGCCGTGCATGCGCACTTCGGCCTCTTCGTCGGTGTTGGTGGTGAGCACCCCGTTGGCGATCGGGACACCGGTCTCGAGCTGTACGCGGGTGATCCCAGCCGCCATCTCGTTCGCGACGATCTCGAAATGGTAGGTCTCTCCCCGAATCACCGCACCCAGCGCAATGAGCGCGTCGAAGCGGCCAGAACGCGCCATCTTTTGGAGGATGAGCGGCAGTTCGAGCGCGCCGGGGACGGTGACGATCGCGACCGCATCGGGGGAGACGCCCAAACGGCGCAATTCCGCGACGCACGCCGAAAGCAGGCCATCGCCCACCTCCTGGTTGAAGCGCGCGAGCGCAATGCCAACGCGCACACCGCGGCCGTCGAGGTTCGGTTCGTATTCGTAAATGTCGTCGTATCGTGCCATGGTCATTCCTCTTCGAAACCAACCACCTCCAGCCCGAAACCGGTCAGGTTCGGGAAACGCATCGGGTGCGACATGAGGCGCATCTTGCCGACCCCCAGCGAACGGAGGATCTGCGCCCCGACGCCGAGGAAACGGGGGTCCCAGGCGCGGCGGCGCACCCGCTGTTCGGTGAAGTTTTCCAAGAGCTCTTCGCCGCTCTGCGCGCGGTAGAGCATCACCGCGACACCAGCAGGGTGCAGGGCGATCCGCTCCAACGCCTGCGGCAGCGTCACGCTGTGCCCGGCGTAGCCCGGGTCGAGAAAGTCGAGGATCGAAACCGGTTCATGCACCCGCACGAGCGTCTCTTGGTCGGCGGTGATCGGCCCTTTCCATGCGGCGAAGTGCACGTCGCCGGTGGTGGTGTCGCGAAACGCGGTGAGGGTGAGTGCCCCCCACGGGGTCGCGATCGCCTTTTCCGCCATCCGTTCGACCAGCGTTTCGGTGCGCAGCCGGTATTCGATGAGGTCGCGGATCGCGCCGATCTTGAGCCCGTGTTGCGCTGCGAACCGCTTGAGCTGCGGCAGGCGCGCCATCGTGCCGTCTTCGTCGAGGATTTCGCAGATCACCGCTGCCGGTTCGAACCCGGCAAGCGCCGCGAGGTCGCAACCGGCTTCGGTGTGACCGGCGCGAATGAGCACCCCCCCTTTGCGCGCCATCAGTGGAAAGACGTGGCCCGGCTGCACCAGGTCGGAAGGTTTCGCGTTGCGCGCTACCGCGGTGCGGATGGTATGGGCGCGGTCGTACGCCGAAATGCCGGTGGTCACCCCCTGCGCCGCTTCGATCGAGACGGTAAAGGCCGTGCCATAGGGGGTGCCGTTTGCTTCGGCCATGAGCCGCAACCCCAACTGCGCACACCGCTCCGGCGTGAGCGTGAGGCAGATCAACCCACGACCGTACTTCGCCATGAAGTTGATCGCTTCCGGCGTGACACATTCGGCGGCCATCACCAGGTCACCTTCGTTTTCGCGGTCCTCGTCGTCGACCAGGATCACCATCCGGCCCGCTTGGAGCTCGGCGATGATCTCGGGCACCGACGCGAGCGCGACCGTTTCGCCGACGTCGTTCATGGACCATCACCTCCCAGCACATCCGTTTCAGGCAGCGATTCGGGCGTCTGCGCAAAATGGCGGGCGTAGGCAAGGAGCCGTTCGCCGTAACGCGCGATGGGGTCGACTTCAAGGTTGACGCGCGTCCCAGCGGTCAGGCGGTCGAAATTGGTCATCGCGACCGTGTGCGGAATGAGGTTCACCGTAAAGAGGCAACTGCCGTCGGCACGATCTTCGACCTCGTTCACGGTGAGGCTGACGCCGTCGATCGCGATCGACCCTTTGCGGGCGACGAACGGCGCCACTTGCGGTGGCGCGCGAAACTGCACGCGCGTACTTTCGCCGACTGGGGTCACTGCGACCACCTCACCCACCGCGTCGACATGGCCCGTGACCCAGTGGCCGCCCAAAGGATCGCCGACTTTGAGCGCTTTTTCGAGATTGACGCGGGACCCGACCTCGTTGAGCCCGGTGGTGCACGAGAGCGTTTCGCCGGAGACGTCGTACTCCAGGCACGGATTGCCCGCAACCATGCGCCGCCCGACCACGGTGAGGCAGACGCCGCTATGGGCGACGCTGTCACCGATCCGCACGTCGGAGAAATCGAGCGAGCCCACATCGACGGCGATCCGCACCCCATCGGCAAGCGGCGTCACCGCAGCAATGCGTCCCACGCCGATCACGATTCCCGTAAACATCCTGGTCTTCCTTTGCGTCCCGGATCGGATTGTAACAAGGAGTCCGCGTAAAAACCGCGCCGCACGGCAAAGCCAGGTAGAATCGGCATCTGTCTGCGCAACTGCGAACCAACGAAAGGAGCAAACGATGGCGAAACGCATTCCCAATCCCGACCCGAACGGGCTCTTCCGCGAAGAGACGATCTCCGACCCGAAAGTGGGGGCGATCCGGCGCATGATTCCGGTGACCGCCGATGGGCTGCCCGATCCCGACCGCGACGAGAAGTTCATCGGCGAACTCACCGTGATGACGCCGATGGGGGCGTTACCGCTCACCTTCGAAATCCCGGCGAAAAGCCTCTCGGACGCGGTCGCAGGGTTTGCCGACGCCGCGGAAAAGCAGCTCGAGCGGATGCAGGACGAGTTGCGCCGCCTTGAACTCGAACAGTCGTCGCTGTTGGCGAAGCAGGCGCTCGTCGGCGGCGGACTGGGAGGACAGGGCGGCCCCGGAAGCGCCGGCGGCCCAGGCGGTTTGGGGGGCGGTCGCGCTGGCGGCGGCAGCGGCCTCATCCTTCCGTGAGTGCGGCGCTTGGAGAAAACGCCGTCGTGCGAACGGTAACGCGGCGCGCTCAGCGCCGCTTTTCGCTGCGCAAGACCGCCTCGATCCCTTGCCGCGCGCCCGCGGTAATCTGCAGCGCGAGCACCGGGCGCAACTGCCACGCGATCACCAGCCGACCCACCCCTTGTTCCGCCCCGGCATAGTAACGGGCGACCACGTTGGGCGCAAGGCGCTTGCCGAGCGTCCATTCGGTGGTCCCCGTTTCGGTGGTGGCGATCCCCACTTGGTCGAAACCAAACGCCTGCCCCAAGTCCTGCAAGACGCTGTCGGCTTGGGTCAGCCCCAACCCACGCGCCGCGGTGAGGAGCAACCCCAGTGACGTGCCGCCGCTCCCCAAGGGCTGGCCGGTGATGAGCAGACTCAACATCTCGCCCTCCGGCCGCGCTGGTTCGGCAAAGAGTTCACTCTTCAGCTTCGACACCGGCCCCCAAAGGCGCAACCCCACGAGCCCTTCGTTCGGCAGGGTACGGACCGCTTCTGCTTCGACGATCGGGTCGCTGAGTGGGCCGGCAAAGGTCACACTGCCGCTGCGCACCGCCAGATCGACTCCGTAGCCGCGGTAGCGGCCGTCTACGAGCGCGATCGTGCCGGTTCCGGTTGGCGGCGCGGGGGGATCCCGGCGCACCATCAAAGTACCGATCAGGCGGGTGGTAAAACCGTACCCTTCGACCCGCACCGCGTCTCCCAATACCGTCTCCACCGCGAGCGCCACCGGATAGCCACTGGTTTTTTCCTGCGGGGCGTCGGCATAGACCAGATCGTCCGATTCGCCGACCACCCCTTCGGGTAGCGCCTGCACGCGCAGCGTCGCGCTCGGGACGACGACACGCCCATGAACCACGGCGCCGCTGGGTTGCGCCCACACGGAGAGCGCCGGCGCAAGGTCGAGCGCAAGTTCCGGCACCCGCATCGCCGCGAACCGTTCGCCACGAATCTGCACCGCGGCCGACCAGTCGGGCCACGCGGCGGTACCCGTGCCCGTCACCGTCAGCGTGCCGCCCGCAGTGCTCGCCACCGTCGCACTCAAGGTCAGGGTACGATCCGGGGCAAGCGCAAGGCGCGCCTGCGGCAACCGCAGACCGACCCCTGCCTGCGGTAATGTCACGGTACCGTCGTGGAGTGTCAGGGTCGCGGCGACTTGGGGTGCGGCGATCGTTCCGGACACGGCTGCGTCCAGCATAGCGCGACCGTCGATGCCGGTCACGTCAGGCACGAGCGGCGCGAACGGCGCAAGCGACGGGATCGACACCTGCGCTTGCGCCGCGATCGTCTCCGGCTGGGTCCAATCGACCTGTGCGGTGAGCGTACCGTCGAGTTTCAACGTGGCCACCGGCGAGGCTTCCGGAAGCCACGGTCGCGCCAGACGCTGCACCGTCGCGAGCGGAAAGCGCGCGGTGGCGTGGGCGGAGACTGGCGCTTCAGGCCGCTGTTGGGCGCTCAGGCAGAGCTCCCCGGCCGCCTCCCCCGGGGTCAAACAGAGCGGCGCGACTTGCCAGGCGCCGGGGCGCCAGGTGAGCGCCGAAGCCTTGCGCAGACGCCAGACGCCCAGTTGCGGTGATGTTATGGTGAACGCGGTCAGCGCGCCCTGCCACGCGAAAGCGGCGTCGTCTGCCCCCGTGCGTGCTGCGCCCGCCACGGTGAGCGCGACAGAACCGGGTGCCGACGCCGCCTGCACGCGGATTTCGTGGCGGGCAAGCGTCCCGGTGAGCTGCCCACGAATGCGGTCGATCGGTGGCGCATCCCCCCAAGTGAGTCGATCGAACGCCGCTTCGAGCGCGAGTTCGGGCGTGTGCCAAGGACCTCGCATCGCGCCTTCGACTACCACCCGACCGGCAAGCGGCAGGCGCAACTGTTTGACGAGCGGTAGCTCCGCCAATTGCGGGGCAGCAAACCGCAGGTGCATCTCGACGGTGCCGTCTGCGTCGCCCGCACCGGCGACCACGAGCTGAGCGCTGCCGTGGCGCGCGGTGAGCGCCGCGGAAACGCGCGGAACGGTGCGCCACTCAGCAGTGAGCGCACCCGAGAGCGCACCGTCGGCGCTTGCGACGAGGAGGTCGTCAAGCGTTGCGTCGGTGGCACGAAGCGCACCGCGCCAGCTCAGTCGATCGATGCGGTAGGGCGCAGTCATCGCCGGGTGGTGGATCGTAAGCGCGGTAGCAGCAAAGCGATCGACCGCGATCGCCACCGGCACGGCTTTGAGCGTTGCAGCGAGCGCATCGAGTTCGGCGCGCCAATCGCTCGGCGGCGCGTCGTCCAGCTGCGGCTTGACCGTCACCGTAGCGCGTTCGAGCCCGAGCGCGCGCAAATGGATCGTCCGACGCGCAAGCGCCCCCCAATCGAGCGCGATCGTGACCCGGTCGACGCGCACGGTCAGCGCTTCGTCACGCCAACCGAGGTTGCGCCAGACCACGCCAGTACGAAGCGTCCCCGATTCGTAGGCAATCTGCAGTGCAGGCACCATGCGATCCACCCACCGGGTCAGCAATGCAGTTCCCGTTTCGGTCGTGATCGCAGCAGTAAAGAGCACCACACCCGCCACCACGAACTGCACAAGCAGCCACACCGCCTCGGCAATCCAGAACGGCAACGCCGCAAGCCCCGCGACGCCCAGCGCCAAAAGCGCCCGCCACCACGATTGGTGCCGCCGCCGCATCAGAAGGTCACTCCCAGTCCGAGGTGGAGCCGCGGGGTACGGCGGTCACCGTCGAGCGGCACGGCGAGGTCGACCTGGAGTAACCCAACGGGCGAACGCCAGCGGGCGCCGACGCCGATCGCGGAAGCGGGCGCAAAGTCGAGCCAACTGTCGAACGCCTGACCGGTATCGAAAAAGAGCGCGCCGTACCAACCCGGCGGCCCGACGGGGTGGAGCAGCTCGACGCTTGCAACCACCAGGTGCTGCCCGCCGAGCACACGACCACTCCCATCGCGCGGGGCCAACGTCTGGTAGCCATAGCCACGCACCGAACGGTCGCCACCCGCGAAAAAGCGCAGCGCGCGC
>Ga0207871_100144_pt1 | contig 41283 bp, 38 predicted proteins | sample Passage260A_FD_187371 | JGI IMG/M metagenome (GOLD analysis project Ga0207871, IMG submission 187371) | Cellulose adapted compost microbial communities from Newby Island Compost Facility, Milpitas, CA, USA - Passage2 60A (SPAdes) (version 2) ...
CTGCTCAAGATGGCGGAGCATCTCGGGTACTCGCCGTACTATTGCTCCCGGCAATTCAATCGGTTCACCGGGACGACGATCCGCGACTATGTCTGGTCCCGCCGCCTCAGCCGTGCCGCCCTGGAGCTCCGCGACACGGACCGGCGGGTGCTGGACATCGCCGTCAAGTACGGGTTCTCATCGCAGGAGGCGTTCACGCGGGCCTTTCACAAGGCGTTCGGGTTGACGCCCGCGGCCTACCGGAAAGCCCCCCGCCCCATCCCGCTTTCGATTCGCGTGGAGGTGTTCTCGCCCTATCACTATCGGATGAGGGAGCGGATCAAGATGAGCGAAGCGCGCGTAAAGCCGGTGGAGGTCAAGGTGGAGTTCATCCCGGCCCACAAGTTCATCGGGATCTGGGATCCGGACGCCACGGACTTCATGAGCTTCTGGGACAACGGACATTCGTGCGACGAAGTGTGCGGCACGCTGGAGAGCATGTCCCATCATGTGCTTCCCGGGCAGCTTACGCAAACGGCGGGTTGGTTTTACAAGGACGGGAAGAAAGGGTACCTGTACGGCATTCCCGTTCCGCTGGACTACGACGGTCCCGTCCCGGAAGGGATGGAGTGCCGGGTCATTCCGGAATCGGAGTACCTCGTCTTCCATCATCCGCCCTTCGATTATCTGCGGGACAACGGGCCGGTCATGCGGGCGGTCGAGGACATGGCGTGGCATTTCGATCCCCGGACGATGGGGTACGAATGGGATGAGGAGACCAAGCAGGACTACCAGCGGCATTTCCCGGAAGGGTACGGGTACGCCGTACTGCGGCCGATCCGGAAAATCGCGACCTGAGGACGGCTGCGCGAAAAAACATGCCGCTCTGGCCCATGAGCGGCTTTTTGTATTTGCGATGAATAAAGTGCCGGTTTAAAATATAAAGAAACACTTAACTTTCCGCTTGGGGTGTGGCGCATGCTGGTATGGATGTTGCGACAGGTGATGGCGGAGAAAGGGATCTGGACGGGGGCTGCGCTGAGAAGATTGCTGATCGAAAAGGCGAATTACCGTATTTCCGCAGCAGCCGTTGGTGCATTGATAAAGAATCAACCCCGGCAGATGAAGGCCGAAACGCTTGACGCGCTTTGTACGGCGTTGGAATGTACGCCCAATGATCTGTGGGTGTATATCCCGCCCCGGATGGTCAAGGAGGCGTCATCATGACGGTCAGGCAAATTCTCCCCTTCGGGGATCCCCTGTTGACCCAGCACAAAATCGAACGGTTGGATGTGATTCGGCAGACCAATCGGGAGCCGGTCTGAGCGAAGCCGCCCGTCGGGGAGCCGCAAAAACATGGACGCAACCACGGGTTGCGCGGCTCCGGGAGCCGACGTAACCAATGCGTTCTTCCCATTTCCGCACGGCGGCACTAGAATGGACTTATCAATTCACGGGAAGGCGTGTGGTGCATGACCTTCGGAGAGAAACTGAAAGCAGAACGCATGAAGAAAGGCTGGACGCAGGACGAACTGGCCGAGAAGCTGTTCGTCAGCCGGCAGTCCGTCTCGAAATGGGAGAACGGCGCGAATTACCCGAACATCGAAATTCTGATCAAGCTCAGCGACCTGTTCGGCGTGACGGTCGACGAGCTGTTGAGGAGCGATGAACAGTTGACCAGACAGGTGATCCGGGACGGCAAGCAGCTCAAGTATCCGCGGCTCAAGGCCTTTTTCGACCTGCTGTTCATGGCGGGGGTCGTGATGCTCGTGGTCAAAATCGGCATCCTGCTGCTCAACAAGGTGGCGTCGCTCGACATTCCGCTGATCGGCGGGACGTTCCTGTGGAATTTCGGGTCGCTGTTCCTGATCGTCGTTGCGGGGATCGGCTCGAACACGCTCAAGGACAAGTACAAAACATCCGGATGACGAGAAGGGCCATTTCCGGTTGGCGGAAATGGCCCTCGTCATGTTCCGGCCGGTTATTTCGGCTGAAGGTACCCTTCGGCCTTCAGCAGCTCGGCGATCAGGACGCCGCCGCCGGCCGCGCCGCGCAGCGTGTTGTGCGACAGCCCGATGAACTTGTAGTCATGCAGCGAATCTTCGCGCAGCCGCCCGGCGGACACCCCCATGCCGCCTTCGAGATCGCGGTCGAGCTTCGTCTGCGGGCGGTCGTTCTCCTCAAAGTACGTGATGAACTGCTTCGGCGCGCTCGGGAGTCCGAGCTCCTGCGGCCGGCCCTTGTATTCCCGCCAGCACGCCAGAATTTCGTCCTTCGACGGCTTCCGCTCGAACGAGACGAACACGCTCGCAAGGTGGCCGTCCGTTACGGGCACGCGGATGCATTGCGCCGTGATGACGGGCGCGTCCGCCTTGACGATTTGTCCGTTCTCCACGCGGCCCCAGATGCGCAGCGGCTCCTGCTCGCTCTTCTCTTCCTCGCCGCTGATGTAGGGAATGACGTTGTCGACCATCTCCGGCCATTCGGCGAAGCTTTTGCCGGCGCCGGAGATCGCCTGGTAGGTCGAGACGACGACGCGGGTCGGCCCGAACGCCTGCAGCGCGTGAAGCTGCGGCACATAGCTCTGAATGGAACAGTTCGGCTTGACCACAATAAAACCGGTGGAGGTGCCGAGCCGTTTGCGCTGGGCTTCGATCACTTCGAGATGGGCATGGTTGATCTCGGGAATGATCATCGGCACGTCCGGCGTCCAGCGGTGCGCCGAGTTGTTCGACACGACCGGCGTTCCCGTCTTCGCATAGGCTTCCTCGAGCGCCCGGACTTCATCCTTCTTCATGTCGACGGCGCAGAAAATGAAATCGACGCCCGACGCGACCTCTTCCACCTTCGACGCATCCTGCACCACGATATGTTTCACTTGTTCCGGTATCGGCGTGGACATTTTCCAGCGATTCTTCACGGCTTCTTCGTACGTCTTGCCCGCCGAATGGCTGCTGGCCGCGATGGCCGCCACTTCGAACCAGGGGTGATGTTCGAGCAGCTGCACGAACCGCTGGCCGACCATCCCCGTGCCGCCGACGATGCCCGCCTTGAGCTTGCGTGTCATGGTTCCTCAACTCCCTCTATAGTAAATGTCGATCGTCTGCCTGATGGTTCCCGGCGTTCGCGGGCAAATAAAAGCCGCCCCGAGACGCTTCGTCCCAGGGCGGGAGACGATCCCGCGGTACCACCCGGATTCGCCGGCCCGTCGCCGGGACCGGCCTCAGCGAGTACGCCGCCGCGCGCCCGATGCGCAGGCGGTCATACTCCGGCTCTGTAACAGGAGCACCTGTCGCACCATCCTCCGGATCCGCGGAGACCGGATTCCGATGCGCTGCTCGGAGGCTTTCTTCAACAAAGACGCTCTGCTCCTTCCCAGCTCCCGGAGCTCTCTGGAAGAGCGCACCCTTTGTCTACTCGTCTCGTCATCGCATTTCGATATGAACATTATCTTTGAATGTACCAGAAATCCCGGGCGTTCGCAACCCGTTCGGCGATGCGAATGGCTGCCGTTTCGTCCCCGGAGTCTGCCTGGGCGGAAGTGACGGCGTTGTACGGGGGAGAGCTCCAGAGGAGCTCCCTTTTTTTGTTTGCGTCCGGTGGTCCTGCCAAAATGAAGGGAGCCCGGCACAAAAAATCCATTGAATATGTCAGTGACATGACTTATGGTTTAGATCAAGCTTAAGCCGGTGGTTTATGTCACGCTTAAGCTTATGGTATACCATCAACCGGGATTGGCCAGCCCCGAAATCCGTCAGAGGAATGTCCGGACATGACATCCGAGAACAAATCCAGGAAGCAGCTGTACCTTCAAATCGCCGACAAGGTGATGGAGATCATCGAGAGCCGGGAACTCAAACCCCACGACCCGGTTCCGTCCGAAGCCGAATTGGCGAAGTTGTTCGGCGTCAGCCGCATGACGACGAAGTTGGCTTTGGAGCAACTGGTCGAACGCGGCGTGGTTTACCGCCTGCCCAGGAGAGGAACCTTTCTGGCCGGAAACGGGCAGGAAGGCGGCGCGCGCATGGAGGCGAAGCCGCCGCAGCAGCCCGGCGAGAAAAAAGAAAGCAGGCTGATCGCGCTCGTCGTTCCCCACATGACCGACTACACGTCGCGGATCATTGCGTCGGTGGAACACGAAGTGCGCAAGCACGGGTTCGACCTCGTTCTCCGGATCAGCAAGGACGAGGAGGACCAGGGCCGGTGCCTGCAGGCGCTTGTCGACATGGGGATCGACGGCATCATCCTGTTCCCCCAGGGAAGCAAATCCTGCAGCAGCCAGGTGTTCAAGCTGAAGATGGACAAGATTCCGAGCGTGATCATCGACCGGGTATTCTATGAAATTCCGATCGATTGCGTCTATCACGACCATTTTCAGGGTTCCTACGAGATGGCGAAGTATCTGATCGCCAAGGGACACCGGGAGATCGGATTTTCGTCCAATGTCATCGAGAACATCACGGCACGCGGGGAACGCTACCGGGGGTATATCCAGGCGCTGCTGGACCACGGCATACCGGTGAAAAGCGAGTACATCCATTTCCGGACGACGAGCTGCCGGCCGGACCACATCCACGAGTACGATGCCGAGCAGGGCGAGTTCATCCGGAACAATCCCGGCATGACGGCGGTCATGTGCGCGGACGACCAGGTCGCCATCGCGACGCTGTTCTCGGCGCTGCACATGAACATCGCGGTACCGGAGAAACTTTCGATTGTCGGATTCTCGGATACGCATCTGTCGGCGCTCACGCCCGTGCCGCTGACCACCGTGCGCCAGGACACGGAGAAGCTGGCGGCGGCGGCCGTCGAGCTGCTGATGAAGCGTGTCCGCCATTCGCGGGAACAGCATATCACGGTCAAGATTCAGACGCGGATCATTGAAAGAAAATCGGTGCTGGATCGAAGCGGTCTTGTCACAACTACGTGAAGCGGAGATGATCCACATGTCCGGTAAGATGAAAGCGTTGGCAATTCTGATGCTTGTCTGTCTCGTCCTTACAGCCTGCGGAGGCGGCAACGGCGGCAACGGAGGCAATGCCGGAAACGGCGGATCCGTCAGCGGCGAAAACGGCGGCAACGGCGGGAACGCCGGTGACGCGGGCGACGGCGGCGAGGTGAAAAACGAAAAGCTGATCGTCTACACGAACTCCAACTCCGACGGCCGCGGCGAATGGTGGATCGAGCAGGCCCGGCAGGCCGGATTCGATATCGAGATCGTCGGAGCGGGCGGCGCCGATCTGACGAACCGCCTGATTGCGGAGAAGAACAATCCGATCGCCGACGTCGTGTTCGGTCTGAACCATATGTTCTTCGAGAATCTGAAGAAAGAGGGCGTCATCACGCCGTACGTGCCTTCGTGGGCTTCGCAGGTCGGCGAGAACCTGAACGATCCGGAAGGCTACTATCACGGACTGGTCAAGCAGGCGATCATGATCGGCTACAACGCCGACGTGTACACGCCGGAGACGGCGCCGAAGTCCTGGCAGGATCTGTACACCAACGAAGCCTTCAAGGGCAAATATGAAGCGCCGACCATGCTCGGCCGGGCGACGATGCAGATGGTCGTGGCGGGCATCCTGATGCCGTACATGGATGAAAACGGCGAGCTCGGCATTGCCGAAGAGGGATGGAACGAGCTGAAGAAGCTGTATGACAACGGGCTGCCGATGGTGGAAGGCGAAGACCTGTACGCCAACATGGCCGCCGGCAAAGTTCACATCGGCACCGTCGTGTCCGGCGAGAAGTTCAAGCGCGAGCAGGAGTACGGCGTGAACGTCGGAGTCGTCGCGCCGGAGCAGGGCGTGCCGATGGTCGTCGAGCATATCGCCATCGTGAACGGCACGAAGAAGATGGATACGGCGAAGCGGTTCATCGACTGGTTCGGTTCCGCCGAGATGCAGGGCAAGTTCGCAGCGGAATTCAGCGCCATGCCGGTCATTCCGGAAGCGGCCCAGCAGGCTCCGGACCACATCAAGGAACTGTTCGCCAAGTTGAAAGCGCAGCCGCTCGACTGGTCGTTCATCGCGGAACATATCGACGAGTGGGCGGAGAAGATCGAACTGCAAATCATCAACTAAAAACGATCCAACATTGTCGTTCGGGAACTGCATGGCTCACGCAAAGGCTATGCAGTTCTCTCTTCCATCACAACCAAAGACTGGTGAGCGCGTTGATCACATTCAAGGATATCCAGGTACACTTCGGATCGTTCCATGCCGTCAAGAATCTCAATCTGGAGATCAGGGAAGGCGAGTTCTTCACGTTTCTGGGGCCGTCCGGCTGCGGCAAAACGACGATTCTCCGCGCGCTTGCGGGGTTCGTAACGCCTACGGGCGGGAGCATCCTCCTGAACGGCAGGGACATCACGAACGTGCCGATCGAGAAGCGCGGCATCGGCATGGTGTTCCAGAACTACGCGCTGTTCCCGACCATGACCGTATACGAGAACATCGCCTTCGGCATGAAGGTCAAGAAGGCGAAGAAATCGGAGATCGACGCGGCGGTGCGCGACATTGCGCGCAAGGTCGACCTGAAGGAAGAACATTTGACCAAGAAGGTGTCCGAGCTGTCGGGCGGCCAGCAGCAGCGCGTGGCCATCGCCCGGGCGCTCGTCCTGAAGCCGGCCATTCTGGCACTGGACGAGCCCCTGTCCAACCTCGACGCGAAATTGCGCATCCAGCTGCGGAACGAACTGAAGGCACTGCAGAAAAAGTTCGGCATCACCACCATCTATGTCACGCACGACCAGGAGGAAGCGCTGACGCTGTCCGACCGGATCGCGGTGTTCAACAACGGCGTTCTCGAGCAGGTCGGCACTCCTTACGAAATCTACAATCATTCCGGCACGGAATTTGTGTGCAATTTCATCGGCGACATCAACCGGCTTGACCCGGCCCTGATCGAGAGTAGCCCGCTCCGGGCGTTCATCAGGCCCGGCAAAGTCGCGTACATCCGCAACGAGAAGGTGAATCTGGCGCCGATCGAAGGCGAGGATGTCGTGCGCCTGAGAGCCAGGATCGTCGACCGGGAGTATTACGGACTGTACAGCAAGTACGTGCTGGAGCTGGAGGGCGGCAGCCGGCTGAAGACGATCGAGAAGGAGAACGGGCGGGTCGCCCTCGAGGTCGGCGCGGAAGCCGACGTGTATATCCGGCCCGCCGACATCATGCAATTTGACCGGACGGAGCGAGGACATTGAACGCGCAGACATGGAAAGACAGGCTTGGGTCGCTGCACTACGGCCAGATGCTGCTCTATGCGATCATCGCCTGGTTCGTCATCACGTTTCTCATCCTTCCGAACCTGAACGTGTACTATGAAATTTTCTTCAGGGACGGCAGTTTTTCGCTGGAACCGGTGGAGAAGCTGATCTCCTCCAAGCGCGCCATGAACAGCCTGAAGAACAGCTTCATCCTCGCCGTGTCCCTGATGATCACGGTCAACGTGGTCGGCATCATGCTGGTGCTGCTCACCGAATATTTCGACATCAAGGGCGCCAGGGTGCTGAAACTCGGCTACTTCACGACACTGCTCTATCACGGCGTCGTCGTGTCGGCGAGCTACAAGTTCGCCTACGGCGAGAACGGTATCGTCACCAAGCTGCTGGCCGGCCTGTTCCCGGACATGAACCGGGAATGGTTCCACGGCTACTGGGCCGTGCTGTTCGTGATGACGTTCGCCTGCACGTCGAACCATCTTCTGTTCCTGGGCAACGCGATCCGCAAAATCGACTACCAGACCGTCGAAGCCGCCCGGGGGATGGGGGCGGGGCCCTTCACCATTTTGTGGCGCGTGGTGCTGCCCGTACTGAAGCCGACGATCTTTGCGCTCACCATCCTGACGTTCCTGACGGGTCTCGGCGCCATGTCGGCCCCGCTCATCCTCGGCGGCTCGGAATTCCAGACGATCGCGCCCATGATCCTGACGTTCTCCAAGAGCTCGACGTCGAAGGATCTGGCGGCGCTCCTGGCGCTCGTGCTCGGACTTGCCACGATCATCCTGCTTACGATCATGATCCGCATCGAGAAGCGCGGCAACTACATGTCCGTGTCAAAGGTGAAATCGACGCTGGTCAAACAGAAGATCCACAACAGGTTCGCCAATGCCGCGGTCCACTTCATCGGCTATGCGTTGTTTCTGATCTACGTCACGCCGGTCGCGCTGATCGTGCTGTTCTCGTTCACCGACGCCCGGAGCATTTCGACGTCGACGATCACCTGGAACAGTTTCACGCTCGAGAACTATGCCCGGCTGTTCACTTCGATGAGCGCGCTCAGGCCGTATCTCGTGAGCGTGATATATGCCGCGGCGGCGTCGCTGCTCGTCGTGGCGCTGGCCCTGTTCGCCTCGCGCATCATCCACAAGTACAAGAACAGCAGGCTGGCCATGGCGCTGGAATACGCGTTGATGATTCCCTGGATGCTGCCGAGCACGCTGATCGCGATCGGCCTCGTGCTCACGTTCAACGTGCCCCGGCTCATCGTCGGCAACACGGTGCTGACCGGGACGCACTGGATCGTCATACTCGGATATATCATCATTCACATTCCGTTCACGATGCGCATGGTGAAGGCGTCCTTCTTCAGTCTGGACCACAACCTGGAGGATGCCGCGCGGAACATGGGAGCCAGGCCGTTCTATACGTTTCGGAAGGTGCTCCTGCCCATCGTCCTGCCGTCCACGCTGGCGGTTCTGGCGCTGAATTTCATCAAGATACTCGACGATTACGACCTGACGGTGTTCTTGTATCACCCCGTGTATCAGACGCTGGGGGTGGTCATCAAGAACAGCACGGACGTGGAAGCGGGCATCATCGCGCGCGCCATGACGCTGGTCTATACGGTGGTGCTGATGATCATGTCCGGCATTACGATGTACCTGGTCTACGGCAGGGGCGCGAAAGACAGATAGACAGCCCGAAACCGCGAAAACAGACACATCCGGAGTGGAGGCAGCGCATGAAGCTGAAAATCATGACGTTCAATCTGAGGATCCATGTGGAGTCCGACGGCGACAACGCATGGCCGAACCGTACGGAGGCGGTCGCGAAGACGATCCGAAAACATGATCCCGGGATCATCGGCATTCAGGAAGGGCTGCACGGCATGCTGACCGATCTGGAGCCGCTTCTGCCTGAATACGCCTGGGTCGGCGAAGGACGGGAAGGCGGCACCGATGGCGAACATGTCGCGATCTTCTACAAGAAGGGCGAATGGGAAGTCGTCGAAACCGGTAACTTCAGTCTGTCCGAGAAGCCGGAGCAGCTGGGGGTGAAAAGCTGGAACACCTCCCATGCCCGCATGTGCACCTGGGCGGTGCTCCGGTCGGCGGCGGGGAACCGGATTGCGATGTTCAACACGCATCTGGATCATGAGAGCGAGGAAGCCAAGCTCAAGGGCATGGCGCTCATTCGCGAGCGGATGCGGGATCTTCGCACCCGGACCGGTCTTCCGGTCATCCTGACGGGCGATTTCAATGCCGTCCCGGAACATGACGTCGTGACCGGACTGGAGCGGGAAGGCTATCTGAACGCCTTTTCCGTTTTCCGGGAAACGGACCGGGAAGTCGGCGGGACGGTCCATCATTTCCGGGGCGGCGAATCCGGCGAAACAATCGATTATATTTTCCTTACCCCCGAATGGCGGCTGCACACCGTCGTGATCGATCGGGAACGGTATGAGGGCCGTTACCCGTCCGACCACTATCCGGTGGTCGCCGAGGTGACGCTGCGCGAGGAGCGCGGGGGGTGAAAGGTTGAAGGCGGGGTGACGGCGCTGTCATGAAGGTCATGGACACCGGTTTGTGGGAAATCTCCTGGCTGGACTCGTCGCTGAGGATTCTGGTTTCGATCCTGCTCGGCGGCCTGATCGGGCTGGAGCGCGAGTGGCACAACCATGCGGCGGGACTCCGGACGCATATCCTCGTCTGCGTCGGCTCCGCGGTCATCATGCTGCTGTCCATCTACGGATTCGGCGAATTCGCGAATGAATTCAACGTCCGGATGGACCCGGCACGCCTCGCGGCGCAGGTCGTTTCCGGCATCGGATTCCTGGGAGCGGGCGCCATCATCCGCAACGGGCTCAGCATCTCGGGGCTCACGACGGCCGCCTCCATCTGGGTGGTGGCGGCGATCGGCCTGTGCGTGGGCGCGGGGTTTTTCTACGAAGCGGCGCTGGTGACGGTGCTTGTCATCCTCATTTTGCTCGTGCTGAACCGGTTCGAAAGGAGCTTTCACAACAGGCGCAGCCGGAACGAGATCATTCTGCATATCGCGCGCGCGGAGGGAGGCGTCGCGCAAATCACGGATCTGATCGAGCAGGAAGGGCTCGTGATCGTGAGCGTGTCGCTGGAACCACCGGGCGACGACGAGGAGCGGGCGGAAATCCGGAAGCTCCGGATCCGGCTGCACAAGCCGCGCACCCAAAGCCTGCTCCAGGTATGCGACAGGCTGCTGACGCTCGAATTTGTCCGGTCCGTCGAAGCGGCGGGAATACCGGGGTCACAGCCGGCGCGTTTCGAAATGTGAGGGACGGTGCCCGGCGGGGCGGCGCCTTTTCAGGATCGGCAATAAACGCGGAAATGGCGACAATATAACAGCATTATCATTTATGGTATGTCTACAACCCGGTTCTCGGCAGAATCCGGGTTTTTTATATCGAGTATTTTCAAATCCGGCGGTCGGCAGATCCGTTGGAAAGCAGGTCGCGGGAACTGCGGGACGACAGGGACGCTGCGTGCTTCGCGAGCCGGCGTAAAACGCGACATCGGCGGATTTCGGAGACGGCCAGACGCACAACGCTTCATTCCTGCAGCTGCCTGTTCCGGTTTTCATCCGGCCGTTCCCGGAGGCGCAGGTTCCGATACGCCCGCGGGGACATTCCGGTCAGGCGGCGGAAGGCGGTGCAGAACGGCGTAAGCCCGGTGAAGCCGACGTCGTAGCAGATCGCGGTGATCTTCTTGTCGCTGTCCGCCAGCAGGCGCTTCGCTTCTTCGACGCGGACCCGGTTCAGGAACTGTTTCGGACTTGCGCCCGTGTATTTCTTGAACATGCGCTGCAGGTGGAAGGCGCTCACGCCCACCCGTCTCGCCAGCCGGTCGAGCGTCCACGGGTCGCGGTATTCCCGTTCCAACAGCTCTTGCACTTCGCGAATCCACTTGCCGTTGGGGTCGTACACGGCCTCCAGCAGATCCGGCCGGCACCGTTTGCAAGGGCGGTAGCCCCGCTCCATCGCTTCCCGGGCGCTGGCGAAGAAATCGACGTTTTCCCGCTTCGGCGTCTTCGACCGGCAGGACGGACGGCAGAAAATGCACGTCGTCCTCACGCCATAGTAGAAGACGCCGTCGTATTCCGCTCGGCACGCGACGACCGCGTTCCACATGATGTCAGCCCGCATCCGCATGCAAGTCACCGTTCCCTGCCTCGTTCCGCCGGATCGAATGCCGCCCCGTCCTGCGTTTTTTCATATAAAAAGTATACAGAATCGCAACCAAAATCGGCATCATGGAACGGAATCCCAGAAACGGGAGAAAGGCGCACATCATGACGAGGGAGATCAGGCCGCTCAGCCAGGGTGCGGAATATCGCCTGAACAATTTGACGGCCGCGGCCATCGACAAGACGTAGACCATCATCCCCAATGCGTTCGGAATAAACAGCAGCCTTGTGAAATGAAGGCCGAGACAGCAGGTGAGCGCGACGCCGGCGCACGCGAAGCAAACGACCAGCCAGACCACCCGGGCCGGCGTTCCGTTGCGCGGATGCCGATGGTGAAGCCAGGCCGGAAACGCCCGGTCCCGGCTCAAGGCGTAACCGAGCTGCGCGAGGCTGGCGATGTACGCGTTCACGGTGCCCGTGCAGATGATGAGCGCCAGAAGCGCCGTCGCGTATTGCGCGGTCAAGCCGAGGGAGCGGCCCAGCATGATGCCGAGCGGAGCGGAATCGGCTTCCGGGGTGCCGTATGTGCCGGTGCCGACGGTGACGAAGCCCAGGGCCAGAAAGACCGTGCCCGTGATCGCCGCGCTGATCATGGCGCTTCGGACCAAATCCCGGTCCGGACACCGGAACCGGTCCGCCAGATTGCAGATTGCTTCCCAGCCGAAGAACGACCAGAAGATGAGCATGATCGCTTCGCCGACCGAATGCCCCCCTTCAGCGAAAAACGGGACGAATCGTTCCGGACGGACATGGGGGATCGACGCCGCGACGGCCATGAGCAGCAGCCCCAGCAGCAGCGAACTGAACAGCAGCGATACCCCGCCGCTGACGCGGAGGCCGAAATGGTTGGAGAGTCCGCCGGCCAGCAGGATCAGGCAGGCAAGCAGCGGGACGGTTCCGGCCGGCAGCCCGAAAGCGGAGGCCGCATAGTGGGCGCCGGTGAGTGCCACAATCATCTGTCCGACGGAGGCGGTCAGAAAATAATACCACCCGACAAGATTGCCCGGATGTTCGCCGAAGGCCATGCGGACAAAGGTGGCCGCTCCGCCGGCATCGGGATGGAGCCGGGACAGCGAGGCGAAGGTGTACGCGAGCGGAAAACTGAACAGGATCATGACGCTCCAGGAGAGAAGCGAGGCGGGACCGGCGATGGCCGCCGCTCCGGATGAGACGAACAGGATGCCCGAGCCCAGAATGGCCGCGATGTACAGCGCGACCGCCTGCGGCAGCGCGATCATCTTCATGTCGGATGGCCTCCTTCCAGCCGCAACGGATGAATGGACGCGCGTCTGACTCAACCATAACGGCCGGAGGATGAAAAAACATCGCGATTTCTTGCGTTTCAATTTGGATTCAACCCGGTCCGACGCTTACCGTCCACATCCTTGAACCTCGTACGGGGGACGGGAGACAACGGCGGTTGAAGCCGGAGCGGCGCCACGGCACCTTCGTCCGTCAGACGGGTGTGTTTGTTGTTTGCCGTCAAGACGGCGCCGGTACGGAGCGAAGCCCATCCCGCCGGCAATGGTTCCCTTGACGATGGTTGATATTGACATTTATATTATTGACAAAAACAACTATTGGTCGATCGCCGGGAGGGAACGTCATGCCGGTTGCCGATTCAGAGGAACGGATCGCCGCCGTGCGGCGCTTTCATCGCTTTTTCACAAGGCGTCTCGGCGCGCTGGGGGAAGGGCTGCCGCATCCCCCCTACTCGCTGACGGAATCCCGGATCATCTGTGAAATCGCAATCCGGGACACCGTCATTGCCGCCGACCTGGCGAAGGATTTGGGGCTTGATCGCGGATACCTCAGCCGCATGCTGGTCCGCCTCGAGCAGGACGGCCTGATCCGGAAAGTCCCGTCCCCGTCGGACGGGCGGCGGCGCCTGCTGCGCCTGACTCCGGAAGGGGAGAGGGTGTACGCGCGGCTGGAACATCTCGCCAAGGAAGAAATCGCGGAGCTGCTGGGCAGCCTCTCCGGCCGGGACCAGCGCCGGCTCATTCAGGCCATGAGCACGATCGAACGGCTGCTGGGCGAAGGATGGAAAGATTCGGAGCCCTATGTGCTGCGCCAGCACGAGCCCGGCGACATGGGATGGGTGATCCACATGCACGGGCGCCTGTATGCGGAGGAATACGGCTGGGACGAGCGCTTCGAGGCGCTGGTGGCGCGGATTTGTTCCGATTTTCTGATGAATTACAATCCCGACCGGGAGCGCTGCTGGATCGCGGAGATGAACGGCGAGATCGTCGGCTCCGTGATGCTCGTGCAGGAGAGCGTGGAAGTCGCCAAGCTTCGCCTGCTGCTGGTCGACCCGAAGGCCCGCGGGTTGGGATTGGGCAAGCGTCTCGTCGACGAGTGCATCCGGTTCGCGAGGCGCAAGGGATACAGGAAAATGACGCTGTGGACCAACCACGTGCTGGTGGCGGCGAGGAATATCTACCGGAAGGCCGGATTTGTGCTTGTCAAGGAGGAGCCGCACCACGACTTCGGCCCCGAGCTGATCGGGGAGACGTGGGAACTGCAGCTGTGATCCGGGGCCGGGGCGAAGCGGCTGATGCGGACGGCGCCGCGGGGACAGGGAATCCCGGTCCGCGCGGCGAAGAATACAGGGCATGCCATTCCGACGAAACGGAGCCGATCATGAAGAGACTGACGATGCGTTCGACCGATGCGACGGACGTCAACATCGCGAAAATCGCGGCGCTGTTCCCCCACGTGATCACCGAAACCCGGGACGAGCGGGGCGAGGTGGTGCGGGCGGTCGATTTTGACCTGCTGAGGCAGGAGCTGTCCCGCGCGCTGGTGGAAGGGGAGCGGGAGCGGTATCAGCTGACCTGGCCGGGGAAGCGGGAGGCCGTCCTCGCCGCGAACGTGCCGACGAACAAGACGCTGCGTCCGGTCCGGGAGGAGAGCGCGGACTGGGACCGCACGCGGAATCTGTACATCGAGGGCGACAACCTGGAAGCGCTGAAGCTGCTGCAGGAGGCGTACCTCAACAAGGTCAAGTGCATCTACATCGACCCGCCGTACAACACGGGGCGGGATTCCATCTACCGGGACAATTTCCGGGCAACGGTCCGGGATTATCTCGCGGAGACCGGGCAGGTCGACGAGCTCGGCAACCGGCTCGTCCCGAACACGGAGGCGAACGGCCGGTTCCACAGCGACTGGCTCTCGATGATGTACGCCCGGCTCAAAGTGGCGCGGAATCTGCTCCGGGACGACGGCGTGATCTTCATCAGCATCGACGATCACGAAGCGGCCAATCTGCGCGTCATCTGCGACGAGATTTTCGGCCGGGACAACTTCGTCGCCACGATCATCTGGGAGAAGGTCTACAGCCCGCGCATGGACGTCATCGGCTTCTCCACCTCCCACGACTACGTCCTCTGCTATGTGAAGGGGGACCCCGCGGCGGTGAAGCGGGAGCCGTTCGAGCAGAACAAGCGGCAGTTCCATTTCGTCGACAAGGCGACCGGGCGGCGCTACCGGAGGCGCAGCATCCGGAAAGAAGGGAGCAACTCGCTCCGGTCGGACGCGCCGAACTCGTACTTCCCGCTGGAAGCGCCGGACGGCACGCTCGTCTATCCGATCAAGCCGGACGGCACCGAAGGCTGCTGGCGGTGGAGCCGGGAGACGTACGAGGAGAACCTGAAGCGCGGGCTGGTCGAGTGGGTGAAGACCGAGGCGGGCTGGCAGGTGTACGCGAAGCAGTTCCTCGACGAGGAGGCGACGAAGCCGCCGGAGACGATCTGGCGCCACCAGGAGGCGGGCCACACCCACGGCGCGGCGGAGGAACTGAAGAAGCTGCTGGGCGGGCGGTTCTTCGACAGCCCGAAGCCGAAGGAGCTGATCATGAAGATGCTGACGCTCGCGACGGATCGGGACGGAGCGCACATTGTGCTCGACTTCTTCTCCGGTTCCGCGACGACGGCCCATGCCGTGATGGAGCTCAACGCGAGGGACGGCGGCAACCGGCGGTTCATCCTCGTCCAGCTGCCCGAGCCGACGGACGAGCGGTCCGAGGCGCGCAGGGCGGGCTACCGCACGATCTGCGACATCGGCCGGGAGCGGATCCGACGCGCCGCGGAGAAGATCCGGCGGGAGACGGGCGCCGACATCGATTACGGTTTCCGGGTGTTCCGCGTCGACTCGTCGAACCTGAAGGACGTCTGGTACGCGCCGGACGAGCTTCGGCAAATGGATCTGTTCGATCTCGCTTCCAACATCAAGGAAGACCGCACCGGGGAAGACCTGCTGATCCAGGTCATGCTCGAGCTGGGGCTCGATCTGTCGCTCCCGATGGAGACGAGGCGGGTGGACGGCAGGACCGTCCATGTGGCCGGCGGAAATGAACTGGCCGCCTGCTTCGACGAGGATGCGCCGGAGGCCGTGATTCGGGAGATGGCCGCGCTGCGGCCGAGGTTCGCCGTCTTCCGCGACGCCGGATTCCGGGACGACGCCGCGCGCATCAACGCCGGCGAGTTGTTCAAGGCGCTCTCCCCCGGCACGGAGATTCGCGTGCTGTGAGGCGGCGAAGACGTCGCGCGAAGATAAAAAGGGGATGGAATCGGCCGCCATCCCCGAAGCCCAATCGATGGGAGTTTGGCGATGAAGCGGATGTGGCGATGCGCTTGCGGAAGGGTGGGTGCTGAAGCTTACCGCACGGCTTCGCCGACGGCGGCGACTTCGCCCAGCAGGTCGTCACCGGCATCGTGGGCGCGGGAACGCCGAACACGAACGAGCCGGTCTACAACGGCTATTACGCCAACCTGCTGGCGAACAACCCGGATGCCGTGCTGGAAGTGATCGACCCGTTCACCACGGCGGACGGAAGACGGCCGAAGCCGATGTATGAACCGATCGGCATGTATCTGATGGTCCCGGCCTCCAGCAAAAACGCCGTCGCCGCGGTGAAATACCTGGATTGGATGGCGGAAATGCAGAACATCATGGTGCTGCAGAACGGACTGGAAGGCGTATCGTACGAACTGTCGGAAGACGGCCTGCCGGTTCTGCTGGATACGCCCGAAGCGACGAACTGGCTCTACAACTACTATGACTACTGCATCATTCTGAACGGCAAATACGTGTCCACCGATGACATGAACAAGAACATTGCCGCGAACGCGTTCGATCTGCGATTCAAAGATTTCACGATCAAGAGCATCCAGGCGGGCATCAACGACGGATACGTCATTCCCCGGGTCGACATTCCGGTGGAAGCGGAGCTCAAGTATGCGAAGATTCTCGAAGATTTCGAGAAAGAAATGCTGGCCAAGAGCGTCACCGCGAAGCCGGACCAGTTCGACAAGGTCTATGACGATCTGGTGAAAGAGTATCTGGCAAAAGGCGGCCAGACCGTCATGGATGAAAAATACCAAGCGTACGACGAGTTCTATAAAAATTAAGCCGAAGCATGAGGATCGATACAGGGGACAGGCTCCCCTGCCGCCGGTCGGCGGGGAAGCCTGGCTCCGTTTTTGAAGGGGGAGAGGAAGCCGTGCTGGGTGTGGGCATCATCGGCGCCGGCGCGATATCGCCGGCGCATATCCAGGCGTATCTCGAATTTCGGGATCGTTGCAAAATCGTGGCGGTCTGTGATCTGTACGAGGAGAAAGCCAGGCGCAGAATCGGGGAGTACGGGCTGGAAGCGGAAGCCTACGTGGATTACAAAAAGCTGCTCGAGCGCGAGGACATCGGCCTTGTCTCGGTGTGCACCCCGCCGTACACCCACGCGGAGATCGCGATGGACGTCATGCGCGCGGGCAAGCATGTGATCATGGAGAAGCCGATGGCGTCTTCGCTGGAAGAATGCGACGCGATGATCGAAGTCGCGAAACAATGCGGCAAGGTCCTGTCGGTCATCGCCCAGAACCGGTTCACGACGCCGATGATGAAGCTGAAGGCGGTGCTGGATACGGGGCTGGCCGGTCCGATCGTGCACGCCCAGGTCGATTCGTACTGGTGGCGGGGTTACAGTTATTATGACCTGTGGTGGCGCGGCACCTGGGAGAAGGAAGGGGGCGGCTGCACGCTGAACCACGCCGTGCACCATATTGACCTTTTCCAGTGGATGGCCGGGATGCCCTCCGAAATCACGGCAGTGATGTCCAACACGTCCCATGACAACGCGGAGGTCGAGGATCTGTCGATCGCGATCGCCCGTTATGACAACGGCATGCTGGCCCAGATTACAAGCTTCGTGGTGCATCACGGAGAAGAGCAGCAGCTTGTCTTCCAGGGCAGGCGCGCGCGGGTGTCCGCTCCGTGGAAGCCGGTCGCATCCAGGTCCAGGCCGAACGGATTTCCGGATCGGGACGCCGAACTGGAAGCGGAGCTCCGGAAAGTCTATGACGAATTGCCCGAATTGCAGTATGAAGGGCACCGGGGACAAATTCTGGATGTGCTGAACGCCATCGAGCACGGCACTCCCGTCCTGGTGGACGGAATTCAGGGCAGGCGGACGCTGAACTCATCACGGCGATTTATCAATCCGCCAGCACCGGAAGCACGGTCAGACTGCCGATCGGACCGGACAGTCCCTTCTATACGCGGGAGGGGATTCTGAAGAACGCGGTCCATTTTTATGAGAAGAAAAACAGCGTGGAGAACTTCCAGGACAATACGATTACCTGGGGCGGAAGCGGACGGGATCGGAGGACGGACCAATGACGGACAAGCGTGACGGCATGAACTACGCGCCGAAGGGGAAGCAGAACCGGGTGGTCGGCCCGGGCGAGTTCCGGTTCGCGGCGATCGGGCTCGATCATGGCCACATTTACGGCATGTGCAACGGCTTGATCGAGGCGGGCGGCGAGCTGGCGGCCGTCTACGATCCGGATCCGGCCAAGGTGGAGCGGTTCCTTGCCGCTTTCCCCGGGACGAAGGCGGCGCGGTCGGAGCAGGAAATTCTGCAGGATGCGTCGATCCGGTTGATTGCCAGCGCGTGCATTCCTTCCGAGCGGTGCGCGCTCGGGTTGCGGGCGCACGATCACGGCAAGCATTTCTTCGCGGACAAGCCGGCATTCACGACGCTGGAGCAATTGGCGATGGCGCGCCGGAAGGTGAAGGAGACCGGTCTGAAATGGGGCATCTACTACAGCGAGCGGTTGCATGTGGAGTGCGCGGTGTACGCGGGCCGGCTGATCGAGGAAGGTGCGATCGGGCGCGTCGTGCAGGTGATCGGCACCGGGCCGCACCGCGTGAATGCCGCGAGCCGGCCGGCCTGGTTTTTCGATCCCGCGCATACCGGCGGCATACTGTGTGACATCGGCAGCCATCAGATCGAGCAATTCCTGACCTACGCCGGCGCCAGGGACGCGAAGGTGCTGCACAGCAAGGCGGGCAACTACCGGTTCAGGGAATATCCCCGGTTCGAGGATTTCGGCGATGCCACTTTGGTGGCCGACAACGGGGCGACGTTCTATTTCCGGGTCGACTGGCTGACCCCCGACGGCTTGCGCGCCTGGGGCGACGGACGCACCCTTATCCTCGGCACGGAAGGTTACATCGAGCTCCGAAAATACATCGACATTGCCCGCGACGAATCGGGCGACCATCTCTATCTGGTCAACCGGGAAGGGGAGCGGTATATTGATTGCAAGGGCAAGGTCGGCTTCCCGTTCTTCGGCCGGTTCATTCTCGATATCCTGAACGGCACCGAGCACGCCATGACGCAGGAGCATGCCTTCAAGGCCGCGGAGCTGTGCCTGGAAGCGCAGAGGCTGGCGGTGCGGATCGAAACGGACGGGTACCCGAAATGACGGCGGCCAGGGTTGCTTTGGCTTGGTGGAAAGCGTAAGGATGGCGGCGGCCATCCCCCAAAGTTCAATCTATGGGAATCGGGCGATGCGGGAAGCCGCGGAGAAGCTGGACGGGGAAGTGTATCGCATCCATCTGGAAGGCCAGCCGGAGCACGTGAAGCCGTATGTGCAATTCTTCCCGCAGAACATGACGGGCAACTCCTTCATACGCCCCTATGTGCTGAAGGTCCTGGTCGACGCCGGGCTGCTGAAGGAGCCGGAACCGCACCGTCGGAAGGGCATCTCCACGATCCTGTTCATCGATCGGGATTGATTTGCCGCACGGGCCGTCCCCTGCGCGGGACGGCCCGTGTTGATTTTCGGTGCGGCACGGGTTCAAAATGGAATCGGATAAGGCGGACGGAAGGAGGATGGACGGCGGATATGGAGACGTTTGTCGCGCTGGGCGGCATTCTGATGGCGATTGGCGTGGCGCTGGGCGCGTTCGGCGCGCATGCGCTGAAGGACAGGCTGCCGCCGGACAGGCTTGCCACATTCCGGACGGGCGTGCAGTACCATCTCATCCACGCGCTCGGCCTGATCGCGGTCGGTATCCTGGCCGGCGAATATCCGGATGCCGGCATGATCGAAGCGGCCGGCTGGCTGCTGGCGCTGGGGATCGCGCTGTTCAGCGGCAGCCTGTACGTCCTCAGTGTCAAAAGAATCCGCTGGCTCGGTCCGGTCACACCGCTTGGCGGACTGTCGTTTATCGTCGGGTGGGCGCTGCTGGCGGCCGGCGTGCTGTGAGCGGGAAGCGGACTATCCCGTCCTCCTTCGGGAGAGGCGGGATCGTTTTGTATAAAACCGGAAGGGAGCCTCGACGCAAGTTCGAAGCTCCCTTCGTCACGAGATCAGGATTTGCCCGTCAATCTGCGGATAATCTCGGCTTCCCGCGCCTCGTTCCATTCCCGCACCATGCGGGGCATGAGGAACAGGTCGACGATGATCCAGATGAACAGCACCAGGCCCGCGAGCAGCATGATCAGGATGAAGAAGATGGACGCGGCCGTCAAATCCTCGTCATCGCCGGTCATGATGAAAGCCAGGAAGTAGCACATGACGGCAATCAAAAAAAGGATCAGCTGAATCGTTCCGCTGACATGCCGCTTCAGATAGAATCGGTGTACGCCCAGATGCCCGCCCAGCAGCAGCAAATACGCGAGCCCCAGCGATTTCTCCACGTGCCGCATCTCGCTCTGCAGCACGAGGAGCTGTTCAAGCGTAAGATCGTGCTTCTTCATGGTCCATCAGAAGGTGTGGGGAGCCGGCGGCCCCTGTTCGGCAATCATTTGCGAGACGAGGCGGTACTCCAGCTCGCGGTTGTGCTCCTTCACCCAGTTGTGGAGCAGGAAGGCGTCCACCACCCACCAGATGAAGGTGACGAAAATTCCAATGATCGTGATGCTCAGGATGAGCTGGGCGATCGCCGAACCCGTCCGCTTCATGTAGAACCGGTGGCCTCCGAGGAAGCCGAGGAAGTACCACAGCACATAAGCGACGATCATGTTCTTGCCCTGATTCTTGATTTCGGATTCCACGATCATGAGCTGTCTGGCATCAAGCCTGCTTTTCATGGCGATCAAGTCCATGCGCACCAATCACCTCAAAATAAAAAATGTGGGCGGCCATCACCACAAGACAGCTTAACAAGCGATTCAAATCTTGACAAGTATCCGCATATATGGACAACTCCGGAGCCGCAAAGCGCCATGCAATCCGTGGACATGGGATCGACGGCGGGGCGTGCGAAAGCCGTTACGCCGCTTACGCCTTTATCATATGAGGCGGAGAGGAGACTATGCCCCGGGAATGAATACGGGTGGTGACGCCGTAAAAAGCGGGTGGAATCCGTAAAGGCGCAATCAAGCGAAAATCCCCTCGCCCAACGCGAGGGGGACTTTTTCATGCTTCCGCGGGAAGGCCGGTCAATACTGGCGGTTGGCCACTTCCTTCTCCGCGAGCACCTCGGTGAACACGCTTTCCGGCGGGACGATCCGCTTCGGCAGCGTGCGGCCTTCGTAGATTTCCCGGACGGCCTGCATCAGGATCGGGCCGAGGAGCGGATTGCATTCCACCACGCAGTTGATTTTGCCCTCCACCATCATCTCGAATGCCTTGCGCGTGCCGTCCACCGAAATGATGACGATGTCTTTTCCGGGCCTCAGCCCGTATGCCTCGATCGCCTCGATGGCGCCCAGCGCCATGTCGTCGTTGTGCGCGAACAGCACATCGATCTCGCCGCCGCTCTCCCGCAAAAATTGGCGCATGACTTCGGCGCCCTTCTCCACGGTGAAGTCGGCCGGGGCCGAATACACGATGTTCATGTCCGGCCGCTCCCGGGTGATGTCCCGAAAGCCCCGGCCGCGCTCGATGGAAGGGGAGGATCCTTCCGTGCCCTGAAGCTCCGCGATGATGACGGGACCGGGGTCGTTGCGCTTCTTGTCCAGCAAATATTTGCCCGCCTTGCGGCCTTCTTCGTAGAAATCCGCGCCGATGAACGTGACATACAGGGAAGGATCGCTGATCTGGACGGCGCGGTCGGACAGGATGACCGGAATGCCGGCCTGCCTCGCCTCGGTCAGGATGTCCTCCCAGCCCGTCTCGATGACGGGGGCGAAGGCGATCACGTCGACCTTCCGCTCGATGAAGCGGCGGATTGCTTCGATCTGCTTCTCCTGCGATTGCTCCGCGTTGTCGAAGAGCAGCTCGATGTCCGCTTCCTTCGCGGCCTCCCGGATCGATCGCGTGTTGGCGTTGCGCCAGTCGCTCTCGGAGCCGAGCTGGGAGAATCCGAGCACGATCCTTCGCTTCTCCCCGGCGATGGCTTCGGACGGGAGATCGGGGGACCGGGACTCGTCCGCTTCCGGCCGCGGATCGGCCGGCGCCGCCGCTTCGCGGCTGCAGCCCGCGAGCAGGACGCAGCAGACGATGAGCAGATGGACCAAGGCCATGCCCGTTCGGTTTGACCCGAGCATTCGCATCCCCTCCCCGAATCCCATTATAGCCCACAAGACAGCCTACACGGATCGGCCCCGGGCGGTACGCGCGGTGAAGACCCGCTGGAGCAGGATGAACAGGAACAGCAGCAGGCCGATGACCATCTTCGTCCACCAGGAGCTGAGCGTGCCCTCGAAGGTGATGATCGTCTGGATGACGCCCTGGATGAGGACGCCGAAGAACGTGCCGATCACATAGCCGGAGCCGCCGGTCAAGAGCGTCCCCCCGATCACGACCGCCGCGATGGCGTCCAGTTCCAGTCCGACCGCGTGCAGGCCGTATCCCGAGAGCATATAGAACGTGAACACGACCCCGCCGAGCGCGGAGCAGAAGCCGCTGAACGCGTAGACGAGCATTTTCGTCCGCGCCACCGGGAGTCCCATCAGCACCGCCGACGATTCGCTGCCCCCGATCGCGTAGGTGTTGCGTCCGAAGCGGGTGTAATGCGCGAGATATACCGCCAGCAGCACCACCAGCAGGGCGATCGCGACGCCGATCGAGATGAAGCTGCCGCCGGGCAGACGGATTTTGGCCAGCGCCATCTTCGTATAGAACGGATGGTTGATCGAGATCGTATCGATGCTGATCACATAGCAGAGCCCCCGGGCGAGGAACATGCCGGCCAGGGTGACGATGAACGGCTGGATCTGAAAGTAATGGATGATCGCGCCCATCATCCAGCCGAACAGGGTGCCGACGGCCAGCACGAGCGGAATGACGGCCGCCGGCGGCCAGCCGGCCTGCATGATGAGGCTCGCGGACAGCATGGTGGTCAGCGCCACCATCGAACCGACGGACAGATCGATGCCGCCCGACAGGATGACGAACGTCATGCCGACGGCCACGATCAGCAGGAAGGCGTTGTCGATGAGCAGGTTCATGAACACCTGCGTCGAGAGAAATCCCGGATACCGGAGCGAACCGGCCAGGAACATGAGGATGAACAGGCCGATCGTCACCAGAAGCGGGATATATTTGCGATCAACCATGTCGGCTCACCTCCTGCCGGGATGCGACGGGCTTCCGGGGCACGCAGCGCGCGGCGATGGCGCGGCGGAACGAAGGGGACTGGATCAGGCAGACGGCCAGCACGACGAACGCCTTGACGACGAGCGTGATTTCCGGCGGCACGCCCAGCATGTAGATCGTGGTCGTCAGCGTCTGGATCAGCAGCGCGCCGACCAGGGTGCCGGCGAGCGAGAACCGGCCGCCGGCGAGCGAAGTGCCGCCGATCACGACGGCGAGAATGGCGTCCAGCTCGATCCACAGCCCGGCGTTGTTGCCGTCCGCGCTGGAGACGTTCGAGCTGGTGATCAGCCCGGCGATGCCGGCGCACAGCGCGCAGAACATGTACACCGCAAGCAGGATCGAGCGGGAACGGATCCCGGCCAGCCGGCTCGCCGTCGGGTTGCAGCCGATCGCCTCGATGAACATGCCGAGCGACGTCCGGCGGGTCATCCAGGCGGCGAACAGGAAGACCAGGGCGACCAGGTAGACGGAGAACGGCAAGGTGAAGAGCCAGCCGGCGCCGATGAAATGGTACGGCTTGCTCGTCACCGTGATGATCTGCCCGCTCGTGATGAGCTGCGCGATGCCGCGGCCGGCGACCATCAGAATGAGCGTGGCGATGATCGGCTGGATGCCCGCCCCGGCCACCAGCAGCCCGTTCCACAGGCCGAAGGCGACGGAGACGGCGAGCGCCAGCAGGACGGCGCCGAGCACCAGGTGCAGCGACTGCTGGTCGGCGCCGCGGCTGATCGTCAGGCAGGCCATCGCGCCGGAGATGGCGACGAGCGAGCCGACCGACAGATCGATTCCCCGCGTGGCGATGACCAGCGTCATCCCGACCGCGACGATGGCCAGGGGAGAGCCGAAGTTCAGGATGTCGATCAGGCTGCCGTACAGGTGGCCGTTCTGGTAACGGATCGCGAAAAATTCCGGCTTGAGCAGCAGGTTGATCAGCAGCAGGCCGCCGAGCGCGGCCAGCGGCCAGAACAGGTGGCTGTTTCTCCATCGGAACGGCATGGCGTCACCCTCCCGCGATCGCCTGCATGATCGCCGATTGCCGGATCTCTACGCCGGCCAGGTGCCGCACGTGGCGCCGGTCGCGCAGGACGGCGACGCGGCTGCTGACGCGGATGACCTCCTCCAGCTCGGAGGAGATGAAGAGCACGGCCATGCCCTTTTCCGACAGCGACAGCACCAGCCGCTGGATCTCGGCCTTGGCGCCGACGTCGATGCCGCGGGTCGGCTCATCCAGAATGAGCAGCCGCGGGTTCATGAGCAGCCAGCGGGCAAGGATCACCTTCTGCTGATTGCCGCCGGACAGATTGCGGATGAGCTGTTCGGGGTCGGCGGGCCGGATGTCGAGCGCCCGGATGTATTCGTCGGCGATCTCCTCCTGCCGCCTGCGGGACAGCGCGCGGAACCAGCCGCGGTGCGCCTGCAGCGCCAGAATGATGTTCTCCCGCACGGTCAGATCCTCGATGATGCCTTCGGCCTTCCGGTTCTCCGAGCAGAAGGCGATACCCCGGTCGATCGCCTTGCGCGGCGAATCCAGCTTCGCTTCCCTGCCTTCCACGAAACACTTCCCCTGATCGGCGCGGTCGGCGCCGAACAGCAGCCGGGCCGTCTCCGTTCGTCCCGATCCCAGGAGGCCGGCCAATCCGACGATCTCGCCGCTTCCGATGGCCAGATCGAACGGCTCGACGCCTCCCTTGCGCCCCAGCCCGGCCGCTTGCAGAAAGGGACGTTCCCCGCCGGCGGACGGGGGGGTCCGCTTCGGCAGGCTGCCGAGCAAATCGAGGTCCTTGCCGATCATCTTCTGCACGAGCTCCACGCGCGGCAGCTCACGGGTCGGGTATTCGCCGATGAACCGGCCGTTGCGCAGAATCGTGATCCGGTCGGACACTTCGTACACCTGGTCGAGGAAATGGGTGACGAACAGGATGGCGAGCCCCTGCCGCTTCAGATGGCGCATGATCGCGAAGAGCCGGTTCACCTCGTCCCGGTCGAGGGAGGACGTCGGCTCGTCCAGGATGAGCAGCCGGGCCGAGACGTTGAGGGCGCGGGCGATCGCGACGAGCTGCTGGACGGCAATCGAAAAGCTTCCCAGCGGCCGGGTGACGTCGAGCTTCACGTTGAGCCGTTCCGCAAGCAGCGCTTCGGCGGCGCGGTTCATCGCCCGCCACAAAATGCGGCCGAACTTCCGCGGCTCCCGGCCGATGAAGATGTTCTCGGCCACGGACAGGTTCGGGCACAGATGGATCTCCTGATAGACCGTGCTGATGCCGGCCTGCTGCGCTTCGAGCGGGCTTCTCGGGTGAAACGGCCTGCCCTCCCATTCCACCTCGCCCCCGTCGATCGGATAGACGCCGGTCAGCACCTTGATCAGCGTCGATTTGCCGGCGCCGTTCTCGCCCATCAGGGCATGCACTTCCCCGGCGAACATCCGGAAGTCGACGCCGTTCAGCGCGTGGACGCCGGGGAACCGTTTGTGAATGCCGGTCATTTTCAGGATCGGTCGGTTTTCGCTCATGCTGCCGCCTCCTGTACGAAGGGTGAAGGACCAGGCCGTCCCGTCCCGATGCGAGGGACGGGACGGCCGTCTGTCAAGCCGCCGTCGGACGGCGGATCAGTATTTGCGGTACGGCAGGGCGGCTTTCGCTTCTTCCGACGTGAACGCTCCTTCCTTGGTGACGATCCGTTTCGGCACTTCCCTGCCTTCCACCACCGCGATCACGGCTTCCATGAGCTGCGGTCCGAGGAGGGGATTGCACTCCACGATGAAGTTGATCTTGCCTTCCGCCGCAGCCTGCATGCCGTCCCGGATGGCGTCGACCGTAATGATGATGATGTCCTTGCCCGGCACGAGCCCGGCCGCTTCGATCGCCTGGATCGCGCCGAGCCCCATGTCGTCGTTGTGGGCGTACAGTACGTCGATGTCCTTGTGCGCCTGCAGGAACGACTGCATGACTTCCTTGCCCTTCGCCCGGGTGAAGTCGCCGGTCTGCGACGCGATGATCCGGAGGTTCGGATTTTCCCTGATGACCTCTTCGAATCCGGCCTTCCGGTCGATCGCGGGAGCCGATCCGGTCGTCCCCTGCAGTTCGACGATGTTGACCGGTTCCGTGGCATCCTTGAATTGTTCCAGCAGCCAGCGCCCGGCGCGGCGGCCCTCCTCCACGAAATCCGAGCCGATGAACGTGACGTACAGCGAATCGTCTTCCGAGTCGATGGCGCGGTCGGTCAGAATGACGGGGATGCCGGCTTCCTTCGCCTCCCGCAGCACCGTCTCCCAGCCCGACTCGACGACCGGCGAGAACGCGATGACGTCGACCTTCTGTTGGATGAACGAGCGGATGGCCTTGATCTGGTTCTCCTGCTTCTGCTGCGCGTCGGAAAATTTCAGCTCGATGCCCGCCGCGGCCGCGGCTTCCTTGATCGATTCCGTGTTGGCCGTGCGCCAGCCGCTTTCCGCGCCGACCTGGGAGAAGCCGAGGACGATCTTTATGCCCGCGCCGGAGGACGAGCCGCCGCCTGATTCGGTGCTTTGCGTCGGCGGGCCGGTCGAATCGGAACCGCCGCCTCCGCCGCCTGACGAGGGTTGGTTGCCGCCGCCGCACGCCGTGACGATCAGACAGGCGGCCAGCAGCACAATGGGCAAGATTTTCCGTACGTTCACTTTCGTTTACCTCCCTGCATCCGACATCTTCGTGCAGCGCACACCCCCATCATAAAACGCTTCCAATCCGGAAAAATACGGAGACATAAGGGAGAATGGTGTACTTTTTTTGGCGATTCGGAGGCAGGGGGCGGAAAGGTGGGGCGGTTTGTTGAAATGGTAGAATTTTTTATTATTGCATACGCTTTCAACGTTTCCTGATATAGAATACGGGTATAAGACTTGCAGGGAGAAGGTACGGACCCCGACATGCGAAACCCGGCGCATTGGATGTTCTCCAGTCTGCGGGTCAAGATGCTCGCGATGTTCGTGATGCTGACGCTCGTTCCGCTGATCGCCGTCGGCATCGTCTCGTACCAGAAATCGTTCCGGACGATTTCCGAGCACAGCAAGGCCGCCTTTCAGCTCGCCGCGGACCGGCTCGCCCGCGACATCGACGTGCTCTTCCAGGACACGGCGCGTCTGCTCGAGCTGGAGAACCACCAGGCCGTGCTCCGCTATCTGTTCTCCCAGAACGATGCCTACGACGACGCGAAGGATATCCTGCAGGCCTTCGACCTCTACCGCAAAACGTACCGGAACGAGAGCGTGCTGAACATTTCGATGGTGAATCTGTACGGCCGGGGCATCAGCGAGCGGAAGGGCGTGTTCGCCCTGAGCCAGAATCCGCTCCGCAACCCGCATTTTCAATATTTGATGAACGCGCCGGACGAGGTGCTCATCGTGCCGCCCGACGAGTCGCTGCCGCAGGATCGGCTGGACGGCTCCCGGTACGATTCGGAGAACGTCGTGTCGATCATGACGACGATCAAGCAGCGGATCACCCGCGAGGTGATCGGGTTCATCGTCATCGATTTGGATGCCGATACGGTGATGAATTACATCCGGGACGCGATGTCCGGACACGTCGGATATTTCTTCGTGGCGGATCCGTCCGGCAAGCCGCTGTTCGCCACGGGGTTCGATCCGTCCGACGAACGGCTGTTTCCGCCCGCCTCGGCGTTTGCCCACCGTCTGGACCGGAAATCGGGCAGCTTCGTGGAAGACGGGCCGGGCGGGCCGATGCTGGTCACCTATACGACCTCGGATGATACCGGCTGGAAAATGATCGGCATGGCGCTCCTGCGCGACATTGTGCGGGACGCCCACGAAATCCGGCGGCTCATCTTCCTGAGCGTCGGGCTCAGCATCGTGTTCACGATCGGCCTCCATGTCTATATCACGTCGCGGCTGACCCGGCCGATCCAGATCCTGAAGCACAAGATGCGCAAGGCGGCCTCGGGCTTTCTCGAAGTGAAGGTGAAGCCCGCCGGCAACGATGAGCTGGCCGATCTCGGCAACAGCTTCAACCTGATGATCGAGCAGATCAAGATGCTCATGGAACGCAGCATCCGCGAGCGGGAGCAGGTCCAGAAGGCGGAGCTTCGCACGCTGCAGGCGCAGATCAATCCCCATTTCCTCTACAACTCGCTCGATTCGATCGTCTGGATGGCGGAGGCGGGAAAAACCCGCGAAGTGATCCGGCTGGTGCAGGCGCTGTCCCGTTTTTTCCGCATCAGTCTGAGCAAGGGACGGGATCTCATCTCCGTCGGGGAAGAGGTGGAGCATGTCCGCAACTATCTCGTCATCCAGCAGATGCGCTATTCCGACATCCTGGAATACGAGATCGACGTTCCGCCCGAACTTCGGACCGTTCCGATTCTGAAAATGACGCTCCAGCCGATTGTGGAAAACGCGCTGTACCACGGAATCAAGAACAAGCGGGGAAAGGGGCGGATCCGGATCACCGGCGCCCCCGGCCGGGACCGGACGCTGCGGCTGCTCGTCACGGACAACGGCATCGGCATGAGCGAAGGGAAGCTCGCCGAGCTCCGGCTTCTGCTGGAGGATCATCCGCCGCCGCAGGGAGAGGGCGAGCCGGAGAGCGGCTTCGGACTCCTCAATGTGCAGCGGCGCCTTCGCCTGTACTACGGCCCGCAATACGGCATCGCCATCGACAGCCGGGAGGGCGTCGGCACGATGGTGGAAATCACGATTCCGGTTCAAGGGGGGATGCCGCTTGAAGAAAGTGTTCCTGGTGGACGATGAGATTGTCATCCGGGAAAACATGCGGACCTGCATCGATTGGGAAAAGGAAGGGTTCGAATACTGCGGCGACGCGCCCGACGGGGAGATGGCCCTCCCGCTCATCGAGAAATTGAAACCGGACATTCTGATCACCGACATCCGCATGCCGTTCATGAACGGCCTGGAACTGAGCGCGATCGTGCGCAAAATGCTGCCCGGCATCAAAATCATCATTCTGAGCGGCCATGACGAATTCGAGTACGCCCGGCAGGCCATCCGCATCGGGGTGGAAGAGTACTGCCTGAAGCCGGTCAGCGCCGAGGACATCATCCGGGTGCTGAAGATCGTCAGCGCGAAGGACCATCCGCATGAGGAGAAGCAGGCCCCGGCGGGCGTGGCGGACCGGGCGGGCTTTCTCGGCGATGACCTGCCGGATCAGCCCGGCATCGATCGGGCGGGGTACATGGAGTTTCTGAAGGTCGGCACGCCGGAGCAGAAGGAGACGCACATCCGCCGCATCGCGCAGGACCTGCGGAACGTGGACTGGGAGTCGTCGCTCTATGGGTTTTTCCTGCTGCATGACCTGACCGTGAGCGTGTTCCGGGAGGCGAAGGAACAATTCGGCGAGCATGTCCGGCCGGATGACTGGCTGCAGGAGATGAAGAGCCGGATCAGCAGCATCCGCTCCTGGGAAGAGGCCTGCGCCTATCTGGGCCGGCTCGCGGAACTGTTCTGGCATTGGCGCTCGCAGGCCAGCGACCGCTACGGCGCCCTGATCGCGCGGGTGAAGCAATATGTGCAGGAACATTACGGCGAAAAGGGGCTGTCGCTGAACGACGCGGCGAAGCATGTCAATGTCAGCCCGAGCCACCTGAGCAAGGTGTTCAGCCAGGTGACCGGCATGACGTTCATCGAATATTTGATGGAAACCCGGATCAAGAAGGCGATGGAGCTCTTGCTGTCGACCGGGGCCAAATCCTACGAGATCGCGAGCCGGGTGGGCTATCAGGATTCGCATTATTTCTCCAATGTGTTCAAGCGGATGACGGGCATGACGATCCGCGATTTTCGCAAGCGGGGCAGGGTGGAACCTCCGGAGCTCCGGCGGGAAGGAGGACGGCATTGAAGCGGAAATCGTGGAAGCGGACGGCCGTGAAGGTGATGAGGGCGGCGCCGGTCCTGATCCTGCTGACGGCGGCGGCGCTCTCCGGCTGCCGGGAGCAGCCGCCGTCCCGCGCAAGCGCGCCTTCGGTTTCCGAAGCGAAAGCGGCGCCGGCGCGGACCTTCGGCATCATCTATCCGATGGCGGACGCCTACTATGAGGCGGTGACGGAGAGCGCCGCGCGGGCGGCGGAGGCGGCGGGCGTGCGGCTGATCATCAAGGCGCCCGACGAGGCGAATCTGGAGCAGCAGATCCGGATGATGGAGACGATGATCAAGCAGGGCGTGGACGGCATTGCGATCAGCCCGATCCATTCGGACATGCTGGCGCCGGTCATCGACAAGGCCGTGGACGCCGGAATCCCCGTCATCTGTTTCGAATCGGACGCTCCGGACAGCCGGCGGCTGTCCTATATCGGAACGGACAACATCCGGGCCGGCGAGCGAATGGGCGAGGCCATTGACGGATTGCTGAAGGGACGCGGGATGATCCTGGTGTCGACCGGGTTCTCGGACAGCCTGCATTTGCGCGAGCGCCTGGAAGGATTCCTCGGCTATATCCATCGCGAGACGGACATCGACGTGCTGGAGGTGCGCTACAACGAGGGCATCCCCGGGCAGGCGCTGACGGAATTGGAGGGCATGATCGACGATCATCCGCACTTCGACGCGTTCGTTGCCCTCGACTTCGTGTCCGGGGCGACCTCCGTCCTGGTGTGGAAGGCGACGGGGCTGAACCGGTACGCGCTGACCTTCGGCCTGATGCCCGATATCACCGAGGCGTTGCGCAACGGACAGATCACGATGGCGATCTCCCTGAACGAACATCGCTGGGGAACCCTGATCGTCGAACAGCTCCTGAAGGCCTGCAACGGGGAGGAGATTCCCGGCTTTGTGGATACGGGGATCACGCTGGTTGACGCCGGGACGGCCGGGCGGAAAACCGGCGGATGAGAAGCGGAATCCCCCTCGGATCGAGGGGGAGGGGGGCCGGACGCTCCGGGCCTGCGGAGCCGTCCGTCCGCCGCGGGGTGAGGCATCCCGCTCAGCGCTGGAAGAATTCGATCCATTCATTCTCGGGACCGTAAATGAAGAAATAGCGATGTCCGTTCGGCAGCGTGGTGATCGAGTCGAAACCGGGGACCAAGGATACGCCGTCGAGCTTCCGGATGCGCTCGTATTCGGCCTCGATATCGTCCACGGTGAATGCGACGTGATGGACCTTGCCCTCGTTCGGCAGGTTGTCGTTGTACCCCTGGATCAGTTCGATCTCCGTCTCGTCGGAACCGCCGAATCCGAGGAACGCGAGCTCCAGCACGCCGTTTGGATGGGTGAAGCGGCTTTTTACCTCGAGTCCGACGACCTCCGTGTAGAAGCGGATGCTCGCTTCCAGATCCTTCACGATGATCCCCACATGATCGATCCTTTTGCGCGCCATGGCGACGACCTCCTCCGGGATGGCTTGCACTTCCATCGTAAGCATCAAATTCAAAGTAGTCAAGTAAGAATAATTGGAATAAAATGACCGCAACCTGGTGCGATGGCGGAAATCGGCATGCAAACCCGCTTTGCCTATGGTCGCCCGTTGATGTAGAATAACGTTGTGCTTGAAAGTAACGCTTGTGTCACATTGAACGCGGGTTTTTTCCGGAGATACTGTAACAATACCAAAAGGGTAAGGGTGAGGCGGCTTGAGCAAATCCGGCAAATCGCATTTCTGGGCGCTGCTGCTGTTCTCCGTCGGCGTCTTCATGGCGGCGCTCGACAACGGGATCATCAGCTCGGCGCTGACGACGATCAACCGGCACTTTGACGTGTCGGACAACTGGGGCGCCTGGGGCGTCACGATCTACACGCTGGGCCTCGCGATCAGCCTGCCGATCGCGGGCAAGCTGTCCGACCGGTACGGCCGCAAACGGCTGTTCATCGCGGAGATCATCCTGTTCGGCATCGGCTCCCTGTTCGTGGCGCTCAGTCCGACGTTCGAGCTGTATCTCGCGTCGCGGTTCATCCAGGCGCTGGGCGGCGGCGGCATTTTCATCATCGGCAACTCGCACATCCTGAGCACGGTCGAGCCCGACAAGCAGGCGAAATATCTCGGGATGCTCGGCGGGATGAACGGGATCGCGGCCATCCTGGGCCCGAACATCGGCTCCTTCCTGCTCGACTGGACGGGGAACTGGCACATTCTGTTCCTGATCAACGTGCCGATCGCCGTCGCGCTCGTCATGTTGGGCTTGCTGAAGCTTCAGGAGTCGGCGGATCCGAACACGGGACGGCTGGATCTGCCCGGAACCGTCATCCTGTCGCTGGCGATTCTGGCGCTGATGTACGGCCTTACGAACATCGACGTCGATTTCTGGGCAAGCTTCAGGGAATGGGACGTCTCCGCCTTCATCGGGGCAGGCGTGGTTCTGTTCATCATCCTGCTTCTGTACGAGTCGGCGCTGGAGCGCCGCAAGTCGGGTGACCCGATCCTGCCGATGACGCTGGTCAGACAACCCCGGTATCTGATGGTGTTGCTCATCGGCATGCTGTCCGGCGGGATGCTGGCGGGCATGATCTTCATCCCGGGATTCACGGAGAACGTGCTCGGCATCGAGGCGGAGAAGTCCGGTTACTGGATGACCCCGCTTGCGCTCGCATCGGGGATCGGCGCAGGCATGGGCGGCATGCTGGTGACGAAACGCGGACCCATTTTCACCGTCATCCTGTCCGGCATCGTGACGGCGGTCGGGTTCGCCCTGTTCCCGCTGTGGACGGAACTGAAGTGGCAGTTCATCATCTCGAGCATGATCGCCGGCGTCGGCATCGGGATCATCCTCGGCGCGCCGCTCAACATCCTGGCGACCGAAGGCCTTCAGTCGAACAAGGGCACGGCGCTTGCATCGCTGTCGCTGCTGCGCCAGATCGGCATGACGATCATGCCGACGATTTACGCCGGATTTATCGCGCGCGGCTTCAACAACATGGGCGAGCTGTTCCGGACGGAATTTCGCGACATTCTGAACGCGAATGTCGAGAAGGCGCATTTGTCGCAGGAGGCGATGAACGAGCTGGCGGAGATCGGCCGGCATATGGCGTCCGGAGGCGGGGAATCCGTGAGCGCCGGTCAAATCGCGGAAATGATCGGCCGGATTCAGGATCCGGCCCTCCGGGAAGTGGTCCGCGACAGCGTCGCCGAAATCACGCGCATGGCGGCGGAGAACGGCTACGGCGGCCTGTACTGGTCGGCGGCCGTGCTGGGCGTGCTCGTCATCGCCGCGGCGTTCGTCCTGGCGCCGATGCGTCGGAACATCGCGGTGCCGGCGGCGGAAGGTTCAGGCATGGAATGATAGCGAAAGGACATTCGCATGCGGATGGCGGATGTCCTTTTTTCATTGCGGCTTCAGCGGCTTGCGCGGGTCGTGCGCAACGGCTTCTGCGCGGAGCTGTGCCGGAACCGTTGCGCCGGCGAGCAGCTGGCATGGGGGTGTTTCGATCCGGTTCCGGAACGCTCTATAATAATCGTGGGAAAAGGGCATCCCGGAGGAAGCCGTCGAGGCTGTCCGGGCGGCGGGAAAAATCTCGCCGATCCGTATTTCTGACCGGTCCGACTCATGTTATAATAATCCCATTTGAAAAAGTTGAACAAGCGCATTTCCTTCCCGCGGGCTTGCGCAGGAACGCGCTTGGACACGGCTGAATTTGCGGCAACGGGAGACATCCGAATGGCCACCCTGCTCCTCATCGTCATCTATCTGGTGTTCATCAGCCTCGGACTGCCGGATTCCCTGCTCGGCGCGGCGTGGCCCGTCATGCGGGACGATCTGGGAGCGCCCCTCGGCATGGCGGGGGTGCTGTCCGTCACGGTCACGGCCGGCACGATCGTCTCCGCCCTGTCCACGAGCCGCGTCGTCCGGCGCTTCGGCACGGCGCGTGTCACGCTGATCAGCGTCGCGATGACGGCCGGCGCGCTGCTCGGCTTCTCGATCGCGCCGTCCGTCCTGTGGCTCGCGGTCTGCTGCGTTCCGCTCGGACTCGGCGCAGGCGCCGTCGATTCCGCGCTCAATCATTACGTCGCGGGACACTACGCCGCCCGCCACATGAGCTGGCTGCACTGCTTCTGGGGCGTCGGCGTGACGGTCAGCCCGATGATCATGGCCGCGTACCTGGAAGACGGCGCGTGGAGGGGCGGGTACCTGACCGTCGGCCTCATCCAGAGCGCCATCGCGGCGATCCTGCTGCTCTCCCTTCTCCTGTGGAGCAGGATGGAGCGGCGGAACGGCGACGAAGCGGCGGGGGACGGGGCGCCGGCTTCCGAAGAGCGGGACGGGAAGCCGAAGAACGCGGCCGCCATCAAATTCGCGCTCGCGACGTTCCTGTTCTACTGCGGCGTGGAGGTGACGGCGGGCCTGTGGGGCAGCAGCTATCTGGTCAACGCGAAGGGGCTTTCGGCCGACGAAGCGGCCCTGTGGGTCTCCATCTACTTCGCCGGCATCACGATCGGGAGATTCGTGAACGGCTTCGTCACCTACCGGTACAGCAACAAGACGCTGATCCGGGCGGGCGAGCTGCTGGCGCTGGCCGGCACGCTGCTCCTTGCGCTGCCGCTGCCGACGGCGTTTTCGCTTGCAGGCTTTCTGATCACCGGCCTGGGATTGGCCCCGATCTTCCCGAGCATGCTGCACGAGACGCCGGTCCGGTTCGGCGAGGCCCACGCCGGCAGGATCATGGGCTGGCAGATGGCGACCGCCTATACGGGCGCCGCGTTGCTGCCGCCGCTGTTCGGCTGGCTGGCCGGCCATATCACGATCCATTTCTTCCCATCGTACCTCGCGCTGATGGCGGCGGCCATGCTGCTGGCAACGGAGCGGTTGAACGCGCTGACGGCGCGCCGGAGCGGACATGCGGCGGGCAAATGAATGGTGGAAAGAAACCCGCTTGGAAGGGAACCGTATTAAAGAATGTCGGTTGTTCACGCGGACCGTTGACGGCAGGCCGTTCATGCCGGCGCGGCGGCTGCGGTCGGGGATCGTCCGGACGAATCACGGAGCCGACTGGTGAGGGAGGAACGTTCGTTGAACATCTGGCTGGAGTATGTGTGGGCGCTTTTGATCCTCGTCGTGCTCGAAGGGCTGCTGTCGGCGGACAATGCGCTGGTGCTCGCGGTCATCGCGAAGCATCTTCCGGACAAACAGAAGACGAAGGCGATCAATTACGGCATCCTGATGGCCCTCGGCTTCCGGTTCGCCGCCCTGTTCGTGATCTCGTTCATCGCGAACGTGTGGCAGGTGCAGGCGATCGGCGCCCTGTACCTCCTCTATCTCGGACTCAAGCACGTCATTCGGGATTTTCTGGGGAAGAAGGAGGAGCCCAAGGAGCAGGAGGAGGAGAAAACGTCGCCCGCCAGAGGCTTCTGGAGCACGGTCGGCAAGATCGCGTTCGCCGATCTGGTCTTCGCGATCGACTCGATCCTCGCCGCGGTCGCACTCGCGCTCGGCCTGCCGGACTCGCCGTTCGGCAACTTCGGGGGCATGGACGCCGCCCAGTTCACCGTCGTCGTGCTCGGCGGCATCGCCGGCCTGGTGCTGATCAAGTTCGCCGCCGAGCTGTTCATCCGTCTGCTCGAAAAGCGTCCGGCGCTTGAGACGACGGCCTACGCCATCGTGGCCTGGGTCGGCGTGAAGCTGGCCGTCATCACACTGGCCCACGAAGACATCGGCGTGATTGATCACCATTTCCCGCACAGCACGGTCTGGACCGTTACGTTCTACGTCGTGTTGATCGCGCTCGCGCTGATCGGCTGGTTCTCGCCCGCGAACCGGCGGGCCGAGCGGAAAGCGGAACAGCACTGAAGGACGTGCGGGACATCCCGTTAACGGCTTCACGGCGCGGCTTGACGGCGAAAGGATGCCATGCCGCGGACAACAGCTGTTCATCCTTGGATGGACAGCTTTTTTCTTTATCTTTCAATCTGAAACCAATAATGCTACACTAGGGGGAGAACGACGGATTCGGAGACGATTGCGAGACTTCACGGCGCCCCGGCTTGCTGCGGCGCCTGTCTTGTGTCCGCAAATCGCAAAAACGGAAAGGCTGGAGACGATCAACCATGGGCGACAGACGAAATCGCGCGGATGTCATCCTGATCGGCGCGGGCATCATGAGCGCGACGCTCGGCACGATGCTCAAGGAACTGGCGCCGGAGTGGGACATCCTGGTGCTCGAACGGCGCTCGCGGCCGGGCGAGGAAAGCTCGAACGAATGGAACAACGCGGGCACCGGCCACGCGTCGCTGTGCGAGCTCAACTACACGACCGAGAAGGCTGACGGCTCGATCGACATCAGCAAGGCGATCAAGGTCAACGAGGACTTCCAGCTCTCCCGGCAGTTCTGGGCGTACCTCGTGCGGCGCGGCCTCATCCGCGATCCGCAGCAGTTCATCATGCCCGTGCCGCACATGAGCTTCGTGCAGGGCGAGAAGGACGTCGCCTTCCTGAAGAAGCGGCATGAGGCAATGTCGAAGAACCCGCTGTTCGAAGGCATGGAATTTTCCGACGATCCGGACCGGCTGGCGGAATGGATTCCGCTGATGATGGAGGGCCGCACGATCGACCGGCCGATCGCGGCGACCCGGATCGAATCGGGGACGGACGTCAACTTCGGCGCGCTGACGCGCCTCCTGTTCGACCATCTGAAGGAGCGGGGCGCGGAGATCCTGTACCACCGCCAGGTCGAGGACATGAAGCGGAAGGGCGGCGCCTGGGAGCTGAAGGTGCGCCATACGGAGAGCGGCGCCGTCGAGCGGTACGAGGCCCCGTTTGTGTTCATCGGCGCGGGCGGCGGCAGCCTCCTGCTGCTGCAGAAATCCGGCATCGCCGAGGGCCGCGGCATCGGCGGCTTCCCGGTCAGCGGCCTGTTCATGGTCTGCCGGAATCCGGAGCTGGCCGAACGGCATTACGCGAAGGTGTACGGCAAGGCGGCGATCGGCGCTCCGCCGATGTCGGTGCCGCACCTCGACACGCGGTTCATCGACGGCAAGCCGTCGCTGCTCTTCGGCCCGTTCGCGGGCTTCACGCCGAAGTTCCTGAAGTACGGCTCGAATCTCGACCTGCTGAAATCCGTCAAGCCGCACAACCTGGTCACGCTGATCGCGGCGGGATTCAAGAACATGTCGCTGACGGCGTACCTGATCCGGCAGCTCATGCTGACGAAGGAGCAGCGCGTCGAGGAGCTGCGGCAGTTCGTTCCGACGGCGCGCGGCGAGGACTGGGACCTGATCGTCGCCGGTCAGCGCGTGCAGATCATCAAGGATACGGAAGCCGGCGGGCGAGGCACGCTGCAGTTCGGCACCGAGGTGATCAGCGCGGCCGACGGATCGGTCGCGGCGCTGCTGGGAGCGTCGCCGGGTGCTTCGACCTCCGTGGCGATCATGCTGGAGGTGATCCGGCGCTGCTTCCCGAACCGGCTGGACGGCTGGCGCGAGAAGATCGCCGAAATGGTGCCGTCCTGGGGCATCAAGCTGTCCGGGAACCCGGACCTCGTCCGCGAGCTGCATGAAGAGACGACGAAGACGCTCGGACTGGACCGCGTCGTGCATCCCGCCGCGCGGAAGCAGGCGGCCGCCGCGACCAGCTGATCGTTTCCGTCCGGCACGAAGGCGGACCGTGACGTCCGAACGGCGTCGCGGTCGGTCTTCTTTGTTTTTCGGAAAAAGGCCGCGCCGCGTGCGTATGGTATAATGAAGGGCAAAGGTGAATGGAAACGCATTCGCATGTTCCGTCGGCCGGCCCGACGGTTTCCGCCGGAATGGATGTCGCCGCGGCGGCCCCGCGGCTTTCGGGGAGAAGCGTGTCCCGTGCCTCGGCGCCGCGGGACGCCGTTCTGTCCGCCGATTCGGCGGGGATTCCCGTATAACCGCGGACCGGCGGGGCCATGATGGGAAGAACGACGCCATTGTTCCGTCATGGCAGGTGTTACAGATGAACGCCGTTTTGCATCCGATGCTGGCTCTGGCGTATGCGGTGCTGATCGGGTACGGCATGGCCGTCCGGCGCCGCGGCGCCCCCGCCGGCCTGTGCCTCGCGCTGCTCGCGGTCACCGCCGCGCTGATGTGGGACAATCTCGTGCTCGCCGCCGGCGCGTGGGCGGAAGCGGGCGAAGGCTTCGAGCGGGTGCACATCAGCCGCTTCCTGCTGCACGCCTGCGTCACGCCGCTGCTCGTGCCCGCCTCGCTGGCGTTCGTCCGGCTGGCCGGAGCGGAATGGGCGGGCCGGGCGTGGGCGGTGACGGCGGCTGCCCTTCTGACGATCGGACTGATTGCGCTTGAGCTTGCGGTTTCCGTGGCGCGTCTCCGCCTGGAACCGGTCTTCGACCACGGCATCCTGACCTACGTGCCCGCCGGGAGGTCCGCGGCGGGCGGCTGGATGATCGCCGTCGTCATGGCCGCGCTGCTCGCCGCCGGCTGGATCGTCTTCCGCCGCGGCGGGCCGGCCGCGCCGCTCGCGGCATCGCTCGCGATGCTGTGCGGCGGGGGCCTCGCGCCGCTCGTCGGCGTCCCGTCCCTGCACAACCTGTTCGAGCTTGCCCTCGCGGCGTCTCTGTGGTTCGCCCTGGACCGAATGGCCGTCCGCACGCCGCGGTTGTCAAGGACTGGGGGGTGAAGCCATGAACATCCTCGTAACACTCAACGCCAATTATCTATGGCCGCTGACCACCATGCTCACCTCGCTCTTCGTGAACAATCCTGGCGAGCGGTTCACGGTATACCTCATGCACTCGAGCATCGACGACGCCCCGCTGGAACGGCTCGGCGCCTATATCGCGCGGAACGGCGGCCGGCTGGAGGTCATCCGCGTGGACGACGGGGCGTTTGCGGACGCGCCGGTGCTCCTGCATTACACGAAAGAGATGTATTACCGGCTGCTGGCGCACCGCTTCCTGCCCGCCGGGATCGACCGCATCCTGTATCTCGATCCCGACATCCTCGTGCTGAATCCGATCCGGCCGCTGTACGAGACCGATCTGGACGGCTATCTGTACGCCGCGTGCTATCACGACAAATACATCAAGGAGATCAACCGCATCCGGCTGATGCCCTACGACATCGATTATTATTTCAACTCGGGCATGCTGCTGATGAACCTGCCGCTCCTTCGCGAGCACGTCCTGGAGGACGTCATCTACCAGTTCGTCGAGAAGAACCGCACGCGGCTGCTCATGCCCGACCAGGACATCCTGAACGCCCTCTATTCGAAAAAAATCAAACCGCTGGACGAGATCCTGTACAACTACGACGCCCGCTTCTACCTGTACTACAAACTCAAGACGAACGGGCTGTGCGACATGGACTTCGTGATCAACCGCACCGTCATCCTCCATTTCTGCGGCAAGAAGAAGCCCTGGACCCGCGCGTACAGCGGCCGGTTCCTCGCGCTGTACAAGCATTACGAGCGGCTGACGCGGCTCGGCCTCGAAGCCGTGGACGCGGCGTCCGCTTCCGCGCCGGAGCCGGCGACGGAGGCCGGATCGTTCGCTCCCGTTCCGGAATAGGCACCCGTGCATGGGCGTCCGCATAGGATGGGGAAAAACCCATCCGACAGGAGGACGTGCGATGCCGATATCACCGGGTACCCACGCGGTGTACACCGTTCGTCCGGGAGATTCGCCGTACTCGATCGCGAATCAGTTCGGCTCGTCCCTGGCCGATCTCCAGCGGTCGAACGCGCTGTACCCGCCGGTTACGGATCCCGGGCTCATCTACCCGGGCCAGAAACTGCTCGTCCGCGTGCCGGGCACTTCGCAGGAGAGTGTCGTGCTGCACCAGGTGACGGAAGGGGATACGCTCTTCCGGCTCGGGGAGCGCTACTCCGCCGGCGTTGACATGCTGGCGGCGCTGAACCGGATGGAGCAGCCGGACATCCTGAGGGTCGCGCAGCTCGTCTACATCCCCGCCTTCGTATACGAAGTGGAACCGGGGGACACGCTCTGGCGGATCGGGATCCGGTTCGGGGCGTCCCTGAACGAGCTGGCGTGCGCGAACGCGGGCCGCGCCGGCTTCTCGCCGGACGTGCTCTTTCCCGGCTACAAGCTGGTCGTTCCGCTGCCGTCTTCGACCAACATCGTCGTCTTCCGGCCGCTGCCCGGTACGCGCGTCGCCGCGGGCACGCCCCTCGCCGGCAGAGCCCGGGCGTTCGAGGCGAACCTGCTGTACCGGATCCGGGACGACGCGGGCCGGATCGTCGCGCGCGAGCGGGTGGTCACGGCGTCGGAGGGCGCGCCGGCGTTCGGCACCTTCAGCGCGCCGCTCGTCTTCGACGCGGCGCCGGCGACGCCGGCGGGAAAGATCCAGGTCTATACGCGCAGCCCGCGGGACGGCAGCATCCAGGATCTCGTCGAAGTCCCCGTCCTGTTCTGAACCGCATCCCCCGTGCGCAAAATGGAACGCCAAACCGTGCATACTACGGTTTGGCGTTTCTTTGTGCGCATCGTTCAAGGAATGTCCACAACTCCTGGCCCTTCTTGGTCATGCGGAAGCGCGCCGCGCGTTCTACGATGGATGCAGGAGGGTTCGGGAAGGCGGTGACAACATGCTGACAAAGTCCGGACACTCGGCTGCGGAACGCCGGATGAAGCGGGAAACGGCGGAGTCCGCCGCGGCGCGCGGAACGCCCGGAACCGCCGGGCCGCGAAGCACGCGGCGGAAGGCGCCGGGATGGCTGGCGGCGGTGGCGCTGTTGGTCCTGCTGGCGGCGTGCTCGCGCGAGAATTTGCAGCAGATCGGTCTGATCGGCATCGAAGGGACGCTCGCGGTCGAGCCGGCGGAGATCGAGGCCGGCGGGACGGTGTCGATGAAGGCGGTGTTCACCGGCGTGGAACTGGACGAGAACGCGAACGTCCAGTTCGTCGTCATCGCGGACGGACAGCCGACCACGCTGAAACACCGCTTCGAGGGCGACAACACGTACACGGCCGAGCATACGTTCGACAAGCCGGGCGTCTACGACGTCGATCTCCATCTGTATTACGAAGACGTGCACATCTACAAAAAGAAGCAGGTGACGGTGCGATGACGCGGACCGGCCCCGGCCTGCGGCTGCGGCGGACGGTGGCGATCGCGCTGATCGCGGCGCTCGCGCTGGCCGCGCCGCCGGCGCTTCGGCCGG
>Ga0207871_100160_pt1 | contig 39680 bp, 32 predicted proteins | sample Passage260A_FD_187371 | JGI IMG/M metagenome (GOLD analysis project Ga0207871, IMG submission 187371) | Cellulose adapted compost microbial communities from Newby Island Compost Facility, Milpitas, CA, USA - Passage2 60A (SPAdes) (version 2) ...
GGCCGCCGGCGCCGGCATATCGGGAGGGAACGCTATGAAGAAGGGACGCGTGGTGTCCGTCATGGGTCCGGTCGTCGACATCGAGTTCGAACGCGGACATCTGCCGGACATTTACAACGCGATCAAAATTGAAGCCAAGGGCGAGGGCGGCGGTCCGGACATCAACCTGACGCTCGAAGTTGCCCTGCACCTCGGCGACAACTTGGTCCGCACGGTCGCGATGGCCTCGACCGACGGCCTCGTGCGCGGCATGGAAGCCGTCGACCTCGGCGGCCCGATCACCGTGCCGGTCGGTCCGGCCACGCTGGGCCGCGTCTTCAACGTGCTCGGCGAACCGATCGACGAGGCGGGTGAGGTGAAGTCGGACATCAAGCTGCCGATTCACCGTCCGGCGCCGTCGTTCGAACAATTGACGACGAAACCGGAAATCCTCGAAACGGGGATCAAGGTCATCGACCTGCTCGCGCCGTATGCGAAGGGCGGCAAGATCGGCCTGTTCGGCGGCGCGGGCGTCGGCAAGACCGTCATGATCCAGGAACTGATCCACAACATCGCGCAGGAGCACGGCGGTATCTCCGTCTTCACGGGCGTCGGCGAACGGACCCGCGAAGGGAACGACCTGTACTATGAAATGAAGGAGTCCGGCGTCATCGGCAAGACGGCGATGGTGTTCGGCCAGATGAACGAACCGCCGGGCGCCCGTCTCCGCGTCGCGCTGACGGGCCTCACGATGGCCGAATACTTCCGTGATGAAGAGGGCCGCGACGTGCTGCTCTTCATCGACAACATCTTCCGCTTCACGCAGGCCGGTTCCGAGGTGTCCGCGCTGCTCGGCCGGATGCCGTCGGCGGTCGGTTACCAGCCGACGCTCGCGACGGAGATGGGTCAGCTGCAGGAGCGGATCACGTCGACGAAGAAGGGTTCGGTCACGTCGATCCAGGCGATCTACGTCCCGGCGGACGACTACACCGACCCGGCTCCGGCGACGACGTTCGCCCACCTCGACGCGACGACGAACCTCGAGCGCCGCATCGCCGAGATGGGCATCTATCCGGCCGTCGACCCGCTGGCTTCGACCTCGCGGATCCTGACGCCGGAAGTCGTCGGTCAGGAGCACTACGAAGTCGCCCAGGGCGTCAAGAAGATTCTGCAGCGTTACAAGGAACTGCAGGACATCATCGCGATCCTCGGCATGGACGAGCTGTCCGAGGAAGACAAGCTGATCGTCGCCCGCGCGCGCAAGATCCAGAACTTCCTGTCCCAGCCGTTCCACGTCGCGGAGGCGTTCACGGGGCAGAAGGGGGTCTACGTGCCGGTCAAGGAGACGGTCCGCAGCTTCAAGGAGATTCTGGAAGGCAAGCACGACGATCTTCCGGAGGCGGCTTTCCGTTACGTCGGCACGATCGAAGAGGCCGTGGAGAGAGCGAAGAAGCTCTGATGCTTCCGGCGGGAGGTTATCGCGATGAGCACCATGCTGCTTGAAATCGTCACGCCGGAACGCACCGTCTTCTCCGAGCAGGTCGACATGGTCGTCGTGCGCGGCGTGGAAGGCGAGCTCGGCATTCTGCCCAACCACATTCCGCTGGTCACGCCGCTCAAAATCGCGCCGGCGAAGATCAAGCAGGGCGGCCGCGAGAAATGGGTGGCGGTCAACGGCGGCTTCCTCGAAGTCCGCAAGGACAAGGTCGTCATCCTCGCCGAGAGCGCGGAGCTGCCGGAGGACATCGACGTCGAGCGGGCGCTCGCCGCGAAGGAGCGTGCGGAGCGTCGTCTCCGGGCCGAGCGGCAGGAAGAGATCGATTTCCGCCGCGCCCAGCTGGCGCTGATGCGCGCCCTCAACCGGCTGGAAGTCAAGAACCGTCAAGATTGACGCCCGCGGACGTGCCTGCCCGTCAGGCATGGAAACCTGTCGGCCAGCCTGCCGGCCTGGCCGGCAGGTTTTTTTCTTGTTGGCGGGCGCGCGGAAGGGAGGAGTTGGCGCGGCATGATCCGCCGTTTTCTGGGATATTACCGCCCGCACATCAGGCTGTTCTGGCTCGATTTCACCTGCGCCGTCGTCGCCGCGCTGCTGGAGCTCGCGTTCCCGATGGCCGTCAACTGGGTGATCGACGAGCTGCTCCCGACGAAGGACTGGAACGCGATCGCCGTCGCGTGCACCGTGCTCCTGTTCGTCTATCTGTTCGCGATGTTCATGCACTTCATCGTCGGCTACTGGGGCCACATGCTCGGCATCAACATCGAGACGGACATGCGGCAGCAGGCGTTCAATCATCTCCAGCGGCTGTCGTTCCGCTACTTTGACAACACGAAGACGGGCCACCTGATGTCGCGGATCACGAACGACCTGTTCGACATCGGCGAGATGGCGCATCACGGTCCCGAGGACCTGTTCATCGCGCTGATGACGTTCGCGGGCGCGTTCGGCATCATGTGGACGGTCGACTGGCAGCTCTCGCTGATCACGTTCTCGGCCGTGCCGGTCCTCGTCGCGCTGATCGCGTACTTCAACCTGAAGCTGAACCGGGCGGCTAAGCAGATGTTCGAGAACATCGCCGACGTGAACGCGCGGGTCGAGGACAGCGTGTCCGGCATCCGCGTCGTGAAGTCGTTCGGGAACGAGGACTTCGAGATCGAGCGGTTCCGGCGGAACAACGCGGGCCTGCGCAAGGCGAAGCTCAGGTCGTATCTCGCGATCTCCCTGAGCTCGTCGGGCATGTACATGCTGAACCGGCTGATCATGCTGATCGTGCTGGTCGCCGGCGCCTGGTTCGCCTACCGGGACCGCATCACCTACGGGGAGCTCGTCGCGTTCCTGCTCTACGTGCAGGTGTTCCTGAAGCCGATCGACAAGATCAACGCGCTGATGGAAATGTACCCGAAGGGCATGGCCGGCTTCCGGCGGTTCTGCGCCCTGATCGACACGGAGCCGGAGGTGAAGGACGCGCCGGACGCGATCGAGGTGAAGTCGCTCAGGGGCGACATCGAGTTCCGGAACGTGACGTTCGGCTACGAACCGCACAAGAAGGTGCTGCGGAACGTGGACCTGCGCATCCGGGCGGGCGAGACCGTCGCGCTCGTGGGGCCGAGCGGCGCCGGGAAATCGACGATCTGCAGCCTGATTCCGCGATTTTACGACGTGGACGAAGGGGAGATCCGGATCGACGGCATCCCGATCCGGAAGATGACCCAGCGGTCGCTCCGCTCGCAGATCGGCATCGTGCAGCAGGACGTCTTCCTGTTCAACGGGACGATCCGCGAGAACATCGCCTACGGCCGGCTCGGCGCGACGGAGGAAGAGATTCGGGAGGCGGCGCGCCGGGCGCATCTCGGGGAGCTGATCCGCGAATTGCCGGACGGCCTCGACACGGTGATCGGCGAGCGCGGGCTGAAGCTGTCCGGCGGCCAGCGGCAGCGGATCGCGATCGCGCGGATGTTTCTGAAGAATCCGCCAATACTGATCTTGGATGAAGCGACATCGGCGCTCGACACCGAGACGGAGCGGATCATCCAGCAGGCGCTGGAGGAGCTGGCGGTGAACCGCACGACGATCGTCATCGCCCACCGGCTGGCGACGATCCGCGGCGCGGACCGCATCTTCGTCGTGAGCGGCGACGGCATCGCGGAGACGGGGAGGCACGAGGAGCTGCTGGCGAAGGACGGCATCTACGCGCGCCTGTACCGGGCGCAGTTCGGCGAGGCGGTTCCGACGTGAGATCTCCGGACGCGTTCCGTCAGTCAAACCGGACATAGACGGGGCGCACTCCTTTAAGCTATAATTATTAAGTAAATTTTTGCGGCCGGCGTCATCCGCAAGCCGTCCATACCGATCCTGCGCACGGAGGCGAACGTATGGAGAAATACGTCAACAGCTACGTGATCGTGGTCGTTTTTGTCGCGCTGGGCATTCTGCTCCCGATGGTCGCGCTGGCGGCGGGTCGCATCCTTCGCCCGAACAAGCCGACCGCGGAGAAGCAGATGACCTACGAGAGCGGGAACGACCCGGTCGGCGAAGGACAGGTTCGCTACAACATCCGGTATTACCTGTACGCGCTGATGTTCGTCATATTTGATGTCGAAACCGTTTTCCTCTATCCCTGGGCCGTCGCTTACAATCAGCTCGGCCTGTTCGCGCTGGTGGAGATGCTGATCTTCACGGCCCTGCTGCTGGTGGGGCTGTTCTATGCCTGGAAGAAGAGGGTGCTGAAATGGGATTCGATCTAGAATCGATTACGCCTGAAGAGCGCGAGGAGCTCAGCCGCAACGTGCTGCTGACGTCGCTGGAGCAGATCAAGGCCTGGGCGCGCAGCCATTCGATGTGGCCGCTGACGTTCGGGCTGGCCTGCTGCGCGATCGAAATGATGGGCACGGGCGCCGCGCACTACGACCTCGACCGGTTCGGCGTCTTCTTCCGTCCCTCGCCGCGCCAGGCCGACGTCATGATCGTCGCGGGCACCGTCACGAAGAAAATGGCGCCGCTGCTCCGCCGTCTGTACGAACAGATGCCGGAGCCGAAGTGGGTCATCGCGATGGGCTCGTGCGCGACCGCGGGCGGTCCCTACGTGCGCTCGTACTCCGTCGTCAAGGGCGTCGACCAGATCGTGCCCGTCGACGTCTACATTCCGGGCTGCCCGCCCAATCCGGCGGCGCTCATCTACGGCATCAACAAGCTGCGCGAAAAAATCCGCTACGAGGCGAAGACCGGGAAGCAGGTGACGAATCGGTGAGCGAGGAGCAAAAGCGCGAGGAGAGCCGGCCGGCGGAGCCGGAAGCCGCGCGCCGTGAGGATGCGGCCGAAGCGCGGACCGGCGGGCCGGCGGACGCGCGCGTGGAGAATGCGGGCGAAGAGAAGCGGGATGAACCGGCGGCCGAAGGCGGCCGGGAGACGGTGACGGCGCGGGAGGCGTCCGGCGGCGGGTCCGCCGGAACGGAAGCGGGGCAGCCCGCGCAGCCGCAGCCGGACGCCGCATCGGATCAGCCGGCATCCGCGGCGGGCGCGGAAGCGGAGGGCAAGGCCGCGCCGGCCGGAGACGGAGATGGCGCACGCGCCGGTGAAGGCGCGGATGCCGGCACGGGCAAGTCCGGCGGCGAGGCCGCCGATGCGGGCAAGGCGGCCGTTGATCCCGAGCGCGAGGCGAAGATTCGCGCCGCGCAGGAGGCGCGCGCCGCGCGCCTCGCGGCGAAGGCAGCCGCTGGTGCGGCCGCAGGCGGCGCCGCAGCGGGCAAAGACGCCGCGGCGGCGGAACCGAAGCCGCCGTCGCCGAAGCAGCCCTGGCTTGACGAGGCCGTCGAATTGCTGAAGACCGAAGTGCATCCCGATGCGGTCGAGGAAGCGACGATCAACGCGCTGTCGGACGACATGCCGACGATCGTCGTGAAGGCCGAGCATTGGCCCGCGGCGGCGAAGCTGCTGCGCGACCACGAGAAGCTGGGCTGCAGATATCTCCGCAACGTGACGGGCGTCGATTACGAGACGCACATGGAAGTCGTCTATTTCGTCATCAACATGGAGACGAAGCGCGAATACGCGATCAAGATTCGTACGGACCGCGAGCATCCGTCCGTTCCCTCGGCCGTGCCGGTGTGGCCGGGAGCGGACTGGCCCGAGCGCGAGATCTACGACCTGCTCGGGATCGAATTCCCCGGGCATCCGAATCTGCGCCGCATCCTGATGCCGGACGACTGGGTCGGCCATCCGCTGCGCAAAGACTACGTTCCGCTCGATCCGGAGGTGTGACGCGTGATCCGTACCGAAGAACTGCTGCTCAACGTCGGTCCGCAGCACCCGAGCACGCACGGCGTGTTGCGCATCGTGGTCAAGCTGGACGGCGAAGTGATCAAGGAAGCGACGCCCGTCATCGGCTATCTGCACCGCGGAACGGAGAAGCTGGCGGAAAGCCTGAACTATACCCAGATCATCCCGTACACGGACCGGATGGACTACCTGTCCGCGATGACGAACAATTACGTGCTCTGCTACGCGGTCGAGAAAATGATGGGCATCGAGGTGCCGGAACGCGCCCAGTTCCTGCGCCTCATCGTGATGGAATTGCAGCGCATCGCGAGCCATCTCGTCTGGTGGGGCACCTATCTGCTTGACCTGGGCGCGCTGAGCCCGTTCCTGTTCGCGTTCAAGGACCGCGAGAAGATCGTCGACCTGTTCAACGAGCTGTGCGGCGCGCGCCTCACCTACAACTACATGCGGGTCGGCGGCGTGAAATGGGATGCGCCTCCGGGGTGGATCGACAAGGTTCGCGACTTCATCCCCTACATGGAGAAGCAGCTGCAGGATTACGACCGGCTGGTCACCGGCAACGAAATTTTCCTCAACCGGGTGAAGGGGATCGGCAAATACGACGCCGAGACGGCGATCGCCTGGGGCCTCTCCGGCGTGAATCTGCGCTGCACCGGCGTAAAATGGGATTTGCGGAAAGACGAGCCCTATTGTATTTACGACCGGTTCGAGTTCGACGTTCCGGTCGGGAAGAACGGCGACTGCTATGACCGGTACCTGCTCCGGATCGAAGAGATCCGCCAGTCGCTGCGCATCCTGAAGCAGGCGGTCGAGCAGTTCCCGTCTTCCGGCGAGACGATGGGCAAGGTGCCGCGCGTCATCCGTCCGCCGGAGGGGGAAACGTATGTCCGCATCGAGGCGCCGCGCGGCGAGCTCGGCTGCCATATCGTCTCGAAGGGCAAGGCGGAGCCGTATCGCCTGAAGTTCCGGCGGCCCTCGTTCAACAACCTGCAGATGCTGCCGAAGCTGCTCGTCGGCGAGACGATGTCCAACCTGATCGCGATTCTGGGCGGCGTGGACATCGTCCTCGGGGAGGTCGACTGCTGAGATGACGAAATGGCTGGAGCAACCCCTGTCGTGGGAAAACGCGCTCTTCTTCACCGCCATGGCGGTCGTCTTCCTGCTGATCGTGCTTTTGTACGTCGTGTACGCGATTCTGTTCGAGCGCAAGGTGCTCGGATGGATGCAGTGGCGGCACGGACCGAACCGGCTCGGCCCGTGGGGGATGTTCCAGACGGTGGCGGACGTCCTGAAGCTGCTGTTCAAGGAGGACACGATCCCGCGCAAGGCCGACCGGGCGCTGTTCATCATCGCGCCGGCGCTCTGCTATGCGCCGTCGTTCGCGGTGCTCGCGGTCATCCCGTACACGCGCGAGCTGTATTTCGCCGATCTGAACGTCGCCGTCGTCTATTACGCGGCGCTGTCGGCGATCTCCACGATCGCGATCGTGCTCGGCGGCTGGGCATCGAACAACAAGTATTCGCTGCTCGGCGGCATGCGGTCGGGCGCGCAGATGATCAGCTACGAGGTGCCGCTCGTCCTTTCGATCGTCGGCACGGTCATGATGACCGGCAGCATGAACCTGCGCAAGATCGTCGAGGCGCAGGGCGACTGGTTCTGGCAGTGGAACTTCCTGCCGCAGATCATCGGATTCGGCGTCTTCCTCGTCGCGGCGGTGTCGGAGCTGAACCGCTCGCCGTTCGACCTGCCGGAGGCGGAGTCCGAGCTCGTCGCCGGTTACCACACGGAGTACAGCGGCTTCCGGTTCGCGTTCTTCATGCTGGCGGAATACGTCTACATGTTCGCGATCGCGGGGCTCGCGTCCGTGCTGTTCCTCGGCGGCTGGCGACCGCCGGCGCCGTTCCTGGATTTCATTCCGGGCATTGTCTGGATGATCCTGAAGATGGCCTTCGTCATCTTCTTCCTGTTCTGGCTCAGGGCGACGATGCCGCGCGTGCGCATCGACCAGCTGATGGGATTCGCCTGGAAGGTGCTGCTGCCGCTGGCGATTTTGAACGTGTTCGTGACGGCCGTCGGCCTGGAGCTTTTCATCAAGGGATAACGGGGGGACAAGGCCATGAAAGGCATGATCCAGGGTCTGGGCGTCACGCTCAAGACGATGTTTTCGAAGAAGGTCACCTATGCCTACCCGGATGAGCCGCTCAAGATGCCGGACCGGTTCCGCGGCATCCAGCATTTCGACCCGGACAAATGCATCGTCTGCAACCAGTGCGCGCGCATCTGTCCGACGCAATGCATCACGCTGACCGGCAAGCCGAATCCGGATCCCGAGAAGAAGGGCAAAGTGATCGACACGTACGACATCAACTTCGAGCTGTGCATCCTGTGTGATCTCTGCACCGAGGTGTGCCCGACGGAAGCGATCGTCATGACGAACAATTTCGAACTGGCGGCATACAGCCGCGACGAGCTGTTCAAGGACCGCGAATGGCTGGAGAACAACAACACGAACATCCGGCAGGACAACAACAATATCGGCGCGCCGCAGAGAGGAGGCGCGAAGTAACCGATGGGCGGATTCTACATCGACTGGTCCGGCGAACTGGTTGCGTTCTTCGCGTTCGCCGTCGTCATGATCGTCGGCGCCGTGCTGATGCTGACGCTGACGAAGGTCGTGCACATGGTGGCCTCGCTGGCGGCCGTCTTTCTCGGGCTCGGCGGCATGTTCGTCGTGCTGGAGGCGGAGTTCGTCGCGTTCACGCAGGTGCTCCTCTACGCGGGCGCCGTCACGATCCTGCTGATCTTCGGCATCATGATGACGGATCATCAGGCCGTGCAGCGGGAGCCGGTGCGGCCGGCACACGAGATCGTCTCGGCCGTCGCATCGATCGTGCTGTTCGGCATCCTGTTCTACGCGATCCGGACGACGGAATTCGCGCCTTCGGCTCCGCCGCTGCAGGCCGGGGTCGACAACGCGATGGAGATCGGCAAGCAGCTCTACACGCAGCACGTCATTCCGTTCGAGCTCGTGTCGGTTCTGCTGACGGTCGCATTCATCGGCGCGATCGTGATCGCGAAGAAGGAGGCGGAGTAAGGCGTGCTGTCCTCGTATCTGACCATGGCCGCCATTCTGTTCTGCATCGGGCTGTACGGCGCGCTGACGAAACGCAACGCCGTCATCGTGCTGATGTCGGTGGAGCTGATGCTCAATTCGGTGAACCTGAATCTGGTCGCCTTCTCGAAATACGGCGTCGTGCCGTCGCTCACGGGACAGATCTTCTCGCTGTTTACGATCTCGGTGGCGGCCGCCGAGGTGGCCGTCGGCGTCGCGATCCTGATCGCGCTGTTCCGCTCGCGCGGCTCGGCGAACGTCGACGAATTCAATGAGATGAGGAGGTAGCGGCATGGAAACCGTGTTTTCGCAATACGCCTGGCTCGTACCGGTCTTCCCGCTCGCGGCCTTCCTCATCCTGCTGGCGTTCGGCCGCGGCATGAAGCGGACCGGTCCGGTCATCGCCACGCTCGGGTCGCTCGCGTCGCTCGTCCTGTCGGCGCTGGTGCTGATCGAGCAGCTCGGCGGTGCGGATGAGTACAACAACGGCTTCGACTGGATCCAAATCGGCGGCTACACGCTGACCGTCGGCTTCGACGTGACGAACCTGACGGCGCTCATGATGGTCGTCGTCTCGCTCGTCGCATTCCTCGTCAATGTATATTCGATCGGCTACATGAAGGACGACGAGCGCATCTCCGTGTTCTTCGCGTACGTGGCGCTGTTCACGTGCTCGATGCTCGGCCTCGTGATCGCCGACAATCTGCTGATGCTCTACATCTTCTGGGAGCTCGTCGGCCTCTGCTCGTTCCTGCTGATCGGCTTCTGGTATTACAAACCGGAGGCGAAGGCCGCGGCGAAGAAGGCGTTCATCGTCACGCGCGTCGGCGACGTGGGGTTCCTGATCGCGCTCCTGCTCCTGTTCTGGTACATGCCGGATCATGACCTGTCGTTCGCCGCGATCGCGAACGTGTTCGGTCAGACCGGCCTGATCACGGAGGGCATCACGACGCTGATCGCGATCCTGATCTTCCTCGGGGCGGTCGGCAAGTCCGGCCAGTTCCCGCTGCACGTCTGGCTTCCGGACGCGATGGAGGGTCCGACGCCGATCAGCGCCCTGATCCACGCCGCGACGATGGTCGCCGCCGGCGTGTTCCTCGTCGCCCGCACGTTCCCGATCTTCGAGGCGTCGCCGGCGGCGCTCGACACGGTCGCCTGGGTGGGCGCCTTCACCGCGATCTTCGCGGCGTCGATCGCGATCGCGCAGGACGACATCAAGCGGATTCTGGCCTACTCCACCGTCAGCCAGCTCGGCTACATGATGATGGCGCTCGGGCTCGGCTCGGTGACGGCGGCGATGTTCCACCTGTTCACGCACGCGTTTTTCAAGGCGCTCCTGTTCCTCGGGGCGGGCAGCGTCATCCACGCGGTGCATACGCAGAACATCCACGAGATGGGCGGCCTCGGCAAGACGATGAAGACGACCGCCTGGACGTTCGCGGTCGGCGCGCTGGCGCTGGCCGGCATTCCGCCGCTTTCGGGCTTCTGGTCGAAGGACGCGATTCTGGCGGAGGCGCTGCACGACCATCCGGCGCTGTTCGCGATCGGCATCGCGGCCGCGCTGCTCACGGCGCTCTACATGTCGCGGCTGTTCTTCCTCGTCTTCGCGGGCAAGCCGCGGAAGGGCGCTTCGGGTCACGAGTCGCCGGCCGTCATGACGGTGCCGCTCGTCGTGCTCGCGCTGCTGGCGGTCGTCGCGGGCTTCGTCGAGATGCCGTTCGAAGGAACCGGCTGGTTCGGCGAATGGCTGACGGGACATGCCGCGGCGCATGAAGGCACGGCGCTCGTCATGCTCGTTTCCACGGCGGTCGGCCTCCTGGGCATCTATCTCGGCTGGCTGATCTACGTGAAGGGCGCGATTCCGCGCGACGCCGTCACGAAGCGCATGCCCTGGCTGACCCGGCTGCTGGAGCGGAAATATTACATCGATGAAATCTATCATGCGGTCTTCGTGGTATCGCTGCGCGCGATCGGGCGGGCCTTCGATGCCTTCGACCGCCATGTCGTCGGCGGCGCCGTCCGGCTGGCCGGCGGTGCGGCGGTCTGGACGGGACGCGCTGCCACCCGGATGCAGAACGGCCAGCTGCAGTCCTACGGCCTGTATGCCGTGATCGGTCTGGTCATTCTCGCGGCGGCGATCGCCGGAAGGAGGTTTTGGTGATGGCGGGCTCTTTTCCCTGGCTGACGCTGCTGACGTTCTCGCCGATCATCGGGCTCATCGTCCTGCTCTTCCTGCCGGGGACGAACCGTCGCGCGCTCCGCTGGACCGCGATCGTCACGACGCTCGTCCCGCTCGCCCTGTCCCTCTGGCTGTTCGCCGTGCATGATGCGTCGGACCCGGACGCCTTCCGGGAGAAGGCGGACTGGATCACGATCGCGCTCAACCACGAGGCGGTCAACATCGAATCGAGCGCCTACGTGTTCCAGTATCATCTCGCGATCGACGGCCTGTCGCTGCCGCTCGTGGTGCTCGCGTCGCTCGTCGCGGTGATGGCCGCGCTCGCGTCCGTTCACATCAAGAAGCGCTGGAAAGCGTTCTACGTCTGGTTCCTGCTGCTCGAGACGGGGATGCTGGGCGTGTTCCTCGCGCGCGATCTGATTCTGTTCTTCCTGTTCTTCGAGCTGACGCTGATCGCGCTGTTCTTCCTGATCGGCATCTGGGGCTCGCTGAACCGGGAGAAGGCGGCGAACACGTTCCTCATTTACAACGGGCTCGGCTCGGCGCTCATGCTGATCGCGTTCGTGCTGCTGATCGCCACCGCGGGCGCGTCGCTGAACGCGACGCAGCAGGGGGGCGACCTGGTCTATACCGGCGACTACGCGACGATCCGGTCGAATCTGACGGCCGAGAATTCGCTCACGAATCTGCCGGGCCATTACGAGAACCCGTTCGCGCTGAGCGACGGCATGCGGTGGGCCATCTTCATCCTGCTGCTCGCGGCGTTCGGCATCAAGCTGCCGATGCTGCCGTTCCATACCTGGATGCTGCGCGTCCACGCGGAGGCGCCGCCGTCCGTCGTCATGATCCACTCGGGCGTGCTGCTCAAGATGGGCGGCTACGGTCTCATCCGCTTCGGCGTCGGGCTGTTCCCCGGGCTGGCGGAGGAGGCGGCGTTCGTGCTGGCGCTGCTCGGAGCCGCTGGCGTGCTGTACGGCGCGGCGCTCGCGTTCGTCCAGACGGAGTTCCGGCTCGTGCTCGCCTATTCGTCGGTCAGCCACATGGGCATCGTGCTGCTCGGGATCGCGTCGCTGAACGAGATCGGCCTGCAGGGCGCGGTGTACCAGCTCGTCTCGCACGGCCTCATCTCGGCGCTGCTGTTCCTGATCGTCGGCAGCCTGCATGAGCGGACCGGCACGACGGAGCTGGACGAGCTCGGCGGCCTCGCGCGTCCGATGCCGTTCATGAGCGGCATGCTGCTGGCCGCGGGGATGGCTTCGCTCGGGCTGCCCGGCCTGTCCGGGTTCGTCGGCGAGTTCCTCAGCTTCCTCGGCCTGTTCGAGACGATGAAGTGGGTGACCGCGATCGCCGCGATCGGCGTCATTCTGGCGGCCGTGTACAACCTGCGCAGCGTGCTGAAGATCACGTTCGGCCCGCAGCAGGAGCGCTATGCGGCGCTGAAGGACGCGCGGCTGATCGAAGCCGTGCCGATGATCGCGCTCATGGCCTTCATCGTGCTGCTCGGCATCTATCCTTCCGTACTGACGGATGCGATGCAGGGCAGCTTCGACGACATCATCGCGCAGCTCAACGCGAGGATGGGGGGGTAACCGCATGTTGATGACGGCAACGCAAGCCCTTACCGGGCCGGATGTGGCTTACCTCGTCCCCGAGATCCTTCTCGTCGGCGCGGCGATTGTGCTGACGGTGCTTGATCTGCTGCTGCCGAACACGGTTCGCCGCGGGTGGATCAGCTGGCTGACGCTCGCCTCGCTCGCCGGCGCCGCGGCCGCCGTCATCGGGCAGTTCGCGATGTTCAATCCGTTCGACGGCGACGCGGAGGTCGTGTCGCTGCTTTCGGACAGCTACCGGATCGACGGCTTCGCGCTCGTGATGAAGCTGGTCATCCTGACCGCCTCGATGCTCATCCTGCTGATGGGCATCCGGACGATCGAGCGGGACGATGCGATTCCGGACAAGGGCGAGACGTTCACGATGATGCTGCCCGCCGTGACCGGCGCGCTCGTCCTCTGCTCGACGGCGGATCTGATCACGATGTTCGTCGGCCTCGAGCTGCTCGGCATCTCGACGTACGTGATGATCGGCTTCCGCAAGAAGTCGAGCCTCGCGTCCGAAGCGGCGTTCAAATATATCGTGATCGGCGCCGTTTCGTCCGCGATCATCCTGTTCGGCATGTCGTATCTGTACGGGGTAACGGGATCGACCAACCTCGGCTGGATCGCCTGGGCGCTGGAGCAGGCGGCGGCCGATTACCAGGCGCTCGTCTATGTCGCGCTGTTCTTCATCGTCGCCGGCTTCGCGGTGAAGATCGCGGCCGCGCCGTTCCATGCGTGGGCGCCCGACGTCTACCAGGGGGCGGCGACGCCGGTCACCGCGTTCCTGGCCGTCGTCTCGAAGGCCGCGGCGTTCATCGCGCTGGTCCGGGTGATCTTCAACACGGCCGTCATCCAGACGCCGTTCATCCTCGGGCCGGGGGTCAGCCCCGTCGGCGAGGACGTGCTGCTCGCGCTGAAGGTGCTCGCGGCGGCCGCGATGATCGTCGGCACGACGGCGGCGCTGCGCCAGAAGAACGTGAAGCGGCTGCTCGCGCTGTCGGGTGTCGCCAACGCGGGCTATCTGCTCGTGCCGCTCGCGATCGGGATCGGCTCGACGTCCACGAACAATCTGGGCGACTTCGCGTTTTACCTGGCCGCCTACCTGTTCATGACGATCGGCGCCTTTGCGGTCATGGCGGTCGTCGGCCGGGCGGCCGGCCACGACGAGCTGAAGGGCTACGCCGGGCTGTATTACCGCGCACCCTGGACGGCGGCGGGCATGGTCGTGCTGCTTGTCTCGCTCGCCGGGCTGCCGGTGACGGGCGGCTTCTTCGGCAAGCTGTTCATCCTGCTCAGCGCCGTGCAGATGAAGGATTACTGGCTGGCGGCGATCATGGTCGTCACCAGCGTCATCTCGTACTACTTCTACTTCAGCATCATTCGCCAGATGTTCATGCGGACCGCCGAGACGGAGGCGAAGCTCAGCGTCCCCGTCCCGACGGGCATCGTGGCGTGGATTTGCGTCGTTGCGACGCTGGCGCTCGGTTTTCTGCCGAACGCGTTCATGGACATGTTCGAGCAGGCCGTGACGCTGTCGCGCGACATCTGGATCGCGGTGCCGAAGTAATCCGGCGCACTGCAACCGGCTTTTTGGGGAAAGGATGGACGGCCGGACGGCCGGCTGGGGGCGGCGGTCCGGGAAAAGAGAGAAGATACGGAATGTCCGGCCGCATCTTGTCCGGATTGGACGGGATGCGGCCGGATCGCGTTTTCGGCGGCTGAATCGGTGCGGGCGCAAGCGGCGGGTCGAGGTGGCGGAAGCGGGCTCGCAACGCGGACGAACGTGCGTAAAAAGTCACGTGAAAGTTTTTTAAGCGCACCGGCACATCCAATCGATTATAATAGGTTCATGGCATGGAGGATCGGGTCATGGATAAGGACAGATCGTGATGCGCATGATATACGGGAACGGCCGAATCAGGGAAAACCGGATGGACGGGGAACGGAACGGACGGCGCCGGCGGCGCGGCGCGGCCGCAATCGCGGCTGTGCTGGCGTTTGCGCTGGCTTTTGCCGTCTTGCCGGGTGCGCCCGGCGGGGAGGCGGCTTCGGCCGCGGCATCGGGCGGCGCCGGACCGCGCGCCGCCGGCCATGCACCCGCGGACGGACCGGCACAGGGGGCGGCGGAAAGCGGATACGCGGCCGCAGGTTGGGCGCTCAAATGGCGGGAAGGCGCCGCGGCCGATCCCTCGCGGCTTCCCGGCACCGTCGTGCGCATGCGGCAGCCGGAGATCCGTGTCGACCTGGTCGAACCGGAGGAGGGGGTGGATCCGGAGCGCTGGCTCGAACGACTGAGGGCGCATCCGGATGTGGAATATGTCCATCCCGTCGGGAAGGTGAAGCTGCTCGCGTCGGAGGGAGGATCCGGCAAGGAGCGGACGGACGGAGTCACGGCGGCGGCGATGGATCGGCCGGACAGGCCCGACGATCCCCATCTGGACAAGCAGGGGCATCTGTCGCTGATCGGTGCCGATCGCGCCTGGTCACTGGCGCCGGGCATGGCAACCGACCTGACGATCGCGGTCGTGGATACCGGAATCGACCTCGATCATCCGGATCTGAAGGACAACCTTGTGGACGGGATCAATCTGATCTCCCCGGGCCAGCCGCCCGAGGACGACAACGGGCACGGCACCCGGGTGGCCGGCGTGCTGGCGGCCGTCGGCAACAACGGCATCGGGACGGCCGGCGTGCTCTGGAAGGCGAAGATCATGCCGGTCAAGGCGCTGGATTCGAGCGGATACGGCGACGAGGAGATGCTCGGCGAGGCGATCGTGAGGGCGGTGGATGCCGGCGCGAAAATCATCGTGCTCTCCGTCGGGCTGTACCGCTATTCCCCCTACATGCTGGATGTCGTCCGTTATGCCGAGGAGAAGGACGTGCTGCTCGTCGCGGCGAGCGGCAATGACGGCGTGCTGCACGGCGGCAAGGCAGCGGTCAAATATCCCGCCGCCTATCCGACCGTGTTCGCCGTGGCCGGTGTCGCTTCGGACGGCAGCCCGGAACCCCGATCCAACGCCGGACCGGAAATCGATATCGCGGCGGCCTGGGAAGTGTACACGACGTCACGGGGCGGCGGATACCGAAAGGAAGAAGGCACGTCGATGGCGGCGCCGCAGGTCGCGGCGGCGGCGGCGCTCGTCTGGTCGCGGGAGCCGAATCTGAAGGTATGGCAGGTCCGGGAGAGACTGATGCAGACGGCGCAGGACATCGGCGCTCCCGGACGCGATCACCAGTCCGGAGCGGGGCTGCTCCGGGTCGATCGGGCGCTGCAGGCGAAGCAGGCGCCGGATGCGCGGGAGCCGAACGACACGCGCCAGAAAGCGGCCGTGCTGCCGTACGCCAATCAGATCGCGGGCAGCCTGAGCGGCGGTACCGACGTTGACTGGTTCAAAATCGAGGTGCCGCATGACGGCTGGCTGACGGTAACGTTCGAGGGGCATCCGGGCGAGCGGAAATCCCATCCCGCCGTATCGGCGACGCTGCACCGGCCGGACGGGTCCCGGGCCTCGACGGAATGGCGGAAGGACGACTCCGGGGCCGAGTGGCAGGTGAAGCGCGGAACGCATTGGCTCGAATTGAAGTTCCTGAACGGGAAGGATCAGACGGTCGTGCCGTACAAGCTCACGACCGGATTCCGGATGGCGGCCGACGCCTTCGAGCCGAACGATACGCGGGAGGCCGCGCGTCAGGTGACGCTGGAGAACGGTCGGCTGAAGCTGACCGGCACGTTCCACCGGCAGGGAGACCTGGACTGGTTCGCCGTGACGATCGACCAGACGGGCGATTTGAAGGTGACGCTCTCCGTCGACACGATGCGCATCGATCCGGCCCTGCTCATCAAGCCCGAACGCGGCGGTCCGGAACAACGCATCGACGATTACGGCGAAGGCGTCACGGAGCGGGCGAGCATACCGGTGAACCCGGGGCGTTACCTGATCCGCGTGCGCGACGCCACGTCCGTTTCGCCCCATCCCGTGGTCGGCACCTATACGCTGATGCTGGAATTCGAGCGGAGGCACGTGGATCCGAACGAGCCGAACGACCGGATCTACCAGGCGACGACCATGACGCCGGGCACGGAATATCGGGGAGTATTCGCTGCCGCAGGGGATGAGGACTGGTTCCGATTCAGGCTGAACGCGCGCTCCGTCGTGACGGTCACGCTGGACGGAGTGCCTTCGGACCGCCGCGTGAAGATGGAGGTGTTCGACCGGCGCCAGCAGCTCATCGAAACGATCGAAACGCCGGCCGGAGCCGGCGGCCTGCGCGTCGAGCGCGAATATGATGAAGGCGATCACTACATCCGGCTGACGGCCGACCGGCCGTTCGACCGGAGTCTGTACCGGCTGCGGGTGAACGTGGAGCGGTTGACGGGCGGTTTCCGCGACATCGCCGGCCACTGGGCGGAGGAGGCGATCGTGAAGCTGAGCGGGCTCGGCCTCGTGTCGGGCACGGGCAACTGGCGGTTCGAGCCGGATCGCGGCATTTCCCGCGCGGAGTCGGTCACGCTCCTCGTGCGGGCGCTGGCGCCCGCCGGCTCGTCCGGCGCCCGGACCGCTTACCGGGATGTGGGCGCGGGTCATTGGGCCTACAACGCGATCCGGCGGGCGACGGCCGCCGGCATCGTGAACGGCATGCCGGACGGCACCTTCGGTCCGTCCCGGCCGGTGACGCGGGCGGAAGCGGCCGTCATGATCGGCCGGGCGCTCGGCCTCAAGCCGCTGGACGCGGCGGCGCCGGCGTTCGCCGATCTCCGGCCCGGCCACTGGGCTGCGCCGATGGTCAACCGGCTGAAGGAAGAGGGGCTTCTGATCGGTTTCCCCGGCGGGCGGTTCAGGCCGGATGAACCGATCAGCCGCGCGGAATTCAGCGTGTTGCTGCTCCGCGCATTGGAGGAGAGGAGAATGAGCTGAGATGGAGGACATCTATTTCTCCGTCGGGATGAATGCGCTTCTGGCCATGGTCATCATGCTGCTGAGCGTCTACCTTGCCTGGGTCCTGCTGCAGGAGCTCAAGCTGGAGGTATTCCTGAAGCAGCCCAAGGGCAGACGGGCGATCCTGCTGCGGCTGATGCTCGCGGTCGCGATCGGCTACCTGTTCTCCCGCTTCGTGCTGGACTACTGGGAATGGTCGGCGTCGCTGCGGCTGCTTGTCGAATAATGCGGACCCATTTCGTCAACAATGGTATTGATTCTGCGTCCCGAATCCCGCCTGCGGTCCCGAAAGATGGAGATTGTACGGAAATTTGCGCAGTTCCTGTAAAGATTCGAAAAATTATGCTTGTCGATCTGTGTAAGAAAATGCTAAGATTGTTCAGAGAGAGTTGGACGGATGAAAAACTGCACGTGTTCGGATCGTGAAAGGTCAGGATCATGTGCGCGGAGGGACCCATATGAGCAAAATCATCGTACGCGGCGGCCGGCGGCTCTCCGGATCGGTTCGCAACAGCGGCGCCAAAAATGCGGTGCTGCCCATTCTGGCCGCGTCGCTGCTCGCCGAAGAAGGCGTCAGCATCATCCGTGACGTTCCCCTCCTTGATGACGTGCTCACCATGCGGCAGGTGCTGACGTCGCTCGGCGCGGATTTCCGCCATGAAGGCGACGCCGTAACCGTCGATGCATCATCGCTGAACAGCTTTGAGCCACCCTATGAACTCGTCCGCAAGATGCGGGCTTCTTTCCTCGTGATGGGACCTCTGCTGACGCGATTCGGACAGGCGCGCATTTCGCTTCCCGGCGGATGCGCGATCGGCACGCGCCCGATCGACCAGCACCTGAAAGGCTTGGAAGCCATGGGGGCGGATATCGCCCTTGGGCAAGGTTACATAGACGCCCGCACGAACGGCAGGCTGAAGGGGGCCAAGATCTATCTTGACGTGCCGAGCGTCGGCGCCACGCAGAACATCATGATGGCCGCCGCGCTGGCGGAAGGGACGACGATCATCGAGAACGCGGCCCGGGAGCCGGAGATCGTCGATCTGGCCAACTTCATGAACAAAATGGGAGCCGTCGTGCGCGGCGCGGGCACGAGCATGATCCGCATCGAGGGAGTCGACCGTCTGTGCGGGGCCGAGCACACGGTCATTCCCGATCGGGTGGAAGCCGGCACCTATATGGTGGCCGCCGCCATCACCGGCGGGGATGTCCTGATCGAAGGCGCGATCGTCGACCATTTGACGCCGGTCATTTCGAAGCTGGAAGAGATGGGCGTCGAAATTCGGGAGTGCGAAAACGGCATCCGCGTGGCGGTGAACCGTCCGCTCAAGGCCGTCGACGTGAAGACGCTCCCGCATCCGGGGTTCCCCACCGACATGCAGGCGCAGATCATGGCGCTGCTCATGGTGGCGGAAGGGACGAGCGTCGTGACGGAGACGGTGTTCGAGAACCGTTTCATGCATGTGGAAGAATTCCGCAAGCTGCAGGGACAGATTCGCGTGGAAGGCCGGTCCGCGATCGTGACGGGCGGCGCCAGGCTGGTCGGCGCGAAGGTGTGCGCCACCGATCTGCGCGCGGGCGCCGCGCTGATCTGCGCCGCGCTGGCGGCCGAAGGCGAGACCGAGATCACGGGCGTTCATCATATCGATCGCGGGTATCTGCAGATTACGGAGAAGCTGGCGGCGCTCGGCGCCGACATCCGCCGGATCGATGCCGAGGCGGATCCCGCCAAGGCGGCGGAGGCGCTGCATGCGGTGCGGCCGGAGGAAGAGGGGGCGCAGACCGTCTTCGGCCGCGACAAGGAGCCAGCCCTCGTGCAGGTGCGGCCTTCGTGGGCATGATGGCAGCGTGATGCAGGAACGCGCCGGTTGCGGCGCGTTCTCTTTTTTTGTCCGGCGGTGCGGCCGAAGCGGCGGGAGGACCGGCTTGCCGTCCGCATGCCGCAGCCCGGACTCGTTTTTTTTTTTTTGCATTCGAAGGGGGTTCCGCCGAATTAGGGGCCACATGTTCGCTTGCGTTTGCCCGGAGCGGGCGGGAGAGTCACCGGTCTGCCCGTTTCGGTGCCCGTCCGGTTCAGCGGAGGCGGGTCCGGTTCGTGTGACGGGAGGACGATGTGCCGGCGGCAGGACGAGAAGGCGGCAGCACGAGGAAGGCTCCGGGAGCGGCGCGGACGCGGGAGGGCGAGACCCGCGGCCGCGAATCCGGGGGCGGAGCGCTGTCCGGCAACGGGAGGTTCGCGGTTCTGTTCTAGCAATCCGCTTCATAGGATGTAGCAGACCCGTCGGATGAGAGATTCAACCGGACGAACCCGTGTCGATTGGAGGGTATGCGGAATGCGACGAAGACCGGCATGGTGGCGCATCCTGCGGGGCGGTGGCGGAAGGACGGGAATCCGGACGGCATTCCTGGCCGGCATGGCGGCGGCCATGTTGGCGAAGACGATCATGGCGGGCGGGGATCTGTCGGAATCCGGCGGTTCTTCCGCGGGATCCGGCGCGGGCCGGACGGACCGGACGGTCGGGGCGCCGGGAGCGGAGCGGATGGAGGAAGCTGCGACGGCGGCATCCGTCGGCGACCGGCGGTCGGCCCGCGGCCCGGCCGGGATCGGAAGCAAACGGCGGCCGCCGGGGAATGCCGGGACGGCCGGCGAGGGAAGCGAGCGGCGGTTGAAGGACGGAGGCGCCGGTGACGCAAGCGCGCCGGTTCGGCCGGAAGCCGGGCGGGCCGACGGCACGGGCGTTCCGGTGCCGTCGGGCACCGGACGAGCCGAAGGCGGAGGCATCCCGGAGGGGGAGACGGCCGCGGCCGGACGCATCACCGGACGGCCGGAGGACGGAAGGTACGGAGGCAACGGCGCATCGGCGCGTGCGAAAACCGGACAGGCCGGCGTTGAAGGCGTATCGGGAATCACGGAATCCGGCGGTCCGGAAGAGCCCCTCGTGCGCGTCTATCTGGAAGGCGGGCGGCGGGTGGAGACGGTGCCGCTGGAGACGTACGTCCGCGGCGTCGTGGCGGGCGAGATGCCGGCAAGTTTCGAGCTGGAGGCGCTGAAGGCGCAGGCGATTGCGGCCCGGACGTACATCGTCCGGAAGCTGCTCACCGGGCCGCAGGACGAAGGCGGCGGGCGCCGGGACTACGATGTGACGGACGGCGAGGCCGACCAGGCGTATGTTCCGCTGGAGCGGATGCGGCAGCTCGAGCGCGAGCGGACGGAGGACATGGAACGCATCGAACGGGCGGTCGCCGAGACGGAAGGACTGGTGCTGGTCTACGACGGCGAACCGATACAGGCGGTCTATTTTTCGACTAGCGGCGGCCATACGGAGAATGCGGAAGACTACTGGTCCACGGAGGTGCCCTATCTGCGAAGCGTGCCCAGCCCGTGGGACGCGCTGATCTCCCCCCGGTACGAGCAGGTGATCGAGATGGGGCGGGAGGAGTTCTATGATCGGCTCGGCATCGGCAAGCGGGACCGGAAGGGCGGCATCCGGGTGTTGAGCAGGACGGCCGGCGGCAGCGTGAAAGAACTCCGGGTCGGCAGTAAAGTCCTGTCCGGCCGCGAGGTGCGCGAAGCGCTGGGGCTGCCGTCGGCCAATTTCAGCCTGAGCGTCCGGGACGACACCATCAGGCTGGTCTGCCGCGGACACGGGCACGGCGTCGGCATGAGCCAGTACGGCGCACAGGCGCTGGCCCTGGCGGGCAATGATGCGGAACAAATTCTCTCCTGGTATTACCGGGGCGCCCGGCTGGTCCGTTCTGAAAATCTCGCGGGACGATTCGAAAGTTTCAAAACTTGAAAATTATCAATCGCCGGACGTATAAAAGATTCCTCACTGGCAAGAATGGCTGGTGAGGTGATCGAAAAATGAATGAACAGGACAAGCAAAAACCGCTTGAGGAAACGACCAGGCAGTCCCGCAGCGGTGCCGCCGGACCGGGCGGCTGGAGGCGATTGCTGTCGAAGAAATGGGTATCTCCGGCGCTGTTCATGGCCGCGGCGGCAATCATCGTAACGATCATGTGGCTCTACCAGGGGACGACCGAGAAGGCCGGCGTCAAGCCGGCCGATGAGGGGTCCGCCGAAGTGAGCGACATGACGACGGAAGATGAGACCGCCGCGGACGAGAAGACGCTGGAGGTCATCGCGGACAACGAGACGATGCAGTGGCCGGTCGTCAACCGGAGCGAGCTCGAGATCGTGCTTCCGCACTACGACGCGGACGCGCCGAGCGAAGAGCGGCAGCAGGCGCTGCTGGTGTCCGGTACGACGTACATTCCGCACATGGGCATCGATCTCGCACGGCCCGACAACGCCGCATTCGAAGTCGTTGCCGCGATGAGCGGCAAGGTGACGGTCGCCGAGCAGCATCCGACGAACGGGTATGTCGTCGAGATCGAGCATCCGGACGGGCTGGTGACCGTGTACCAAAGCCTGGGCGAGATCAGCGTCAAGGCCGGCGACGAAGTGAAGCAAGGCACGCTGATCGGCAAGGCGGGTCGCAGCGAGCTCGAAAAGGATTTCGGCGTCCATCTGCATTTCGAGGTCCGCGAGAACGGCACGCCGGTCAATCCGTTGGCGCTGCTGGACGAGGAAGAGTAAGACGCGGACCGGAAGCCGGATGAAGCCGGATGAACGCATCCTGCGGATGCCCGCCGGCGCGATGGCGTCCGGCGGGAATTCCGGAGGGCTTCCGGCGGCTCCCGCGCGGTTCAGCGGGAACGGGCCGAAACGGCCGGTTGGGCGAAGCGGCCGGCAGGCGGAAAGCCGGGGATGAAGCGGGACCGCGGAACCGCCCGCCGGACGATCCCGTCTGCGGTCATCGGGTCCGTGCGGAACGGCAGGCCGATACGGGTACGCGGAACGACCCGGCAGGCGGGATGAACCGGGACCGCGGGCCGGCCGCACGATCCGGCGTCGGGCATCCGGTCCCGGACGGTCCGCAGACCGTGAAGCGCCAGCACATCCGAACGAAGAGAGCAGGGCGGGAGACCCTGCTCTCTTCTTGTGTCGTTCCCCGATTATTTCCCGGAAAATAATTGCGCGCGGCCGGGCTTGTCACGCTTGACCACGGCGAATATCGGCCTCCCCGACTCATATAATGTACCAAACATTCCGAGTTGGGAGGCGGGAACGTGCACGATTACATCAAAGAACGGACGATCAAGATCGGCAGATGCCTCGTCGAGACCAAGCACACCGTTCGAACGATCGCGAAGGAATTCGGCGTTTCGAAAAGCACGGTTCACAAGGACCTGACCGAGCGGCTGCCGGAGATCAATCCCGATCTGGCGAATCAGGTGAAGCACATTCTCGAGTACCACAAATCGATCCGACATCTGCGCGGCGGTGAGGCGACGAAGATCAAATACAAGAAATCGGCGGCGAAGAAGCGCGAAGCGTTGACGGCCGGTGTCACGAGCGGAAAAAACGGCTGATCTTTCTACAAAAATAGAGGAATTCGGACAATCGCATCGAATTGATATCGAGTGTGGGCCGACGGGAACCAAGGCGACACTGCATGACATACCGTGTGCCTCCGTCCCGGAGGGACGGGACGGCGCGCGGTATTCGTCGGGTTCGGACAGGCCGGTGTTCAGACGGCTCGAGATCGGACAAGCCTTCGGGGCCGGCCGGAACGCCCTGATAAATTTCGGTTGGGGGACAAGCGGAATCATGTTTGGCAAGGATATCGGAATCGATCTCGGAACAGCGAATGTGTCCATTCACGTCAAGGGCAGGGGCGTCGTGTTGGACGAGCCCTCCGTCGTCGCGATCGAAAGCGAGACGAAGCGCGTGCTCGCCGTCGGCGAAGAGGCCAGGCGAATGGTCGGCCGCACGCCGGGCAACATCGTGGCGATCCGGCCGCTGAAGGACGGCGTGATCGCCGACTTCGAGATTACCGAGCTGATGCTGAAGTCGTTCATCGACCGGGTCGGCGGGCGGTCATGGTTCAGCCGGCCGCGCATCCTGATCTGCGCGCCGACGAACATCACGTCGGTCGAGCAGAAGGCGATCCGGGAAGCGGCGGAGCGCAGCGGGGCGAAGGACGTCTTCCTCGAGGAGGAACCGAAGGCGGCGGCGATCGGCGCGGGGATGGACATCTTCCAGCCGAGCGGCAACATGGTCGTCGACATCGGCGGCGGCACGACGGATGTCGCGGTGCTGTCGATGGGCGACATCGTCACGGCCTCGTCCATCAAGGTGGCGGGCGACAAGTTCGATTCCGAGATCATGAAATATATCAAGAACAAATACAAGCTGCTGATCGGCGAACGGACAAGCGAGGACATCAAGATCCGGATCGGCACGGTCCATCCCGAAGGACGCCGGGAATCGATGGATATCCGCGGGCGCGACATGGTGACCGGGCTGCCCCAGACGGTGACGATCCGTTCGGAGGAAGTGCGGGAGGCGCTCTGGGATTCGGTCATGTCGATCGTCCAGGCGGCCAAGTCGGTGCTCGAGCGGACGCCGCCGGAGCTGTCGGCGGACATCATCGACCGCGGCGTCATCCTGACGGGCGGCGGGGCGCTGCTCCACGGGCTCGACCAGCTGTTGGCCGACGAGCTGAAGGTGCCGGTGCTGATCGCGGACGATCCGATGCACTGCGTCGTGAAGGGCACGGGCATCATGCTCGAAAATCTCGACAAGGTCAGTTCGAAGAAAATGTGATGCATTCCGTCCGGCGCTTCCTCATGATATTCACAAACCGGTCCCGGATTGCCGATACATAGATTACGGAGTCTTCGCGGCATCGCCGGAGTCGGCGCGGCCGCGGGAAGGAGGTTCGTCATGCTGCGCGGGTTGTACACGGCCGCGGCGGGGATGATCGCCCAGCAGCGGCGTCATGATACCGTCACGAACAACATTTCGAACCTGAATACGCCGGGCTACAAGGAAGCGGTGTCGGTGAACCGCTCGTTCCCCGAAATGCTGCTTCGCCTGACGGGCCTGGAAGGCCAGAAGCCCAGGCGGATCGGCGCGGTGAACACCGGCGTGTTCGCGGAGGAGAGCCTGTCGGTCCATGTTCAGGGCGACCTGTATGGGACGGGCAGGATGTCGGATTTCGCGATCCGGTCGGAGATCGGGGTGCCCGGACTCGTGTTCGACGGTTCCGGCAAGGCCGTCGACGCGAACGGCAACGTCGTGTTCCGGCCGCAGGCGTTCTTCACGGTGCAAAATCCGGACGGCGCCGTCCGCTATACGCGGAACGGGGCGTTCCTCGTGAACGAGGAAGGCTATCTCGTGACGAACGACGGTTCGTTCGTGCTCGGCACGGACAACAATCCGGTCCGGTTCCCGCCGGGCGTCGCCGTCGAAGAATTGACGCTGACGGATGATTTCCGGTTCGTCGACGCGACGGGCGCCGATACCGGCGCACAGCTCCTGATTACGGTGATCGAGAACCCGAACCGCCTCGTCCGGGAAGGGTACGGCAAATTCCGGCTGAACGACGAGGACGCCGATCTGGCGCGCCCGGCCGCCGCCGGAGACAACATCGAAGTGAGGCAGGGCCATCTCGAGCGCGCCAACGTGGACGCGGCGCAGGCGATGGTCGATCTGATGAGCGCGCTCCGCGCGTACGAGTCGAACCAGCGCGTCATCCAGTTCTACGACAGTACGCTGAACAAGGCGGTCAACGAGGTCGGGAAGGTCTAGGGCTGGTTTTCGCGCCGATTTTCGGGTATGATGCTGGATGAGAGCGGGAAAGGAGCGGTTCGATGAACAGCTCGATGATCAACGCGTTGATGTCGATGCATGCGATGCAGCGCAAGATCGACCTCATCGCCGACAACATCGCCAATCTGAATACCGCGGGTTACAAGCGCAAGACTTCCTCGTTTGAGGAGCTGCTTGCGACGCTGAAACAGCAGGATGAGCGGTTCGCGCAGCCCGGCCGGCTGACGCCGCTCGGCTTCACGACCGGCTGGGGCGTGCGGATGACGCAGGTGCTCACGGACCTTGCGCAGGGTCCGATTCAGACCACCGGGAACGCATACGATCTCGCCATCCAGGGGCGGGCGTTCTTCGAGGTGATCGTCGACGGCGAAGGGCGGCGCGCCTACACGCGGCACGGCGCGTTCCAGGCGAGGGTGAACGAGGACGGCGACGTCGTCGTGACGACGGCGGACGGCTACCCGCTGGTCGTGCGCGGCGAGGACGGCACGGACGGGCCGCTCGTGTTGCCGGCGGGCCATGAGCTGCAGGTGGATGCCTGGGGCGCGGTCAGAGCCGTCTCGCCCGACGGGTCCCAGGTCCTCGAGCTCGGCCGGCTGAGGCTGGTTGAGCCGGTGAGACCGGAGGCGCTCGCGGCGGTGGCGGACAATCTGTACGCGGTGGCCGACGGCGTCGATCCGGCGGACGTGCTGCCCGACGCGCAGCCGGACGAGAACAACGACCTCCGGATCACGCAGGGCGCCCTGGAGCAATCGAACGTCGATCTGCAGACGGAGCTCACGGATCTCCTGATGGCCCAGCGGGCCTACCAACTCAGCGCGCGCGCGCTGCAATCCGCCGACATGATGATGAGTCTGGCCAACCAGTTGCGCGCGTGAGCGAAACGGGATGAGACATGATTAACGGACAGGACCGGCCGAAGGCGCCGGCAAGGGATACGGAACCGGTCCGCGCCGCGGCGCCGATCCGGAGAGGGACGGCGGAAGCGCCGGGGACGGCGGAAGCCGCGCCGCGGCGGCCGTCCGGCCCGACGGAGGCGGGCGCGGGAAGGCCGACCGACGGGAAGCCGCCGGCCGGCGGACCGGGGAAGCCGCGCAGGCGGCGGATGCATCCGGCTCTCCGGGGGCTGCTCTGGACGCTGCGCCTGACCATCGTGCCGCTGCTCTGCATCGCGGCGCTGATCGCGGGTTTGTATGTCGGCTACACGAAAATCGGCGGCGGATCGGCCGCGGACGTCTGGAAGCTGGAGACGTGGCTCCACATGTTCGATCTGATCTTCGCCGATTCGTAAGTTGGGTCAAGATTTCCGGTTGCGAAAAAAACGGGCGCCCCGCGCCGTCGTTCAGACGGGCGGGGCGCCCTTTCGTTCATGGCCGTCCGGGTTATTTCGTGACTTTCACCCGGATGGAGACGGTTTTGCCGCCGTACGACGCCTTGATCGTGGCCGTGCCCGGCTCCCTGGCGGTGATCGTCCCGGCCGATACGACGGCCACGCGTTCGTTCGAGGAGGTCCACGCGGCGAGCGCGGTCACGTCGGATTGCGAGCTCTTGTCGAACACGGCGGTCAGCCGCACCGCCCCGGTGCCGCCGGGCTTGAGCTCCAGCTTCTTCACCGACGCGCTCAGTCCGGTCAGCTTCGGCACGACCGACACCTGCACGACGACCTTGATGTCCTGATATTCGGCGGTGAGCGCCGCCTGTCCCGCGGCAACAGCCTTCACCTTGCTGCCGCTCACGGTGACGACGGACGGGTTGCTCGACGTCCAGGCGACCTTGCTGCTCAGGTTGACCGTCTTGCCGTTCTTGTAGGTCCCGGTAACCCGGATCGTCTTCGACTTGCCGGGGTTCAGCTCGATCGAAGCGGGGTTCGCTTCCAGCTTGACGATCTCCTGCTCGACGTTGACGCGGAACGACAGCTTCTTGCCGAGATGGGAAGCGGTCAGGGTGTAACGGCCGGTCAGCAATCCCTTGAGCTCGCCCCTGACGACCAGAATGTTCGGCGACGATGTCGTCCATTCCAGCTTCGGTTCGATGTCTTCGACGATGTTCCCGTTCTTCAGGACCAGCGTCACATCCGGCAGCGGGACCGTCTTGCCGGCGACGACCGTGAGCTCTTCGACGTCCGACAGGAGAGCCAGCGGCTCTTCGTGCACGACGATCTTCACCGTCGCCGTGCGCGTGCCGACGCGCGCCGTCAGCACCGTCTCGCCGAGGCCGCGCGCGAACCATTTGCCGTCCCTGACCTCGACGATCGCCTCGTTCGCCGAGGTCCATTCGGCCGCCCCGGACACGTCGATCTTCTCGCCGGTGAGCGTCTCGCCGATCACCTTCGGCAGCGCGCCCTCGCCGTCCTCAAACGCGTCCATCGCTTCCCGCTCGACCTCGATCGACCGGACGCGCGGGTAGACGGTCACGTCGACGCCGACCGTCCGGCCCATGTACGACGCCGTGATGCGGGCCTTGCCCGCTTCCTTGGCCGAGACGAGGCCGCCGGAGACGGTCACCGGGTACACGTCCGACGATTTCCATTCGGCAAGGTCCGTGACGTCGATCTCCGGCTCATCCGGGTCGTTCGCCGCGAAAGCCCGAAGCTGCACCGGATCGCTTCCCGGCAGCAGATACAGCGGCTTGTCCGCCGACAGCCTGAGGGCCGCATAGGCGGGCCGCACGACGACCGTCACCGTGGCGTGCACGCCGAAGTACTCGGCGCGGATCGTCGTCGTGCCGACGCCGGCCGGCTTTACGAGGCCGCCCTCCACCGTGGCGACGGACGGATCGGCGGACTTCCAGCCGGCCTTCTCCGTTACGAGCTCGAAGCCGCCTCCCTTCCGAACGGCCGTCGCCTCAAGCTGCACGCCCGCATCGCCGTAACGGAATTCGATCAGCTCATTCGGCGTGAGCGACAGCGATTCATAGGGCGACGCGATGTTCAGCTTGACGCTGTCGGAACGCCCCTTGTAGCGGGCCGAAATCGTGACCGATCCCGGCGCCAGCAGCTCGACCTTGCCGGCTTCCACGCGGGCGACGGCTTCGTTGGACGAGCTCCACTCCGCGTCGCCGGTCACGTCCGAGGTCGAGCCGTCCTTGTAAGCCAGCAGTTTCAGCCCGAGATCTTCGCCGACCAAGACGTCGAGCGACGCGGCCAGCGGCGTTCCGTCGGACGACGCGATCTCCACTTTGTCGAATTCGTGCGTCACCGTGACGCGCATCGTCTTCGACGCGGAAGCGTATTTCACGGTGATGTCGGCATAGCCGGAAGCCTTCGCCGTCAGCAGCCCTTTGTCCACGCTGACGACGCTGCCGTTGGACGTGCTCCAGACGGCGTCGAACGTCACATCCCGATAGGTGCCGTCGGACATCTCCGCGAGGGCCGAAATCTGCCGGCTGTCACCGACATGCATCGACAGGGTGTTGTCGATGTCGGCGAACCGGACCGCCCTCACCGACTCGTCCGCCGCCCCCGCCGGCATGGCGGGAAGCGCCAGCAGGATCAGCGCGGTTATTGCGGCGACGAGGCGAATGACCATCAGACCAGTTGTCTGGTGCGAACGCATCCTCCCAACCTCCTGCGCCCAAGCGGACGTAATGCAATCTAGATGGCTTCTTATAATATAAACGGCCGGATGACTCGAATTTTGAAGAATTTTCCGCAAAAAAATCCGCCGGGCCGGTCGAAGGATGCGGTAGAAGGGCGGCGGTTTCCTTTTTCCTGGTCAAGCGTTATAATGGTTTGGGAACTTGGGAAGGCGGCTCCTGCAGCGAGAGAACGGAGGGGGAGGGGAGACGTTGAATTTGCCGAATATGCTCACGGCGCTGCGGTTTTTGCTGATACCCGTCTATCTGATCGTATTCGCGAACGGGCATATGCTTTCGGCGTTCATCGTTTTCACCGCCGCGGGGCTGACCGATATCCTTGACGGATACATCGCCCGGACCAGGGGTCTCGAGACGCCTGCGGGCGCGCTGCTCGATCCGCTTGCCGACAAGCTGATGCTGATTGCGGTCATCCTCTCGCTGCTGATCGCGGGCATCATTCCGTTGGCGGCCGCGGTGCTGCTGCTTGTCCGCGATATCGGGATGATCGCGGGATCGGCGTTTTTCCATTTCCGGGGCAAAAAGACGGTCAAGGCGAACTGGATGGGCAAACTGACGACGGTGCTGTTCTATGTGGCCCTCATGTTCATTTTCCTCGAGCTGCCGCACGGCGTGACGATGCTCTGGTTCGTGATTGCGTTCTCATTCGTCACGTCGATCATGTACATCTTCAAGTTCAGGGCGCTCAACCGCCGGCAGCCCGGCTGAGGCCGGCGCCGGCAAACCGAAAAGGAGCCTGCCCGACGAGACGTACCCGCCGGACAAGCTCCCCTATCTGAACCTCCGCGATCTGCAGCTTCGCGAAGGGTATTATTATTCTTGGCGGTTCCGAAGCCTTTTATGCACCGGAACCCGGAGGAGGATGATGCCGACATGATGGATGTGAGACAGATTCAGTCGATCATTCCGCACCGGCCGCCCTTTCTGCTGGTCGACCGGATTCTCGAGGTGGAGCCGGGCGTCCGCGCGGTCGGGCTGAAGAACGTGTCGATGAACGAGCCGTATTTCGCGGGACATTTTCCGGATTATCCGGTCATGCCGGGCGTGCTGATCGTCGAGGCGCTGGCGCAGGTCGGCGCCGTCGCGATCCTGATGGTCGAGGAGAACCGGGGCAAGCTCGCGATGTTCGCCGGCATCGACAACCTCCGTTTCCGCGGACAGGTGACGCCGGGCGACACGCTGACGCTGTCGGTCGAGATCATCCGCCTCAAAGGGCCGATCGGCAAGGGCAAGGCGGTTGCCACGGTCGACGGCCGCACGGTCGTCGAAGGCGAAATCATGTTTGCCCTGACGGACGCGGAAGGCAAGACGGGCGCCTGAGTTCGGGAACCGCGCCTGCCCGGAAGCGGGATTCGTGCGTCCGGGCGGAGGCTTGAAGCCGGAGTGGCCGTTTGGTGAAGGCGGTGCAGTCCGGCAGGTATTTTTTATACAAGGAAAAGCAGTTCTTTGTATATGTAAGAACAGTATTTCGGGTGGCAAGGAGTGGGAACGATGACGGAGCTGAACGTCGCACTGGAGCGCTATCGGGCGTGGCTCGCGGATCCGGCGATCGACGAGGAGACGAAGCGCGAGCTGCGCGAACTGGAGGGACAGGAGCCGGAAATCGTGGACCGGTTCTACCGGGAGCTGGAGTTCGGCACGGGCGGCCTGCGCGGCGTGATGGGCGCCGGCCTGAACCGGATGAACGCCTACACGGTCGGCAAGGCGACGCAGGGGCTCGCGAACTGGCTGCTGGCGCGGCGCGAGAAGCCTTCCGTCGTGATCGCGCACGATTCGCGCCGTTCATCCGACGCGTTCGCGCTCACGGCCGCGGAGGTGCTGGCAGGTAACGGCATCCGGGCGTATCTGTGGCCGAGTCTCCGCCCGACTCCGCAGCTTTCGTTCACGGTGCGGCATCTCGGCGCGGACGCCGGCGTCGTGATCACGGCCAGCCACAATCCGCCGGAATACAACGGATACAAGGTGTACGGCCCGGACGGCTGCCAGATCGTGCCGGACCTGGCGGCCGAGGTGATCGCCCGCATTCGGGAAGTCGGGAGCTTCGCGGAGGTGAAGCGGATGCCCCGCGCGGAAGCGGAGGCGGCCGGGTTGATCGTCTGGCTGGGCGAACGGGAGGACCGGGCGTATCACGAGACGGTCGCGGCCCAGTGCCTCCGGCCGGAGCTCATCAAATCCGGCGCGGGCAACGAGCTTTCCATTGTTTATACGCCGCTGCACGGGGCGGGCAACGTGCCGGTGCGGGAAGTGCTGAAGCTGGCCGGTTTCGGGAACGTGCGGGTCGTCGCCGAGCAGGAGCGGCCGGACGGCAATTTCCCGACGGTGAAGTCGCCGAACCCGGAGGAGCGCGAAGCGTTCACGCTCGCGATCGAGCAGGCGAAGCGGGAAGGCGCCGATCTCATCATCGGCACCGACCCGGACTGCGACCGGGTGGGTGCCGTCGTGAAGGATGATCGCGGCGAATATATCGTGCTGAACGGCAACCAGACCGGCGCGATCCTCGTGCATTATCTGCTTACGGCGCTGCATGAGCAGGGGCGGCTGCCGGCGAACGGGGCCGTCATCAAGACGATCGTCACGGGCGAGATGGGCGCGGACATCGCGCGCAGCTTCGGCGTCCGGGTGGACAACACGCTCACCGGATTCAAGTACATCGGCGAGCGGATGACGCGCTATGAGCAGACGGGCGAGGCGACGTTCCTGTTCGGCTACGAGGAGAGCTACGGGTATCTCGCGGGGACGTACGCGCGCGACAAGGACGGTGTCGTCGCTTCGCTCTTGATCGCCGAAGCGGCGGCATACTACAAGCGGCAGGGCAAGACGCTGTACGACGTGCTGCTCGAGCTGTACGGGAAGTACGGTTATTATTTCGAAGCGCTCGAATCGCGCACGCTGAAAGGGATCGACGGCGTCCGGAAGATTCGGGGCATCATGGAGGACTGGCGCACGGCGCCGCCTTCGGAAGTCGCCGGGGTCAAGGTGGAGCGGGTGCTCGACTATCTCCCGGGGCTCGACGGCCTGCCGCCGGAGAACGTGCTGAAGTTCATGCTGGCGGACGGCTCCTGGTTCTGCCTGCGCCCGTCGGGCACGGAGCCGAAGATCAAGGTGTATTTCGCCGTGCGCCGGAGCGGCCGGGAGGAAGCGGAATCCGCGCTGCGGCGCCTGGTCGCCGAAGTGATGGAACGGGTCGACAAACGGAGCTGAGGAGTGGACAAATTGCCGCGAGTCAATCGGAAATTGTACCGGGCGGCGCGCCGGCTGCTCCTGCTGTTCACGGCGCTGGGCGTGCTCGCCGCGCTGCCGCTCGGTGTCGTGCGCCATCAGATGGAGCAGAAGTCGAAGACGGTCGAGTTCGTGTTCGATTACCGCGATCTGCTGCTGATCGCGTCCTATCACGCGCATCCGCGGGAATTCGTCGCGGAGAAGCTCCAGGCGCTGAAGGAAGCCGGCGTGACGACGATGGCCGTGTTCGAGGGGTCGCTGGATGATTTCCAGCGCGCGGGACGGATCACCGTCTACAACTCCAAGGAAGCGGCCATGCTGCGGGGAGAGCCGGCGTCGGCGGACGAGAACTACACGTATGTGCTGTTCGCGGACGAGGCGACGGCCGAGGCGCTCGAGCCGGTGTTCCGGCGGGCGTTCGAACGGAGCGGCAACACGGTCCGGGCATGGTCGCACGGCGGCCGCCCCGGCATCGTGATCGACACGTCGGTCGAGGATGCGCAGCTTCGGCCGATGGAGCCGGACCCGCTCGCGATGGAGGAGCTCACGGCCGCCGGCTTCCGGCTGCTGCCGCGGTTCACCGACCGGATCCGGCCCTATGATCCGGTGTTGATGGACGAGCTGCTCGGCCGGTTCGCCGCGCTCGGCTCGACGTTCCTGCTGTTCGAGGGCACCGAGGCGACGGGCTTCGGGGATCGGGCGGAGCTGGGCAGCCTCGACCATTTCGCGTCGCTGCTGAACAAGCACAACATCGGGCTTGCGACGATCGAGAATCTCCGCGCGCCGCAGGCGGGCTTCGCGACGCTCGCCTGGGAGACGGACTACAACGTCGTGCGGCTGTACTCGCTGTCCGAGAACGACGCGATGACGATGACCCCGGAGGCGATCGCGGACCGGTTCCTGCTCGCGGCGAAGGACCGGAACATCCGGATGTTCTATCTGAACGCCGCGCCGGTGCGGAGCGGGACGCGGCCGGAGGTCGCCGATCCGCTGGACAATCTGGTGGAGGCGCTGGCGGGCGGCGACGATACGGAAGGGGCGATCGCGAAGCTCGAGCGGTTCGGCTTCCGGGCGGGCTTTGCCGAGCCGTTCGATTACCGGCATGAAGGATGGCAGAAGGCGCTGCGCGCCGTCGTCGCGCTGGGCGCGATCGCGGTCATCGCGCTGCTCATCGACGCGTTCCTGCGCGGGTTCGGGCCGGCCGCGTTTGTGATCGGCGTGATCGGCAGCGCCGGGCTGTACGTGCTCAGCCCGTCGCTTCTGGAGCAGGCGCTGGCGCTCGGCGCGGCGGTCGCGGTGCCGACGCTGGCCGTCCTGTGGGCGCTCGGGCGCGTCCGCGCGCATACGGAGGGCGAACGGCGGCCGGTCGGCGGCTTCGGCGCTGCGGAGCCGGCGCCGGCGGATGACGGGCGGCTGCTCGGCGGCCGGTGGACGTTCGACGGCCATCCGGCAGGCCGGCGGCTCGCGGCGGCGCTCGCGCTGTTCGCAGCGACGTCGCTGCTCACGCTGCTCGGCACGGCGTTCGTGTTCGGCCTGCTGACGAATGTGACGTACAGCCTGGTGCTGCAGCAGTTCCGCGGCGTCAGCTTGCTGCACGCGGCGCCGATCGCGCTCGTCGCGATTTACGTGTTCCTGTACACCGGGAAGTCCGTGTCCGGGCAGCTTCGCAAGCTCATGCGGCTTGAGGTGACGGTGTTCGGCCTGATCGTGACCGCCGTGCTCGCGGCCGTCGGCTACTACTACATGACGCGCACGGGCAACGCCGGGCAGGTGACCTCGCTGGAGCTCATGTTCCGGAACGCCCTCGAATCGGCGTTCGGCGTGCGGCCGCGCACGAAGGAATTTCTGATCGCGCATCCGCTGCTCGTGTTCGGGCTGTTCCTGTCGCTGCGCTATCGCGCGGCCTGGGTGCTCATGATCGCCGGGGTGCTCGGGCAGCTCTCGATGGTCGACACGTTCGCGCACATCCACTCGCCGATCCTGCTGTCACTGATCCGCAGCCTGCTCGGCCTCGGCCTGGGGCTCGTCATCGGGCTTCTCCTGATCGCGCTGTGGCAGCTCGGGGAAGGAGCGTGGCGGCGATGGGCGCTCTCCGCGAAGGGCGACGGACGTACCGCGTAGCGATATCGGGCTATTACGGGTTCCGCAACAGCGGCGACGAGGCGGTGCTGCGCTCGATCGTGTCGGCGCTCCGGGAGGAAGCCCGGGCGGCGGGCGTGCGCATCGAGCCGGTCGTCCTGTCGGTCGATCCGGCCTGGACGCGGTCGGCGCACGGCGTCGAGGCCGCGCACCGGATGAGGCCCGCCGAGGTGCTGCGGACGCTGCGCGGCTGCGATGCGCTGATCAGCGGCGGCGGCAGCCTGCTGCAGGACGCGACGGGTGCGCTGACGATCCCGTATTACACGGGGATCGTCGGGCTGGCGCGCATGCTGCGCAAGCCGGTGTTCATTTACGCCCAGGGGATCGGGCCGGTCCGGCGCGCGTGGCTGCGCCCGCTCGTGCGCTTCGCGATGAACGCGTCCCGCGTCGTGACGGTGCGGGACGGGGAGAGCGCCGCGCTGCTCGAACGCTTCGGCGTCGCGCGCGAACGGATCGGGGTGGTGCCGGATCCGGTGATGGGATTGGATTTGCCGGACGGGGAGGAGCCGACCGCGGGCGGGCCGGACGGCGCGGGGGTTCCGGTCGTCGGCGTGTCGGTGCGCCGCTGGCGGCCCGACGGCGCCGACCTGGAACGCGTCGCGGAGGCGCTGGCCGCGCTCGCCCGGCGGCGCGCGGTTCGGCTGCGCTTCCTGCCGATGCATCTGCCGGACGACGAGGAGGCGTCGCGCGCCGTGATGGAGCATCTGGCCGCGCTAGGCTTCGGACAGGCCGCCGAGCTCGCCGAGCCCGGCGACGATCCGCAGCGGATGCTGCTCGAGGTCGGGCGCTGCAGCCTCGTCTTCGGCATGCGGCTGCACGCGCTCATCTATGCGGCGAACCGCGGCGTGCCGATGTTCGGGCTGTCCTATGATCCGAAGATCGATCATTTCCTCGCGCGGCTCGGCCTGAAGCCCGTCGGGACGACGGACGGGCTCGACGCGGAGGCGTTCGCCGCGGCGGCCGACGCGCTGCTCGGGCCCGAAGGCGCGGCGGCCTGGCGCAAGCGGCACGGGCCGGCGATCGAGGCGCTGCGCCGGGATGCCCGGCGGCCGGCGCGGCTCATCATCGAAGCGTTGACCGGGCCGGACAAGGGGTGACGGGATGGACGTGAAGCGCGATTATCCGGCGGTGCCGATCTTCGGCCTGCCGTTCTCGAAGATGGACATGGCGCAGACGGTCGGGTATCTGGCGCGGCGCATCGAAGAGCGGCGGCCGACGCAGGTGGTCACCGGAAACCCGATCATGGTGATGGCGGCGCTCGAGCGGCCGGACTATTACCGCGTCCTGGAGCAGGCCGAGCTGATCGTGCCGGACGGCGCGGGCATCGTCTGGGCGTCCCGCGTCGCCGGCGACCCGGTGCCGGAGCGCGTCGCGGGATTCGATTTGCTGCACGAGCTGATGCGCGAGGGCGAGCGGCGGCGCTGGTCGGTCTATCTGCTGGGCGCGCGGCAGGACGTGGTCGAGGAGACCGCGCGGCGGCTTGGGGAGCGCTATCCGCTCGTCCGGATCGCCGGATACCGCAACGGCTATTTCGGCCCGGAGGAGGACGAGGCGGTCGTCCGGGCCGTCAGGGAGGCCGCGCCGGATCTCCTGTTCGTCGCGCGGGACGCGCTGACGACGCAGGAACCCTGGATCGCGCGCTACAAGGAGGCGCTGGGCGTGCCCGTCATGATGGGGGTCGGCGGCAGCTTCGACGTGATCGCGGGGCGGACGAAGCGGGCGCCGGCATCGTTCCAGAGGCTCGGGCTGGAATGGCTGTACCGGCTGCTTCGCCAGCCTTCGCGCGCCGGACGGATGGCCGCGCTGCCGCGCTTTGCGCTGAAAGTGCTGCGTGCGGGCCGGAATGTGACGGAGCGCCCGGGCGGCGCGGGCGAAAACGGGCCCGAACGCTGAAAAATCGGATGAAAACGGGGATGGATTTTCATACCGAAGAGGCGTATAATGCTGTTCGTTGCGGTTCGGACTTCCCGAAAAGGCGGGAAGCTCTCCAACCGCGCAAGCGACAGCATGATACATACGGGAGAGTGTGATCATGCCTGCGGGCTTTGGTCTGATCTTCGGATTCATCGTTGCGGCGGCCCTCGCCTGGCTTTTGACGCCGGCGGTCGGAAGGCTGGCGTTCCGGATCGGCGCCGTCGACCGGCCGGACGAACGGAAAGTCCATACCCGCGTCATGCCGCGCCTCGGCGGCCTCGCGATCTACGCCTCGTTCATCGCCGGCCTGTTCGCGTTGCTGCCGTTCCTGCCGGATGCGTGGCTGAGCGCCTATGACGCGCGTTTCATCCGGGCGCTGCTGGCGGGCGGCACGATCATCGTGCTGCTGGGCGCGCTCGACGACCGGTTCGGACTGCCCGCGAAGGTGAAGCTGCTCGGCCAGATCGCGGCCGCCTGCGTCGTCGTGTTCGGATTCGGCATCCGGATCAGCCTGGTCAACATTCCGTTCGGCGGGACGATGCAGCCGCTCGCGGAATGGCTGGCGATTCCGCTCACCATCCTCTGGATCGTCGGCTGCACGAACGCGATCAATCTGATCGACGGGCTGGACGGCCTCGCGGCCGGGGTGAGCGGCATCGCGATCGCGACGATTCTCGTGATGGCCGCCGTCATGGGCTACGAGGCGGTGCTGCTGCTCGGCGCGCCGTTGCTCGGGAGCATCATCGGGTTTCTGAGGCACAATTTCCATCCGGCGAGGATCTTCATGGGCGATTCGGGCTCGCTGTTCCTCGGCTTCAGCCTGGCGACGCTGTCGATGCTCGGGTTCAAACAGGTGACGATCGTCTCGTTCGTGACGCCGCTGCTCATCATCGGCGTGCCGCTGTCGGACACGTTCTTCGCGATCGTCCGGCGGGTGGTGAACCGGCGGCCGATCTTCGCGCCGGACAAGGGGCATCTGCACCATTGCCTGCGCGAGCTCGGCTTCAGCCACCGCGGAACGGTGCTGATCATCTGGGGCATCGCCGCGTTCTTCGGCGCGACTGCCATCTTCATGTCGACCGTCGTGCCGTCGTCGTCGGCGAACTGGGTCACGTTCGTCGTCATCGCGGTGCTCGTCCTCATCCTGCAGATCGGCGCGGAGCTGATCGGGATCGTCGACAAGACGCGCCGGCCGGTGCTCGACTTCCTGGCCCGGCTCGGAATGAAGGTCGGCGTTCCGACGCGGTCGAAGTGAGAAGCGGGAAGGCGGTTTTCCGGACTTTCGGCCCGGCCGTTCAGGCCGGGTCTTTTTCACTTGGGTTCGGATGAACCGGCGGATGCGGAATGTGTGGTCCGGCGGCTAAAGTATCCGGGGGTTCGAGCCGATAACTAGGGTACGGAACTTTTGTCGAATATCCGCGTCCTTTTTTATGGGTATGAAAACCATTCCCGAATCGACGAAAGAAATGCTGACAGGGGGAGGGGAGACGGCGAAGTTCGGGAACCATTGCGATCCGGACGCGGAAAAGGCTCTGTCCGGCCGGATCCGGGAAGCGGATTCGCTCCGGGGCGCATGCGGCCCGGGAGAGTCGAAATCGGTCCAGAATTGTTGAATCGGGAAGGAGGAGCTTTCGTGAAGCGATTCACCGCTGTGCTGCTGGCCGTCTGTCTGGCGCTGTTGTCGGTTCCGGCGACGATCGCGCCCGTATCGGCGGCAGACGGGGATTACTTCATATTTCCGGGAGAACAGTCCACCTATGAGAATGCCCGTGTCGTCCTGACAGACCGGATCGATCTGACGGGTACGATCAACGGGGTCATCGGATCGTCCATTTCCTATACGGTTGAAAAAGTGATCCTGGTCAACGGGCAGGAGCAGGTCGTCCAGTCGAATCCGAACCAGACGGCCAACATCGTCCTGTCCGGTAACACCATCCGGGTGCTGGGCATCCAGCTGTACCCCGGCGTGAACAAGATCACGTTCAAGGGGCTGATCGGTTTCACCGAGGTTTCGACCAGCATTTACATCGAATACCGCAACAGCCCGACGCTCTATGACCTGCAAGCCATTATCGACGGACAGCGGTTTGCGATCCTGGAAGACGAAACGACGGTCATTCATTCGGCGCCCTCCAGGAATCGTCCCGACTATGACATTATCATCACCGGCAAAGCGCCGAACGCGGACCGCGTGACGGTCATCGTGAACGGCCGCAGCTACACCTATACGGTCTCGGCGAACAACGACTGGTCGTTCGCGGCTTCCCCGGTCAACGTCCGGAAAGGGAAGAACACGGTAACCATCCGCGTTCACAACGATACGCAGACCGTCGAGACGACGCGCGAAATCGCGTTCTACAACGGCGAAGTGACGTTCTTTGATCTGAAGCTGACGAACGACACCGGCGCTTCCGTGCCGCTTGATTCCGTGACGAACTTCTCCGTCGCTTCCACGGATCAGGTATCCGTAACCGGGAAAGTCATCCTGCCGGTCAAGGTGACGCAGAAAGACTCCGGCGAGACGACCTATGTCCCGGATGACACCCATTTCGGCTCTCGGAGCGACAAGTACCGGTTCCGGCTCGACGACGGGGACTGGACGGATATGATGCTGAAATCGCCCAACCCGAAACCGGCGGATTTCACGCCGTCCACCGCATTCGTCATGGCCGAGTTTACGGAGTTCCTCGGTACGGCGAGAGACCTCGGGTTCAATACGCCGCATAAGCTGATGTTCAAGGGCGTGAACGCGACCAAGACACCCCCGGCGAATGAGGACGAAACCGGTCCGTTCATTTTCTATCTGCGGGACAAGTCCCAGCCGTATATCCAGGAAGTGAACTATCTGCCGGGATATTCGGAACAGATGGACAGCGACACGAACCGGCTGATCTCCTTGACCGGTTCTCCGCTGAACGGTGCGACGATTCCGGCGCTGCCGCTCGCGGTCGAACTGTTGATCGGCAATCCGCCAGGCGGGGAGGAAGCCGAAGTCGTGCTGTATTCTTCCGTCAATGGCAATACGCCGGGTGATTTTGAAGCCGAACAGATCAGAATGACGACTCCGGTGTACGTGACCCGCGTGATCGACGGCGTGCCGCAGCAGTTCCAGCGCGTTTTCCTGAAAATCAGCAAGGCTCCGTCCTCCGGCACGCTGAAGCTCAAGTTCCAGGTCGAAGGCGGAGCGACGGCCGAGGTCACGATTTATCTGCTGTACGGCCCGTATGTGAAATACGACAGGCTGTACGACGGAATGGAAATCCGCTTCGATACGACGAGAACCGACGGCCTGGAATATATCCTTGAAGACATGCTGGGGTACTTCAGCGGCGAGCTGAAGAACGTCAGCAATCCGGCCGACATTCGCTACGAGAACGCCCCGTCCGGTTCGCAAACGCTGTTGCAGACGGTGTTCTTCTACATCAACAACATCGAAGTCAAGCTGGAGCAGGACAGCACGTCTTCAAGCCCGACGCGGTTCAGGCTGAGCTTCGAAGGGCAGAGCAATCCGGCTGACAGCGACAACGTGAAACGAGCGTATGATGCCATCTTCAAGAGCGG